>JABLTT010095334.1_pt1 | contig 47656 bp, 41 predicted proteins | sample 7160061 | NCBI WGS metagenome assembly JABLTT01 (sample SAMN14651232, study PRJNA627086) | human gut metagenome | isolation source: feces | host: Homo sapiens
AAGCCCGGCAAGGGCGCGGCCTTTGTCCGTACCAAGTGCAAAAACGTCATCACCGGTGCGGTGGTTGAGCGCACGTTCAGCCCTACCGATAAATTTGAGCAGGCCTTTGTAGAGCGCCGGGATATGCAGTATCTGTATAACGATGGCGATTTGTATTACTTCATGGATACAGAGACCTATGACCAAATGCCCATCAATGCCGACAAACTGGGCGATAACTTTAAGTTTGTCAAAGAGAATATGATCGTCAAGGTGCTGTCTTACAAAGGCAACGTCTTTGGCGTGGAGCCCCCGCTCTTTGTAGACCTGGTGATCACAGAGACTGATCCCGGCTTCAAGGGCGACACTGCCACCAACACCACAAAGCCTGCGACACTGGAGACCGGCGCTGTGGTCAAGGTGCCGCTGTTCATCGACAACGGTGAAAAGATCCGTATCGATACCCGTACAGGCGAATACCTGGAGCGCTCCAAAGAGTAATCGGGCGAGCAGCTTTCCCGCGGCCCACCGGCCGCCGGCAGCGGGAGGGCATGAGGCCAATGGCCGGCCGGAGAAATGGATGTTTCATATGACACTGACAGAAAAAACAGCCTATCTGAAAGGCCTGATGGAAGGCCTGAACCTGAAGAAAGATTCCGACGAAGGCAAGCTGTTCAGCGCGATCTTGGATACCCTGAACGATATGGCACTGACCATTTCCGATATGGATCAGGAGCTGGATGTGATCAATGAAGAGCTGGACGCCATCGGCGATGAGCTGACAGATGTAGAAGAAGACATCTATGGCGATGAAGATGACGCCTGCGACTGCGGCTGTGAAGATGAGGATGACGACGACATTTACAGCGTCGTATGCCCCACCTGCGGCGAAGAGATCTATTTGGATGAATCTTTGCTGGACAAGGGCGGCATCCAGTGCCCGGCCTGCGGTGAGGAGCTGGAGTTTGACTTCGGCGAAGACGAGGATTGCGGCTGTGGTTGCGGCCACGATCACGAAGGCGAAGACAAAGAATAACAAAAGAGAGTATTTCCACTGGCAGGCGGCGGTTTAGGCGCCTGCCAGTGGTCGTTTCAGTGGCGTATGGAAGAATAGGGGAGGGCAGACAGATGAAGTTATTGGAACGTGCCAACGCATATTGCCGCCAGATGGATTGGAAAGATATGGCCCTTTTGAAAGTTTGCCTTTTCGCCCTGGGGATGGTGGCCGGTATGGCGATCCCTCGGGAAAGGCGCCGGGCTGCCCTCTTGGGGGCATCTTTGGCATTTGTGGCCACCTGGGTGCCGCAAATGGCGAAATTCCTGCGGGAATGGACCCGGGAAGAAGAGGAGCCAGAGCGGGAATGGTACTTGGAATACGAAGATTGATCCTGGCTGGCGAGCAGCAAAAACGTCCTTTTGCGGGAAAGCGCAGAAGGACGTTTTTACATAATGGTGCCCAAAGCAGCTTGCAAAAGAAAAAATACGGCGTGTTTTTGCAGGTGTGCCTGCCTTTTTTGGCACCAGGGGGTTGGGAAAAATCCATGGGGCAGACACAGCTTTACGCCAGCTTGAGACTGTGATACAATGGGAGCAAATGTGCACGAAATTTGCGAGGACTGAAAAGGGGAGGTCATTGTTTGTGCACAATGACACGGATCGGTGAGAAGACCACAAGACCTGGAAGGGAGAGAAAAGATATGGAAGGATCCATTGCTTTGGATAAACTGGCCAGCGGCCAGGCACTGGCCATCCTGCGTGAAGTACAAAAAGACGTGGTGGGCAAAGACATGGCCATTGTGAAAGTGCTGATGGTCATTGTTGCCCGGGGCCATATTTTGCTGGAAGACATGCCGGGCGTGGGAAAGACGACGCTGGCATTGGCGTTTTCCAAAGCGCTGGCGCTGGATTATAAGCGGATGCAGTTCAACCCTGATGTGATGCCTTCGGATATCACCGGGTTTTCCGTATATGACCGGACAGGCGGTGTGCTGGAGTTCAAGCCCGGCGCCATTTTGTGCAATCTGTTTTTAGCCGATGAGATCAACCGGGCTTCATCCCGCACCCAAGCGGCACTGTTGGAGGCGATGGAAGAAGGCAGTGTCACTGTGGATGGGGTGACCCACCGCATTCCAGAGCCCTTTGTGGTCATCGCCACCCAAAACCCCACCGGCGCTTCGGGAACACAACTGCTGCCCGATTCCCAGCTGGACCGCTTTATGGTCCGCTTCTCTCTGGGGTATCCTGCACCGGCAGACGAACTGGAGATGCTGCGCCGCAAACACGGCAGCCAACCGGTGGAGCCGGTGCAGCAAGTGGCAGAAGGGGCTGATATCCTGCGGATGCGGCAAGAGGTGCGCCAAGTATATGTCAGCGATGAAATTTACGACTATGTGATCCGGCTGATCAATGCCACCCGGCAGCACCCGCTCATTGGGCAAGGGGGAAGCCCGCGGGCATCCATCGCCGTAGCCCAGCTGGCCCAGGCGGCAGCTTGGCTCCAAGGGCGCGATTTTGTCATTCCCCAGGATGTGGGGGTGCTGTTCAGCGACGCGGTGAGCCATCGGCTGCTGCTGAACCAACAGGGCAAGGCCCAAGGCGTTACCAGCCGCCAGCTGGCCCAAGAGATCTTGGAGCAGACGCCGGCCCCCAAACTGAGGTGAGACTATGCTAGGTGCGTGGTTTGGGTACTTGGTGTTTCTGGCGGCGGTATTGCTGTTTTATATTTTGTTTTCCGGCTGGCTGGCCGGTTATGTGCTGGCCTTGAGCCTCTTACTGCCTATTTTGAGCCTTTTGCTCAGCTTGCCCGGCATCCGGGGCCTGCGGGTGGGGCTCCATTTGGGGGCCAGTGGGCGCAGAGGGCAAGCGCTGCCCTTGGTGGTGCGGGTGGAAAATCGGTTTCGCCTGCCTGTGCGCTGCTTGGCTATGCGGGTCCAATGCATCAACCAGATGACCGGACATTCCCATCATTACCCGCTGCGCCTGCCGTTGGGCTGTGAGGGAGAAGCGGTAAGCCGCCCTTTTGCCCTGGAACACTGCGGCGTGGTGCATTGCCAGCTGCGGTTCGTACGGGCTTATGATTTTATGGGCTTGTTTCCCATCCCGCTGAAAGGGCAAAGGGCAGTTTACCTTTTGGCAGAACCACAGCCAGAAGGAGAGGATGTACCGGCCGGCCTGGACGGCCAGATGAGCGAAGAGCCAATGCGGCGGGAACAGGGCTCCACACTGGATGATTATGCTGTGCGGCCCTATCGCCCCGGCGATAGCCTGCGCATCGTGCACTGGAAGTTGTCTTCTAAACTGGATGAGCTGGTGGTGCGGGAGCCGGAGAGCGACCATCGGCCCGATGTGGTGTTGTTATTTGATCTATATGGGCAGCCCGAACGGGTAGACGCTTTGTTGGACCGGCTGGCTGCCTGCTCCCTCCAGCTGCGGGAAAAAGGCCGGGCACATCGCTTGGTGTGGGCCGATGGAAGCGGGCAACTATGCCAGAGCCGCGTGGAATCGGATGCGGATTTTGCCCAATTTCTGTGGCAGGCTGGCGCACAGCAGCCCCCCGCCGATCCCACTGATGTGCGGCAGATCTGGCCGGGCCCAACAGAGGGAGAAGGGCAGGCCTTTTATGTAGAAGGCCCCAGAGAGGAGGAAGCGCCATGCCCAGCCGCATGAAACGGGACCTGATGCAGGGGATCTTTGATGCCATTTTGGTGCTGACGGCTCTGCTGTGCTCGTTGCTGTGCTTTGCAGATCTGATTCCCGAAGAAATTGGGATGGATGTGGCACCGGCCTGCCGAATGGCTGTGTTGGCGGGCTTGGTGGCGCTGATCGTTTGTTGGCAGCCCCGCCGCCGCCCTCTGTGGGTGGCGGGGTATGTGAGCGCCCTGGTCTTGGCAGGAGCTGCCTTCTTCCATATTTTGCTGCGGGGAGCAGTGGTTTTGGGGTGCGCTGTCAGCCAAGTGTATGCCGAAAATGTCCCAGGGTTTGACCAGCTGTATCCATTGGAAGCCATGACACCGGAGCAAGCCAGCCAGGCAGCCACTGCCTGTTTGCAGTTTATTGTGGCTGTTGCAGCCCTGCTTGTGGCATGGGCTGTTGCACGGCGGCGCAGTTTTTGGCAGGTCCTGTTTTACACATTGCCCACTGTGCTGCTGCCCGTCATTGTCATGCATACTCCTCCCTTAGTGCCTCTGCTGGGGCTCATTGGCTGCTGGCTTGTATTGCTGGCTGCCCGGGCAGGCCGGGCCGACCGGTTTTCTTCGGCCAAGATGGGATTGATCGCCATGCCGGTGGTAGCGGCTTTTTTGTGCTTTACCTATCTGTTGGTGCCGCTGCAAGGCTACCAGCGTTCCCCGCGGGTCGAATCGCTCCGCATGGCGTTTAACTCCTTTGTGGAAGGGGATACCATCAATGCGTTGGCGCTGCCTTTTGCCAGCACCAATGGCAGGACAGATCTGTCCTCCAACGGCAGCTTGCACTTTACCGGCGAGACGGCTTTGCGGGTATACAGCGAACGGCGTGAAAAGACTTATTTGAAAGGCTTTTCGGCCGAAGTGTACACCGGTGATTCCTGGCGGCAGACCCCGGCCCGTGTTTATGAGCAAGCGATGGGGGATGCAGATTTTGCGCCCATGAATCTGATGAGCGACGTGATGCGCAGCAACTTGCCCCAAGTGGAGCCTTTTCACATGGAGATCACGTTGCTGCGGCCCAATGGGGCCTATCTGTATGCGCCCTATGGCTTGACCACCCGGGAAGGGCAGCTGTCCGAGACCCGGTTCGTGCGGGACAGCTACATCCGTGTTTCCGCCCGATCCCAAACGTTTGCATTGGATACCATGGGCCTTTCCAGCTTGTCGGAACCTCTTTCTACCCCAGATAGCTTGCGCTATGCGGAAAATCTATATAGCCAATATGTTCGGCAGACTTGCCTGGATGTCGACGAGGATCTGGCACAGTGGCTGCGGCAGTTGGCCGCCGAAAATGGGGTGCCGGATAGCAGCCAAGCCGACTGGCAGACGGTGGTGGAAAGCACGGCAGCCTTTATCCGGGGAGCGGCCCGCTACGACGCGGCCCCTGGCCTGACGCCAGACGGCGAAGACTATGTCCAATACTTTTTGGGGGAAAACAAGCGGGGCTACTGCATGCACTTTGCCTCGGCAGGTACGTTGATGCTGCGGGCATTGGGTGTCCCCGCCCGGTATGTAGAAGGGTATGTGGTCAACGAGAGCGACTTTAACAGCAGCGGCTGGGCCGATGTGCCCGATAGCCGGGCCCATGCTTGGGTGGAAGTCTATTTGGAAGGCGTGGGTTGGCTGCCCATTGAAATGACACCGGGATACGGCGGCAGCCAAGCCATAGAAAGCTTGTCGGAACCCGAACAGCAGCAGACCACCCAGCCGCAAGAGCAACAAGAACAGCAACAGCAGCCTGAACAGCAGCTTCCCGAACAGCAAGAGCAGCAGAATGTAGCGGAAGAGCAGCAGCAGACAGAAGAAGAAAAATCTTCCTATGGCTGGATCGTGCTGTGCCTGCTCCTGGCAGCTGCAGTGGTGTTGCGGCCCTGGTGCATGCAGCAATATCGCAGATGGCAGTGGAGGCGAGGGGATGCCAACCAGCAAGTGTTGCGGCTGTATCATTACGCCCAGCAACTGGCGCCTTGGCAAAAGCCGGATTCCTGCATCGAGCAGCTGGCACTCAAAGCCCGTTTCAGCCGCCAAGGGCTGACAGAGGACGAGGCAGGGCAAGCCCGCCAGGCAGTGGCAGAACAAGGGGCTGCGATCTGGCGGCAGGCCAAGTGGTGGCAGCGCCTTTGGCTGCGTTTTGGCCTGGCGCTACTGTGAAAAAAGATAGCGAAAAACTGCGGGACGGCCGTCCCGCAGTTTTTTCGAAAAGAACACCGCTTCCCCAGCAAAGGTCAGCGGTGAGAGGGCAGATGATGTAAGCACAGGCGGGCGACAGCGCCTGTGATCGAACCGGTGACCAGGCCGGCATACAGCAGCAAAGGCAGATAATAGACCACAGCCGTGCTGCGCATCAACAGGCAGGCGGCGCCGATCTGCCCTAGATTATGGAAGGCCGCCCCTATCAGGCTGACGCCATAGATGGAAAAACAGCGGGGCAAGCGAGAACAGAGCCACATGGCAAGAAAAGAGCACAACGCGCCGGCAAGAGACATGGCGAGGGAAGTGAAATTGCCTGTGGCAAGATAGAGGGTGGCAATGCGGCACAGCAGTACGCCGAGGGCAAAAGAGGGCCCCAGAGCATACAGCGCCACCAGTGTAACAATGTTGGCGAGCCCCAGTTTAACGCCGGGCAGCGGGATCAGCAAGCCCAAAGGCACCAGGTTTTCCAGCAGGGAGAGGGCCAGGGCCAAGGCAGCCAGCACGCCGCTCAAAGCGATTTGTTTGGATCTTGTCATGGCAAACACCTCATCGGGCTATAGCGTCCAGAGTCGCAGCGCCCTCTAGTGTAATGCTGACCCGGTTTTCCAGGCAGACTGCGCTTTGGCCCGCCCGGGTGAGCCAACCGGTATGGACACAATCCTGGCCGGGGCAGGTGGCGCTCTCTACACAGATGCGGCCATTTTCCGCCCGGATGGTGTTGGTATAGGCGCCATCCAGCGTAAAAGTGATCGGCTCGCTCAGGCCGGTCAGAGCGATGGTGCGCACGACTTGGCCATCCTGCCGCACGAGAGCAGTCAACGAGCCGCTGCTCTGGGAACGGCCTGCCGCCCAGATGCCGGTCGCCAGGGTAAAGATCAGCACAGCGGCGATCCAGTCGCCGGGTCTCACTCGTTTCATAGCAGGCTCCTTTCCACGAATAGAATCAGTATAGCAAAAAAGGGACCGGAGGGCAACCGGTATGGCAGATGGAGGCTTGCCCTATTTTTGTGAAAACAGCTGAAAAAATTTTCATTTACCTCTTGCTATTTTGTAGCCGATGGGGTATACTAAAGAATGTAATGAGAGTGTATGAATTGATTTCACATATTTTTGCAAATCATTTTGGTACCACGATGATTTACAAAAATATGTGATTTTTTTATTTTTACACTTGATCCCCGGCTGCCCATCCAGCTGCTGGGGTGGAGAGAGATCTTTCTCGACACAAAAATGATCAATATTTTTTATGGAGGCTACTACTATGAGCACAACCGGAACAGTGAAATGGTTCAACGCAGAAAAGGGCTATGGCTTTTTGACCACCGATGCCGGCGAGGATGTTTTTGTCCACTTCTCCGCCATCCAGATCGATGGCTATAAGACCCTGAACGAAGGCCAGCGCGTGTCCTTCGAAGTGGTATCCACCGACCGCGGCCCCCAGGCCGAGAACGTGGTGCCCCAGGCCTAAGCATTTCACAGTCCAATGCAGCGCGGTGTGTTCAATTCACACCGCGCTGCATTTTTGCTGTTTGGAGGGATCTGACGGCTCAGGCGTTTTGAAAGCCACGGCCCAAAATCTCGCTGGATGTAGACACCATGACGAAAGCAGAAGGATCCTGTTCCCGCAAAAAGCGCCTGAGGCGCAGCGCCTCTGCAGGGCTGAGGGCCGTATAAAGGATGCTGCGTTTTTCATGGGTAAAAGCACCTTCGGCAGCCACCACCGTGGCGCCCCGGCCCAAAGTGTCGGTGATGAATTGGCAGATGGGCTCCGGTCGGGTGCAGATGATGCTGAAACATTTGGATGTGTTCAGCGAAGCGATCACATTGTCGATGACCAATGATTTGATCATCAACCCGGCAAAGGAGAAGAGCAGGGTCTGTACGCCAAAGACCAGGGCGCTGCACACCACGAACAGCAGGTCGCTGTAAAACAGGGCCTGGCCGATGTGGATGTTGGTGTATTTCTTCAGCACCATGGCGATGATATCTGTGCCGCCGCCCGAAGCCTCCTGCTGGAACAGAAGGGCTGCACCGACCGCCGGCAGGGCGATGGCAAAGCCCAGCTCCAGCACAGGCTGATCGGTCAGCGGAGCGGAAAGCGGGCATATCCGTTCCAGAAGAGAGAGCAGTACGCTCATCAATAAACTGGTGTAGACTGTTTTCAGGCCGAATTGGCGGCCTAAAAAGGCAAACCCCACCACAAGCAGCAACATGTTGACCAGGAAGGTGAAATCACTGGCGCTGATGGGCAGATAAGGTTCGGCCACGACTGCCAGGCCAGTGACGCCGCCAAAAGAGAAATGGTTGGGGAACTTGAAAAAATAGACCCCAAGCACCACCAATATGGTACCCAATGTGAGTTGAAAGAAGCCAGAAACGGGGGAAGAACGTCTTTTGCGCATGGAGAGGGACCAGCTTTCGCAGGGCGCCGGGGCGCCGGATTTCTGGGGCCATTGTAATCAATGGCGCACAAGGATGCAAGGGATTGGGCAAAGAAATACCGGTATACATTGCAGAAAGGGCTGGGTGACAAATTTGTCATGTACCCCGGCGCAGGATGGAGTACAATAAAAACAAAAGGAATTTGAGACAGAGACCCAGAGGAGGAAGGGACCGATGATACAGATCTTGCTGGCGGAAGACGACAGCGCCATTGCTATGGGGCTGGAGTATTCATTGGGGCAGGAAGGGTGGCAGGTGACGGTGTGCGGTGACTGCCCCACCGCCTTGGCTGCCATGGAGAAGAGGCGTTTTGACCTTTATTTGCTGGATCTGACCCTGCCGGGCGGCAGCGGCTATGACTTATGCCGCCGGGCAAAGGAGTGGGGAGAGGCGCCGGTGATCTTTTTGACCGCTATGGATGACGAGGTGAATGTGGTGATGGGGCTGGACATGGGGGGAGACGATTACATTACAAAGCCCTTCCGGGTGCGGGAGCTCATCTCCCGCATCAAATCGGTGCTGCGCCGCTACAAAGGAGATAGCAACCACAGCCAATTCAAGCTGGGTGACCTGCGGGTCAACACCAGCGAGGCGCGGGTCTGGAAACAGGGGGAAGAGGTATTGCTGACAGCGCTGGAATACCGGCTGCTGCTGGCCTTTTTGAATCACCCAGGCCAAGTGCTCACCCGGGGGCAGCTGCTGGAAAATATCTGGGATGTGGCCGGTGACTTTGTCAACGACAACACGCTGACAGTGTATATCAAACGGCTGCGGGACAAGCTGGAACAAGACCCGCAAGATCCGCAGATCATCAAGACCGTGCGGGGCGTGGGCTACAAACTGGAAAAGGAGGGCCAGCTGTGATGCGCAACCGGGAAGTGCGGCTCTATTGTTTGGCCATGGCCGCGGTGGCACTGGTGGTGACAGGCATGGTCTACCAATGGGCGCCCCAGGCGGTGCCAGCCTTCCTGTGCGGCTTCGGCGCCTTGTGCCTGCTTTCTGCCGGGTTTACCTGGTACCGGTACCGGCAGATCGCCCAACTGGCCGATTACTTGCGCCGGGTGGCAGCGGGCGATTTCACCCTGGAGATCCAAGATCACAAGGAAGGGGAGCTGAGCCTGCTGCGCACCGAGATCTACAAAGTGGTGATGCGCCTTTCGGAGCAAAAGGATCAAATGGGCCGAGAAAGACAGGCATTGGCTGATGCGATCTCCAACATATCCCACCAGCTGAAGACACCGATCACCTCTATGACCGTGATGGCCGACCTGCTGCGGCAGCCGGATCTGGACCCTCAGCGCCGGCAGGAATTTACCCGGAGCATCCAGACCCAGTTGCAGCGCATCGAATGGCTCGTGACCTCGCTGCTCAAGTTGGCCCGGCTAGATGCCGGCGTTATCACGTTTCAGTGCAGGCCGGTGGATCTTTCCCAGCTGCTCCAGCGGGCACTGGACCCCATCCGCATCCCTCTGGATGTAAAAGACATTCAGGTAAAGATCTGTGACCAGACCCAGCAGCCGCTGCTGTGCGACAGCCAGTGGACCGCCGAAGCCTTGCTGAATGTGTTGAAAAATTGCATGGAACACACGCCGGAAGGGGGGGCTATCACCATTGAAGCCACGGAAAACCCGCTGTACACCCAGGTGGTGGTCTTGGATTCGGGCCCAGGGATCCGGCGACAGGAGCTGCCCTATGTCTTTCAGCGGTTTTACCGGGGCAAAGAGGCATCGGCTGGCAGCGTGGGCATCGGCTTGGCCATGGCCCGCAGCTTTTTAGAGGGGCAAAACGCGGACATTACGGCACTGCCCGGCCCAGGCGGCCATTTCGTGCTCCGGTTTTACAAGCAGGCCACTGTGTGACAAATCCGTCACCCAAACAGTCACCGGGCTGTCACCTGCACTTGGTACCATAAGGGCAGAAACGGCAGAAAGTCGCAGACCGAGAGGAGCAAAGAAAAATGGAGATCTTGCGGATCGAAGACCTGTGTAAGACATATGGCAAAGGGGAGACTGAGGTGCGAGCCCTGGACCATGTGTCTTTCTCGGTGCAAAAAGGGGAATTTGTGGCCATCATCGGCCCATCGGGATCGGGAAAATCCACCCTGCTGCACATCCTAGGCGGGGTAGACCGGCCCACTTCCGGCCGGGTGATGGTGGAAAACACCGACTTATACCGGCTGGATGAGAGCCGCCTGGCGGTGTTCCGCCGCCGGCAGATCGGGTTGATCTATCAGTTTTACAACTTGATTCCTGTGCTGGATGTGGAGGAGAACATTACACTGCCTGTGCTGTTGGATGGACACAAGGTAGACAAAGGCCACTTGAAAGAGCTGGTGGAGACTTTGGGCTTGCAAGGGCGGCTCCATCATTTGCCGAACCAGCTTTCCGGCGGGCAGCAGCAAAGGGTCTCCATCGGCCGGGCGCTGATCAACCATCCGGCCATTGTGCTGGCAGATGAGCCCACCGGCAATCTGGACAGCAAAAACAGCGCGGAGATCATCGCCCTGCTGAAAATGTTCCACCGGGCCTATCAGCAGACCCTTCTCATCATCACCCACGATGAGCGCATTGCGCTACAGGCCGACCGGGTCATCTCCATCGAAGATGGGCGCATTGCCAGAGATGAGGTGAAGGGGCAATGAACATTATCCAGCGCCTGACCCTGCGGCATATGCGCCTGAACAAACGCCGTACTTTGGTGACCATTTTGGGCATCATCATCTCTGTGGCCATGATCACAGCGGTATCCAGCTTGACCGTCTCTTTTTTGGATATGGCCCGGCGGGATACTTTGGCCCGCACCGGCAACTGGCAAGTGAAGCTTTTGGAGCTGACGCCGGAGCAGGCGGAAAAAGCGGCACAAGATGACCGGGTGGAACAGATCGGGCTGCGGTATACCCAAGGCTATGCCCAGATCCCGGATCCACAGCGGAAAAACAAACCTTTTTTGTATGTGGAGGAATTGACAGACAGTGGTTTTTCCATCCTGCCGATGGAACTGGAACAGGGGCGGATGCCCCAGGCGCCCGGAGAAATCATCGTGCAGCAGGAATTTTTCGGTGACAACCCACAATATCAAGTGGGAGATGTGGTGATATTTTCTCAGGGCAAGCGGGTGGCAATGGAACATGGGCAGCCCCGGCCAGAGTTTGAATTGAGCCAAAATTATCGGTTTGACGCAGCAGAAGAAACTTTTTTGCCCGAACAGCAGACCCAGTGGACTATTGTGGGTTCTTTTCACCAAAATGGGCTGTATGATTTTTCGCCCGCTTATGCCGCCTATGGGCAGATGCAGCCCAGCCGCGCCCCTTTGACAGCCCAAGTGGCTTTGAAAAAGGTGGATGCCGCCGTGTTCGATGTGGGCCGGGAACTGGCGGACAGCCTGGGGCTCAGCCAGGACCAGCTGTTGTTTAACACAGAATTGCTGCGGTATATGGGCTTGGTGGACGATGGAGCCACTATGACCACATTGTATATGCTGGTGGCTGTCATCATCGCCATCATCGTGATAGGATCGGTTTCTTTGATCTATAATGCCTTTGCCATCTCTCTTTCTGAGCGGAGCCGGTATTTGGGGATGCTCTCCAGTGTGGGGGCCACCAAAGCCCAGAAACGCAGCAGCGTGTTTTTTGAGGGAGCTGTGCTGGGAGCCATCGCCATACCCATCGGCATGGTCTGCGGCTTGGTGGGCATCGGCATCACCTTCCATTTCATCAGCCCGATGATGCAGCAGTCTTTTTCGCTTCAAGTGCCTTTGCGGCTGGCGGTCTCTGTGCCGTCTCTGCTGATGGCTGTGGTGATCTCCGCGCTGACGATCTTCATCTCCGCATGGCTGCCCGCTCACCGGGCATCCCGGATCACCGCCATCGAGGCCATCCGCCAAACAGGGGATATCAAGCTGAAACAAAGGACTGTAAGGACTTCTCCATTCACACGGAAAATATTTGGATTTACTGCCGAATTGGGGCTGAAAAACCTAAAGAGGAACCAGGGGCGTTACCGGGCCACCGTCTTCTCTTTGGTGATCAGTGTGGTGCTGTTCCTCATGGCAGCCAGCTTTTCCACGTATTTGCGCAACGCCTACCGCATGACGCTCCAGGGGATCGACTACGATGTGAACGTATATGGCGGGGTGCAGGATGAAGCCGGCGCAGAGCAAGCGCAGCAGATGTTCCGGCAGATCCAGGAAGAGGGCCAGGCGGACAGCGGAAGAAGTTCTTTGCTGAAAGAAGACGGCGCCATTCGGACTGAGGGGCTGCTGACACCGGAGGCCCAGGCGCAGGTGGAGGCCAGCCCGTTGTATCAGAACCGGAGGGAAGAAGATATCGCCGCGCAGCCCGCTTTGGTGGGCCTGGATGAAAAGAGTTTTGCCGCCTACTTGGAAAGCCAGGGGCTGCGGGAAGAGCAAGTGCCCCAGGGCCAGGCGATATTGGTCAATACTTTGACCCTGCGTACCGGCTACCAAATGGAGACGTACCAGATCTTTCAGGTGGAAGCAGGGGACAGCCTGGATTGGTATGCAGAGCAGTTTGACGACGAAGGCGAGCACTTAGGGCAGATCCAGGCGGAGATACCGGTGGCTGCCTTGGCCGAAGAATTTCCCAAAGGGATGCCCTCCTATGTCGAAGATCCGCTGCTTACCGTCTTGGTGATGCGCCGGCAAGACCTGTTGGATTTTGCCCAGCAGAACGAGGCATTCCCTCTGCGCGCTGAACTCTATTTCAATTCCGATGAAGATCAGCAGCTGACCCGCCAACTGGAGCAAGTGACCAGCCGGTACTCCCGAGAAGATCTCTCCTTTTTCGTCACCAACGTGGCCGAGATGCGCCGGGCAGTGGAGAGCATGACGATCATTATCCAGGTGTTTACCTACGGCTTCGTCACATTGCTGGCTCTCATCAGTGTGGCCAACATCTTCAATACCATCTCCACCAGCATTGCGCTGCGCAAGCGGGAGTTTGCCATGCTCAAGAGCGTAGGCATGACGCCCACGGGCTTCGACCGCATGATGAAGTATGAATCCATCTTTTACGGCTTAAAAGCGCTGCTGTACGGTCTGCCCATCAGCTTTGGGGTGATGTATCTGCTCTATCAGATCATGGCCCGCAATTTCTCCTTTGGCTTTTTCGTGCCTTGGGGCAGCGTGCTGGTGGCCGTGCTGGCGGTTTATGCCGTGGTGGGGATCACTATGCTTTACGGCAGCGCCAAGATCCGGCGGCAGAACATCATCGAAGGCTTGCGGCAGGAGAATATTTAGCGGTTTACGGACATTTTATCCAATCTTTATAAATTTGAAAGAAATTCATGACGCGGAGTTTAAGAATCCTTTGTTACAATAAAGCTGCAAAGGAGGAAAGAGATATGGACATCCTGATCGTAACTGGACGGTTTGGCCAAGGGCATTGGAGCGCAGCCCGGGCTTTCGAGCAGCACATTCACCTGGTGCGGCCTGACGCACGGGTCACAGTGGCAGATCTGTGGCAGCAGGCGTTGGGCGACGCAGGCAGCCGCCGGGTATACCGCCTGTTTGGCGCCATGGTGCGCCGGGGAGGTCCGGTCTATGATAAATTGTACAGCAGCGGAGAACCATCGTTCCGCCCCATCTGGCCCCTGCTGATGCGAGCCATCAGCCGCCTGGTGGAAGAATACCGCCCCCAGGTGGTGATTTCCACACTGCCCCAGTGTACGCAGCTGGCGGCAGCATATAAGCAAAGAGGAGCCAGCTATACGCTGGTCAGCTGCATTACCGATGTCAGCTGCCACCGCCAGTGGACCGCCCCCGGCGTGGACCTCTATTGCGCCGCCTCCGCCCACACCGCCCAGATGCTGCGCCAGTGGGGCGTGGCACCAGAACAGATCCTCATCACCGGCGTGCCGGTGCGCCCTGCATTCCGCGTTCCAGCGGCAGGGCAGCGCCAGTCGAGGCATATCCTGGTGATGGGCGGAGGCCTGGGGCTCATGCCCACCGAACAAGAATTTTACCAAGACCTTGCCGCGATTCCCAATGTGCAAGTGACCGTAGCGACAGGCCAAAACCAAGGACTTTCCCACAAGCTGGCAGGTCTGGCGGACAACCTGCACCAGATCGGCGAAGGGGAAGACTTGGCCCATATCATGGCGCGATGCGATTTGCTGCTTTCCAAACCGGGCGGCAGCACGATCTTTGAAGCGATTGCTTGCGGGCTGCCTTTGCTGGCGTTTGCCCCTAAGCTGGAGCAAGAAAAGGAGAACGCCGATTTTGTACGGCAGCAGGGCATTGGCCTCGTGCTCCCTGCCGGCCGGCAGACATCGTGCTGGGTGGTAGAAGACTTGCTGCAGGCCCGTAGCCGCTTGGAAGAAATGAGACAGCAGACAGCCAAACTGCGTGCCGCAACAGGCCTGGATGTATTGTGGGAGCGGCTGGGCTTGACAGGCCGGTGCCGCCAGGCGGGAGATTGATGGGACCGGTAAAATAGAACAGACGCCTGTGACAAGGCGTCTTTTTTTATGCTCTATCAATGAACGGCTGTTGCCTTTTACATGGTGGACACTACAGGCGATCTGCCGTGTATGCTTTCCCATGCTCTGCGGCATGGATCGCCTGCCCTGTGGGAATACTGATATGGACGGATCCTGCTCCCTGGGAAAAAAGATTGCAGGATGGCCGCAGGAGTTTTATAATGGAGGCAAGGGCAAAATGATCGATCTGACCCACATTTGCAAAGATTATCGCAGCAATGGATGCCGGATACAGGCTTTGCGGGATGTAAACCTCACTGTGGATGACGGCGAGTTCGTGGCGGTGGTGGGACACTCTGGCAGCGGTAAAACCACGCTGATGAACATTTTGGGCTGCCTGGACGAACCCACCCAGGGGTGCTACCGGCTGGATGGCCGTTTGGTGGCACAGATGAGCGGCAGCCAGCGGGCGTGGGTGCGCAACAGGCAGATCGGCTTTGTGTTTCAAAGTTTTAACTTAGCGCCCGCTCTCTCTGCGCTAGAAAACGTGGAATTGCCCCTGGCATTCCGGGGGGAGGCGCCGGCTCTGCGCCGCAAACTGGCCTTGCAGGCGCTGGAACAGGTGGGGCTGCGGCAGCGGGCCAGCCACCGGCCAGCGGAATTATCTGGCGGCCAGCAGCAGAGAGTGGCCATTGCACGGGCCCTTGCCGCCAGGCCGCCTTTGATCTTGGCCGATGAACCCACGGGCAATTTGGACCAGGCCGCAGGAGAACAGGTGATGGAGCTGCTGGAAGAGCTGCACCGGTCTGGGCATACCATAGTGCTCATCACCCATGATAACGCGGTGGCGGCACGGGCTGGCCGCCGGGTCCGTATGGAGGATGGGGTGCTGCGGGAAGAATGATAGAACAAGAATGGGGATGAAGGAATGCAGCGCATCGACAAACAAAATTACTATCTGGATATCGCCGAGAGCGTGCTGGAACGGGGCACATGCCTGCGGCGGAATTATGGGGCGATCATCGTCAAGAACGATGAAATCGTGGCCACCGGTTACACAGGCGCCCCCCGCGGCCGAAAAAACTGCGATGATATGGGCTTTTGCATGCGGGAACATCTACAGATACCATCGGGCCAGCGGTATGAGCTGTGCCGTTCGGTACATGCAGAGGCCAACGCGATCATCTCGGCCCAGCGCAGCGATATGATCGGCGCGACCTTATATTTGGCGGGCAAAGACGTGAAGACCGGCGCAATGATCGATTACCCGGAGAGCTGCTCCATGTGCCGGCGCCTGATCATCAACGCCGGCATAGACACTGTGGTGACACGAAACCGGCAGGGGGTGATCCGGGCGGTGCCCGTGCAGCAGTGGGTCGAGGAAGATGACTCCATCGCTTCTGCGCCGCCTGCTGCCACCATGTAGCAGTAGAGAGCAGGAGGGAGGCGTCTCCCTCCTCTGGAAAAATAAAAAAAGAACACTGGTCGAACCAGTGTTCTTTTTGGCTGCGGAAGAAGGATTCGAACCCTCACAGACTGATCCAGAGTCAGTAGTGCTACCCTTACACAATTCCGCATTATGCTGTTTTGGCGGTCTGCCGCGGCGCCAACTCCTGAGCGCATAATTTATTATACGCAGTTTTACGCAAAAGTCAATCCCTTTTTTCACAAAATAGAAAAAAGTTTTTTCTGGCCCGTCTTCTTCGGCGTTTTATCCTCTTGCATTTAGGGGGAAAAACGAAGATAATAGAAGAAGAGAAAAGAACAGATCAAAGCCAAAAAAGGGCGGGGTACAGAGCCTGCCCGGATGGGAGAACAACGGATGAAATTGATGGCAATCGACGGCAACAGCTTAGTGAACCGCGCTTTCTATGCGGTGCGGCTGCTGACCAATCAGGACGGCCTGTATACCAACGCGGTCTTTGGCTTTTTGAATATGCTCCTCAAGCTGATCGAAGAAGAAAAGCCGGAGCAGATCTGCGTTTGTTTTGACATGCGGGCCAAAACGTTCCGTCATCTGAAATATGAGGGCTATAAAGCCCAGCGCAAAGGAATGCCCGATGAGCTGGCCTGCCAAATGCCTGTGATCAAGGAAGTGCTGGACAAAATGGGGATCGCCCGCCTGGAAAAGGAGGGCTATGAGGCCGACGACCTGTTGGGCACGCTGGCCCGCTTGTGCCGGGAAAAAGGGCAGGATTGCACCATTGTCACCGGAGATCGGGACAACCTGCAATTCATTGCCCAGGGGGCTGTGGTCAAATTGGTCATCACCAAAATGGGGCAGACCACATACCGGGATTACGACGCCCAGGCTTTTGCTGCGGAATACAACGGGCTGACGCCAGATAAGATCGTGGACCTGAAGGCATTGATGGGGGACAAATCCGACAATATCCCCGGCGTGCCAGGCATTGGAGAAAAAACGGCCCGGGGCCTGATGGAACAGTTCGGTTCTTTGCAGGGGATCTATGACAACCTGGAGAGTCCGCAGATCACCAAAGGGGTGCGGAAGAAGCTGGAGGAAGGAAAAGAGAGCGCCCAATTGAGCTATGAACTGGCCACCGGCGATGTGCAGGTGCCGCTGGAGGTGGATTGGGAAGAGTTGCACCGCCGGCCTATGGATCAAGAAGGCCTGTATCAGCTGCTCTCTATGTTGGAATTTCATTCGCTGATCCAGCGCCTTGGCTTGACTGGTGAAGGCGCAGCGTCGCCCCAAGCGCTGGAAGTGGGGCAGGAGCATACCCCCACGGGCGATTGGCAAGCCCTGCTGGAGCAATGCCGGGGCGGCCAGCCGGTCAGCCTGGTATTGCCCCACAGCTTGGCGGCCTGTGCTTTGGAAGTGGGAGATACGGTGTATACCCTGCGGGAGGACGAGCTGGGGCAAGAATACCACACTTTTTTGAGCGCTTTGTTTGCCGGTGATATACCAAAACGGATGCATGACGCCAAACCGGTGTTCACCGAACTGTTTTACCGGGGTATCCAGCCGGAGGGGTTGGTTTGCGATACGGCTCTGTGCTGTTATCTGCTGAACCCAACGGAGAACGGCTATGGCTTGGAAAAGTGCGCCCGCTCCCATCTGGGTGCATCGCTGCTGCCACAGAAAGACTATGAAGACGAACAGGCATTCGGGCCATTGGGCCAGGCAGATCAGGCACGGAAGGCGCTGGCGCAGCATTGCCGCGCATTGCGGTATTTGGAAGAAGAGGCCATGCCGCGGCTGGAGAAAGACGGAATGGCCGAGCTGCTGCGGCAGATCGAACTGCCACTGGTGACGGTGCTGGCCCGGATGCAGCGGGACGGCTTTGCAGTAGACGTGGGGCGGCTGACGGAGTTTGGCGACAGTTTGACAGGGCAGATCGAAGAGCTGCGCCGCCGCATTTATCTGCTTGCCGGAGAGGAATTCAATATAAACTCCACCCAACAGCTGGGAGCGGTGCTCTTTGACAAACTGGGGCTGAAAGCCACCAAAAAGACGAAAAAAGGGTACTCCACCGACATTGAAGTGTTGGAAAAATTGCGCGGCAGCCACCCCATCGTGCAGGATGTGATCGACTACCGCAAATTGACGAAACTGAAATCCACCTATGTGGATGGCCTGACCAAGGTGGTAGCGGCGGATGGGCGCATCCATTCCACATTCCAGCAGATGATCACTGCGACAGGCCGGCTGAGCAGCACGGACCCCAATTTGCAGAATATCCCGGTGCGCCAGGAGCTGGGGACGGAGATCCGCCGGTGTTTCGTGCCGCAAAAGGGATGGGTGCTCATCGACGCCGACTATTCCCAGATCGAATTGCGCATATTGGCCCATATCGCCGATGACCCCATTATGAAGCAAGCCTTTGCAACGGGCGAAGACATCCACACTGTCACCGCATCCCAAGTGTTTGGCGTGCCGGTGGAGTTTGTCACCCACGAGATGCGCAGCCATGCCAAAGCGGTGAACTTTGGCATCGTTTACGGCATTTCCGCCTTTTCTTTGAGTGAAGATATCCACATTTCGCCCAAAGAAGCCCAGGGGTATATCGACAGCTACTTGGAAAAATACGCCGGGGTCCGCCGGTATATGGAGCGGGTGAAGGAACAGGCCAAGGCAGACGGCTATGTGACGACCCTGTGGGGCCGCCGCCGTTATTTGCCTGAATTGAAGAGCAAGAACTTCAACATGCGGTCTTTTGGGGAACGGGTGGCGCTGAACACACCGATTCAAGGGACGGCGGCAGACATCATCAAAGCCGCCATGGTCCATGTGGAAGACCGGCTGCAGCGGGAGGGGCGGAAGGCCCGCTTATTGCTGCAAGTCCACGATGAACTGATCATCGAATGCCCGCCGGAAGAAGTGGAGCCCGTGAAGGCACTGCTGGTCGAGGAGATGGAAAATGCATTCCCGCTCTCTGTAAAACTGGTGGCCGATGTGAGCGAAGGAGAAAATTGGTATGACGCAAAAAAATAACAGTGTCCTGCCGCGGAATTATTTGTTTGTGTGCACAGGGAACACCTGCCGCAGTCCTTTTGCCCAGGTGGTATTCAACCAGGTGGCCAAAAGGCGGGGCATCGAAGCCGAAGCCCTATCCTGCGGGTTGGCTGCTTATCCGGGGCAGCCTCCCTGTGATGATGCAGTAGCGGTGGCGGCCCAGATGGGGTATGACCTTTCTGCCATGCGGGCCCGGCCTGCCACCCCTTACCTGATGCAAGCCGCAGACGCCATTTATGTGATGAGCCCCAGCCATCGCGATGTGTTGGCCCAAGCCATGCCCGGGCTGCAGGACAAATTGTTTCTGTTGGGAGAAGGGATCCCTGACCCCTACGGCGGCGGGCCGGAAGCCTATGAGCAAGCATACAGAGCCATTGAACAGGCGGTGATCCAGCTGCTGGATCGCCGGGAGGCTCAAGAATGACCATCTGGCCGCTGCAAGCCTGGCAGATTCCCCAGATGGCCCAGATCGAGCGGCTTTGCTTTTCTGACCCGTGGAGCCAAAAGGCTTTGGAAGAAGAACTGGAAAACCCATTGGCTCTCTACTTTGTGGCCTGTGAAGGGGAACGAGTGCTGGGCTACGTTGGGACACGGATGGTCTGTGGACAATGCGATGTGACCAACGTGGCCGTACATCCTCGCTGCCGCCGGCAAGGGATCGGCCGCCGCCTGATGGAGGCGCTGGTGGAGCACTGCAAAGTCCGGGGCATTACCCCGCTACAACTGGAGGTCAGGGTCTCAAACCAGCCGGCCATCGCCCTGTATCAGGCTTTTGGCTTCGTGCGCCAAGGGGTCCGGCCGAATTATTACCAAGATCCCCGGGAGGATGCTTTGCTCATGGCCCGGGACCTGGGGACAGGAGAGATCGAGAAGATATGAATATTTTAGCCATCGAAACATCCTGCGATGAGACAGCTGCCGCTGTGAGCCAAGACGGCCGGAAGATCCTGGCCGATGTGGTCTATTCGCAGGCCGATATGCATGCGCTGTATGGCGGCGTGGTGCCGGAGATCGCATCGCGCAAACACATCGAAAAGATCAGTCTGGTGGCCGATGAGGCCTTGCGCCGGGCGGGCATCCAAAGAGGGCAGATCGATGCAGTCGCCGCTACATATGCTCCTGGCCTCATCGGCGCGCTGTTGGTGGGTGCGAATTTTGCCAAGGCTTGCGCCCAGGCCTTGGGCGTCCCGTTTATCCCGGTGCACCACATCCGGGGACATATTGCCGCCAATTATGTGGCTTTTCCCCAGCTGGAGCCGCCCTTTTTGGCATTGGTGGCATCGGGGGGGCACACGATCTTGGCCGACGTGGCAGACTATACGCAGATAAAACTGTTGGGCACCACCCGCGACGATGCAGCCGGCGAAGCATTTGACAAAATTGCACGCACATTGGGGCTGCCCTATCCGGGAGGCAAAGCCATGGATGAATTGGCACAGAAGGGAGACCCGGCCCGTTATCCTATGCCGCAAGCCCACCTGAGTGGAAATCCGCTGGATTTCTCCTTTTCGGGATTGAAGACTGCGGCGATCAACCAGATCCACAATGCCAAGCAAAAGGGCGAGACCATCTGCAGAGAGGATTTGGCGGCTGCCGTTTGCCAAGCGGTGGCCCAGGCGATCGTACCCCGGATGATGGAGGCTGCAAAACAAACAGGGCGGCGCATCTTGGTAGCAGCCGGCGGCGTGGCAGCCAATCGCGTGCTGCGCCAGCAGCTGCAGAGCCAGGCAGAGCAGCAGGGGATGACGCTGTACCTACCCCCCCTTTCTCTGTGTGGCGACAATGGCTCCATGATCGCCTGTCAGGCCTATTATGAATACCAAGCGGGCCACACTGCCGGTTTGGAGCAAAATTGCTTTGCCACGCTCAGTATAGAAGGGGAATAAAGCAGGCCCTGCCGGGTGGCACAAAACATGAAAAGAATCCCGTACGGAAGGAAGAGGAACCACAATATGGAAGGAAAACGAATTTCAATGGCCGTGATCCGGCGGATGCCCCGCTATTACCGCTATGTAGACGAGCTGTACCAAAATGGGACGGCCCGTATCTCATCGGGGGCATTGGCTGCCAAAATGGGGCTCACTGCCTCGCAAGTGCGGCAGGATTTCAACTGCTTTGGAGGCTTCGGCCAGCAGGGATACGGCTATAATGTGGAAAATCTGCGGGCTTCCATTCGGGAGATCTTGAAGCTGGACTGCAGCCACAAGGCGATCATCATTGGCGTGGGCAACCTGGGCCGGGCCTTGATGACCAATTTCAATTTTGGCCAGAGCGGGTTTGCCTTGGCGGCTGCTTTTGATGTCAAAAAAGAGCTGCAAGGCATACAAGTGGCAGGTGTGCCTGTGCTGTCCATGGAATCGCTGCAGGACTATGTGGAGCACAAACGGCCGGATATCGCCATATTGACCCTGCCACGCCAGTTTGCCAGCCAGGTTGCAGCTGATCTATGCAAATGGGGGATCCGGGGCATTTGGAATTTCACCGGGGTGGATCTACATTTGGACGGCCTTGAGGTGCCGGTGGAGAATGTACATTTTAGTGAAAGTTTGATGACCCTTTCCTATCGCATTTAACGGAAAAGAGAAGAAAAGGAGAGATGAGGCCATGAACGAGATTCGAATGGCACGGGGCGCCCATACTGTGGTAAACACCTGTGTGGGAGTCAAGCCTGGTGAACAGGTGCTGATCATCACCGAAGGAGAAAAAATGCCCATTGCCGAAGCCATTGCCGCTGCTGTCTATGCGGCCAAGGCAGAACCAGTCTTGGCTGTTATGCTGCCCCGCCAGCGTGATGGACAGGAACCGCCGGGCCCGGTGGCGGAAGCGATGAAACAGAGCGATGCATTTGTTGCAGTGGTAAACCGATCCATCACACATACCCATGCAGTGAAAGAAGCTTGCAAACGGGGCAGCCGCGGTGTGATGCTCACCCAATTCAGTCAAGAGATGATGTTTCACGGTGGATTGGAAGCGGATTTTCGCGAGGTAGCCCCCACCTGTAAAGCCATGGCTGCCAGGCTCCAGGGAGCCAACAGCGTCCATCTGACCACACCCCATGGCACAGACCTGACTTTCTGCGCCACGGGCCGCCGGGGAAACGCCATGTATTGTATGGTGGAACCGGGCGAGTTCTCGCCGGTGCCTACGGTGGAAGCGAACGTTTCCCCTTTGGAAGGTACGGCCCAAGGGGTGATCGTAGCCAATGCCAGCATTCCATACATTGGGATCGGCGTGTTGGAAGAACCGGTGACATGCCAGGTCAAAGATGGATTCATCACCTCGATCACAGGTGGGCGCCAGGCTGCAATGCTGGAAAAAGATCTGGCCTCAAAAGAAGACCCCAATGTATACAACATCGCCGAATTGGGCGTGGGCCTGAACCCACAATGCCGCTTCATCGGCTTTATGCTGGAGGATGAGGGGGTACGTGGGTCGGTGCACATCGGCATCGGTACCAATATCACCCTGGGAGGCAATTTGAAAGCAGCCTGCCACTATGACCTGATTATGACAGAACCCACACTGCTGGCCGACGGCGAGATGCTGCTGCACAACGGGCAAGTCATGCTATAAACGGAATCATAATCGCAAAAGACCACCTCAGCCGCAAGGAGAGGTGGTCTTTTTACATAGTTAAGCCTGCTAGAAAGATCGTCTTGTTGTTTGCACTACTTAAAAAGTGCCATGACCGCCGCCCGAAGAGGGGATGGGCTCCATTGCCGCTTTTGCTTTGGATGGCGCGACCTGCGGGATGGGCTGTGCGGTGGCCGGGCGGGGAGAGCCAGCCTGCAGGTTTTCCCGGGCAATGGCAAGCATCAGCTTGATGCGGTTTTCTTGGTTGACGCTGGTGGCGCTGGGGTCATAGTCGATGGGCACGATATTGGAGATGGGATACACCTCTTTGAGCTTGCGGATCATACCTTTGCCCACGATATGGTTGGGCAAGCAGCCAAAGGGCTGGGTGCAGATGATATTGCCATAACCTGCGTCGATGAGTTCGGCCATCTCCGCAGTGAGCAGCCAGCCTTCGCCCATTTTACAGCCATAGCCGATGATGCCTTTGGCCAAGCTCTTGGTATGGTAGAAGGGGGAGGGAGCCTGGAAGCGGGGGTACTGCTTTACCGCATCGATCATCGCTTTTTCAATGCTGCACAGATAGGCCATCATCCGCCGCACAAGGGCTGCTTTGGCCTTGCTGCCGCCATACAGGGCAATGTCGTCCAAATTGACTTCCATGCTATACATCACAAAATTCAAGATGCCGGGGATCATCACTTCGCACCCTTCCAGGGCCAACAGCTCCTCCAGGTTGTTGTTGCCAAGGCGGGAATATTTCACATAAATCTCGCCGACCACGCCCACTTTTACTTTGGGCACCATTTGCACCGGTATGTCGTTGAAATCCGACGCGATCTTTTGTAGATTTTGAGCGATCTCTTTTTTGCCGTACCCGTTTCCCTTGGAGAAATCGGCCACCAGGCGGCGGCTCCATTCTTCCACAAGAGCCATTGCCCGGCCGGGTTCTGTTTCATAGGGCTTTACCTGGTTGGAAAGCAGCATCAGCATATCGCCGTAGACCAGCGCCGCCATGGCTTGACGGATGAGAGGCAGAGTCAGTTTGAATCCGCTATTTTTTTCCAGGCCCGAAACGTTCAGTGAAATGACGGGGACTTTGTCATACCCCGCTTTGTGCAGCGCCTTGCGCAGCAGATGAATGTAATTGGAGGCACGGCAGCCGCCGCCTGTCTGCGTGATCATCAAGGCAGTGCGGTCCGGGTCATAATTGCCGCTTTTGATGGCGGAGATCATTTGGCCGATCACCAGCAGGGCGGGGTAGCAGGTGTCGTTGTGCACATATTTCAAGCCATTCTCCACCACAGAAGAATCTTCGTTTTGCAGCAGCACGGCATTGTAGCCGTGGCTGCGCAGCACGCTTTCCAAAATGTGAAAATGGATCGGGGCCATGTTGGGAACCAAAATGGTGTATTCCCGCCGCATTTCTTTGGTGAATTCCAGGCGGCCCGTCTTGTCATATACCAGTTTTGCCATGTTCCGCGCTTCCTTCCGTGCCATCCAGTGCGGCAAACAGGCTGCGCAGCCTGATCTTTACCGCGCCCAGATTGGTGATTTCGTCAATTTTGATCTGTGTATAGATCTTGCCTTCCCGCTCCAGGATCTCCCGCACTTCATCGGTGGTTATCGCATCCAGACCACAGCCGAAAGAGACCAGCTGCACTAAATCCATATCTGGTTGGTTGGCAATGTAGCGGGCTGCCGCATAGAGGCGGGCGTGATACGTCCATTGGTTGAGCACTCCTGTGGGGAATTTCTCTTCGTGCTGGCTGATGCAGTCTTCCGACACGACAGCGGCGCCACAGGCGCAGATGAGTTTATCGATACCGTGGTTGACTTCGGGGTCTACATGATAGGGGCGGCCTGCCAGCACGATGATGGGCTTGCCTTGGGCCCGGGCTTCGTCGATGATCTGCTGCCCCTTTTGCCGCACCTGGTCGAAATAATGATGGTAAGCCTGGCTGCCTGCCTCCATGGCTTGCCGTACCTGCTGCACCGTAATGCCGGTGAAATATTTGGCCAAGATCTGCTGCATCTTTTGAGGGAAATCCTTTTTGCGGTGCAGGCCCACATAATCGGTGATCAATGTGACATCTTTGGGGGCGGGCAGGTTGCCGGCAATGATCTCTGGATAATAGGCGACGACCGGGCAGTTGTAGTGGTTATCCCCTAAGTTTTCGTTGAGATTATAGGTCATGCAGGGGTAGAATATGGTTTTGACGCCGCTGTCGATCAGGGTTTGCACATGGCCATGCATCAGCTTGGCGGGGAAACAGACGGTATCCGAGGGGATGCTGCCCTGACCCAGCAAATACAGAGAACGATCTGAGAGGGGAGAAAGGACCACTTCAAACCCCAGCTGGGTGAAAAATGTATGCCAGAAAGGCAACAGCTCATAGAAATTCAGCCCCATGGGCAAGCCGATCTTGCCATAAGGCCCTGGCCGGGAAGCTTGCTCAAAACCGCGCAGCAATTTGAGCTTGTATTCATAAATGTCCGGTGCTTCGCCGGGAGCACGGCGTGTGACAGGGCGTTCACAGCGGTTTCCGCTGATAAACCGGCGGTCGCCGCCAAAACTGTTGATCGTCAGTTTACAGTGGTTGTTGCATAGGCCGCACTGGGCTGTTTTGACTTCATGCACCATCTCTGCCAGAGCTTGGGGCCCCAATAGAGTGCTGTGACCACTCTGGTTTTTCATGGAATAAAGGGCCGCGCCATAGGCGCCCATCAACCCGGCCACACTGGGGCGGACCACCTGGCACTGCAATTCCTGCTCAAAAGCCCGCAGAACCGCATCGTTGAGGAAGGTGCCACCCTGTACCACGATGTGCTGCCCCAGTTCGCTGGCGCTGGTGGCTCGTATGACTTTGTACAGGGCATTTTTGACTACGCTGATGGAAAGGCCCGCCGAAATATTCTCGATGGATGCGCCGTCTTTTTGCGCCTGCTTGACTTGTGAATTCATAAAAACCGTGCAGCGGGAGCCTAGATCCACTGGCGCATCAGCCAGCAGGCCTTTTTGAGCAAATTCCTCCACCGAATACCCCAAAGCATTGGCGAAGGTTTGCAAAAAAGAGCCGCAGCCTGAGGAACAGGCCTCATTGAGGAAAATATTATCGATGACACCATTGCGGATCTTAAAGCACTTGATGTCCTGGCCGCCGATGTCGATGATAAAATCCACATCAGGCATGAACCGCTTGGCAGCCGTAAAATGGGCGACAGTCTCCACCACACCGTAATCGGCCAGAAAGGCATTTTGGATCAGCTCTTCACCATAGCCGGTGGCCGCGCTGGAAGCAATTTGGATCTGGGGATAATCCCGGTAAAAATCCAGCAAGAACTGCCGGGCGATCTCCACGGGGTTGCCGTTGTTGGGCCGGTAAAGGGAACAAAGGATGCGGCCATCTTGGGTGACCACAGCCGCCTTTACGGTGGTAGAGCCGGAATCGATGCCCAGATAAGCTTTGCCCTGGTATGTGGCGGGGTCGGCATATTCCACTTGGTCCCGCTGGTGCCGGGCAATGAATTCCTCGTATTCGGCCGTGTCGCGGAACAGAGGAGGGATGGAGGCGTACTGCTCTTTGTTGTGATAATGCTCCAAACGGTCAATGGCCTGATCCAGTTCCACCTGGTCCTGGGAAGAAAGGGCTGCGCCCAACGCCGCATAATAAAGCGAATTTTCCGGGCACAGGCCGGTCGTATGCAGCGTCTCATCGAAGCAGCGCCGCAGCTCGCTCAAAAACGTGAGAGGCCCGCCCAAATAGACCACATGCCCTTGAATCGGACGGCCTTGTGCCAGCCCTGCAATGGTCTGGTTGACCACCGCAAAGAAAATGCTGCGGCTCACATCTGTTTTCTGAGCGCCTTGGTTCAGCAAGGGCTGGATGTCAGACTTGGCGAATACACCGCAGCGGGAAGCGATGGTATAAGTCTGTGTGGCCTGGGTGGCCAGTTGGTTCATCTCATCCGGGGTCAACTTCATCAAAGTGGCCATTTGATCGATGAATGCACCGGTGCCGCCGGCACAAGTGCCATTCATACGCACTTCTGTACCGCCAGTCAAAAACAAGATCTTGGCATCTTCGCCCCCCAGCTCGATGATCACATCCGTGCCGGGCAGATAAGTATTGGCTGCCAAGCGGGTGGCGTAGACTTCCTGAATAAAAGGAATGCCGCAGCTGGTGGCCATCCCCATGCCGGCCGAACCGGTGATGGAGAGGGGCACTGCCGACTGCTGAGGGTATTGCTGCCGGATGCGCCGCAGCATCTCCGCCGCCTTTTCGGTGATTTGGGAAAAATGACGCTCGTAACTCTGGGATACCAGGGCACCGCTGTCATCCAAAACCACGCATTTGATGGTGGTGGAGCCGATGTCTATGCCGATCTTCAAACGTCTCACCTCATAAATTTGCCTAAATGACTGCAATGAATTGTGAAGAAATGGAAGCTGGAAACCCATAAATCCACTTCTACACTATCTTAAAGCCTTTGCTTTGATTTGTAAAGGAAAAGGACGACGAACATTCGACAAAGTTTGCGAAAATCGTAGGCAATAAGCACAAAGTTTACAAGTCATTCACAGATCTTCCAGCGCTGCCACAACAAAGCAGCAGATAGCCTTTCGGATAAGACCATCTGCTGCAAAATAAGCAATTTTATTTGCGGTGAAAACGACTGCGCAAGGAAGAAAAAAGACGGGGCTTCTGGGGTGCAGGTTCAACAGCAGGTGGAGCGGCCACATAGGGCAGATGCTCCAAAAATTCATCTTGGCAGCAGCGCAGAGCCGCACCAGCCGGCGCCTCCCGCCGTGCATAGGTGCCGTCAGGCTGCAGTACGCGGGCCTTTACGTTGTCTTGCCACATGGCATCCATCATGGCAAGGATCTGTTGACGCAGATGAGGCGGCTCGATGGGGCAGGCGATCTCTACCCGGCGTTCTGTGTTGCGGGTCATTAGATCCGCAGAGGCGATGTAAAGACTGGCCTGGTCACCGCGGCCAAAGCAGTACACACGAGAGTGTTCCAAAAACCGGCCCACTACGCTGATGATCTGAATATTTTCCGTATGGCCTTCCACACCGGGCAGCAGGCAGCATATGCCCCGCACGATCATGCGGATCTGCACGCCGGCCCGGCTGGCCTCTTCCAGCCGCTGAATGATGTCTTTGTCTGTCACACTATTGCACTTGATGAAGATAGAGCCGCCAAGGCCCTGGCGGGCCAGTTGGATCTGGGAATCGATGCCGGCCAAAATGTTGGACTTAAAGCCGGCAGGCGCCACCCAAAGCTTTTGATAAACCCCTTCCAAATTGCCCACGCCTAAATTCGTAAAGAACATGGCGGCATCGGCCCCCAGCTGTGGGTCTGTGGTCAAATAGGAAAAATCGGTATACAGGCGAGCTGTCTTTTCATTGTAATTGCCAGTACCGATTTGGGTCAGATGGCGCACTTGCCCATTTTCTTGGCGGGTGATCAGGCAAATTTTAGAGTGGACTTTAAAGCCATCCATGCCGTAGATCACCCGGCAGCCCGCCTCTTCCAGCTGCTGCGCCCATTCTATGTTGTTCTGCTCGTCAAAGCGGGCGCGCAGTTCCATGAGGACCGTTACCTCTTTGCCGTTTTCCGCCGCTGTGATCAAGTATTCTGCCAGCTTGCTCTGCCGGGCAATGCGATACAGGGTGATCTTGATGGAGATCACAGCCGGATCAGAAGCGCTTTCACGTATGAGCTGCAAAAAGGGCTGCATGCTTTCGTAGGGATAACTGAGCAAAATATGCTTTTGCCGCTCCAGTTGGACAGTCATTGTTTCGGAGCCTCCAAAACAAGGGCTGTTTTTGGGGGCGCAGGGCGGCATGGAGAGTGCTTGCCGCTGCACGTCGGGCAGCGGCGTATCCAGCCGGCTGTAAAAGCTCAGGTCCAGTGGGGCTTGGCTGTAGAAAACCTGGCTCGGATCCAACTTTAATTTGCTGCACAGAAAATCCAGAGAACTGTCACTCAAACTGCCTTGTATCTCCAAACGCACAGGTAGCAGGCGCCGCCGCTTTTTCAACATTTTGCTCATATACTGGCGGTAATCCAGATCTTCATCAAAAAAACCGGCGTCCGTATTTAAGTCTGCATTGCGGGTGACGCAGATGACCGCTGTCCCTGTTACTTTATAGATCTCAAAGACCTGTTCGGCGTAGTGGCGCAGAATATCCTCTGCCAGCAGGAAGTGGCCTTCGCCGCCGGGGAGGAAGATCAGCCGCTCTACCAACGGAGGCAGGGGAATGAGGCCCAACAAGGGATTGCCGCCCTGCTCCAGATCTACAGCAATGTAAAGCTGCTTGTTGTTCAGGTGGGGGAATGGATGGCGGGGGTCGATGATCTGGGGGGAGAGAACGGGCAAAATAGAGGTTTTGAGCAGCCGTTCGACAAACCGGTGCTCTTCGCGGTTCAGTTCTCCGACCTCCACATGCTGGACCCCTTCTTTGCGCAACCGGCCCATCACGGTGGCATAGGCTTGGTCGCGGGCCTGATACAGCGGGCCCACGGCTTTGAAGATCTCTTCCAATTGCTCCTGGGCCGTCATACCAGTTTTGTTGTCGTGGTATGAAGGGGCATAGGCCATATAGTCTGTCAAACTGCCTACACGCACCATAAAAAATTCATCCAGGTTGGTGGTGAAAATGTTGATGAAGTTCAATCGGTCCAGCAGGGGAAGCGTGGTACAATCCGCTTCTTCCAGTACCCGCTGGTTGAAGCGGAGCCAGGAGAGCTCACGGTTTTGCATATATTCACAGTTGCTTTTGGCACACATAACTTATTCCCACAATCCTTCATTTCTTGTTTCGCGAAATCAATCTGTTACATTTGAGGCCGAGACTTGCACTTGGGGCAGCACCCGGTCAAAGAGATAGCCTTCGCGCAGGCCCGGTTTGCTGACCAAAAAACGCTGGGCGCCAAATTTCTTTGCAGCTTGATGCAGGATCATCATACCGGGCAAAATGGTGAACACGCGGTCGGGCACGGCGCGAAAAATGCTTTGCATTTCATGGATATCTTGACTTTTCAATTTTTTATTCACTTGGCCGATGTAGCTGGCATCCAATTCGTTCTGGCATTTGGGCACACCATAGAGTTCACGGCAGATCTTAAAGAAGCCGCGGGCCGTACCGCCGATGCCGCACAAGGCTACAGGCTCTGTTGGAGGCAGCCAATCGATGGCCTTCAATTCTTTCTGAATGCGGGCTTTCATACGCTTGCGATCCTTTTCCGTAGGAAAGAGAGCAGAGGCATATTGAGCATATAGGTTCAAGGAACCGATGGGCAGGCTGGTCAGGTGCCGGATGGAACCCTTTTCAAACAGGACCAGTTCCGTGCTGCCGCCGCCGATGTCAATGAGTACGCCGCTATCCACAGATAGGTAACGAGAGGCGCCCACAAAATCCAGGCGGGCTTCCTCTTGACCGGTGAGTACCTGGGCGCGCAACCCACAGCGGCTTTCCAGAGCGGCCTGCACCTCTTCTAGATTGGAGATGTTGCGCAGCGATGCCGTGGCAATGATAGAGATACCGTCCACCTCTACATTTTTCGCCAGTTTGACAAAGCTGGCGATCTCCTCACTGCATTTTTTGATGCCCGCTTCATTCAATTTCCCTTTTTCCACATAACCGGCTAGGCCGGCCATGCTTTTTTTGTTCAGCAACATATCCACTTTGCCATCTTCCCAGCGAAAGATGGTCATGCGGATAGAGTTGGAGCCTACGTCGATGATAGCATACAGCAAACAAAGCCTCCCCTTTCATGCATATGTCTTATTATCTTTTATCATACCGGAAATTACAGCGCTTTTCCAGAGGAACTTTGTAAAATCCTGTTTTTGTGCTTGTATAAAATGAACAAAAAGGAAAGGGGATTCTACGAAAAATATCCACAAAATAGGGGGCGGCGGAAAATAGCTGCGATGGTGCGCTGGAGACGAGAAGGGTGGGAGAAACGAATGGGAAAGGCATAGCATGTGAAGGAATGGTATCGGATAAAACAAAAGAGGCAAGGTTTCCCTGCCTCTTTTGATCTGCCGTCAGATCACTTTATTCAAGTATTTGTTTTCGTATAGGCTGCTGAAAGCTTGAAATTCATCTGTGCGGATATCTTTGAGGATCTTGCGATATTCATGAATATCAAACTGCTGGGCATCGTCGGCACGCATCATCACATAGACGGCGACATTGGAGCAGTGATCGGCGATCTTTTCATAGTTGTGGATGATATCCAAGAAGGGAATGCCGGTGTTGACTGTACAAATGCCATTTTGCAAACGGGAAATGTGCCGGCTCTTCAAAGCTTCCTTAATGGAATCGATCACGTCTTCCAGCGGTTCGATCTGACGGGCGACAGCGGCGTCTGAAGTCTCATAGGCGGTGACTGTCAGGCTTACGATCTCCTCTGTTGCCTGGCTCATGACCCGCAATTCCGAGGTGGCCTCTTGAGAAAACGTGGTGCCACGTTCTTGCATGTCCTCGTAAATTTCCAGCAGGTTTTCGGCATAGTCGCCCACCCTCTCAAAATCACCGATGGAATGGAGCATCTCCGCATAGGTCTTTCGGCTGCTTTCCGACAGATCTTCCTCTTTGATACCCAACATATATGAATTGAGGCGAGCTTCTGCCCGGTCTAGAAAGCTTTCATTTTCCCTGAATGTCTCGCTGTGGGGCGGCTGGCCGTCTACAAGGGCAGCATCGACCATATTCAAGTTTTGCATGCCGCACTTGCCCATGGAAAGGATGATCTTATTGCATTGATCCAACGCAACAGCAGGGGAGCTGTAAAAACGTTGATCCAAGCGGCTCAGGTCCTCCACGACCTGGCTCTCTTCTGCGGGCTTGGTTTTGATGGTCTTTTCGGCCAATGTGATCAACACGTTGTGGAATGGGATGAACAACAACGTACATGCCACATTGAAAGCCGTGTGGAAATTGGCGATGCCCGCTTTGCCAATGGGGTCGTCCCAGAAAGAAAAGTGGAGGAACGCATTGGCGGCGTATACGATCACAATGAACACAACAGAGCCGATCAAGTTGAAATAAAAATGGATCATAGCGGCACGCTTCGCATTTTTATTCGCCCCAACGGCCGAGAGCAAAGCTGTGACACAAGTGCCAATGTTCTGCCCCAGGATAATGGGAATGGCAGCACCATATGTGATAGCGCCTGTGGCTGCCACCGCCTGCAAAATACCGATGGAAGCAGACGAGCTCTGAATAATGGCGGTGACACCTAAACCAACCAAAATGCCCAAGACCGGGTTGGTAAACAAGGTGAACATCTGTTGGAACCAAGGCATATCCCGCAAGGCGGTAACGCTGCCTTCCATGACAGACATACCGATAAACAGCACACCAAAACCCAACAGGATCTCGCCAAAGTCGTGCAGCTTCCGCTTTTTGGCGAACATAAACAAGCCGGCACCAATGGCGACCGCCACATACGCCAACATAGAGGGTTTCAGGATCTGCATGAGCAAACTGCCTTCCACTGCACCGGAACTATCCAAGCGCAGCAGCTGGGCTGTTACAGTGGTGCCGATGTTAGCACCCATAATGACGCCCACGGCCTGCTTCAAATTCATGATGCCTGCGTTGACGAAACCCACCACCATGACAGTGGTGGCCGATGAGCTTTGTATGATGCCTGTCACCAAGGCGCCGACACCGACTGCCTTGAAGATATTGCCGGTCACGGTCTCCAAGGTTTTTTCCAGCTTTTCACCAGCCATTTTTTCCAAGGCGTTGCCCATAGTCAGCATGCCGTAGAGAAACAGCCCCAAGCCGCCCAGCAGTTTGAGTAGCGAAAGAATATTCATACCTTCTTCTCCTCTTCCATTCTCAATGGATTTTTTATGTAAATCTTTTGTAAATTCCGCTGCTTTCATGATAGCAACCAGAGGGGTAGAACGTCAACAGTAAACCCATTGTGTAAAGTAAATTTTACATAATGGACTGGGGTGCTTGTCAAAGGGCTGTGGTTCTGGTATGATAACATAGCTTGAGGAAGCCCTCACAAATTCACAGACAGATTGACAGGTGATAGAAATGTGGAATGACAAACTGGTGATCTTGATCCCCTCGGATTCCGGCGTATTGGCAAGCGGCGCGCGGGAACTGCGCAGCCCTGCGGCTTATGCCCGGGCAGTGGCCATGGCCGGCGCTATCCCCGTGCTGGGCGGAGAGCAATGCCCAGAGGAACTGGCGCAGATGTGCGATGGCCTTTTGCTGGCTGGCGGCCCTGACGTGGAATCGGAGCTGTTTGGCGAAAGCGTATACAACGACACGGTCCATACCGATCCGCCCCGCACCAAATATGAATATGCCATTTTGAAAGAAGTGCTGGCCCAAGGCAAGGCAGTGATGGGAATTTGCCGCGGCGAGCAGCTGATCAACATCTATTTGGGCGGAGATATCTATCAGGACCTGGCCCATCAGAAGGGATTGTTCCACAGCAGCTACGAGCTGCGGCACAAAGTGGTGGCTGAGCCGGGATCTTTTGTAGAGCGGCTGCTGGGCCATGAGTTTATGGTCAACAGCACTCATCACCAGGCAGTGCGCAAGTTGGCTCCTGGCTTGAAGCTGGCGGCCAAGTCTGCACCGGATGATGTGATCGAAGCCTACGAACACGAGAGTTTGCCCATCTTTGGCGTACAGTGGCACCCGGAACGCTTGACCAACCTGATGCGGGATGAACGGACGCCCGATATGGCGCCTTTGTTTACCTACTTCTTGGAGAATGTTCGCCAACATTGTGGAAAATAAGACAAAAGCCGGAAGTCAGATAGATGGACTTCCGGCTTTTTATTCCCAGAGGAAAAGGGCAAAAACAGAGAAAAACCCTGGGATAGTTGACGCTAATTTGAAAAAAAGATATAATATGGTCCTAAAAAGCATTGATCGGCCGGGCAGGGAAGCCTGTGCCATCGGTTCGGGAGGACAAAGGATATGCCAAAGAAAATGACCCGCGCCGCCCTTGCCTTAGCAGGTCTGTTGGTGGTTTCTTGCGCCGGCGGGTGCAGTGTGGCCCGGTTTCGCCAGCAGGACGAATTGCCAGACACCAGCAACCAAGTCAACCAGCAGCCGCAAGAGAGCCAGCCTGTAACATTGGAGCAGGAAGACCTGGTGTATGAGAAACAGTTGACGCTGCCTTCGGGCGCTGTAGCCGCCACATATCGGGCAGAATTGCCGCAGCTGGCGGAAAGTGGGTCCAAAGCACCAACCATCAAAAAAATCAACCAGTATTACGAAAGTGAATTGGCCACGCTGAAAGAAGATTGCGACAGCTATTTTAGCCAGGTCCAAGCCTCCTATGGCGAGTCTTGGCAGACAGCGCAGCAGGCCACTACCATCTACCATGTGGAATATACATATGAGCCACTGGAGCTGACAGACCAGAGGGTCAGCTTGTTGCGCACATACCGCTACCAAGATATCAATCAACAGGAAAAAGTCATTTACATTGGCGATACGTTTGATGTAGGCACTGGCTGGCCCGTCAAACTGGAGGAGCTGTTTCAAGGGGAACAGAGCGAAGTGGAACAGACTTTGAACGAGCTGGTGGAAAGCTGGTGCGAGACAAACCAGGTAGAGCGCAGTTGGCTGCCGCAAGTAACCTTGGAACAACAAGAAAATGACTTTGCTTTAGGGGAAAATACGCTGTATCTGTGCTTGGCAGAAACAGGCGTGCGCACAGATAGTCCAGGCTCATATCTGGTGGAGATCCCGCTGGAAGAACTGCAAGATCTGCTGGCGCAAGATATTTGGCAACCGGATGAAGAAGACAACGGCTGAAGGATACGGAGACAAGTGAGCCGCAGGGATCTCCTGCGGCTTTCAAATTTTACCTGAGCTTTGCACTGCGACCCGCATTCTTTTACGCACCCGCCTTATGCTGAAGGCGAGGTGAAAAAGGTGAAACAGAAAAAAGTGAAAAAATGGATCAACGCCTGTATGCTGCTGGGGCTATGCATTGTCTTAGTAGCACTGGGAGGACAGTCGCTTTGGCGGGCATCCTACTTTTTTATGGGCATTGGCATTGGCTTGATGGGCACGGGCCTTTGTGTGGCATGGCATAGCCTGCGCTGTCCAGTATGCGGGCGGATGCTGCCACTGTGGCAAGAGGAGAACGAGGAAAACAGCCGCTGCCCCCATTGCGGTACCGCCCTGTATCAAACACCGACACAATAAAAACTCAGTGTCAACAGGGGAGATAGATGGACTGCTAAATTGAAAAGAAGTAGAGAGAATGAGGTAGTGTGACGAAGCGACATAAAGTATGTCGCTTTCTTTTGTGTGAAGACCAGTAGCGGAAAATCAGCAGGGGCGCAGCCATCGGCTGCGCCCCTGCTTTTGACAAGGATCAATACAGTTTATAAAGCAGGGAAGCAAACTCGCCCCGGGTGATCGAGCTCAGCGGCCGGATATCAGTCGTACCGCTATAGCCGTTGACGATGCCGAGGGAGGACAATAGGTCAATATGGTCTCGAGCCCAAGCTGGTACCGTATCCATATCGGTGTAGGAGGCGGGCTGATAGTCATATCCCCGCACCAAAGTGCGCCCCAGCAAAGTCATTACCTGGGCACGGCTTACCGCGTTGCCCGGTTGGAAGACAGACTTGCCGTTGACCGTAGTACCGATCATGATGCCCTCTTGGTACAGCGCCTTCACATGGGGGAGCGCCCAATCGGAGATCTGCGATGCATCGCCATAAGGCAGCTCTACAGAGGTGTATTGGGAGGTATCCAACCCCAGGTAACGGGAGATCAGCGTTGCTGCCATCTCGTTTGTCGTGTAAGTGTCCGGCATAAAATTGGTATCCGTGGAAAACACATTTTTATTCCGTAAGAATTCGGCATAATCCCGGGCCCAGTGGTCTGCCATATCCTCAAACACCGTAGTGCCGGCACTGCCTAGATCCTGGCTTTGCCGGGCGATGTTGCCGGCCCAATCTTGCGCTTCAATGGTCAGCCGGTGCAGGCCTTCGCTTCCATCAGGCAAAGAAGCCGTCAGGGTGCCAGTCTGGTCGTCATAGAGGAAGCTCACTGCTTCGCCATCATACTGGACCGAAATTTTGCTGCTTTCCAGCGGGAAAGCGGAACTGTCTGTAATGGTGGCGGTTAAACTGTTGTCTTCCCCAGTGGTGATGGCAATGGCAGGCGGTGTAGTATCGGGCTGGGCATCATTGTAGTGGGCATAGATTTGGTCGATGTACACCGAACCTTGCGCACCTTTGGAGATGGAAGCGCTGAAGCTTTCGACTGCCACCGCACCAGACGGAACGCTGACGGTAACCAAGCTCCAGTTCTCACCGGCGTTGAATGCCCGCTGCTCTGTGGAGCCGTCGCGCATGGAGAAGTTGATGTACAAGGCTTTCGCCGGATCGCCTTTGGCAAAGAAGGTCAAGCTGTCGGCGCCGGAACACTTGAGAGGTACATTGGCCGTGTATACGATGGCGCCAGAATCAGAAAGGGAAGAGCCGCCTGTATAGGTCAGCTCCAGCGCGCCTGAACCATAGCGCACATGATCCAGCGAGTGTGTTACCTGGGCAGTGCCGGTGACAGCACTGTGATCGGAAGTGACGATGTACTTGGGATTGCCTTCAAACTGATCCAACACAGCAGGCATCTGGCCAACTGTGACGGGGATCGAGGTGCTCCAGCCATTGTGACGGATCACGATTTCGCCAGAGGCGCCCGATGTGCCAGAAGCGGTGAACACACCGGATTGGGTGATGGTACCTACATTATTGGTGACGCTCCACTGGAACAGCTCATCGGTTTCATAAAGAATGCGGGATTCGGCATAAGCGTCGAGATCCAGATCGATGGATTCACCTGGGTCCATCGTAAGGGAGGATACATCCTTCCCATTGCTGCGCACCAACACGCGATCCGGCTCGGAATAGACGGTGATCTCAGCCGGTATGGATGTGGCTGTGGGATGATCCAACGAAATGAGATATTCCCCTGCCGTATCTGGCGCAGTGAATACATTGCCGCTGATGGCTTGGTCGCTGGGAGAGGTGACTCGGAAGCCGGAACTATAGGAAGAGACGGGGTAATAATGTTGGTCGAAGGTGTCGGCGCCTAACGTGATCTGAGCCCCTTTCAGCGTGGCAACACTGTGGGGCGTGACGAATGCGCCGCTCTCTTCGCCGGTCTTCTGGGCAGTGTTTACAAAAAGGATGTAGTTGGCGCATTTGCGAAGGGAGCCATCGGACGGTGTATTGACGACCTCGGTCTCCTGGGAGCCGGGTTGACGAATGGCCTCTGCCGAAGAACCGCCTCCATCTAGGTTTACTACATTGGTGCAGCCCTGGTTGGCCAGCAGCTGAGCACCTTCACGCAGGGAGATCCCTTCACTGATCTCCAGACGGCCGTCGTGGACCAAAGCCACACAACTGCCGTCGTCCCGCACACCCAGCAGAGTGCGCGGGTCCGAAGCGGAGGAAAGGCCCGACTGGATGACGCCATCTTTCATCACCATATCGCCAGCGCCACAGGCGTAGATCACATCTTGGAACGATTCGTTGTAGACGTTTGCACGGAATGTCACAGTTTCGCCCACTTGCAGGGATGTGATGGTATAGCCCCGGTTGTTATAGGCGTTGGAAGATGTGAGGATATATTGGCCTTCTGCAATGGGGGTGGAGCCAGAGACATCGGTGTTGACCGCAGTGACAGTAAATTGTTTGTCTTGGCCGATCTTGAGGTCGCTGTCATCTACCGGAGTGAGCACGACAGTAACACCTGTACCGGTGCTGCGGGTCTCACTGGAAAAATCGCTGTTGAGCAGATAGATGCCCGCATCGGTGCGTTGCTTGTTCAGCGCATAAATGGGGTAATCGCCTGTGTTGGCCGAATAAAGGCTCATGGCCATTTGGGGAGCCCCTACGATCACTTTTCCATCGGGTTTGACGCCCACGGCATTCCACATGCCGTCGGAACTGACTAAGCGGCCGTCATTCACCACAAGGCCCGAAGGCAGGCCAGTGGAAAGGACAAAGAAATCGGCATTGGCCGCGCCATAGACGCTTTGTCCCTGCTGCTGCACATAGTCGATGATTTCATTGATGTCGGATTTTCCGTACAGTTTGCTGCCATAGGCCACGATGGGCATCACATCTTTGCCCGGCGTATATTCCAGACGGAAGGACTGCTGCCGCACCCCACCGCTTTCCGAGGAAGCAGTGGTATAGCGCAGCCCATTGGCGATGTCATAAGAATCGGAATAGGACCCGCTTGCGGCAGCCTGTACTGGCAGGGTAGAAGACGCCAGGCACAAGGCGCACAAGAGGGCGATCCATCGTTTTTTGCGTGTTTTCATGAGCTCTCCTTTCACTGTGGCAGGGTATGTCCCGCTTTGGGCGGCGCCCCCTCCCGGGTCGCCGGCGGGCAACTGATACCATCATACCACAAATGCGAGAAAAAGAAAGTCATAGGAGGGGAAAAACCGGTTTTTTCCGGGAGAATCCCTTTGAAACAGGCAGTCAGGTATGGTATGATGGGCAAGGATTCCCGGACCGCTCTTATGGCAGCGCAGGGAAGTGATTTTTTGTATTTCTTTCGGAAAGGCGGGACCTATCATGGCCTCCAAAAAAAATGAAACGATCTTGGGTCGCATATTCCAGCGGTATTGTGTACAAGCCCTCAGCGCCATGGCATTGGGGCTGTTCTCCTCTTTGATCATCGGGTTGATCCTTTCTCAATTGGCCCGCTTTGAGCCTCTTTCATTTTTAGAACCGCTGACAGGGGTATTGGGGGCTAGCTCGCCCGTGGTGGGCGCCATCATTGGCGTGGCGGTGGGCCATGGCTTGGGGGCAGACCCTTTGGTGATGTTTTCAGCCGGGTGCTGCGGTGCCATCGGTTATGCGGCAGGGGGAGGCAACGGCGGCCCGGTCGGTGCTTTTCTTGGCGCTGCGGTAGGAGCTGAAATTGGTCAGCTGGTCTCTAAACGCACACCGGTGGACATTATAATAACCCCCATCGTCACGATCGTAGCAGGGGGATTGGCGGGCAATTTTGTAGGGCCTTATGTGCAGAGCTTCATGCATTGGCTGGGTGCGCTGATCAATGAAGCCACTGCTTTGCAGCCTGTGCCGATGGGCCTCGTCGTAGGCGCCGTGGTGGGCATGGTCCTCACTTTGCCCATCAGTTCGGCGGCCCTGTGTATTATGATGGGGCTTTCCGGCCTGGCCGCCGGCGCTGCCACAGCAGGCTGCTGCGCCCAAATGGTCGGGTTTGCCGTCATGTCCTTCCGGGAAAATGGAGTCAGCGGCCTGCTGAGCCAAGGGATCGGGACTTCCATGCTTCAAGTGCCCAACATACTGCGCCATCCCCAGATCTGGATTGCGCCCACAGTGGCAAGCGCTTTGGGCGGGGTCGTGAGCGCAGCACTGTTTGGTATGACGAATAACGCGGCTGGCGCTGGCATGGGGACCAGCGGGCTCGTGGGGCAGTTCACCACGCTGAGCACCATGGGAGCAACGCCTCACACGTTTCTGCTCATTGGTCTGGTCCACTTTTTGCTGCCCGCCGTCACGGCGCTGGGCGTCAACCAGCTGTTGCGCCGGGTCGGCTGGGTGAAAGACGGCTATATGAAGCTCGACGTTTGAAGGCAAATGTGTTATAATAGCACCAATTGAGAGACAAACGGGCAAGGCCTCTCTTCAGAGTATCCTGGCAGCGGGAGGCGCCCCAGAAGAAAATACCGGCGCGCCTGCGCCTTTGCGGAGGGATCGACCATGGAACGGACCTATCAGATCTTTACAGATACCACAACAGACCTGACGCCCCAGTGGATGGAGGAGAACCAAGTGGGATGGCTGGCCCACGGGTTGGTGATCGATGGAAAAGAGATCAAAGACGACTTTGGCAAGACAGTGCCGCCCCAAGAGTTCTATGCACGGGTGCGCAGCGGCTTGATGCCTACCACGACCCAGGTGGATATGCCCACATTTTTGAATGCCTATGAACCTGCTCTGCAGCAGGGGTTGGATGTACTTTACATCGGGTTTGCGGCCAATATGAGTGGGACATTTGGCACATCGCAAATGATCGCCAAAGAATTGATGGAGAAATACCCGGGCCGCCGCGTGCTTTCTTTTGATACCGGTGCTGCTTCGATGGGGCAGGGGATCATCGTCATGGAAGCGGTGCGGCTGCAGCAGGCTGGCATGCCTTTGGATGAGTTGATGGAGGAACTGGAAAAGCTGAAGCAAACGGCCTGCCATTTCTTTACTGTAGACGATTTGAATCACCTGTATCGGGGCGGCCGCCTTTCCAGAGGCAGCGCTTTTTTCGGCACACTGGTTGGCATCAAGCCTGTGATGTATCTGAGTGCAGAGGGAAAGCTGACCCCGCTGGCCAAGGTGCGGGGCCGCCGCCAAGCGGTGGAAGAACTGTGCCGCCTGACAAAAGAATACATTCTCGACGCCGAAGACCAGGTGATCTACATCGCTCATGCCGATTGCCTGGCAGATGCCCAAATGCTGGAACAGATGGTCCGTGAGCAGATCAAACCGCGCGATGTGGAGATACGCTACTTGACGCCCATCATTGGCACCCATGCGGGGCCGGGCACACTGGCTATCTTCTGCTTTGGTCGCGCCCGCATTTAAAGGGGGGCGCTTTGGATGACCACGCTGTATCTGATCCGCCACGGCACCACCGACAGCAATTTGGCCGGTATATTCCAGGGGAAACTGGATACTTCTCTGAACGAACGGGGCATGGAGCAGGCCCGTTTGCTGGCCCAACGCTTTGCTGGCGTCCATTTAGACCGGGTCTATGTGTCGGCCCTGCAGCGGGCGCGCCAGACCGCCCAACTGCTGTGCGGTCAGACCGGGGCCCCTTGTACCATTCTGCCTGCACTCAATGAGATCGACCTGGGTCAGCTGGAAGGACAATCTAAGAGCGGGTGGGGGCAATTCCCAGAAGCCATTCGCCAATTTGAGAATGATGTGTCTCATTTCCAAGCGCCAGGCGGCGAAAGCACCCGCCAGGTCTATGAACGGATGGAGAGAGCCATCGACCAGATCGTTGGGGAAAACCCAGGAGGGACTGTAGCGGTCGTCTCCCATGGGTTCACCATACAGACCTATTTGAACAAAGCCCAAGGCCGCCCCTATGAACAAATGGAGCGGTGTATTGTGGGCAATACGGCAGTCAGCAAATTTGAATACGAAGGGGCGGGGCTGCCGCGCGTTGTGTATATCAATGACCAAAGCCATTTGCCCGAGCCGCTGCGTTTTGATTTAGCAGAAGACCAGCCGGGCTGATATTGGCTGGAGAGGAGGAAATGCCATGACATCCATTCAACTGCCCTATGGCAGAGGGCATCTGTGTTTCAATTTGCCAGAAGAGCGGCTGGCCGGCATCATTGAGAGCCGGCTGGATACCTATGTGCCCCAAGGCACGCCGGAAGAATTGGTGGCACGCTCGATGGAAGAGCCCATTGGCACACCCAGACTGGAAGAGCTGGCCAAGGGGAAAGAAAACGTGGTGCTGCTGTGCAGTGACCACACCCGGCCCGTGCCCAGCTGCGCAATCGTGCCTCAGATGCTAGCCGCCATCCGCCGGGGAAATCCTCAGGCTCAGATCACGCTTCTCATCGCCACAGGCTGCCACCGGGGCACCACACCCCAGGAGCTGGAAGAAAAATTCGGCCCTGAGATCGCAGCACGGGAGAAGATCGTAGTACACGACTGTGCAGATGACGCCAATATGGTACACCTGGGCACTTTGCCTTCTGGTGGGCAGTTGTATATCAACCGTTTGGCGGCCCAGGCAGATCTGTTGGTGGCGGAAGGGTTCATCGAACCCCACTTTTTCGCCGGTTTTTCCGGAGGCCGCAAAAGTGTGCTGCCCGGTGTGGCATCCCGCCAGACCGTGTATGCCAACCACTGCTCCGCCTTTATCGACGATCCCCACGCACGGGCCGGCATTTTGGAGGGGAACCCCATCCACCGGGATATGGTATGGGCAGCCCGCAAAGCAAGCTTAGCGTTCATCGTCAATGCAGTCATCGACTCCAAGAAAAGGGCCATCGCCTCTTTTGCAGGCGATTGTGAACAGGCGCATTTGGCCGGCACGCGCTTTTTGGCGTCTTTGTGCCAGAGCCCCAGCATCGCAGCGGATGTTGTGGTGACGAGCAACAACGGCTATCCGTTGGACCAGAACATCTATCAAGCGGTCAAAGGGATGTCCACTGCAGAAGTGGCCTGCCACGAGGGCGGGGTGATCATCATGGCAGCCCAGTGTGCCGATGGCATTGGCGGCGATGTGTTTTATGAGACCTTCCGCCAAAACCGGGATGCCGCTGCCATCATGGAGCAGATTTTGGCCGTGCCCCAAGAAGAGACGGTAGCCGACCAGTGGCAGTCACAAGTCTTTGCCCGGGTGCTGATGAAATGCAAAGTGATTTTTGTCAGCGATGCGCCAGATGAGATCGTAAAGGATTTCCACATGATACCGGCTCATTCCATGGAGGAAGCATTGGCGATGGCTGACCGGCTGCTGGGGCGTGAAGGAACGGTGACTGTCATTCCCGAAGGGATCTCCAGCATTTTGACCCCACCGGAAAATTGACATGTATCTAAGAGGTGTCATATGAATTTTCGTGTAGCTGTCTTGCAGATGCGTTCTGTCAGCGGAGAAGTGAGCAAAAATCTAGAGACCATCGCCGCACAGATGGCTGCTGCAGCCAAAGAAGGCGCCGACATAGTATTGCTGCCAGAATGTTTTGCCACCGGTTATACCTTGCCGGTGGATGATCACAAAGTGCTGGAAGAGGATGGAGCGTGGCTCCGGCGATTGTGCCAAGAGGCCAAAAAGCAGCGGATTGGCCTTGTAGCCACCGCATTTACCAAAGGCCGTACAAAGCCGCAGAACTCCGCCTTTGTGATCGATAAAGACGGCAGAGTCTTGATGAAATATTCCAAAGTGCACACCTGCGATTTTGCGGATGAGCGGTGTTTGGAAAGCGGCGATGGTTTCAAAGTCTGCGATTTTCACGGCGTTCAGCTGGGAATTATGATCTGCTACGACAGGGAGTATCCGGAAAGTGCGCGCATTTTGATGCTGCAAGGGGCTGAGATCATTTTAGTGCCCAATGACTGCGGCGCGATGGTCCCCCGGGTGCAAGCCCTTTCTACCCGTGCGTATGAAAATATGGTAGGAGTCGCCATGGCAAACCCCAATGGGCAAAATGCGGGCAGATCTTGTGCATTCAGTCCGATCTGCTGGAATGAAGATGGCATATGCGTCGACAACACGCTGCTGCTGGCCGATGAGATGACAGAAGGGCTTTATTTTGCTGATTTTGATATGGCACAGATCCGCGCTTATCGCGAGAAAGAGATGATGGGCAATACGTTCCGGAAGGTAAAGGCTTACGGCCCATTGCTGTCCGATGTGATCCAATACCCTTTTATAAGGGATGGGCAGGCCGGCGAAAGCAGAAGATCATAGGGATGAAAAAAGGTTCTCCTTCTCATCTGGGCAGGAGAACCTTTTGATTGTTATAGGGGAAAGTTTTTAAGGTGTCAGGCGCAACCACTGGGCAAAGGGGCGGAAGGCCGAGGGCAGCGCGTACTGTTCCTGCAGTTGCTGCGGTGTACACCAAACATAGTCCTCTGCAGCCGGAAAGGGAAGGCATTCCACCTGATAGCAGACCATGGGCCATTCCACATGGCTGAAGATATGGGTGTGTTCCCCCAGGCTAGCAATGGAGGAGACCTGGATGCCTGCTTGGGCCAGAGTTTCTGCAGCTTGCTCCAAGGAAAGGTGTCCGTCTTGCCCGGGAAACTCCCACAAAGAGGCCAGCAGCCCACGGGATGGCCGGCGGTGCAGCAGCAGCCTGCCTTGGCTGCAAAGGACAAATACCGTGCGCGGCACCACGCGCCGGGCTTTCTTTGGCGGCTTGACTGGCAGCTCTTGGGCAATGGCGAGCCGGTTGCCCAGGCATAGGTTTTCCAGCGGGCAGCCAGAACAAAGTGGTTTGCCGTTGGGCAGGCAGACAAGGGCACCCAGCTCCATCAGCGATTGGTTGAAATCACCGGGGCGCTGGGCAGGGATGATATCCCACACCTGCTGACGCAGCTGACGCTTGACTTTGGGATCCATCACATTTTCGCGGCTGGCCAACAACCGGGAAACGACGCGTAATACATTGCCGTCTACCGCAGGAACGCGTTGCCCGTAGGCGATGGAAGCAATGGCGCCGGCGGAGTATTCGCCGATGCCGGGCAGCGCCATCGAGTCCTCCAGCTTCTGTGGTAACATGCCGCCCCATTGCTCCATCACTTGGCGGGCGGCTTTTTGCAGGTTGCGTACCCGGCTGTAGTAGCCCAGGCCCTCCCACAATTTTAGGAGCTGTGTTTCCGGCGCCTGTGCCAAAGCGGCGATATCCGGCAAGACGGCCATAAACCGGTCAAAATAGGGAAGGGCGGCTTCCACCCGAGTCTGCTGCAGCATGATCTCAGAGACCCATACACGGTAGGGGGTCGGTTGGCTGCGCCAGGGCAGGACCCGGGCCCTGCTGTCATACCATTGCAGCAAAGGCCCGGGGATCTGATTCAATATCTCACTCATCCAATGCGATTGAAATCTGTGCACAGATATCCTTTCACCGTCTCCAAAGCCTCGGCACCAAAAGCTTGGGTAAATTGGGCGTCTACCTGGTCCAATACGTTTTGATCTTGGGGGAAAATATCCAAAATATTCTCCCGGTAGGTCTTATACACGTGACCACAGTGGTAGTCCCAGGGCTTTTTTGTCTCACTTTTCGGTGTGGCATCTTCGCCCACAAGACCATCTTTGAACACCATGTCACAGCAAGGGCTGTTGTGCAGATAGCTTTTCAGTTGGAAAACCAAGTCGGGGTTATAGCCGCGCACGATGCTGCGGTCGATCTCTTTGCAATAGACCATGCCGCACTCCACCAAGTCCATCTCGGCAAAGGTATCCCGCCAAGCGCACAGGTAGCTCTTTGTTTCTTTATCTGGATATTGCCCTACCTCTTCTGAGCGGCGGGGGAAACTGGAGGTCCATTCGCCGTAGGCGGCATAGGCTTTGAAGTTGAGTTCATAGCCATCCCGCAACACCCGCAGAGCCATCCGGGCGCCCCGTTGTTCTGCCATTTTTTGAGTGCACTTGATGAAGCATTCCACACCCCGCTGGCCGTGGGCTTCTTTCAAGTTCCGGTAAAACAGGCCGATGAGATAAGCGTGGACTTTTTCGGTGAATACAGTGCTCATGATCATTTCCTCCTCATTTCATTGGTATTGCGATCCATTTTGCTATAAGAGTATTATAGAATAGAGTGGGCGGGAACACAATATCCATTCCGCAACACAAATCAGCCTGCCAATTGTTCAGGCTGTGCAAAGGAGACCCGAATTTCATGGAACAAGCAATTCTTTATTCTTTTTTGGCCGGTGTGGTGGGCACAGGGTTAGGCGGTCTGCTGGCCTGCCACATGGGCGGTAAGCAGCAAGACCTGGCTGGATTGCTGTATTTTACAGCAGGTGTGATGATGGGCATGGCCTTTTTCGATCTGCTGCCGGAGGCGGTCGAACACAGCCCCTTGTGGCTGGTGGGGTTGGGGCTTTTGGGAGGCGCCGGTTTCGTCGCCCTGGCCGAAGGGGTCGAACACATGCGGCGGCCTGCCGACCGGCAGGGGGGCGCGATGCTATCGGCTGGGTTTATTATTGTGCTGGCGCTGATGCTGCACAATCTGCCAGAAGGATTTGTGATCGGTGCGGCACAGCAAGACGAGGTCTTGCGCCGGGCTGGATTGATCGCGTTGCACAATGTGCCGGGCGGCATGGCGGCAGCTCTTCCATTGATGCAGGGCGGCTGGAAAAAAGGCCGGGCAGTGGCTTTTTCTGCTTTGTGTGGCCTGCCGCTGATGGTGGGTGCCGTGCTGGGGGCAATGGCTGGACACATGCCGCCGCTCTGGCTTTCCCTCTGCCTTTCGGTAGCGGCGGGCTCCATGTTGTTTGCCGCAGCATTTGAACTGACGCAGACCAAAGCAGAAGGGAAGCGAGGTGTTTTGCTTTTCCTACTGCTATGCGGTGTCTTGCTGGCATTGCTGCTCAGTGTGGGCCATACACACGCCCATTGAAAGCATTATGAACGAGGCATTTGGGCTTTGGTAGGCAGAACTCTTCTTGCCTTTGCTCCGCTATCCATTGTATAATGACAAGGAAAGACAACTAGCGATCTCATAAGGAGGAGATTTCGGTTCTATGAGCAAAAATATCATTACGATCAGCCGTGAATTCGGCAGCGGTGGCCGGACCATTGCCAAAGAAGTGGCAAAAAAGTTGGGATATGCTTACTATGACAAAGAGCTGGTCAAGCAAATTTCGATGGAAACCGGATTTTCCGAAGGTTTTGTAGAGGAGAACGGCGAATATGCCAGCGCGAAAAACTGGCTGGCTGCTGCCTTTTCGCATTTGAGTTTTCCCGGTGTGATGGCCGGCCCTTCGATGGATGATTTTTTGTGGGCCATGCAGCGGAAAGTAATTTTGGATCTGGCTGAGAAAGGAAAATGTGTCATTGTGGGCCGGTGTGCTGATTTCATATTGAAAGACAGGACCGATTGTTTCCACGTTTTTATTCACGCAGACCCTAAAGCCAGGGCAGAACGAATCGTACGCCGGTATGGCACATCGGAACAAAGCCCGGAAAAGAGACTGGACGATAAAGACCGCCGCCGCAGGCTGTATTATAAGCATTACACCGAGCGGGAATGGGGGATGGCCCAAAATTACCACTTGTCCCTCAACAGCGGCGAGATCGGACAAGAACGCTGCGTTGAAATGATCGTGCAGCTGGCACAGGCACTGTGAGAACATGGGAAGCAAGCGAGAAAACGAGGGGCTGAGCGGCCCCTATTGGGCGGAATTCCGGCGCTTGCACCAGCGCCTTTGCCGTGATATTGCGCCAGTCGATGACCGGAGAGAGGCTCTGGATGGCATCTATACCCTTTTGTTGGAGGCGCAAGCGCAAAAAAAGCCGCCGCAAAGTGTATACGGCGGCAGTTTTTCTGATTTTTATGAGGCTTTGTTGGAGGCTTTGCCCGGTGCTTACAGCCGGGAAGGCCGCCGGGAGCGCTGGGCATGGAAGATAGGTCTGGGGGCCCTTGCTGGTCTGCTTGTCTTGGGGCTCTGCGTTGGTTTGGTTGCGTGGTACAGCGGCTGGCTGGGAATACATACCCGGGGCATTGATTATTTGGCGGAAAACACCCGCTATACCCTGGCGCGCAAACCAGTGGAGGGTGTCTTTTCGCTGGAAGTGGATCTGAACGACCTGGCAGACAGCCAGGGGAAAACGATCTATGATGACGGGCAATGTGTCATCCGTCTAGCAGCCTTGCGCCAGGATGGGCAAGGGAAGTATACCGCCTTTTTTCAAGCGGAGGGAGATTTTTCGCAAAAGGAAGGCCGGCTGGTTTCAGCAGTGGAAGAGCTGCGCACCCCCACCGGTCAACGGGGGATATGCTTGGCCGGCAGTTTACAGGCCCAAGTGGGCAATACGGTATACACCGCTGGCTGTACGTTGCTGAGCGAGGGAGAAGAAGGAAATGGCTTTGCTTTTTCCTTGTTTGGCGGGCAAAACGGGCCTGCAGCAGCTCAAATGATCGACGAGGCAGGCCGTATCACCTTGCAATTGCAGGGATTGGTGGAGATGGAATGGCGCCGTAGTGAATAATCATTCGCGATCGGCGGCATCTGCTGTCTCTGCTTCGTTTTGCTCCGATGATAGGGGAGATGAGTCCTCTGTTTTTTGATCCACCGGGCGTGCAGCGAATTTACTCGCTGAACTCCTTTTCC
>JABLTT010064491.1_pt1 | contig 47443 bp, 44 predicted proteins | sample 7160061 | NCBI WGS metagenome assembly JABLTT01 (sample SAMN14651232, study PRJNA627086) | human gut metagenome | isolation source: feces | host: Homo sapiens
GTGCTTTGCTGCATAAAAAGTGGCCAGCAACGCTTGGCTGCTGGCCAGGAAAACTTTATATTTTTTCACTGTCCTCTTGACGGGTAGCGGTTCACAAGCGCCGCCCTCCCATAAGGCTTTATATCACTTCTGCTTCCGTTGAGGGACCCATCAATTGTTCCATCTTCACATGGATTAATTTTTCTGTGCTCCGCAACAAAGCAACAAACTCATCTGGAGGCAGTTTCTCTCCTCCCGTCAGCCAGCGGTACATCGCTAACAGGACGGCGTCGGCAATGGAACGGGAATAGAAAGCTTGTGCCGTTTCCGGCGTCACGCCGCCAAAATCGGCCGCCGCACAGATTTCCCTGCGTTCAGGCAGGAGGAATTTCTCCACCGCGCTGAACAGGAACTCCGCAAAGTGGTATCGGAAGGAGTTCTGTCCTTGAAACTGCATCAGGCCGGCGTAGAAGACCCGGTTGTCATAGAAATACCGGCACAGGGCCTGGATGGTGGCCCAACGATCCTCCAAATCGCATTTCTGCAGCAGGGCGATGATCTCCGTGTCGAAGATCCACTCCGCCAGGGCGTACTTGTCCCGGAAGTGGTAGTAAAAGGTCTTTCGGCTCACCTGGCAGGCGTCGCAGATGTCGTTGACGCCGATCTTCTCAAAGGACTGGGTGTGGATCAGATCCTTCAAGGTCTGTGCCAGCGCCTTTTTGGTCAAGTTGGACTCCGGCATTGGAGATCAGGCCCTCCCTCCGCAAATTTTCTCCAGTATAACAAAAAACGTCAAAACAGGCAAGCATCCATATTTGATTGAATCCACAGGAGGTATTCATCATGTCCCCCCACAGCGATCCCATCGAGTCCCTGCTCCGATCCCTCTCCACCGATCGATCCCGCGGCCTGACCTCCGCCCAGGCAGAGGAGGCCCTGGACAAATACGGGGAGAATAAACTGCAGGAGAAAAAGAAAAAGACCAACCTCCAGCGGTTCCTGGCCCAGTTCAAGGACGCCATGATCATCATCTTGCTGGTGGCCGCCGCCATCTCCTTCGGCATTGCCTGCACCACCGGCGAGTCCTCCGAGTTCTTCGAGCCGGTGCTGATCCTGCTCATCGTGGTGCTCAACGCCATCATGGGAATGCTCCAGGAGAGCAAGGCGGAGAAGGCCCTGGACGCCCTGAAAAACCTCTCCGCCCCCCACGCCCGGGTGCTCCGGGACGGGAAGGAACAGGTCATCGACGCCGCCAACCTGGTCCCCGGCGACATCATCCATCTGGAGGCGGGGGATTTTGTCCCCGCCGACGCCCGCCTGCTGGAGAGCGTCAGTCTCAAGAGCGAGGAGAGCGCCCTCACCGGCGAGTCCGTCCCCTCGGAGAAGGACGCCGCCGCTGAGGTTGCGGCGGACGTCCCCTTGGGCGACCGGTCCAACATGGTGTTCTCCGGCTGTTCCATTACCTACGGTACCGCCACCGCCGTGGTCACCGGCACCGGGATGCACACGGAGATGGGCAAGATCGCGGGCCTGCTCAGCGGCGAGCAGGAGAGCCAGACGCCTCTGCAGAAGAAGCTGGCTCAGCTTGGCAAGTATCTGGGCGTCCTGGCCCTCATCGCCTGCGGTGTCATCTTCGTGGTGGGTCTGATCGACGGCATGGACGTGCTGGAGATCTTTATGACCTCCGTCTCCCTGGCGGTGTCCGCCATCCCGGAGGGCCTGCCCGCCATTGTCACCATCGTGCTGTCCATCGGGGTCCAGCGGATGGTGAAGAAGAACGCCATCATCCGCCGTCTCCCCGCCGTGGAGACCCTGGGCAGCGCCTCGGTGATCTGCTCGGACAAGACCGGCACCCTGACCCAGAACCGTATGACACTGGTGAAGGCGTATGTGGACGGGAGCGGGGAACTGGAGGATATCTGCGAGGCCAACTCCCCGGAGGTGCGGCGTCTGCTCATGTGCGGCGCCCTGTGCAGCGACGGCTCCGTCACCTTTGAAAACGGCGTGGCCAAGCACATCGGCGATCCCACTGAAACCTCTATCATCCTGGCCGCCCATCGCAACGGGATGCCCAAGGAGGAGCTGGTGGAGCAGTTCCCCCGGCTGGCGGAGCTGCCCTTCGACTCCGACCGCAAGCGCATGACCAGCATCAACCAGGTGGATGGACAGTCCATCGCCATTGTAAAGGGGGCCTTTGACAGCATCGCCCCTCTCTGCGTGTCCGGCGATCTGGATGCCGCCGCCCGTAGAAACGATGAAATGAGCGAAAACGCCCTTCGGGTACTGGCGGTGGCTTAGAGGGTGCTGGACACCGTGCCGGAGGAGCCGACCATCGAGGAAGTTGAGCGGGGTCTCACCTTCCTTGGGCTGGTGGGTATGATCGACCCGCCCCGGCCGGAGGCCAAGGCCGCCGTGGCCGTCTGCCGCCAGGCCGGCATCAAGCCGGTGATGATCACCGGCGACCATGTGGTCACCGCCTCGGCCATCGCCAGGGAACTTGGCATTTTGCAGGAGGGCGACCGGGCCATCACCGGGGCGGAGCTGGACGCCATGAGCGAGGAGGAACTGGACCGGCAGGTGGAGCGCATCTCCGTCTATGCCCGGGTGTCCCCGGAGAACAAGATCCGCATCGTCAAGGCTTGGCAGAAAAAGGATCAGATCGTCTCCATGACCGGCGACGGCGTCAACGACGCCCCCGCCCTGAAGGCCGCCGACATCGGCTGCGCCATGGGCATCACCGGCACCGACGTGGCCAAGGGAGCCGCCGACATGACCCTCACCGATGACAACTTTGCCACCATCGTGGACGCCGTCCGGGAGGGCCGGGGCATCTACGCCAATATCCGCAAGGTGGTGGGCTTCCTGCTGGGCACCAACATCGGCGAGGTACTCACCGTGTTCTTTGCCATGATCCTCTGGCGCAAGACGCCCCTGCTGTCCATGCAACTGCTGTGGATCAACCTGGTCACTGACTCCCTGCCCGCCATCGCCCTGGGCATGGAGGCGGTGGAACCGGATGTGATGGATCATCCGCCCAAGCCTAAAAATGAGAGCATCTTCGCCCACGGCCTGGGTCTGCGGATCGTCCTCCAGGGCGTCATGTTCGCCCTACTGGCCCTGTTCGCCTTCACCCTGGGGGAGGACGCCACCGGCACCCTGGCCGGCGGCCAAACGATGGCCTTTATGGTGCTGTCCCTGTCCCAGGTCATCCAGGCCTTCAATATGCGCTCGGAGCACTCCCTGTTCCGCATCGGCCCCTTCACCAACCGCAAGCTGAACTGGGCCTGCCTGCTCTCGGCGGCGCTGATCGCCCTGGTCCTCTTCACTCCGGTGCGCGTCCTCTTTGAACTGGTCGCTCTGCCCGGCACGCTGTACCTTCAGGGCCTGGGCCTGGCCCTGATCCCTGTGGTGGTCATGGAACTGTCCAAAAAGTTCGGCCTCATCAAGCATCAGCATTGATCTGTCAGGCGCTCCCTCGCTCGCAATGAGCGAGGGAGCGCCCATGAGAGGAGGTGCCCTTTTGCACAAGCGGTGGTTTCGTCAAATTCTGCGTCGGCGCGTGTTTGTAATCCTGTTGTTGGTTGTGCAGGGGCTTGTTCTGATCGGCCTGATCAGCAACGCCAGCCAACTGGCCCTGTGGGTGGATCGGGGGTTTCGGCTCCTCAGTGTCTTGGTGGGGCTACGAGTAGTAAGCTCCAGGGACAAGCCCACCTACAAGTTACTCTGGATTGTTCTGTTTCTGGTGTTTCCGGTGTTTGGCGGCCTTTTTTACCTTTTGATTTCTTTTCAGCAGTCCACCCGCTGGGCAAAGGATCGGCTGGAGCAGTTGGAGCAGGACAGCCGACCTCTATTGAAGGCAGGTAGCGCCTATGATGCGGCCTGCCGGTCTATGCCGGAGCGCGTACCACAGCTACGGTATCTGCAGGCCGCCGGGTTTCCAGTTTACGGGAGCACAATCTGCGACTATTTCTCGCCGGGAGAGCAGGTATTTGCGGCACTGCTCCCAGAGCTTGAAAAGGCGGAGCGGTATATCTTCCTGGAGTTCTTTATCATTCAGGAAGGGGTCATGTGGAATGCCATCCACGACATCCTGCGGGAAAAGGCGCGGCGTGGGGTGACTGTCCGGGTCCTCTATGATGACCTCGGCAGTTTCCTCACTCTGCCCAAGGATTATGCCAGCCAACTGGAGCGGGAGGGTATCCAGTGCCGGGTGTTCAACCCGTTCCGCCCGGTACTCTCCTCGATTCAAAACAACCGGGACCACCGGAAGATCGTCTCCATTGACGGGAAGATTGCCTTTACCGGAGGATTCAATCTGGCCGACGAGTATATCAATGCCGTCGAGAAACACGGCCACTGGAAGGATGCGGGCATCCGCCTGCGGGGCGGCGCGGCCTGGAGCCTGACCCTCATGTTTCTGCAGATGTGGGGCTTGGCCAGCCGCACGCAGGAAGACCTCAGCCAGTTCCTCCCCAGTGGAATGATTCCTGACCCGGCGGATGCGGACGGTTTTGTCCAGCCATACGCCGACAGCCCGCTGGACAAGGAAAACACCGGGGAGCATGTCTATCTACAGATCATCAACAACGCCAAGCAGTATGTCTATATCAACACGCCCTATCTGATCGTGGATGACAGCATGGTGTCCGCCCTCTCTCTGGCGGCAAAGAGCGGCGTGGATGTGCGGATCGTGACACCGCACCACTGGGACAAATGGGTGATCCACATGACCACGCGGGCCTATTACCGCTCCTTACTGGATGCAGGCGTCAAGATCTATGAGTACACCCCGGGTTTTCTCCACGCCAAGACCTTTGTGTCGGATGATGAGGTTGCCACAGTGGGCACCATCAACCTGGACTATCGTAGCCTGTACCTGCACTTTGAATGCGGGGCCGTGCTGTATCGGAGCCGTGCGGTGGAGCAGGTAAAAGATGACTTTCTCCGCACCCTTAAATCCTGCCAGGAGGTAACGCCGGCAGATTGCCGGCATCGCCTCCCCTTCCGTCTATTTCAAGAGATCCTTCGGCTCTTTGCGCCGTTGATGTAAAGATCCGATGCTGAGCGACGTGGTATATGGAGGCTATATATGCAGGTGCATAATCAAAACGCCGGAAAATGGTTGCTGCTGTTTCTGCAGGGGACGATCATCGGGAGCGGAGCGATCCTGCCGGGGATCAGCGGTGGTGTTCTCTGCGTAGCATTTGGACTATACGGGCCAATGATAGGGTTCTTTGCACATCCGGTTCGATCCCTCCGAAAAAATTATCGGCTGTTTCTTCCGGTCTTTCTCGGCTGTGGAGCTGGATTTCTGCTTTTGGCGCAGGCGGTGGAATATCTTTTGGCTGTGGCGGCGGTGGGCACGACGGCACTTTTTGTCGGCTTGATCTTTGGAACGCTGCCGGGCCTGTTTCGGAGCGCCTGCGCTCAAAGTAGAGATACAAGTTGGACTGGGTTCGTCATTTCTCTGGCGCTGTCGTATCTATTTTTCCAACTGCTGTCCGGCGGCACAGTCAGCAAAATCCAGCCGAATTGGGGTTGGTATCTGTTTTCCGGTTCTATTTGGGCGTTCAGCATGATCTTGCCTGGACTCAGTTCCTCGTCGATTCTCATCTTCCTTGGCTTATACCAGCCTATGGCAGACGGCATAGGACACCTCGACTTCTCGGTGATTTTTCCTTTGCTGATAGGTTTTCTGCTGACATTGCTGTTCTGCGCCAGAGCGGTCAATCGCTTGATGGAAACACTCGGCCCCCTGATCCGCCGTATCCTCCTTGGATTTGTGATATCCTCTGCATTGGCAATACTTCCCACACCTGCTTTGCAAAACGCAGAATCTCTTATCATTCTGCTGCTGTGTCTCCTGACTGGTTTTCTCCTTGCCTATTGCATGGACAGACAGCACACAAGAGGTTAGAGAATTTGAATAAAAATTAGGCAAAAGAGGCATTTTTGTGCAAAACAAAGCATTGATTATTACAAGCGACCTAAACCTTCGTCAGGAAATTGAGGATAGCCTGCGAGAACTTTCTCTGGAGCTTCACCATGCGGATGGCTATTTGCAGGCGCTGAGCCTGATGGCAAGATACCACTATGTTCTTGTGGTCATGGATCTGGCATTTTCTGAGATCAGCGGTGTGGAGTTGATTCACAGGATGCGGGAACTGGAGCAGACCCCGATCCTCGTCCTGTCGGCCCATGCTACCAGTTCCGAAGAAGTGGAAACGCTGAACGCCGGTGCAGATCGGTATCTCGCCCTTGACCATCCCTTGGATACTGAGCGGTGCCTCGCCAATGCCACAGCAATCATGCGGCGGTATCTGACGCCTGACACCCAGCGGTATGCGTCTATTCTAATTTCAGGGAGCGGCCTGAAAATCAATCTGAATCTTCGGAAGGCATTTTTAGATGGACAGGATCTGAAACTCACGCCCAAGGAATTTGCCATCCTCTGCAATCTGGCGAAGCACATGGGTGAGGTCGTGACTAAGGAACAGCTATACCAAGACATCTGGGAGAACGATTATGACACCAGCCCGGATGCAACATTAAAATTTCATGTGAAGGAGTTGCGGAAGAAGCTAACCCGTTTGGGGGCCAACAACCTGATTGAGACAGCTTGGGGGATCGGGTATATCTTTCGCTCTGATTCTGAAATGAGAGAATAATGTGTCGATTTATGCGACAAACTTTAGAAAAACCTTATATTTTTCTTTTAAATTCATTCTGATTTCCTGCCATTTATTTTCTATCCTATTGCTATGGCAGCAAGCCAGATGGAAGGTGATAAAATGGCCGATGCCATATCTGAAGTGTCGATAGCAGGAGGCGGTCGTTCCCTTGGGGGAGCGGCGGCCTCCTGCTGCTTTCTGATATGATTTTCTGCAAGCGGCAGCTCAGAGCTGTCATACCGCCGAGGAGAGGGGGAGAGGTCAGGCCGCTTGTGTGCAACCGCTGACGCGGGGAAAGGACGCAGTCATGCACTTGGGTCCATGGCGGCGTTAAGAAGAACCTGCGCCTACCGGCGCTCCGCACAAGCACAGAACATAAGACAACGAGGGGCCGCGCCCGGACACGGGCGGCGGAGCATAGTGCCAGACAGTTCCAGCATGACCACTCTGGCATCCCCCTCCGCGGACTTCTTAATGCTGTAAGCTGTGACGCCGGTTTCGCACCTCGGTGCGGGAACGGCGTCTTTTGCTCTCACTGCCGGCACACGGTAGGGTGCCGGGGTCCTCCGGCTTCTGAAATTTTGACTTCTCAAAATTTCAGAAGAAACGGAGGACTGCCCCATGGCAAGGCAGTATTTCAGAAAAAAAGATCCGTCAGCGCAAATTCCCGAATGGATTGAAATGAATGGGCGTGAATTTTATCGATTTACAAAGTCCCCGGAAGGTCGTGGACGGTATTTCATCGATATGGATGATGTTGTGATTGAAGCCTCCAAGGCTGAGTACGAGGAGTGGCACCGGGAAAAAGCACTTCGTGACTATTGGGAGAAAAAAGCACGGGAGGATAAATTGACAATTCTCTCACTGCATAGCGACGCGATCATCGAAAACGGAACTGGTGAGGATGTGATCCCCGATGACATGGTCAACGTGGAAGAAGAATCTATTTTGCTTACAGAGGTAAAAGAACTATATTCTGCGCTGGCCCTGTTGGATACAGCCAGCTACCAATTGATTTATGATCTCTACCTGGCAAAAGAACGAAAGACCCTGCGGAAACTTAGTCAGGAGAGCAATATCCCTGTAATGACCTTGCAGGATCGGAAGAAAAAGATCCTCCTCCGGCTTAAGAAAGAGCTTTCCAAGAAAAATCATCAAAAAACTTCCGTACAAGATCTCAAAAATTTTGCAATAGAAAGTGAGGGCTGAAAATGAGATGCCACTCGTTGCACCTCGAAAAATGAATATCCGACCATCTGGATACTTTCCTGACGGGGCCCTCTGAACAAGGGCAAGCGACGCTGGAGGATGCGCCAAGACCACCTGTAGAGGTTCGGCAGAGACTGCAAATGAAGTCACCTGCACATTTTTCGTTCGGTTTTGCAAGACTGCCGGATACTCCCTCTATCAATGACGGCCAAATAAGGTGCCGAGCGGGTCCATCCGTCCACAAAACAGCCTGTGGCGGGCTGTTTCGCAATGACTCTGCCAGGGATAATGATACTTCTGCCCAGTCCCAGCCGCAAGCAAGGAGGGCAGCCGGGAGAGATCCTCGCGGGGGTGAGACGCCCATGACGCAGTGAAGCCAGCTGCGGTCCAGATCGGTCGCCCTGACGCCTGGGGAAGTAGTGTCGAATACAGGCGCACACGAAGACAACACAACTGTGAAGTCTTAATATCAGAAGCCATGGGGATCGCTTCTGTTTTCCCAACTGCCCTTTCGTTGACCGGAACTTGCCGTATGTGCAGCCATTCCAACCAGACGAGGGCTGGGCCGCAGGAGCGGTCCCTATTTTTGTGGTATTAAGAATCCAAAACACCGGGGCCGTCCATCGGCTCCGGTGGGCGGCCCCTCCCAAGAAGGAGGGCTTTTTGCTATGACCAGAAAAGAATTGACGGACAACCTATCCTTTCTCTCTGCTATAAAAATGCTGGAGGGCCTCGCAACCGCGGGAAAGCTAACCGATGAGGAGAAAGAAACGGCGCGGGAGGAACTGGAGCGGCGGCTCCGTCCCACCCTCCTGTTTGCCTGATACTTCTCTTTATTTTTGATGGTCTTGTTGCCCAGGTTTCCCGCCTGTTTTTCATTGGTATTGGTGAATGGCTATTGCGGGGAGACCATGGTATTGTGTGTCGCGGAAAGGAGGTCAAAAAAGATATGACCACAGTAAACACAAGCACCGTAAGTATTCCGCGAATCACCGTAATCGACCCGCACATCCCGGAAAGGGCCAAGCTGAGGGTAGCGGCATACGCCAGAGTCAGCAGCGACTCAGATGACCAGATCAACTCCTACATCGCCCAGGTGGACTTCTACAGCAAGTACATTTCCGCAAGAGAGGACTGGGAACTGGTGGACATCTACGCGGACGAGGGCATCACTGGGCTGGAGGCCCGGAAACGGGATGACTTCAACCGCATGATGGAGGACTGCCGGACGGGGAAGATCGACCGGGTTCTGGTGAAATCCATCTCCCGGTTCGCCCGTAATACCAAGGAGTACATCCAATTCGTGCGGGAACTGCTCCGGCTGGGCATCTCCATCCACTTCGAGAAAGAGAACATCGACACTGGAAAGATGACCACGGAGCAGATCGCCCAAATCTATGGGGCCTTCGCCCAGATGGAGTCCACCAACCACTCCGGCAATATGCGGACCAGCATGCGGATACGGATGGAAAAGGGCCTGTTCGTCCCGCCAACCGCTCCCTATGGATACCGTCTGGCCGGCCGGGACCTGGAGATCGTCCCCGAGGAGGCCCAGGTGGTTCGCTGGATCTATGACGCCTACCTGAACGGGAAGGGCAAGGATGACATCGCCAACGAGCTGAACCGGTTGGGCGCGAACCGGGGACACAACCGGGAGAAATGGTATCCCTCTACAGTGAACTACATCCTGACCAACATCTCCTATACCGGGGATATGATCTGGCAGAAGACCTTCGCCACCGACACCATCCCCTTCCGGCAGGTCCGCAACCGGGGGCAGAAGCCGCAATACTTCGCGGAGAACTGCCATCCGCCCATTGTGAGCCGTGACGAATTCCAGCGGGTACAGTCCCTGATGGCCGCCCGCAAGGAGCAGTTCACCGGCGGGGCAAAGCCCAGGACATCCGTCTACAGCAAGCGAATCTATTGTGGAGAGTGCGGGGGCGTGTGCCGCATGAAGATCACCCACGGGAAGAACTACTGGGTCTGCCACCGGCACGACCGCGCTAAGGAGAACTGCCCGGCGCCCCAGGTGCCGGAGCGGGAGATCCAGCGGGCGGTCCTGCGGTTCTACCACAAGCTGAAACAGGGCCATGGCACGATCCTACGTCCGATCTTGGAACAGCTGAAAGAACTTCGGGAGCGGGAACTTCGCTCCAACCGGAAAATCAGCGATATTGATAAAGAGATCGCGCATCTCACAGAGCAGAATCTCGTCCTTGTTCGACTGAAGTCGAAGGGGTACGTAGATCCTGCTCTTTATTTATCCCAGACGGACGAGATCGGCCGGAAACTGCGGGATCTGCGGAAACTGCGCCGCCGCGCCATGGATGCCGCTGGTGAGGACCAGCAGATCCAAGCCACGGAGCAGATGCTGGACTACTTGACAGACAGCCCAGAGCATCTGGAGGAAGTTGACGAGGAACTCTTCGAGTCCCTGATCGACCGGCTCACGATCCAGTTGGCGGAGCAGCTGAACATCCAGCTCCGCAACGGCCTGATCCTGACGGAAACCATGGAAAGGACGGTGAGATAGATGGCATGGCAGAGAAAGACACCTTTCGGCTACATGATCCGGAACGGGGAGGTCATCCGCCACCCCGAGGAGAGCGGCGCGGTGCGGGAGATTTTTGCCAGATACCTGCGGGGCGAGTCCTACAGCCAGATCGCCGGTGAAATGGAGCGCCTTGGGCTCCGCTACCACCAGCACACCCCCCAGTGGAACAAGCACATGGTCAAGCGCATCCTGGAGAACGGGCGGTACCTCGGCGCGGACGGATACCCCAGGCTGGTGGAGGATCGGGACTTCCTCGCTGTCCGCCTGCGGTGCGAATCCCAGACCACCTACACCCCCTGCCCGCCGGATCTTGCCCCCATCCGCGAGAAAGCCGTGTGCGCGGTGTGCGGCACCAAAATGAAGCGGGACACGAAACGCCATGGACATCCCCGGTGGCACTGCCAGAATCCAGCATGCGGACACAGCCTGTATCTCGATGACGAGAGCCTGCTGAAACAGGTGCGGGATCGGACCCGCCAGCTGGCACAGATGCCGCTCCGGTTCAGGGCCCCTGCGGGCGCTGCGCCGTCCATGGACGCCGTCCGCATTGAAAACGAGCTGAAGCTGTGCTTCAACCGGGCGGATCTCAACCCGGACTATATGAAGACCTTGATCTTCGCCGCCGCGGCGGAGCGGTACAGTGAACTCCCGGACACCAGCCCTCAGTGGAAAGGGACAGATTGTATCCAACAGGTGCGGGAGAACCCGCGGGATGACAAGGTGCTGTGGGCCTTCTTCGAGGAGACCGTCTCAGCGGTCCGCATGGGCCAGAAGTGCCTGGAGCTGGAGCTGGCGGACAATGTGCTCATCCAAGGCAGAGAGGAGGCATCCGCATGAGCGTGACCGCACAGGCAACCGTTCCGCGCAAAATCACCGTCATCCCCACCGACCCTCAGCTGGCCCAGCGGGACATCCGAAAGAAGCACCTGCGGGTGGCACCCTACTGCCGGGTATCTACCGACAAGGAGGAGCAGCTCTCCAGCTATGAGGCGCAGATTGAATACTACACGGACAAGATCAACTCCAATCCAGACTGGACCATGGTGCGCCTGTACGCGGACGAGGGCATCACTGGCACCTCTGCCCGGAAACGCAAGGACTTCCTGAAGATGGTGAAGGACTGCCAAAAGGGGAAGATTGACCTGGTCATCACCAAGTCGGTGTCTCGATTCTGCCGCAACACCCTGGACGGCCTGAACTATATCCGCCGCCTGAAGGGGTACGGCGTGGGTGTCTACTTCGAGAAGGAAAATGTCAATACCCTCTACATGGACAACGAGATGATCCTCACCTTCATGATGAGCCAGGCCCAGGCGGAGAGCGAATCCCTCAGCGGAAACGTGAAGTGGGGCCACCGCAAGAACTTCAAGGATGGAAAGGTCTACTACAACTACAAGGGCTTCCTGGGCTACCGGGAGGGGCCGGACGGCCAGCCGGAGGTCGACCCGGAGCAGGCCGCGGTGGTGCGGCGCATCTTCTCCCGGTATCTGCTGGGCCACAGCGTCCGCCAAATCGTCACCGACCTGATGGCGGACGGGATCAAGACCGCCACCGGGAAAGACGTCTGGCACGACAGCGTGGTGCAGAAAATGCTCTGTAACGAGAAGTACATCGGGGATGCCCTGCTCCAGAAGACCTATATTGCCGACCTCTTCACCAGAGAGAAACGGATCAACAACGGTGAGCTGCCCAAATACTATGTCCACGACTGCCATCCGGCCATCATCGACCGGGACACCTTCCAGAAGGTGCAGGAGGAGATAGCCCGGCGGTCCAGCCTGCGGAAGACCTCCTCCAAAACTAAGACGGAGCTTGGAAAATACTGCGGCAAGTATGTCCTCAGCGAACTGCTGGTGTGCGGAGAGTGCGGCAGCCCGTACCGCAGGGTGATCTGGACCCAGAAGGGCGTCAAGCGGGTAGTCTGGCGGTGCCAGAACCGGCTGGAGCACGGCAGAAAGCTCTGCAAGCACTCTCCCACCTGGGATGAGGCGGATATCCACGGGTCCGTGGTCTCCGCCATGAACGAGCTGTTCCAAATGCAGGCCGCCAAGGATGAGCTGAAAGCCTCCCTCGCCGCCGCTCTGGCAGGCGGTGGACCGGAGCTGAGCCTGCCGGCGGTGGAGGCCCAGATCCGCAGTCTCCAGGCGCGCCAGCTGGAAATCTTCCAGCTGATCGTGGGGGCGGGCGTGGACTGCACCGACTACGACGAGGAGCTTCAGCAGGTGAACATAACCAAGACCCGTCTGATGGAACAGAAGGCGGAGCTGGAGCGCACCCGGCAGACCGCCCCGGACTTCGAGCGGAGGATGGAGGAGCTGAATGCCGCGGTGGACGGGACCGGCGCGGCCCTCACAGATTTCGACGAGCTGACTGTCCGGCAGCTGGTGAGCAACATCAAGGTACTGGATCGGGACAGTCTCCTCATCCGGTTTAAGGACGGGACAGAGCTTGTACGGCAGAAAGGTTAGGTGGTAGAATGGATTCCTTTGAAGCAATGATGCGTGAAAAATTGATAAAAAGGCAAATAGCCTGCATGGAAAACAATGAAGGCCAAAAGGAAAATGAAGTCGACATCAAACAGTTTCCACAGCTTAAAGTGCGCTGGATCTCCAGAGGTAGCCTGCTGGAAGAAATTGTGTCCAGTGCTCCATCCGATGTGGCGGCATGTATGATGCGCCATCAGGATGATGGAGAGTTGTCCATCTGCTCACCAGAAGGTGTAGAATTCATGATTGCCAATCAGGGGTATGTAATGATGTCCAGAGATCTGAAATACTGGAAGGAATTGAACACACAGCTTAATGAGGGAACTTTTAAGGAAGGCCCAGACTACATGGAGAGCTCTGATAATGATTTGGAAATGGGAGGAATGTGAAAAAAGATCGGGATAAAGACCAGATCTGCTGTTGGGGCGCAAACCCGATCGAGATCCATACTGAATGAGGATAGTGAGGTGAAATAAGCGTGGAATACCAAAGCACATACTTCCGCATTCGCAGTCAGTATCAGTTTGATTCCGGCTGGCCGGATGAAGGCGCCGAGCGCGCTTTCCGGGAGGAGAGCCGCGCGCTGTTTCAGTCGGCAGGCTGGGAGCTACACCCCGCCAGGGCGGACAGCAGATCCAGCGACACAGTCACGAAGGGCCAGCAAGAGCTGTATCTTCACCCCATGAATTTCAGCGGGGTGATCCAGACCGACGAGATCCCCCGGCTCCAGGTACTCCTGGAAGGGGCACATACCTTCCAATGCCAGGGGGTGGACTGCTATGAGCGGTACTGGGATCTCACGGATGCGGCGTATCTGGAGCGCCTGGAGGCACAGCGCGAGGAGATCATAGAGGCCATTCTGGAGCGGTACCAGACCAAGCGGAAGAACCTGTATGTCACAGGCCCGGCCGAGCGGAGCATTGTGAAACAGTTCTCTGTTCACAGGCTCTGCGACAAAGACGGCAAAAACAATCTGGCCAACCGCTATGTAGGAGAATTGGTGGAGCAGCTCATTCAGGAGGGACAGCTTGTAACAGCGGAAACCAGGAATGGGCGCGGCATCCGCACGGCAGTCGGCGCGGAACTCAGACAGCAGGCAGAACCCCTGCCGGGACAGCAGCAGATGACCCTGTGAGGAAGAAGACGGCAAATGGCGATCTACATCACGGGTGATACCCACGGCGGCTTCCAGCGGTTTGGGAGCAAATACTTCCCTCAGCAGAAAAACATGGGCCGTGAGGACTATGTGATCATCACAGGCGACTTTGGAGGGCTGTGGGATGGGAGCAATAAAGACCAGTATTGGCTGGACTGGCTGGAGGAAAAACCCTTTACGACCTTGTTCGTGGACGGGAACCACGAAAACTTCGATCTGCTGAACGCACTCCCGGAGAGACAGTGGAACGGCGGCCGGGTTCATGTGGCGCGGGAGCACATCCTGCACCTGATGCGGGGGCAGGTCTTCACCTTCGGCGGCCTCACTTGGTTCACCATGGGCGGCGCGGCCTCCCACGACATCCAGGACGGTGTCCTGGACCCTGCCGGCCCGGACTTCGAGCGCCAGTATTGGCTGATGCGGCGGCTGCGGGCCATGTTCCGGGTGAAGGGCGTGTCCTGGTGGCCGGAGGAACTGCCCAGCACGGAGGAATACAGCGAGGCGCTGGCGAATTTGGAGCGGGCGGACTGGACAGTGGACTGTATCCTAACCCACTGCGCCCCCAGCAGTATTGTCAAAAAACTGGACCCAAACTATGGGAGGGACGAGCTGACGGACTTTCTGGAAACCGTCAGGCAGCGGTGTCGCTTCGCTTACTGGTTCTTCGGGCATTACCATAGGAACCAGATTGTAGACGAGCGGTACATCCTCCAATGGGAGCAGATCTCCGGGCTGGAGTTTTAACGGGAAAGCGCACAGGTGGCGGCCGACGGCTGCCTCTTGTGCGCTTTTGCTTTCAAAGAACAGGGATAGCAACCATAGCAACCCTATGTTATAATGCCATTGAAGAACACAAAAAGGGGTGGAATCGTGGCCATCGAGAACGGCGAGTGGATCATGCGGGGGCTGGATTGGGACGACCCGGCCCGCATCCGGAGCTGGGAGGAACTGATCGACTGGATCGACGAGATCAGCTTTCTTCCCCTGTTCAAAAACGAGGTGGACGGTTTCTCTGTGGAGGAGCACACCGCCGACCTCTACTGGTGATCCGGCGACGCGGAACAGGACCCCTGGGAGTGGCGGTGCCTCATGGCCCGCAGCGGCCGGGTGGCCTATGGCAAATTCTTCGGGAAGAAGGCCGGTTTCATCTCCAAAACGTGGTTTCCCCACTTCGCCAACTGGCGGCGGGACGGGTATGACTTTGACAGCCGCTGGGACGAGGAGCTGGCCTCTATGCGTCAGAAGCGGATCATGGACTGCTTCTCCGGGCAGGAGGAGTGGTTCTCCTTCGCCCTGAAACAGCGGGCCGGTTTCGGCAAGGGCGGAGAGAAGAACTTTGAGGGCACCATCACCGACCTGCAGATGGGCGGTTATCTGCTGATTCGGGACTTCCGGCAGCGGATCAACCGGAAGGGCACCCCCTACGGCTGGCCCATCTCGGTCTACACCACCCCGGAGGCTCTGTGGGGCTACGGCCACATTTCCTCCGCCTACTCCGCAGACCCGGCGGAGTCCAAGGCGCTGATCTATGAACAGGTGCGGAGAAACTTCCCGGAGGCCGCCCAGGAAGAACTGGACGCCGTGCTGGGCTGGCCCCGATAATGGGACAGCATTTGTGAGATACTATGAAAACTGAGAGGAGGGAGAACGCCATGAAGGAGCACACCTACGTATGCTGCGATCTGAAAAGTTTTTACGCCAGTGTGGAGTGCGTGGAACGGGGCCTTGACCCCATGACCACCAACCTGGTGGTGGCCGACAAGCGCCGCACCGAGAAAACGATATGCCTGGCTGTCTCCCCCTCTCTGAAAGCCTACGGGATCTCTGGCCGGGCCCGGCTGTTCGAGGTGGTACAGCGGGTGGCGGAGGTGAACGCCAAGCGGAAGTGGAACGCTCCCGGCCATCAGCTCACCGGCTCCTCCTGGCATGACCCGGAGGTGCAGGAGAATCCGTCCCTGGCGCTGGACTACATCGTGGCCCCGCCCCGGATGGCCCACTATATCGACTGGAGCACCAAGATCTACAGCGTATACCTGAAATATGTGGCCCCGGAGGACATCTTCCCATACTCCATCGACGAGGTGTTCATGGACATCACCAACTACCTGGACACCTACAAGATGACCGCCCGGGAGCTGACCCGTACCATCATCCTGGATATTTTGAAGACCACCGGCATCACCGCCGCGGCGGGGATGGGCACCAACCTGTACCTGGCCAAGGTGGCCATGGACATCGGGGCTAAGCACGTCCCGGCGGATGAGTACGGGGTGCGTATCGCCCAACTGGATGAAATGAGTTACCGGCGGCAACTGTGGACCCACCAGCCCATCACCGACTTCTGGCGGGTGGGAAAAGGCTACGCAAATAAGCTGGAGGCCCACGGGATGTACACCATGGGGGATGTGGCCCGGTGTTCCATCGGGAACGCGGGCGACTACCAAAACGAGGAGTTGCTCTACAAGCTGTTCGGGGTGAATGCGGAGATCCTCATCGACCACGCATGGGGGTGGGAGCCCTGTACCATCGCGGATGTGAAAGCATACAAGCCGGAGAATAAAAGCATCGTCTCCGGCCAGGTGCTCCAGTGTCCGTATGACTTCGGGAAAGCCCGTCTGGTTGTGCGGGAGATGGCGGACGCCCTGGCCCTGGATCTGGTGGACAAGGGGCTGGTGACCAATCAGCTGGTGCTCACCGTGGGCTATGACCGGGAGAACCTGGACGATCCCAGCCGCCATCAAAGCTACCACGGCCCCGTCACCACTGACCGCTATGGGCGGAAGATCCCCAAGCACGCGGTGGGGACGGAGAATTTTCCTTACACCTCCTCCGCCAATGACCTTTTGAACGCGGTGACCACCCTCTTTGACCGGATCGTGGACAAGAATCTGCTGATTCGCCGCCTGAGCATCAGTGCCAACAAGCTGTTGCCCGAGGCTGACGCGCCCAAGGAGGAGGTGGAGCAGTTAGATCTGTTCACCAACTATGCCGCCAAGGAGCAGCGGGAGCAGGCGGACGAGGCCGCCCACGCTCGGGAGCGGAAGATTCAGGAGGCCATGCTGGGGATCAAGAAGAAGTACGGGAAGAATGCCATCCTGAAGGGCATGAACCTGGAGGAGGGCGCCACGGCACGGGAGCGGAATCAAACCATAGGAGGACACCACGAATGAGCGGAAAATACAACGACATCCTCCACCTGCCCCACCCTACGTCGGCAAAGCACCCCCGGATGCCCATCTCAGACCGGGCCGCTATTTTCAGCCCCTTCGCCGCCCTCACCGGCCACGGAAACGCCATCCGGGAAACGGCCCGGCTGACAGACCAGCGGATAGAATTGGACGAGGATACCAGGGCGGAGCTGGATCTCAAACAGCAAATTCTGGCCGACAAGATTGACGAGCGGCCAGAGGTTTCCGTGGTCTGGTTCCGGCCAGATGAGAAGAAAGACGGCGGTAAATATGTCACAACCACGGGGCAACTGAAAAAGGTTGACGACATTGAGAGAACCCTGCGATTTGCCGACGGCACGACGATCCCCCTGGACGATGTGCTGGAACTCCGAAGCGACTGCTTCCGCGGTGTCTTTCAGGATGGATGATCCATTACAATAAACGACAATAACCCCATTGTAACCCCTCGACAAAGGGGTTATAATGGGGTATAATCATCAGGAGAGAACGGAGGTGCGACATGGACGAGCAAAAGCGGTTAGAAACTATTCAGGAGTTGGAGAGGCAGATTGCCGGACTGCCCATTGGTTATATCTCGAAGAAGAATATCAATGGCAAGACCCGTTACTACCATCAGTGGACAGAGAATGGAAAAAAGCACAGCCAATACCTGCGAGATGGAGAGATGGAGCCTCTCCAGGAGCAGATCAAACAGCGGAAATCCCTTCAGTCAGAACTGAAGAAACTGCAGGCGGAGATGCCAAAGCAGCCGCAACTGAAACTGGACTTTGAAACCAGCGTGATCATTGGCAGGGGCCTGACTGCCATGTCACAGGGCGTGGAGAACTGGGGCCGCCGGGACTGCTTTGCCCAGCTGGAGGATTACCTATATAGTGCGGAGCGCGACCGGGTCTGCCTGATCTTCGGCCTGCGCCGGACGGGAAAAACCACCATGCTCCGCCAGGCTATCGGACAGATGAACAGCGAAGACTTCGCACGGGCCGCCTATCTCAAAGCCCGCAGAACCGATACCATGGCCATGGTGAATCGGGACCTGAAGAAGCTGTTTGATGCGGGATTCCAATATGTGTTCATTGATGAGGTCACGCTGATGAAGGACTTCATCGACTCCGCCGCCCTCTTCTCAGATGTCTTTGCCGCTATGGGTATGAAAGTCGTACTGTCCGGAACGGACTCCCTCGGATTCTGGCTGGCCATGGATCAGGAACTGTATGACCGGGCCAAACCCATCCACACAACATTCATTCCCTACCGGGAGTACAGCCGGCTGCTGGGGATCAACAGCATCGATGAGTATATCCGCTATGGCGGAACCCTGCGGGCCGGTGAGACGGCCTTTGATGACGCGGATGCCAATGCCCAGGACGCATCCTTCCGGGATGACGAGTCTACACGGCGATACATTGACACGGCGATCTGCAAGAACATTCAGCACTCCCTGGCCTGCTATGAGGCCGGCGGACATTTCCGACACCTGTATTCCTTATACGAGGCTGGGGAGCTGACCAGCGCCATCAACCGGATCATCGAGGATATGAACCACCGTTTCCTTATCTCGGTACTGACGGAGGATTTCGCCTCCCACGATCTGCGGCTCACTGCCGCAAACCTGCGGAAAGAGCGTGATCCCCAAAAACGCACGGATGTGCTGGATATCATTGATACTGAGGCGGTCACCCGCCGGCTGATGGAACTGCTGGACATCCGGAATCAAGAGGAGCAGTCCATAGGCATCACGCAGGCCCATATCAACGAGATCAAGGAATATCTGACCGCATTGGAGCTGATCGTGGACTGCCCCATTGAGACAGCCGATGCGGACACAAAGCCTGTGGAACACATTCTATTCACCCAGCCGGGAATGCGATATTGCCAGGCACAGGCCCTTGTCCATGCGCTGATGAAGGATGAAACCTTTGCATCCCACAGTGAGTATGAGAAGGCTCAGGTTACGGAGCGAATCTTGGAAGAAGTCCGGGGCAGGATGATGGAGGACATTGTCCTGTTGGAAACCCTGAAGGCTGCCGACGAGCACCATCGTGTGTTCAAGCTGCAGTTTGCGGCTGGCGAGTTCGACATGGTGATCTACGACGAGCAGGAAAACTGTTGTGAGATTTTTGAGATTAAGCACAGTGGGAAGCAGGTACCGGAGCAGTACCGGCACCTGGTGGATGAAGAAAAGTGCCGCCAGACGGAGCGGCGGTTCGGTCCGATTCGGGGACGGTATGTGCTATACCGAGGCGAAACGGCACCGTTAGAAAATGGAGTGCAGTATCGAAATGTGGAGTCTTACCTGAAGGAACTACCCGACCTCGATATGTGCCAGTCAAACAAAAATGCTTCTCAGACAATTGAACCTGTGCTGTAAAACAGCCCTATGTAGTTGTCCAAACTGTGGAATAAAAAATATCGATTTTAACCTTCCCTTCCAAAAAAGCCATTCGCTTTTGCGAATGGCTTTTTTCATGCTATCCACACTTTTTGCAATCGAAAATATTCAATAAGCACTTTATTTCTGCAGCTTCTCGATCTCCTGCAAGCACCGCTGCATGGCGGTCTCACCGGACTCGATCTCAATATCTGGATGGGTGCCCTCCAAATCGTTGCAGGTTCCGTCCTCATTGAGAAAGTAAAAAGCATCGAAACGAATCAGCAGCCCGCTGTTGGGCAGTGTATAGTAATTGACGGCCGGTTTTGTGATCCAACCACTCATTCCAGCCGTTTACTTGCCCACTAAAGTGCAAAAATCACTGTTCTTCGCAAACTGAGCGAGTTCTTCCGCCGAAGAATCCACCTGGCCGTCTACCAGCAGCCAAATCCGCCCTTCAAACTCCTCACCACCAGGATTTTTCTCATCGGTGTAATCCAATGTAATTGTGCGCACTGCCACACCGTCACAGCCTTCCAATGATTTGAGATTCAGTTTGGGGTACTCTTCTGTGGTCAGCTTGGGCAGGTCTTTCAGCTCCAAATCGGGGATACTATCCAAAGTACCGCCCCACATCTGCACATTCACAGCACCTTCTTTGTAAGCGGCTACATCCTGCTTGGACAGAGTTTTCCCCGCAAACAGCGGAGCAAAGCCATCCGCCCATATTTCGGTACTTCCTCCAGAATTTCGAGTGATATCAATGATAAAATCCTGAACATCCAAGTTTTTCAGGCAGAAATCCTGAAGCATTTCGATGACTGTATCATTGGCTTCTTCTCCGTAGAAGTTGAATGTTTTAATCATAGCCACCGCCGTATCGCCCTGGCGGTACAGATTGATATTTTCAGTGATTGCCCGGCTAGTGGTTTCTTCTTCTCCGCTGACCTCGTTGGCTTGTCGGCTCTCTTCCAGCGTTTCCTTATAAGGCGAAAGACTTGATTGCCACTGATAAAAAGCCCTGACTTTATCTTCTGAAAAAATCACCTGTTGTGTGTCACTCTCCCACATGTTACCATCCATAAGACGATAATAAGCGTCCGGTTTCATGGGGCGAATATGCGCAAATCCTCCCATTTTCTGCGCTATGGTGGATATCACCGAAGAAAACCCTGTCGCATCCCCATCAGCCAAAGCGGTGACTTGCTCTCTCCCTTCCGTTTTGATTTGTTCTAGGTCTACTCCGGCCACCTCCTGCAAGGCGCCAAGAGCGGCACAGTTTTCCTCCAAGGTAGTCCAAAAGAAATCGTAATCCTCTAACATCATGGCATTGGTGTAAGAATTTGAATCAAAGGCCTCCACTGGCTCCAACGTGATCTCCTCTTTCTGCTGCTCTTCCTCCTTCTGAGAAGAGGTTTCCTCCTGGGGAGAGGAGTCGTTTTTTTGGCAGGCCGAAAGCAACACAACGGCAGTCAAAAACAAGCAGAGCAATGATCGAATTTTCTCCATTTCGCTTCCTCCTCTTATCATAAAATATTTTCAAATAATATTTATTTTAAAATATTTTATGATATTGTGCAAGAGCTCCGATTCTGCATAACGCTACCTCATTTTTGCAGCACGCAATTTACGATAAGGCACTCCCGGCCGAAGTTCCAAACTCCTTCCTATTTTTTCAGGATCTGCTCCACCATCTCCAAACCAAAGCCGTGATTCTTCCGGTCTTTTTTCCGGGTGGCCAGCCAGCCCGCTGTCCAAAAATTTCCGACTTGTAAAATTTGCAGCGCTCCTTGCCAAGGGTGTTCGGAGCTTTTATAATGAAAGTTGATAGGCATCCAAATTCAATGGGAGACGGAGGTTGTTTATGTATCAGGTTGCCAATTTTACAGACAATGACGACGTGAAGATCATCGCGGAGCGAGGCGCCTTCCAGGTGATCGAATACCAGCGGGACCTGAGTGTGACCCCCGGTTCTGCGGTGACTGCTTACTACAGCGCACAGATGAATGTAAAAAAGCGCCAATTGGTCTGTCACTTGAACAAAGCCCATGTCACCATCCAAGCCGGCGCTATGCAATGGATGCTGGGCAATGTCAACGCCACAACCGGTATCAAAGGCGTAGGGGATTTTTTTGGCAAAGCTGTACGCGGCAAAGCTTCCGGCGAATCTGCCATCAAGCCGGAATACACCGGCGACGGCCTATTGGTGCTGGAGCCCACCTATCGATATTTGATCTTGATGGACGCTGCCGATTGGGGCGGCTCTGTGGTGCTGGATGACGGGCTGTTCTTGGCTTGCGAATCCACATTGCAGCACAAAGCTGTCATGCGCTCCAACATTTCTTCTGCTGTGGCCGGTGGCGAAGGGTTGTTCAACCTCAGCCTCAACGGCAGCGGCGTGTTCTGCATCGAATCCCGTTGCCCGAAAGAAGAGCTGATCGAGATCACCCTGCAGGATGACGTGTTGAAGGTGGATGGGAACTATGCCATTGCCTGGAGCAAAAGCTTGGATTTCACTGTGGAGCGCTCGGGCAAAAGCCTGATCGGCTCTGCCGCTTCGGGGGAAGGGCTGGTCAACGTATACCGCGGCACCGGCAAAGTGCTGATGATGCCCACCGCCAAAATGCCCAACATTTGATCGGCCCCGCTGTGGCGCTGCTTTTTAGCCAAAAAGGCGCTGGAAGATCTTGCTTCCAGCGCCTTTTCTTTTTTTATCCATCCCTATGCGATCTTCCGCCTTGCCTTCAAAGGCCGGTCGATTCGATCAACAGATCTGCTTGCGAAAACAGGGCTGCTTTGCCGCTGAGCATGGTACGCTCCCCTTCCCAGCGGCAATGGAGCACCCCGCCCCGTGGAGATGCCTGATAGGCAGTCCAAACCTGTTTGCCTGTTTTGTGCGCCCACAGGGGGATCACATGGCAGTGGGCCCTGCCACACACCGGGTCTTCTGCCACATTGCATTTGGGGGCGAATGTCCGGGTCACGCAGTCATATTCTTTCCCCAAAGCCGTGATGTGCAAACAGAGCCCTCCCATTTGGCGGATGCGTTCCTGGTCTGGCTGCACTTGCCGCACCAGCTCTTCTTCCGCCAGAACGCACACCAGATCAGCCCCCAGATAAGCTTCCACCGGCGTTACCCCCAGAGCTGCGGTGAGTTCCGCTGTGACTGGAATGGGGCCGAGGACAAAGGAGGGCAGGTCCATGGTCAGCCACTCCCCCTCTTTTTTCACAGTGAGCCGGCCGCTCAAGGTGTCAAAAGACACCTGCTGCAGCCCGGGCTCCACAAAACGGACGATCACATAGGCCGTTGCCAATGTGGCATGGCCGCACAGCTCCACTTCTCCCCCTGGCGTAAACCAGCGCAGATGATAGCCGCCCCCTTCCGGGACGGCAAAAGCCGTTTCAGACAAATTGTTTTCCATGGCGATTTTCTGCATGATATCTTCGGGCAGCCAACGCTCCATCACACAAACAGCCGCCGGATTGCCGGTAAAAACTCGGTCTGTAAAGGCATCCACTATATATTGTCTCATCCTGTTTCCCCTTTCTCCACCGGCAGGGTCATTTTTTACCGGCCCACCTTTTTCTTGCCTTTATTGTAGCAACCTGTTAAAATACATACAATATAAAAATTGTATGTACAACAATAAATCCCTTTGGAGTGGGAGAGAATGCCGATCAACTCGTTTGACCAATATCCGTTGACATGGAAACCGGATAAAAAAGACTTGAAGCCGCCTTATTACCGCTCGCTGGCCGCTCATTTGGAACAGCAGATCACAAGCGGCCTGCTCAAACCGGGTACCCAGCTGCCGCCACAGCGGGAGATCGCAGACTATCTGGATCTGAATTACACCACCATCACCCGGGTCTATGCACTGTGCAAAAAGAAAGGGCTGATCTATGGTGTGACAGGGAAGGGGACGTTTGTCGCCCCCCATGCTGCTGAAGAGGACCGGACGACAGGCCAAGACCTTGCCGGCATGTGCATTGAGCTGGGAGCGGTCAACGGTTTCAGCGAATACAGCCAGCCGGTGGAGCAAGCCGTCCATGCCGTCATGGAAAAGGGGTATGCGCGCCATTTGTTCGACTATTCCTTCCCGGCCGGCCACCCCCATCAGCTGGCGGCTGGGGCCCGGTGGCTGGAGCAGCTGGGCGTTCACACCGATGGTGACCATCTGGCCATTTCAGCCGGGGCCCAAAATGGGCTGGCGGTGGCTCTGCTGTCTTTGTTTTCACCGGGGGACCGCATCGCGGTGGACCCATACATCTACTCCAATTTCATTCAGCTGGCCAAGCTGCTCCACCTGGTTTTGGTCCCCATCCAGGGAGATGCAGGCGGCATGCTGCCGGAAGAACTGGACAGGCAGTGCCGCGATGGCCGTATCCAAGGGATCTACCTGATCCCCACTTGCTCCAACCCCACCACCATCACCTTATCCCTTGCACGGCGCCAGGCGCTGGCAGAGGTCATCCGGCAAAACCATCTGATCTTGTTGGAAGATGATATCTCCACCTGGCTATACGCTTCCGCCGGCTTGGGCCTGCCCTCCCTGTTCGACTTGCTGCAGGGGCAAAGCATCTACATCTGCGGCATGACCAAAAGCCTGTGCCCAGGCCTGCGTATCGCCTATGTGGCTTTCGCCGACCGGTTTCGCGCCCCCCTCCTCCACGGCTTGACGAACGTGAACCTCAAAACCTCCTCCTTTGACGCCGAAGTGATCACCGAACTGCTCTTGAGCGGGAAAGCCTATCAGATCGCCGCCCAGAAAAGGCAATGGGCCCAACGGAACGCCCGGCTTTACAGCCGCTACTTTCCGGCAGACCCCGCCCCCAGCTATTACAAATGGCTGCCGGTGCGTCTTCCACAATCCCCCAGGCAAGTGGAGCAAGAACTCCAAGCCCTGGGAGTCCGTGTCTACCATTCCGCCCGCTTTGCCGCGGCGCCGTCTGGCGGCCCGGAGTATTTGCGCGTCTCCCTGTGCTCTGCCGGGAGCACCCGCCGCTTGGTCCAGGGATTCCGAATTTTGCAACACTATCTCCAAGAACACACCCAGGCATAGCGGTGAGAAGCCCATCACCGGGCCGAAGTCTTTCTTGCCGCCCACCTGGAGCGCAAAACAGGATGCCGGCTGTGGCCGGCATCCTGTTTTGCTGCTGTATCATTTATGGAGCTGTCGCACACTGGTGGGGCGCTGTGCACCTCCTTGCCAAAAAGAGTTCGTCGTGCTGTGATAGGGCTGTGGACCTGTGCCGCCTGGGCGGCGGGCCTTTTGCCCCTAGCCTTTGAGCCGCTCCACCAGCTCAGAGACCAGCAGCAGATCCTGATCTGAAAGGCTATCGATCTGTTCCCGCACCTTTTGCAAAATGGGGCTGGGGTTTTGCCCCTCCACCGGCGCAGGCAATGTATCGCTCTGCCCGTGCAACAGGATGTAGTGGCCAAACAAAAAGATCTCCACCATTTCATCCTCTTTCCACCCCAGCTGCTTTCTGGCCTCCATGGGAACCACTACACGGCCCAGACGATCCAGTTTACGCGCCAAACCCATCCATTGCATTGTCTTTTCCTCTCTGTCCTCGCAGGACTTTCCTTTGTTTTGTGTATTTTGTCTGTATAAGATGTCTGCTGAGATTTTTTACATCTTATCAATCTATTCTACTAAGTATACACTAACACTGTCAAGTAGGCGCCAACACAAACCACCACTTCCAAAATGAGGTTTACAACATGGAGCAATATGGAACCATTCGCATTCACTTGGACGATCTTCTCCGCCAGAGCGGCTTGAGCAAAAACAAGCTGAGCCACCGGGCTGAAATGCAGCGCAGCCAGATCAACCACTACTGCAACAATACCGTCACCCGCCTGGATGTGGATGTGCTGGCCCGCATCTGCACGGTCTTCCACTGCCGCATCGAAGACCTTTTGGAGTTCGTGCCCCCAGAGGGTTCTGGCGAACCGGAAAAAAACCGGTAAAACCCCTGTTGGGCATTGCCCAAATCCCCTAGAACGGTTACAATGGGAGAGGAACCGAATCCCCGCCCATGGGGCGGATCATCCTAGGAGGCTTACTATGGATACTATGCAATCTGTCTTTGATTTCCTGAACGCGGGCGTCAGCCCGTGGCATGCCGCGGCAGCGGCCGCCGCACAGCTGGATGCCGCAGGCTACACCCGGCTGGATGAGACCAGCAGTTGGTCTTTGGAGCCGGAAGGAAAATACTATGTGACCCGCAACGGCTCCGCCGTCCTGGCTTTCCGCATACCGGCAAAGCCCATCCAGGGCTGGCGCATCGCCCTGGCCCATGGCGACAACCCCACCTGGCGCATCAAAAATGCCGATGTGCAGAAGGCCGGTTACTGCAAACTGGAGACTGAGGGTTACGGCAGCATGATCATGAGCACTTGGCTGGACCGCCCGCTGACTGTGGCGGGCCGGGCCATGGTAAAAACTGCCCAGGGCATGGAAAGCCGGTTGGTCTACATCGACCGCGACCTGCTGACGATCCCCAATGTGGCCATCCACTTTGACCGCAGCGTCAACGACGGCCGCAAGTGGGACCCCCAGGTGGACATGCAGCCCCTGTTTGGGCCGGCAGGCTGCCGCAGCCTGAAAGAACTGGTGGCCCAGGCGGCGGGCGTTGCCCCCGAAGACCTGCTCACTTGGGACCTGTGCCTGGTGACCCGGCAAAAGGCCACCTGCATCGGGCCCGACGGTGAATATTTTATGAGCCCCCGCATCGACGATCTGGAGTGCGCTTCCACCACTCTGCTGGCCTTCCTGGCCTCCCAAGCCCCCGAGGACATCGCGCCGGTCTGGGGCCTGCTGGACAACGAAGAAGTGGGCTCTTCCAGCCGCCAAGGCGCCCAGGGCACCTTCCTGGCCGATGTGCTGGACCGCATCTTGGCGGCCCTTGCCCAGGATGTCCAGGCCCGCTGGCGTTTGAGCGCCAATTCCCTCATCGTCTCGGCGGACAACGGCCACGCCATCCATCCCAATCACCCGGAAAAGTCCGACCCGGAAAACGCGCCGGCCCTCAACGGCGGCGTGGTGCTCAAGATGAACGCCAGCCAAAAATATACCACAGACGCGGTTTCCGGCGCCCTGTTCGAATCCATCTGCCGCCAGATCGGCGTGCCCACCCAGCGTTTGGCCAACCGGGCCGATATCCCGGGCGGCTCTACCCTGGGCAATCTGCAGGGCCACAGCATCGGCGCACCGATGCTGGATATCGGCTTGGCCCAGCTGGCCATGCATTCGGCGGTGGAGACAGCCGGCGTACAGGATATCCAATACATGGTACAGGCGGTGACTGCCTTCTATGGCGCTTCCATCCGCTGCGTGGCGGACGGCCGTTACCAGCTGGACTGATCTGCCAAAAAGAGAAGAGCTGCTCTCTGTCCTTTTGTTCAGGGGCAATCGGCCTAAAAACGGCGAAGAGCCATCCTATCACACCGGATAGGATGGCTCTTTTTTTTCATTGCCGCTTTAGACTGCCTGCTTCTTTTGCGTCGTGCAAGCCGTGCAGGACACCCTGTTTACATGATCTATGCAAGCTGCCAATGGATCATCCTCTTTTCCATATGCTTCCTCTTGCCAAAAGATCTTCTTATGGACTTTGTCCTGTGTTCTGCTATACTAAAAATAGGAGCCGCTAAACTGCCGTCAGCCATTTGCCTTAGGAGGTGCTCGTATGATCAAAGTCTACACGCCCAAAGAATGGATGTCACTCTTCCATGGTGCCCCGTCGCTGGTGATCGATCAAGGCAAGATCTATGCCGGCAACACTTACCATAATCTAGTCTCAAAAGACGTTGTCGGCGTATGGAAAGGCGACCTCATATACGGGCCCGATTACTATAAATCTGGCGCAAAGGCCATCGGAAAGATCAAAACGAAAGGCACAGTCAAAGAAGTATATGGAGTGAACGATGGGAGCGAGTCGGCAGCGCCCCTATTCTATATCGTTGGCAACAAAGTCTATACAGCAAAGGAATATTCCAAATGGTTCAAATCACCATCTGCTTATATTGAAAACAAGGCCCCTACACCAACGGAAGGCAAAGGCAGCCAGGGCCGTGCATCTTCATCCCAAAAAACGCAGCCCGGAAAGGATCCAACGTCAGCCGATTACAACATTGGCCCGGTGGGGTGGGGGCTCTTATTGGTCCTGGTCCTGGCAGCAACTGCCGTCGGTTTTTTCACAGGGTATTATCGGAATTTGACGTTGTTGTTTTTGATCCTTTCCCTCGCCAGTGTGATCCTTGCCATGTTTTTCTGTAAGGAAGGCATTCTCCCTCTGTTCCTCTGTGCGGAATACATCATCCCGATCGGCTTTTTCTCGTTCTCTTACATCACGGATATGGTCGCTATGAACACCTTATTCCCTTGGTCGCTCTGGGAGATCATATTGGCTTGTATCGCCTCTTGTGCCACGGCAATTTTCTGCTCTGGCCTTACATTGATCCTTTCTGTTATCTTTGGCGGGGTCCGCAAACTGTTTTCCCGATAGCCCCCTAGTGCAATCGATGCAGATGCGGTGACTGACGCAGAGGAAGCGGCGCCTGCAGCAGCGTTTATCATGTTGTTTTGATGGCGGAGAATTTATCATTGCGGAACCGATCACCAATGGGATGAGCACCTACAGGTTGCTGAATCATGCTGACCCAATAAGGTGCATTTGGCAAAATAGGCAATTAAGTCCATTTTCGTCTCAGGTCTCCTTCGTGGGGGCCTGCTTTTGAAAGGAATGCGATATGAAAAAGTCATGTTTGCCCCTTATCATCCTTTTCGTCTTGTTTTTGTTGACATCATGCGTTGAAAATGAGGTGCAAGAACCGCCAGAGGCAAGTGGTGACAGGCTCGAACGCCTTGTTTCCTATCAATATGCCGATGGAGGTTTTCATTTCACGCCTGACGAATGGATGGATTCCAGCTATATTACATATTACGCAAGGGAGTTTTGGAAACGAACAGATCAGGACTGGGCGCTTCCCCAGCTGGAGGCCCGGCCTGACGGTGTCAAATATCTGCCATCCCTCGAGAAACACGTTGAGGATATGTTTTTATCGAGTTTGTTTTTATGGACAAAGTGCGTAAAAGACGACCTCATCAATGACGAATCCTTGATCCATGCTGTTATGCAAAATGAAGAGCTTGCAGCAGCTTTAAAATTTGAACCAAATGGACCGTTTGGCAATTTTGCCGATTTTAAAAGCGCAGTGGCGATTTGCGAAGATCTTGGCTTGGAATATGACAAAGACAAGCTTTGCGAGACATTATTGTCAGATATTAAGGTACGCAATTATGACGCATTCTCTTCCCTTTACAGCGACTTGTCAGTCATTCATCAACTCAATGAAAAATATGGGTTTCAAATGGACATATCGGAAGCTGTTTTAAGTTATTTCCCCCAATATGAGGACGAACTGAAACGCTATCACGAAGCCAGTACTCTTCCGCTTTTTATGCTCTATGAATATGTTTCATTGAAAGAGGCATATAAAGCGAATATGTGTATCAGCCATGAGGAGATCCTGCAATGGCTTGATGCATACAAAAATGACCGAGGCGTTTATTCTTCCATGCCGCATCAAACAGATTATGATTCAAGCGACCCGGGCGCCACGATCATGGCAATGGAATTGGCCGAACTTTGCAATGGAAGTATAGACGAAAAGGCAGTAGAGCGGTTCTTTTTCTCCTGTGAGAGGACGAACGGATGGTATGCCGTCTGCACGACAGATGAGGATAGCTCACCCGAAAGAACATACTATGCCTACCAGAGCATACGGTTGCTAGACAGCGACAAGGCTGAGGAATGCTTAAATCTTTATCTCTCGAAGCATGGAGAAGCCGAAGATATTTTCTCTGCGGTGTTGGCCCAAGCGAATGGCATCCAGGGAGAAAATGTTGCTGCCATGATCGATGACATAGCGGGTCGCTATAAAAATGAGTGGCATGACGCCGCTTCCAGGGACCTACTTTATGAAATGATCCTCGGTCTGGATCTGCTGAAACAGAGCGGAACACACATTTCGGAGGATACCCGGGATCAGTTGCTTGACATTGCGGCAGACTGTGGTCAAAGGGAACGCGTGTCCTGCAAGTTTCTTTCAGAATTTGCAGAGGAGTTGCTCGAAAGCCCAGACAGGCCGGATTTTCAGAGCCTTTCAAAAGAATTGACCAAGGCATTATCGGATGAAAACCGCCTTGAAATGAAGGATATCCTTTGCATTCTGACCGTTTGCCAAAAAACAGATGAGGCCCACCGCTCCATAGCTGAAAATGAAACGTGCCGGTATGCGCTGGAAAACTTTACAACCGGTTGCAAGAACCGATTTGGGCTCTATAATACTACAGCGGACGGAGGCCAAAAGTTCGAGGCGATTTATGCAGGGTTGATGACCGAGGCCTTTTTGGAAATTAAATAGGACAGCGCTCCCACAATCGTGGGGGCGTTTTTTTGCCCCCATCTCTCTTGCCCTAAAAGCATGGAAGGTTGTGTCAACAGGCCCATTCTTCTCCCTTCTCTGCCCCGCAAGGATCTCCCGCCACCCGCTGCCAAACGGAAGGCACCCAATCCATGCTTGGACTGGGTGCCTTTCTCGAATCAGCTGCCGGTTGGATGACCGGTTTCATGGATCTCCGGCATTGGAAGGGTCTTGCGAACGCTTTTTGACCAAATGGCGCGGGGCGGTCAGCCCTCTGCTTTTCCCTTGCCGCCTGAACCGGCGTTTTTTAGATGCCGCAGCAGCTGTTAGACCTTCTGGTCCCACAGGCTTTCGTCTTCCAGCACGTCCGCCATGTCTTTGGTCATGCGCTGCACCAGCGCCTGCCCTTTTTCCACGCTGGCGGCATAGGCGTTGCCCATCACGCCATTTTCGGTGTGGGCCTCCATGCGGTGGAAGGTTTCCAGCACGCCGTTGTCCAGCACCTCCATGCCATAGCCCGGGTTGCCCTTTGTCTGCTGGTAGACCGGGTCCACCAGTGTGGCATCCATGGCCAAGATCAGGGAAGTCTCCTCCTCACAGGCGTGGATCATGGTGGACTGTGTCTCCAAGATCTCCCGTTCCGCCTGGGCGCTGGCCGAAGAGTAGCCGGTGAAATAAACGGGGAAGCCCAGCTTTTCATTGATGTCGATGAGCGCCGTATTGGTGGGGGCCCGGTTGCCGCCGTGGCCGTTGACCAGCACGATCCGGCGGAAGCCATGGGCCGCGATGCTCTCACAATAATCCTGGATCATTTGCAGATACGTCTGGGGCTTCAGCGTCAGCGAACCGGCAAAGCTCATATGGTGGGTGGAGTTGGCCACGGCCACCGTGGGGGTGACCACACAGGGCTTGCCCCTCTTTTGCAGCTCCAGAGCGATCTGTTCGCTCAAATAGGTGGCCAGCAGCGCATCGGTGCCCACCGGCAGATGGGGGCCGTGCTGTTCGGTGGAGCCCACGGGCACCAACACGATGGCCTTCTCTTCAGCTAATTTGCGAATTTCCGGGCTGGTCAAGTGATCCCAGCGAATGGAATTTTTCATGTTGTGATCCGCCTTTCTCCTGGCTGTGCCAGGTCCTGTTCCATTTACTGCTTCTTTTTCAGCACACGGCCGTTTTTCACGCCGTTGTACAAGCCGTCTTCCACCGCTACTTTGCCGTTGACCAGCACATAATCCAGGCCATGGTTCCGGCCGAAGGGGTGGATGTAGTCGCTGTCGGCAGAAAGCTTGGCATAATCAAAAATGCAGATGTCCCCATGGGCGCCCTCCCGGAGCACGCCGATGCCTTCAATGCCGCTCATTTCCGCCGGCAGGCCTGTGATGCTGTGCACCGCCTGTTCCAAAGTTTGCAGACCATGGTCCCGCAGCAGGGCCAGCCGGGTGATGAAGGTAGCAGTCCCCCGGGGATGTCCGCCGCCCACCTGGTTCCGGTCCAGATGTTTGCCGTAGTTGGACCAATCGCTGCCACCCATCACATAGGGATGTCCGATGATGCGCAGCATGTCGCTCTCATTCTGGGAGAAGTAGATGCCCTGGGCCACGCCCTCGTTGGCCACCAGCAAGTCATAGCACACATCCCAGGGGTCTTTGCCCTCTTCTTCGGCAATTTGGGCAATGGTCTTGCCCACATATTGGGGAGTCTTGGCGCAGCCTGCCATCAACGTCCCCTGGAAACCGGCGTCGATCAGGTTGCTGGCAAACTCCTGGTATTCGTTTTGGATGGAATCCGTCACTTTTTTGCGGAAAGCCGGGTCCTTCAAATTTTCCACCAGCTGGTCTTCGCCGCCCACATGGAATTTCGGAGGGATGCAGCTGAGGAACGGGGCGCTGCCCGCCAGATAGGGGTATTGGTCCGCCCGCACTTTGACGCCCCGGGCGTTGGCGTACTCGATGACTTGAAGCACTTTTTGCGACAGGCCCTCATTCTGCTTGCCAATGACTTTCAGATGGGAGATGATGACCGGGATGCCTGCCTTCTCCCCCACGCGGATGGCCTCTTCCACCGATTCCACCACATTGTCCGATTCGCCCCGGATATGGGAGGCATAGCTGCCGCCGTATTCGCCCACCACTTTGGCCAGCTCCACCAGCTCTTCTTCACTGGCATACACCGAAGGCGCATAGACCAAGCCGGTGGTAAAGCCCAGGTAGCCGCACTCCATGGCCTGGCGGAACCACTGTTTCATCTCCTCCATCCGCTCGGGGGTGGGCTTTCCGTCATCGAACCCCATCACCCGGCCCCGCACATTGCCCTGGCCGATGTAAAAGGCGATGTTGTTGCCCAGCTCCATGGCGGAGACCGCGTCGATGAAGGAGCGGAAGCTGTCGCAGGCTTTTTCGATCCTTTGGTATTCTTCCGGGGGCAGAGAACCCTCCAGCTCTTTCAGCGAGCCGGGATAGCTGGGCGCCGGCGCTGTGCCGCACTGGCCTGTGATCTCGGTGGTAACGCCCTGCTCCAAGTAGTTGTATGCGTCTGGCCCCAGCAGGATGGTGTTGTCCGAATGGCTGTGGTAGTCGATGAAGCCCGGGGAAACGATCTTCCCACTGGCGTCGATCTCCCGTTGTGCTTCCCCTTCGATGTGGGGCGCGATCTTGGCGATCTTGCCATCCTGCACTGCCACATCGGCCCGATACCGCGGCGCACCGGTGCCATCTACCACCGTACCGCCGCGGATGATGATCTCGTACATGTTCTTTGCCCTCCTTGATTGTCACTTTTTTCGCGGCAAAGCAGGCCCCGCCCGCTTTGCCCTGTCCTTCTCCATTGTATCATAAGGGCTTGATTTATGGTATAGCCCCCCTGCACTTTCTGCACGGCCCCAGAAAAAAATCCCCACGGCGTACCGTGGAGACCCTTGCTTCCCTATTTTTTTGTCCAGGCTTCTGCGATCGCCTGCACCGCTTCTTCCCGGGTGGCACAGGCCTTCTTTTCCCCTGCGATGTAGCAGGCCGCTTCCGCCAGCTCCTGCAGGCTGTATTCTCCCAGATCCAGTGCCTGCAGCTTGTTCAGCACGTCCTGCCCGGGCTTGATCCGGGGCAGGTCAGATAAATATTGGCAATTTGCCAATTCGCTCAGCCGCTCCAAAAATTCCATATTTTTACCCCCGTATATCTTCGTGATTCCACGGTGATAATTTTACCACACCTTTTTGCCGGTATCAATAGAATCTACTCTTATTATAGTGATTGCTGTCTGGCGGTATGAGAGCCGCCACTATTAAAATCAAAATAGGTGATACCCATGAGTGTGGATTTTCGCGCTGTCGGGCAACGCATCAAGAAAAAGCGGACGTCCCTGCACTTGACGCAAGACAATTTAGCTGAAAAGCTCTCCGTGACCGTAGGCTATATCAGCCAGATCGAGCGCGGCGTGACCAAAGTCAATTTGGAGATGTTATCCGAGATCGCCCTGGAGCTGCGCTGTGACCTTGCCGAGCTGGTCACTGGCGTCATTCCAGAGGAAAACGGATACTTAAACCGGGAGCTGTCCCAACTCACCGGCGATATGAATGAATTACAGATCAATATGCTGCTGGATATGGCAAAGGTCATCCTCAAATACACCGATGACTCCCGCCCAGCAGAAGAATGACAGCCGCAGAGAGCCAAGGCCCCGGGAGTTCAGCCCCGGGGCCTTGTTCTTCTCCCCCTTCCCGCCTCCGATGGACAGCAAACGGGCCAATTTGTTCTGCCTTGTCCTTTGCAAATGGTTCCAAGCATGGTAGAATAATGCCATAGACTGGCGCGATGCCGCCGGGCCTTTGGCCTGCGGCACGGGCGCCCCTTTCCCGGATTTTTCATCCCAAGGGCTTTCCGGCCCCTCTCCCTTTACATACCGACGACGGAGGATTGATTCCCATGAAGAAGATCTTGATGCTCACCACAGGCGGCACCATTGCCTCCCTGCCCTCCGATGAGGGGCTTGCCCCCACCGGGGCAGGCACCATCCTTTCCCACTTGGGCCCTGCGGCCGCCAATTACGACATCACCACAAAAGAGATCCTCACCCTGGACAGCACCAACATCCAGCCGGAGGAATGGAAGATCATCGCCGGCGCCATCTACGAAAGCGTCCGGGATTACGATGGCATTGTGGTGACCCACGGCACCGACACCATGGCCTATACCTCTTCTATGATGAGTTTTATGCTGCGCAATGTGCCCATCCCTGTGGTGTTCACCGGTTCGCAAGTGCCCATTGCCCAGCCCCTCTCCGACGCGCCTTTGAACCTCAGCTGCGCCTTTGCCATGGCTGCCAGCAGCACGCCGGGCGTATTTGTGGCCTTTGACCGCAAGATCATCCTGGGCTGCCGGGCCGTCAAAGTGCGCACCACTGCTTTCGATGCCTTTGAAAGCGTCAATTACGACTATGCGGGCCAGGTCAATTCCTCGGGGCTGGTGCTCAACTATGCGGCGATCCCGCCCCAAAACGGCGCCTGTGTGCTGGAAGATACCGTGGATTCCGACGTTTACCTGCTCAAACTGACGCCGGGCACCAACCCCAAGCTGGTGGATCTGATGATCGAGGCCGGCTGCCACGGCATCGTCATTGAAGCCTTTGGCATCGGCGGCCTGCAATTCGTCCGCCGGGATTTTGTCTCGAAGATCGAAAAGGCCATTGATGCCGGCATCCCGGTGGTGGTGTGCAGCCAGTGCCTGTATGAACGGTCCGATTTTTCCGTCTATCAAGTGGGGCAAAAAGCTCTGGCCAAAGGGGCCATCCAAGGTTTTGACATGACCCGGGAGGCCGCTGTCACCAAGCTGATGTGGGCCTTGGGCCACACCCGCAACCTGGATGAAGTCCGGGCCATTTTCCACACCAACATGGCCGGAGAGATCACCCTATGATCTCCCGCAAGCCGGGTGTACAATCTTGCGCTGGTTTTTCAAAAATTTTGTTATTTTTATAACAATAAAATTTTTGTTTTTTCAGTCTTTTCTCTTAATATTCTTTTTGTTATTTTCTTTCACCTCCTGATTCTTTTGTTTTTTCCGCCGATCCGCCTTGTTTTTTCAAGTTGGGATTTCGGTTCACCAGGATACTTGTATACCGGTATACCGGTATTTTATCCAATGAAAACCGCTATTTTTATCAACTTTTAATTGATTTCCGCAACTTTTTACATTGCAACGCCACAGCCTTTCGCATACAATGGTGCTGTATGGCGTGCAGGAAAGGATGGATGCCATGAAATTTGCCAGCGATCCTTTTATGTTCACCGAATACTATGCCCCCCGCGGGCAGCAGCGGCTGATGGATCTGGGCAACGCCATTGCCTCCCAGCATCTCAAGCCCAGCGATCTGTGCATCGGCATTTTGGGCGAGGCGGGCAGCGGCAAATCCCTGATCGTCCGGGGCATGTTTCCCGGCCTGCAGCTGACCAACGACGACGAAGCGGTGTACATGCGGCCGCTCCCTTTGCTGGAGCATTACGAATCCGGCCGCTTCCGCAACCACACCTATCACATGGATATCCGCTTTGAAGTGGCTTTCACCCAGCCTTATCTGCTGGCCGAGGCGGCAAACGCCGCCATCCGTGCAGGCCGCCGGGTGGTGATCGAGCATTTCGAGCGGCTGGACGGCGCTTTGGGGCGCCATGCCGACCTGCTGGTGGGCATTGGGGAGGAAGTCATCGTGGCCCGGCCCAATCTGTTTGGCCCCCAGGCCCAAGACATTGCCAACCGGGTGCTGCGCTCCATTGATTTCCGCCGCAGGGTCCACACGGCCGAAGACATCGTGTGCAACATTTTAGATGTGGTCTACGGCATCCCCACCAGCACCCTGGTCCACGGCGACGTGCAGCGCGGCTTCATTCTGGAGTTTGAAGAAAAGCCGAACTTCGCCGTGGCCGATGTGGAACGGCTGGCCAAAGAGCAGATCGCCGCCGGTCTGGATGTGTGCTATTTGGATGAAGACCACATCCGCATCGGCAATGACCGCATCCACTGCACCGGCCCCCGCATCCATGTGGCCAACACAGCGGATATCCCCTTTTTTGCTATGGCGCCCGATTTCGTCTATAACCCCATCAACGACACATGGCTCGTGGTGGGCGTTGTGGATGGCCCGGAGCGCTTGGCTGATCTGTCCGGTATCAACAAATTTTAATCATACAAACGAGGTGCAATATGAAAACTCTTGTGCTGGGCGTAATTGGCGCCGATGTCCACGCAGTGGGCAACAAAATCTTGGAACACGCTTTTACCGAAGCCGGCTACAAAGTGGTCAATTTGGGCGTGATGGTCTCCCAGGATGAATTCATCAAGGCGGCCATCGAGACCAATGCCGACGCCATCATGGTCTCTTCCCTGTATGGCCAGGGCGAGCTGGATTGCCAGGGCATGCGGGAAAAGTGCATCGAAGCCGGCATCGGCGACATCCCCCTGTTCTGCGGCGGCAACCTGGTGGTGGGCAAGCACGACTTTGCCGAGACCGAAAAGATCTTCAAAGACATGGGGTTCAACTATGTGTATGCCCCCGGCACCATGCCGGATGTGACCATCGCCGACCTGCGCAAGGAATTGGGCGAATAAGAGAGGAGTCTGTTCCTTGGCTTACGCGCTATTCACCGATATCGGCAGCACCTTTACCAAAGTGACTTGCGCCGACTTGGAGGGCTGCCGCATTGTGGGCCGGGCCATGTCGCCCACCACCATCTTTACCGATGTGAACATCGGTTTCAACAAGGCGCTCGCACTGCTGGAAGAGCAGTGCGGCAAACACGAATACGACTTTATGCTGGCTTGCTCCAGCGCGGCCGGCGGCCTGAAGATGGTGGCCTGCGGCCTGGTGCCCGACCTGACCAGCGAAGCGGCCCGCCTGGCGTCCCTGAGCGCCGGCGCCAAAGTGCTGAAAGCTTACGCCTACAAAATGACGGAGAGCGAACAGCAGGAGCTGGAAGAGCTGAAACCGGATATCGTGATGCTCTCCGGCGGCACAGACGGCGGCAACAGCGAGACCATGCTGCACAATGCCCAAGTGCTGGCCGACTGCCCCATTCCCTTCCCCGTGATCATTGCGGGCAACAAGAGCGCGGCAGGCCAGGCGGCCAAGATCATCGAGGCCTCTGGCAAAGAGACCGTCATCTGCCCCAATGTGATGCCCGAGTTCGGCAAGCTGAACATCGAGCCTGCCCGTGAGGCGGTGCGGCGTGTCTTTTTGGAGCGCATCGTAGATGCCAAAGGCCTCCACGCCCTGGCTGAGCGGGTGGACGGGGACATCATCCCCACGCCGGCTGCTGTGCTGGATGCCATCACCCTGCTTTCCCGGGGCACCCGGAACGAAGCGGGCATTGGCAGCCTGATGGCCTTTGACATCGGCGGCGCCACCACCGACGTCTATTCGGTCACCGATGGCTGTCCGGTCTATCCGGGCGCTGTGCTCAAAGGGCTGCCCCATCCTTCGGCCAAGCGGTCGGTGGAAGGGGACCTGGGCATGCGCTGGAACGCCCGCACCATCGTTTCGCTGCTGGGTGACGAGCTGTTTTGCGAGCTGGCCGGCGTGACGGAAAAAGAGCTCCACGACACATTGGATGTCTTTGATCAAACGCCGGATATCCTGCCCCAGAACGAGGCCATGGAGCGCATCGACGTGCAGCTGGCCAAGCAGGCGGCCAAAAACGCCTGTGAGCGCCATGCCGGCTCTCTGGAAGTGGTGTTCACCCCCATCGGGGAGCGGTATATGCAGAGCGGCAAGGACTTGAGCGACGTCAAATGGCTGATCGGCACCGGCGGCCCGGTGATCACATCCAAAGATCCGGCCGCTATTTTGTCCGAAGCCAGCTACAGCGACCAGGAGCCTCTTTCCCTGCGGCCCCGCCACGCCAAGTGCCTGCTGGACCACAAATACATTTTGTCGGCCATGGGCCTGCTTTCCCAGCGGATGCCCGATGTGGCCCTGAAGATCATGAAAAACGAATTGACTGAACTATAAAGTGAGGACAATGAAGATGAGCGATACATTGCATAAGATGTCAATGGACGAATTCCGCCGCCAGCGTGAAGAAGTGCTGGCTTCCTGGCCCACCGGCAAGGATGTCGACTTCCAGGAAGCGGTGGATTACCACAAATCCCTGCCCGATTCCAAAGTCTTCTCCAAAAAGCTGGAGATGGCTCGGAAGGAAAAGATCACCCTGATCCAGCCCCGCGCCGGTGTGCCTCTGATCGACAAGCACATCGAGCTGATGCAGTTCCTGGAAAAAGAGGGCCATGCGGACCTGCTGCCTACCACCATCGACAGCTATACCCGCCACAATCTGTACCACGACTGCGAAAAGGGCATCCAGGAATCCATCGCCCAGGGCAAAGACATGCTCAATGGCTTCCCGGCTGTCAACCACGGCGTGGCCAACTGCCGCCGGGTCACCGAGTCGGTCAGCGTGCCGATGCAGATCCGCCACGGCACCCCCGATGCCCGCCTGCTGACAGAGATCGCCTATGCCGGCGGCTTTACCTCCTATGAGGGCGGCGGCATCTCCTACAACGTGCCCTACGCCAAAGACCGCACCATCGATGAGACCATCCGCTACTGGAAGTACACCGACCGCCTGACCGGCCTGTATGAAGAAGCCGGCGTACAGATCGACCGGGAACCCTACGGCCCGCTGACCGGCACTCTGGTCCCCCCCTGCATCTCCCACGCTGTGGCTGTCATGGAGGCCCTGCTGGCCGCCGAGCAAGGCGTCAAGCACATCTCTGTGGGCTATGGCCAGTGCGGCAACCTTTACCAGGATATCGGCGCCATCTACGCGCTGGAAGAAGTGACCCGGGAGTATCTGGACCGCTTCGGTTTCACCGATGTGAGCATCTCCACGGTGTTCCACCAGTGGATGGGCGGCTTCCCCCAGGATGAAGCCCAGGCGTTCGCCGTCATCTCTTGGGGCGCTGCCACTGCTGTTTTGGCCGGCGCCACCAAAGTGATCGTCAAATCGCCCCACGAGGCTTTCGGCATCCCCACAAAAGAAGCCAACGCCGCCGGCCTGCGCGCCACCAAGCAGCTGGTCAACATGCTCTCCTGCCAGACCATGCACAACGGCCCCCGCGCCATGGCTGAAAAGCACATGATCTTGGCCGAGACCCGGGCGATCCTGGACAAGACGTTGGAACTGGGCGGCAATGACTTTGAGAAAGCCGCTGTGGCCGCTTTTGCCGCCGGCGTCATCGACGTGCCCTTCTCCCCCAGCAAATACAACCGCGGCGCGGTGCTGCCTGCCCGCGACAACGAAGGCGCGATCCGCTTCCTGAGCTTTGGCAACCTGCCCTTCAACGACGACATCAAGGGCACCCACATCGCCAAGCTGGAAGAGCGTGCCAAGTTTGAAAAGCGCCCCGCCAGCTTCCAGATGGTCATCGACGACGTATACGCCATCTCCGAGGGCAAGCTGGTCGGCCGCCCCAAGAAACAGTAAAAAGACGTTTTTTCGTGCACATACAACCATAGATCGATCTGTTATCGAGCAATTTTTTGGAAGGATGAGGACCCAATGAAAATTGAAAAAGTGATCTGTTCCAAAGGCCGCACCGGCTTCTTCTTCGATGACCAGAAGGCCATCAAGGCCGGCGCTAAGAACGACGGCGCCGCTTACATCGGCCAGCCTGTCACCCCCGGCTTTACCTCCATCCGCATGGCGGGCGAATCCATCAGCGTGCAGCTGGTGCTTTCGGACGGCCAGATCGCCTGGGGCGATTGCGCCGCTGTGCAGTATTCCGGCGCAGGCGGCCGCGACCCGCTGTTCCTGGCCGAAGATTTCATCCCCTATATCCAGGAAGTGGTGGCCCCCCACCTGATCGGCCGGGAACTGACCAGCTTTAAGGAGCTGGCCGGCGAGATCAACGACATGAAGGACCCGAAGACCGGCAAACGCATCCACACTGCTATCCGCTACGGCGTGACCCAGGCCATTCTGGATGCCGTGGCCAAATCCAAGCACACCATCATGGCAGAAGTCATTGCCGAAGAATACAACTGCACCGTTTCCGACAAAGAGCTGCCCATCTTCACCCAGTCTGGCGACAACCGCTATGAGAACGCCGACAAGATGATCCTGAAGGGCGCCCAGGTGCTGCCCCACGCTCTGATCAACCATGTGGAGACCAAGCTGGGCAACAACGGCGAAAAACTGCTGGAGTATGTGAAGTGGCTCCATGACCGCATCATCGCCCTGCGCCCCAATGAGAGCTATCAGCCGGTGCTGCACATCGACGTGTACGGCACCATGGGTATCGCCTTCAACAACGATCTGGAGAAGATCGCCGACTATATGAAGACTTTGTGCGATGCCGCCGCTCCCTTCCATCTGCGCATCGAAGGCCCTGTGGATGTGGGCGACCGCACCAAGCAAATGGAGGCCCTGCGTGATCTGACCGCCATCTGCGACCGGAAGAACATCCCGGTGGAGATCGTGGCCGACGAGTGGTGCAACACCTTGGAAGACATCATCTACTTTGCCGACAACAAGGCGGGCCATATGATCCAGATCAAGACCCCCGACCTGGGCGGCATGAACGACATTGCCGAAGCTGTGCTGTACTGCAAGAAGAAGGGCATTGGCGCCTACCAGGGCGGCACCTGCAACGAGACAGACCGCAGCGCCCAAGTGTGCGTGCAGGTCGCTATGGCTACCCAGCCCGACCAGATCCTGGCCAAACCCGGCATGGGCGTGGATGAGGGCTACATGATCGTTTACAACGAGATGCAGCGCGTGCTGGCTTATGAAGCCGCTATGAAGAAATAAGCTTACTTGCAAAACGAGCCTGTGGATGCATTCCACAGGCTCGTTTTATCTTGTCTCCTTCCTCTTCCGGCGCCGGACCCCTGCCAAGATCCCGCCGTATGACAGCAGCAGGAAAAGGGCGGGGAAGATCCCCTTGGCAGCCCACAGGTAATCGGCCGGGGCATAGACCGGGTCCGGCAGGCAAAAGGGCAGCGTACAGAGCAAAAATCCCCCGGTGAAGGCCAGCAGGACCAAAGAGACTTGTTTGGCCCCGGGCAGCCGGTCCTGTCCCTTCCATTGCACCGCCAAAAGCAGGCTCCAGACCCATGCAGCTGCCTGTGCAACACCATCCAGCCCATCGCAGATCTCCCGCAGGGCAAAATGGCGCTCTGCCATGGGCCGTCCCTCTGCCGCCAGATCCAAACCGTAGGGCATGGGAAAAACCAGGCTGGCTGCCAGCAGCAGGATGGAGTGGAGCAACACCAGGGCCAGCACTGCGGCAAAGCCGGCCCAGACCGTCTGGCGGAACCGGCGCTGCCTTTTCTGTGCCTCGCTGCATCCATATAAAATACCGGGAAGATCGGTTTGGTACAGGGCGGCCAGCTTGCCCAGCATTTCCAGATCGGGCCTGGTGCGCCCCGCTTCATAGCTGGAGATGGCTTGCCTGGTCAACCCCACCTGCTGGGCCACTTCTTCCTGGGTTATGCCCGCGATCTTGCGCAGTTCCTTCAGGTTTTGATGGATCGTCATAGTATCACCTCAAGGGGAAGGTACCAGATTTCCTGCACCCGGTCAAGAAATGATCTGTTGCGCTCCCCATTTAGCCGGACACTGTTCATCCCCTTGTCCCCCATCTTCTCTATTCTTTCTATCCTTTTTGTATAATTTCTTTTAAATTATACATTTATTCCATCTTTTATCCTTTTTATGCTGCCCTCTGCATGCAGTTTCCCCATTTCACTTGACTTTCACTGGACAAACAGATATATTTTAGACAAGAATACAGCACACCCTCTCCTTTTCTTTGCACAATTTATACGAATATGAATTTAAATTGTATGTGTTTCGAAACCGATGGAAGAAGGAGTGATCTGTGATGAAAAAAAGCAGTGAGATCCGCGCCAATGCCCGCTTCGACCTGTACCAAAACATGGGGGCCCTGTTCAAATTGTATGGTGTTTCCCTGCTGCTGACTGTGTTGATTTCATTTGTGCTGCAGCTGCTGGTGAACGCCCTATCGCTGCAGGAGGGCAGCCTGCTGGAAGAGCTTATTTCCTCTTTGATCGCTTTTTTGGTGGCTTGGCTGCTGGCGCCGTACACCATCGGCGCAAACCGGCAGCTGTTGGAGATGGAGCAGGGCGGTACCCCTTCTTATCAAAAGGCTTGGGCCTGGTTCCGGCAAGGGGCGTGGAACCGCAATGCCTCCTCCCTGGTCTTCATCATCCAGGCTTGGGCGCTGGCCCTCACCCTTGCGTCCAAGCTATTTGACCTGTTTCTTTGGCCGCTGGTGTTTTCCGAACCTTTTTCCTCCAATCTGCTGTTTCAGGATCTGTCCATCGCCAACGTGCTGTCCTTGCCCACCCTTGCCTCCTCGCTGGTCGCATCCAGGGGATCGCTGTTGTTGGGCCTGCTGCTCCAGCTTGCCGTGGCCATCCTGGTACAGCTTGTGCTCCTTCTGTTCCTCTTTGCCCCCTATCTTCAGGCCGCCGATCCCCTGCGTCCTCCCAAGGAGTGCCTGCGGGCCGGTATCGCCTTGGCCAAAGAACATTTTTGGCCCCTTGTGGGTATGTTTTTGGTGCTGAACATCCAAATGGTCGTCTTTTTGTTGGTGGTGCTCATTCCCTGCCTGCTGCTGGCCTTTTTGCCTGTCCTGGGCGTCTTTCTCTATCTGGCGGCCGGGATCGCTGCTGTGCTGTTCTGCCGAGCTTATTTGGATCTAAGCTATCTCTATTTTCTTCTGGCCCGTCTGGAAGAAAAGGAGCAGCCCCTCACCTTGTCGGATCTGGGCTGATCCTGTGTTTTTTCTTTGCAATTTGTGATCTTTCAGTTCTATATTTCTATTTGTATGGATATATTGTTTTCATCTGTATCAATCATCTGTGGCACTTAGGATCATCCCTTTGTGGGCCAACCCCCGCAGGGTGAAATAGAAGGAGGAAACGACAGCATGTACGATTGGTTGATTCAAAACAGCACCATTGTAGACGGCTCCGGCAAACCGCGCTACCAGGCGGATGTGGCCTTGGAGCAGGGCAAGATCGCAGCTATTGCGCCATCCATTTCAGCCGGCCTGGCACGCCAGGTGCTGGATGCCGCTGGCCTGGTCACCGCCCCTGGCTTTATCGACATCCATTCCCATTCCGACACCTATTTTCTCTTGGATGACCGGGCGGAATCCCGGATCTATCAAGGCGTCACCACCGAATTGGCGGGCCAATGCGGTTCCACCATCTACCCTTGCCCTGCCGACCACATGGAGCGGATCCGGCAGTTCGCCGGCGAGGAAGTGGCCGAATATGCCTCTGCATCCCTGGGTGCGTTTTTGGAAAAAGTGGCCCGCAACAACAAGAAAATGGGAACGAACCTGGCGCCTCTCATCGGTCACGGCGCCCTGCGCTGCGGCGTGATGGGCTATGAGGACCGAAAGGCCACCCCGGCGGAAATGGAGCAGATGCGCAGCCTGCTGCAGCGGGATATGGAGAGCGGCGCCTGGGGCCTTTCTCTGGGCCTCGGCTATACGCCCGGCCTTTCTTCCGACCGGCCGGAGCTTTGTTCCCTGGGTGAGATCGTGGCCCGCTACGACGGCCTGGTGACTTCCCACATGCGGGACCAGGGCTTGGGCACCCCCACCTCTTTGGATGAGATGTATGAGATCTACCGGCGCAGCGGCGCCCGCATCCACATCGCCCACTTCAAGGCCAGCGGCCGCAAAGCCTGGGGCAAGGCGCCAGAATTCGCCGCCAACCTCCACGCAGCCCAGCAGGCGGGCATCCCGGTGACGGCGGATGTTTATCCCTATTGTGCCGCTTCCTCCGGCATCACCAATTCCTTCCCCAAGTGGACCATCCAAGGCGGTACCGGCCGGGCGGTGGCAATGCTCCAAGACCCCTCTCAACGGGGCGTCATCATCGAACAGCTGGAACAGGCCTTTGATACGCCAGAAGCCGGCAAGGCTCTTTATGTGGTCACGACTGGCGGCCTGTACCCGCCGGCCGACGGCAAAGACATCTGGCAGCTCAGCCAGGAATTGGGGCTGAGCATGGCGGAGACCATTGCCAAAGTGACGGTGGAGACCAAGGCTTCTGCCACCTGCATCTCTTTTGCCATGTGCGAAGAAGATGTGGACCACATGCTTTCCCAATCCGATTTTGCCATTGGCAGCGATGGCATTTCCCTCCCCCTGTCGCCCAGCGAGAACAAGGGCAAGCCCCATCCCCGCAACTACGGCACTTTCCCCCGCTTTTTGCGGCTGGCCCGTGAAAAGGGGTTCTGCGACCTAGAAACCGCTGTACACCGCATCACAGGCCTTTCTGCAAGCTATATCGGCCTGCCGGACCGCGGCCTGGTGCAACCGGGCTATGTGGCGGACCTGACCCTTTTTGACCCGCAGACCGTTGCCGATCGCGCCACTTACGAAGATCCTTTCCAGAAGCCAGAAGGGATCTGCCATGTCTTCATGGCCGGCCAGCCCGCTTTGCTCCATGGCCGGCAGACGGAACACCGTTTGGGCCAGTTCTTGCTCAAACGCTGACTCCTTCTAAGATCAAACAGGGGCCGCCCACGTGGGCAGCCCCTGTTTTTATTTGTGTTTTTTCCCAGTGTAGATACACATGAGCATACAGATCACAGCAGCCCATGCCCAAAATCGATGCTGCTTCATACTTTCCCCTTTTCTGCAGGGCGGCAAAGACCGCCCACGCTGTTCTTCCATGTTTTTCCTGCTTCCAAAACCGGGCTGTCCTTCCCCGTGGGCAAATAGGGCCGCATACTGCCGGCACTGATGGCCATGGTGGATGTATTGTGCAGCAAAGCCGTTGTGGACGGCGGCAACCAGCCTGCAATACCCAAGACCAGAAGCGCGCTGTTGAATCCCAAAATCAGCCGGTAATTCTGGCGAATGCGGCACAGCATCCTCTGGGAAAGCAAGCGCAGCGCCGCCAGCTCCCGCAAGTCGGAAGAGAGCAGTGTGATATCTGCCACTTCCCGTGCCAGATCCGAAGCATCTTTCATCGCCACAGATACATCGGCTGCAGCCAATGCGGGGGAGTCATTGATGCCATCGCCCACCATAATTACTTTGTGTCCGCCGGCCCGGTAAGCCTCCACCAATGCGGACTTATCTGCCGGCAATACCTGGGCCCGGTATTCGTCAATGCCCAGCTGCCGGCATACGGCTCGGGCGGCTACTTCCTGGTCTCCTGTAAGCATCACTACACGGTGGATGCCCAGCTGCCGCAAGGCAGCGATCGCCTTTTTGGCCTCTGGCCGGGGCGGGTCGCTGATGAACAGGGCCGCTGCCAGCCGGTCCCCCAGGGCCAAATACAAGATGGAACGTCCCTTGGCCTGCTGCTCGATCTGCTGGAGCTGATCTTGTGTGCACGTCACCCCTTCATCTTCAAAAATGAAATGATGACTGCCGATCAACGCCCGCTGGCCGTGGAGCGCAGTGGCTACGCCGTGGGCTACCACATATTCCACAGCGGCATGTTCTTCCTCGTGATATAAGCCCTTTTCCTGAGCTGCCCGAGTCACTGCCCGTGCCATGCTGTGGGGAAAGTGCTCTTCGATACACGCGGCGACGCGCAGCATTTCATCGGCTCCCTTGCCTGTAAAGTCCAGCACTTCTTCTACCCGAGGACAAGCGGCTGTCAACGTTCCGGTTTTGTCAAATACAATCGTGTCCGCTTCGGCAAAAGCCTCTAAATACTTGCCCCCCTTTACCATGATGCGGCGGCTGGAAGCCTCCCGCATGGCCGATATGATGGAGATGGGGGTAGACAATTTAATGGCGCAGGAATAGTCCACCATCAGTACCGACAAGGCTTTGGTCAAGTTGCGCGTCGCAGCCCCTATCAAAAAGGCCCCTAAAAAGCTGAAGGGTACGATGGCGTCGGCCAGATGTTCCGCTTTGCTTTGGGCTCCTGCTTTGAGGGCTTCTGACGATTCGATCAGGTCGACTATTTGTTGGATGCGGCTTTGTTCCGCCAAGGCAGTCACTCGGATGGTAAGACATCCTTCTTCCAGCACGGTTCCCGCATAGACGGCACGCCCTTCCAGCTTGTGTACCGGCATGGATTCGCCTGTCATAGAGGATTCATTGACCATGGCATCCCCAGCTGTCACCATACCATCCACAGGAATCAGAGAGCCGGCGCGCACCCGGATGCAATCGCCTACTTGAAGCTGGTTCATAGGCAGGGAGCATTCATTGCCGCCATCGTCTACCAACCACACTGTATCCACATGGATAGTAAGGCTCTGGGTCAGCGCCGTACGGGCCCGCTGACGGGTATATTCCTCCAGAACGCCGGAAAGGTTCAGCAAGAACATCACCGAGCTGGCGGTCTTCCACTGGTTTTGAACCAAAGCTGCGCCAACGGAGGCGGCATCCAGCACGGCTACTTCCAGCTTACCCCGGCACAAGCACTGTACACCTGCCCGCCAATACCCCAGGGCACGCCATAAGGTGTAGGCCATACGCATAGGAGAGGGCAACAGTTTGCGCAAAAAATGGCCAGCTGCCAATTTTATTACCTGGCCTCTAAAATGATCGTCGATCTGACGCAATTTGTCCCCATCCCGGGGATCGGCCACCGGCAGATCCTGTGGCCGAAGGGCCGATAGGGCCTGCAAAGCCCAAGCCCTTCCACTGCCTTCGTACAGCACCAGCACACTGCCGTTGACAGCACAAGTGTTCACCTCTCTGATGCCTTGGTAAGTCAGCAGCTGAGCCGCAATACCGTATCCCTGTTCAGGCGTAAAGGCATTGGGGCCATACCGCACACGCAGCCGGCCAGGCTGGTCGTATACAATCTTATATTGCATTCTTTTTCAGCCGCCTTGCTTCATTCTACAGCCGTTTCCCCAGCCGCTTCCTCCGCTTGTGCCTTTGCTTTGGCCTCATGGCACAGGTCTTGCGCATCTTCTTTCATATTTTGCAGCGCCACTTGGGCGTCTTGTTGCAGCTTCATCCCTTTGGCCATGCCAGCGACGCATAGCTGGCGGGCTTTCTGGCTCTTCAATACTTTATATCCTACAACCGCTGCAGCTGCTCCACCTACAAAGCACAAAAATTTGGGGTTTTTACAGCGTTCAAACATCATTTTAAATTCATCCTTTCTAATTTCCTCACAAACTTGTTGGAACCAACTGCATAGTTTTCCGGAAAACCGCTCAGTTAGCTTTAGCTAACACTCTTATTTTATTGTATCCACTGCCATTTGTCAACGGCCTATTATCCCAAATTCCTCTCTTCTCTGCTTTTCGTCCTATTTTGCTTCAAAGAAAAAGCCCCGTTCAGTGATATGAACCGCCCCAGTAAAAACGGACAATAGACAAAATTCCCCTGATGTAGGAAAATAGAAGTACTACATCAGGGGGATTTTTATATGGCGAGAAGA
>JABLTT010082304.1_pt1 | contig 47343 bp, 49 predicted proteins | sample 7160061 | NCBI WGS metagenome assembly JABLTT01 (sample SAMN14651232, study PRJNA627086) | human gut metagenome | isolation source: feces | host: Homo sapiens
AGACCATTACCTTCCCATTCTAACAGCTTAGGCAACGAGATGTCCCATGCCTATGGCTGGTTGCCATAAATCAAGGGGCAAATATATAGTAACAGAAGGTGGCTTTGAAAAGAACCAATTCAAGCCACCGTCTTCTTTTTGAAACGAGAATATGGAAAGATGGGTTGAGACGCTCTTTTTAAGGGGGCGGCGGCATCGGAGAGGATGCTGCGTTTCTTGCCTCGCTTTACACATCAAAAAATCTCTTTCTGTTGTGGGATGGAAAAGCGGCAAAGCCAAAGCATCTCTCCTGCCCCATGCTGTTCCCTGACAGGCATCATCCTGCCCTCTCTCTTTAAGACATGCTTTTCAGATAGGCCGCCAATTTTTTGTCTTCGCCTTTGATATGCTGGATCAACCAACCAGCCAACAGTGTGTTGATCTGCCCCACCGTGGCTACATTGGGCCCCTCTTGCTGGATCTGCTGGATCAGCACAGTAGCAGACTTTTTAAATTCTTCGTGAAGCTGCTTGTGGCGGGATACCCTGGATAGCGGCTTTTTTGTTGCAAGGCTTCTTCTGCCGCAAAATGCTGGTTCGTATAGTTCAACAGAAACTGGGCCGTCTGCTGTACTTGCACACGGCCTGCCCCCTTGGAGCAGGCATCCAACAACGCGTTTACAGCGGCGATCAGTTGCTGGTGTTGCGAATCGATTGTACGGTTGCCGGTTTCCAGGTCTTTTGTGAACTGGTATGCCATTGTAATCGTCCCTTCTTCTTTTAGAAATGCATCCGATACATGATGTAAGTCGAGTATAGCACTTCCTCGACAGTCTGTAAAGGCGGCGTAAAAAATCAGCCCCTGGTTCATTCCAGGGGCTTTTATTACGGGAGCGGTTGCTCCAACGGCTTGATCTGTTTGCGATAAACATAGCGAATAAATAGGGCGCACAGTGCACAGGATACCAATTCTGCACAGGGAAAGGCCAGCCAGATCAGGTTCAGATTGCCTGTGAGCGAAAGCAGATAGGCCAGCGGCAGCAGGATGACCAGCTGGCGGACCAGCGAGACGATCAGGCTGAGAACGCCATGGGACAAAGCCTGGAACAGCGAAGAGCTGATCACACAGAAACCAGCCAGCAAAAAGCTGAAGCTGATGGTGCGCAGCGCCGGGATGCCAATGGCCAACATATGGTCAGAAGCATTGAAAATGCGCAGCAAAGGCCCGGTAAAGAGCTGGAAGACAACAAAACCGATGACCATAATACCTGTGGCATAGCAGATGCTCAATTTGACAGTTTTGATCATACGGTCCGGTTTCCGGGCACCGTAGTTGTAAGCCACGATGGGTACCATGCCGTTATTCATGCCAAAGATCGGCATAAAGACAAAGCTCTGCAATTTGAAATAGACGCCGAATACGGCAGTGGCGGTGGTGCTGAAAGCGATGAGGATCTTATTCATGCCAAAGGTCATCACCGAACCGATGGAAGACATGATGATCGAAGGCACGCCGACACCATAGATGCTTTTTACGATGTGCCCATTGAACCGAAAGGAACGCAGGCTCAGCTGCACTTCGTGGTTCTTTTTGTGGTTGATCACAGCGCCTAAAACAGCGGCTACGATCTGGCCGAACACGGTGGCTGCCGCGGCGCCGGCCACACCCATCTTGGGGAAGCCCAGCAGGCCAAAGATCATGATGGGGTCGAAAATAATGTTGATGATGGCGCCGATCCCCTGGGTGATCATGGTGTAAATGGTCTTACCGGTAGCCTGGAGCAAACGTTCAAAGGTGATTTGAAAAAACAACCCAAAAGAAAACAGTGTACAGATCTGGAGGTACTCCGTGCCATACTGCACGATCTGGGGGTCTTGGGTCTGCAGTGTAAAAAAGGTGCGTGAAAAAGCGAGCCCCAGCACAGCAAAAACGGCATAGCTGCAAAAAGCGAGGAAGATCGCATGGTCTGCCACCTGGTTTACCTTTTGAAAGTTCTTTTCACCCAGGCTTTTCGAGAGCAGCGCATTGATGCCGACGCCGGTACCTGTAGCCACGGCGATCATCAGGTTTTGTGCCGGGAAGGCCAATGAGACCGCTGTCAGCGCATTTTCATTCAGCTGTGCCACAAACATGCTGTCTACAATATTGTAAAGCGCTTGCACCAACATGGAGATCATGATGGGTACCGACATAGAGACCAGCAGCCGGTTGATCGGCATGACCCCCATCTTGTTTTCTTGTGACATTGTTGCTTCTTGCTTCATGCAAAATCCCCTTTCTATATCCGCACGGCGCTTCTTCTGTGAGCAAAAGAAAGGGCCCGCTGGGGGCCAGCCGGCTTTTTGACGCAAAAAACATATGGATCCGCAGTCCCGATCACTATAGACGAGGCAAAAAACGCATCCATACGGCTTGCACACCGCCCTGTTGCCAAAGCAGTGCCAGAGCAGCTGCACGAAATATTATAGGGGTTATGTGATCTTTCTGTCAATAGAAAACCGGATTTTTGTTTGGAAAAGAAGGAGAAAATCGGAGTTTTCCGCGCTTTATTGATAGAAAAATAACAAAATTCCATCGGTTCTCAAGAGCTTCCGTGCTGCGGTAAACAGACTTTTGCATCGTCCTTAGAGGGGTCCACTCCCCTGGCCTTTTGAAAATTTTCGTAAAGGCAAGTGGTAAATGTACCATTTTTACACTTTTTCGACATTTTCACTTGTATCACCCATCGATCTGTGGTATTTTGTGGATGTCAACAGTTGCTGTTCAATCTGCTGTGGGATGGAGTGTCGCCATGATTGAAAAAAAGATCCGCATCTTGCTTGCCGATGAAAGCGCCGATCTGCGGGCGCTGCTGCACCAAAGCCTGCAAAAACACCCTTCCCTTGTCGTATGCGGCCAAGCGGACAACGGGGCATCTTTCGTGGAGCAAGCCCTGGCCCAGCAGCCAGATCTGATCATCACCGATACCCTGCTGCCCCAGCTGGATGGCCTGAGCGCCTTGCGCAAAATCTTAAACGGTCTTCCCTATCGCCCGGCTATTTTTTTGGTGGCCAGCTTTTGCAGCCCGATCATGACAGCAGAGGCCTCGGCCCTGCAAGTGGATTTTTTGGCGGTGAAACCAGTTAATGTGACAGCGCTGGTGGAGCGGGTGCTCCAATACGGCAAGCACATCCACATCTCCCCAGCTCAGGCCGATCTGCAGCTGCAGATCCTCCACATCTTGCAGGAGCTGGGTTTGGCCTCCCATGTGCTGGGCCACAGCTATCTGCGCGAAGCGATCTGGATGGTGGCGGAACGGCCCGAGCTGATCCATGGAGTGACAAAGGAGCTGTATCCTCACATCGCCAAGCAGCATAACACCTCCCCGGCCAGTGTGGAACGGGCCATCCGCACGGCGCTGCACACAGCCTGGGGCCGCGGGGAGCCCAACCGGTGGCAGTACTATTTTGGCCCGCTGGATAAGCGGCCTTCCAACAGTGAATTCATTTCCCGCATTGCAGAAAAATTGCGCTGGGAGCGCTGATGAGTAAGAAAAAGGAGGCGAACCATGGAAGGGATGATTCAAATTTATACAGGCAATGGCAAAGGAAAGACCACTGCCGCCATGGGGCTGGCGCTGCGGGCCTGCGGCGCAGGGCTGCGGGTCTACATCGGCCAATTTGTCAAAGACATGAAGTATGCAGAAGTCCGGCTGTTGGAACAGGTGCTTCCCCAGATCCAAATCGAACAGTTGGGCCGCGGCTGCTTTATCCAGCGGGAACCCGGCCCCGCCGACCGCCAAGCGGCCCAGCAAGGGTTGGCACGGGTGGCCGAACAGATGAAGGGCGGCCGGTACGATCTGTTGATCCTGGATGAGATCAGCATCGCCATCTCGATGGGGCTGCTGGAAGAAGAAGCGGTTCTCGCCCTGCTGGAGAGCAAGCCGCCCCAAGTGGAGCTGGTGCTGACCGGCCGGTATATGCCGGAAAAGCTGTTGGCCAAGGCCGATCTGATCACCGAGATGAAGGAGATCCGCCACTATTATGCCACTCGGGGCCTGTTGGCCAGAGACGGCATCGAACGGTAAAAAGAGAAGCGTTTCATGGCTTTGCTCACCTGAAACGCTTCTCTTTTTATACTTTTATCCACCTCTTGGCGCGATTGCTCCATCAGAGGATCAGCATGCTGTCGCCAAAGCTGAAGAACCGGTACCGGGCTTCTACGGCTTGCCGGTAGGCATCTAAAATGTGTTCGCGCCCAGCCAAAGCGGAGACCAGCATCACCAGCGTGCTCTCCGGCAAATGGAAGTTTGTGATCAGCCCGTCGATCCCCTTGAATTGGTAGCCCGGGTAAATGAAGATATCCGTATTGCCCGACCCGCTGTGGGTCACATGGTTTTCGTCGGTGACAGTCTCCAGTGTGCGGCAAGAGGTAGTCCCTACCGCGATGACCCGGTTGCCCCGGCGGCGGGTCTCATTGATGCGCCGGGCCGCATCTTCTGTGACGAAGTATTGTTCGGAATGCATCACATGGTCGGTGATCTCCTCTTCCTTGACCGGCCGGAAAGTGCCCAGGCCCACATGAAGGGTGATGGCCGCAAACAGGATCCCCTTCTCTTGCAGCTGTTCCATCAGCTCTGGGGTGAAGTGAAGCCCGGCAGTGGGCGCCGCGGCCGAGCCGGGCTCCCGGCAGTAGACCGTTTGGTAGCGGTCCGGATCTTCCAGGTGCTCTTTGATGTAGTGGGGCAGCGGCATCTCCCCCAGCTCATTGAGGATTTCCAGAAAAATCCCCTGGTAATGGAAGTCGATGATCCGGTTCCCATTTTCCAGCACCTGCCGGATGGTGGCAGTCAACCGGCCGTCGCCAAAGGTGATCTGGGCGCCTTGCCGCAAACGCTTGCCCGGGTAAACGATGCACTCCCAGGCGCCTTCCCCCAGATCCCGCAGCAGCAGGACTTCTACAGCACCCCCCGTGCCGGTCTTCTGGCCATAGAGCCGGGCGGGGATCACTTTCGTGTCGTTGATGACGAGGCAGTCCCCTGGGGCCAGATATTCCCCGATCTCATAAAAATGGCGGTGGGTCACCTGGCCGGTCTGCCGGTCCAGCACCATCAAGCGGGAGGTATCCCGTTTTTCCAGCGGGGTCTGGGCAATCAATTCTTCGGGTAGATCATAATAAAAATCGCTCTTTTTCATAACTAGTTACGCAGGGCCTACCTGCACTCCTGTGAAGTAAAATTTGATGATGTCCTGATAGCTGAAGTCGGCTGCCGCCATGCCGTTGGCGCCCCACTGGCTCAAGCCGATGTGGTGGCCATTGCCGGTGCCTGTGATGGTGAAAGTGCCACCGCTGCCAGACGCATTGGCTGTACGCGTCATGGTATCGAGGCTTTGCTGGCCGCTGCCCGTTATCACAGTGATGCCGCCGCTGTCCAGCCCGGCGATCTTGCCGCCGCTGCCAATGGCATATAGGCCATCTAAACTGTTGACCATCTGATCGTTGATGGCAATGGACCCGCTGCCGCCCCCGCCGCCGCTGCCGGATATGGTGTATCGATGGCTCAGGATGGAGACGCCTTGGGAGCTGCTGTTGAGGATGGTGCGGGCCTGCTCTTTGGAAAAGACCAGCGGGCTGTCACCCTGACGCTCCACCGTCAAGCCGATGACATTGCCATGGCTGCTGGTCTGGCTGACATAAATGTCTGTCACACCGCTGACCGAATAACCTTTGTCCCGCAAGATCTGGGCGGCCTGTTCGCAGGTGAGCGTGGCGCTCCACTGGATGGGGTTGGTCAGATAAGTGTCTTCCACCCCGCGCAAATAAGGCACGGCGGCACTCCAGATGTTTTCCGAATCTTCCGTGCTCCCTCCGCTGGATGCATGGTAGAACACCTCGGCGATCTCGCCGTTGTACAGGATGTATTGACCCGAAGTGTCCTCTACTGCACGGTCGGAATTGGCATTGGCCGAAGCTGTGCCCTGATAGACTTGGCAGTCGGTGGTGTTGCACAAATCAAACCCCTGGGAGGCATGTTTGCCCTGGCTGTTCACCGCATAGTTCCTGGCACACAGCGCCTGGGCTTTCAGCGCTTCCACCGGCCAGGAAGGGCTCATTTCATAGGGCACTACGCCTTTTACGTAATCGTCCAGCTTCACCATGTTGACCACAGTCAAGTCGTTGCCGTTCACCCGGTCGTATTGAAAACCGCCGTAATAGGTATTGCCTTTGAACCATGTCTGGGCATCGGTCCCTTGGGGCTGAATGCCCAGCGGCGTCCCGCCCATGTCCAGTTCAAACAGGATGGTGCTCTCCCCCGTCACCGTTACCGTGTAGCAGGTCTCGCTGCCGCCTGCCACAGTAACGGCTCCTGCCTGGGCCGCTACTGTTTCGGCCTCTGCCTGGGCTTCTGCCGCAGACCGGTATTGGCCGATGCGCACCACATAAGCCCCGTTGACATAGGCGGGGAATGCATCCTGCCCTAAGCTCTGGCTGAATTCCTGGGCCTGCTGCCACGTTCCAAAGCTGCGGTCCGTTTGCAGATGGTATGGGGCGATCACCGCCCGGTAGCTGGCTGTGGCCACATCGCTGTAATCCTTTTCACCGCTGATGTAGATCAGCTTGTCTTTTACTACGGTGATCTCCGTCTGGCTCACCTGCATCAGCGGTACAAAGGAATTCCCTGCATCCTGGTTGTAAAACCCCAGGGAATACCCACTGCCCTTGCCGGATACATTCTGCAAATTGGCGGCGGGCAGGCCATTGGAACCGTAAAAAAGGCCGATGCGTATCACCGGATTGCCGGCGGCCTGGGCATAGGACCCGGGCAGCCAAAAGCAAAGTGAAAGCACGGCAGCGGACAGAAATAGCAGACATTTTTTCATGGATGTTCTCCCGTTCCATTGCGCGTGATACCGATGCCGCCAAGTAGCAAAGGACAGAAACCAACACAAACGGCGGCAATTCAACAGATAATCTTATTATAGACCAAAGAGGCTGTTTGCGCAACCGAAAACCCCGGCGGCTTTGGCTTCACTTTGCCAATAAAACCAAGTCTTCCAGCACGTGGAATCCATTTTTCTCGTAAAACGGCAGGGCGGCATACCGGCGATGGGTGTTCAGAAAAAAATGGTGGATGCCCTGGGCACCCAACTGTTGCTCCACCTGGGCCAAAAACCAGCTGCCGACCCCTTGGCGCTGCCAAGGGCAGCCCACACAAAACTCATCGATATAGTACTCCATGCCACCGATCCAGGGCTTTTTGATCCCCAGGCAGAGGGCCACCGGGACGTGCTGGTGCCAGGCCACGAAACCGGCAAAGTAGTTGTTTGCCAAATGATCTTGAAACAGCTGCTCCACCGGGGCCCGTGAGGGAAACTGCTCTTCCCAGGGCTCTCTGGAAAAGGTATCGATGTACAGCGTGGCACAGGCATCCAAATCTTCTTGCCGCAATGTTGTAACGGTGTATTCCAAGATCTTTCCTCCCATTTTTGCAGCAGCAAGCCGCAGGAAAAGTTCCCGCGGCTTGCTGTCTGTCTTTGGACTGGTGAGCAATGTGCCACTATCCGTTCAGCGTGACACGATGGAAAGTCTTTTTGCCTTTTTTGATCATCAGTTCTTCGCTCAGCTGCTGGGCCGTGTAGCGCACGGTGGCATCCGTCACCTTTTCGTTGTTGACCAATACGCCGCCCTGCTGTACCAGCCGGCGGGCCTCCCCTTTGGAGGGCGCCAGCCCGCACTTGACCATCAGATCCAGCAGGCCGATGGACCCTTCTGTCAGATCGCCTTCTGTCAGCTGGGTAGTGGGCACGTTTTCCGAATCCGGTCCAGCGCCGAACAATGCTTTGGAGGCGTTCTGGGCTTTTTGTGCCTCCTCTTCGCCATGGACCAGTTTGGTGAGCTCAAAAGCCAGCAGCTCCTTCACCGGGTTGAGGTCCCGGCCTTCCAAATTCTCATATTGGGCGATCTGCTCCAGGGGCAGTTCGGTGAGCATCTTCAGGCATTTGAGCACATCGGCGTCATCCACATTGCGCCAGTACTGATAAAAATCGTAGGGCGATGTTTTCTCCGGGTCCAGCCACACGGCGCCGGCCTGGGTCTTGCCCATTTTTTTGCCTTCGGAAGTGAGCAGCAGTGTGATGGTCATGGCATAGGCATTTTTGCCCAGCTTGCGGCGGATCAGTTCGGTGCCGCCCAGCATGTTGGACCACTGGTCATCGCCGCCGCACTGCATGTTGCAGCCCACGGTCTGGAACATGTGGTAAAAGTCATAGGACTGCATGATCATGTAGTTGAATTCCAAAAAGCTCAGCCCTTTTTCCATACGCTGCTTGTAGCACTCTGCCCGCAGCATGTTGTTGACGGAAAAGCATGCGCCCACCTCGCGCAGCAGCTCCACATAGTTGAGCTTCATCAGCCAATCGGCGTTGTTGAGCATCAGCGCCTTCCCATCGGAAAAATCGATGAACCGGCTCATCTGCTTTTTGAAGCAGTCGCAGTTGTGCTGAATGGTCTCGACCGTCATCATAGACCGCATATCGGTGCGGCCCGAAGGGTCGCCCACCATGCCAGTGCCGCCGCCGATGAGGGCGATGGGCCGGTTGCCCGCTTTTTGCAGGCGGCGCATCAGCATCAGCGCCATAAAGTGGCCCACATGCAGGGAATCGGCTGTGGGGTCAAAACCAATGTAAAATGTGGCTTTTCCATTGTTGATCAGCTCTTTGATCTCTTCTTCATCGGTCACCTGGGCGATGAGCCCCCGGGCTTGCAGTTCTTCGTAGATCGTCATCGTTCTTCTCCTTTGCTCCAAATAGTTCTTGATCACTGTACAGGGCCAGTGGAATGTTTCTGAACAGCGGCGGCAACAAAAACGCCCCCTGTCCAAAAACGGACAGAGGGCGAAAATCTCGCGGTACCACCTCTATTTGCACAGGCCTTGCAACCTGTGCCTCACGGAGCGCCAACACGCCCCTGCGCTGTAACAGGCGCAACCTGTGGCCGCCTACTCCAAGTGTTCGGGGCCCCGCTCACAGATGTATTTCACAGTGCACCGGCAGCCGCTCCCACCTTCCGCGGCCTCTCTGGAACCGGATCGCCTCTGCTACTCCTTCTGGTCATCGCATTTCCTGGTGTTTACTATAACAGCCTTTTCCCCGTTTGTCAACGGTAGCCTGCTGAAAGGCTTCGGCGATCGCCAAGATCTCCTGGGCGTTGCGCAGCGTCTGCTGGGTGATGTCCATACCCGCCGTCATGCGGGCGATCTCCTGGATGCGGCCCTGCCGGTCCAGCGGTTCCACTTTGGTCAGGGTCCGTCCGCCCTCCACCTGCTTCTGGATGCGGAATTGATGCTGGCCCAATGCAGCGATCTGGGGCAGATGGGTGACGCACAAGACCTGCTTTTCCAGCGAAAGGGCAAAGAGCTTTTCCCCCACTTTGTTGGCCGCCCGGCCGCTGACGCCGGTGTCGATCTCATCGAAGATCAGCGTGCCCACCGCGTCTGCCCCGCTGAGTACGCTTTTGATGGCCAGCATAATGCGGGAAAGTTCGCCGCCAGAAGCCACTTTGTGCAGCGGTTTCAAAGATTCCCCCGGGTTCGTGGTCAACAAGAAGACCACGTTGTCGGTGCCGCGGCGGGTGAATTTGACATGGCCTTGCTCTGCCGTGCTCTGCACTTGGACGCAAAAACGGGCGTGGGGCATATCCAGCTGATGCAGCTCCTCCTCGATCCGTGCAGACAGATTCTTGGCCGCACACATCCGCCGCTGGTGCAGCGCTTGGGATAGGGCCTGTACCTGGTCGCGCTTGGCGGCATAGGCCTGGTTACAGGCCGCGAGATCATCGTCCATGGTCTCCAAGTCGTCCAGCTGCTGCCTGGTCTCTTCTTGCAGCGCCAGCAGCTCTGCCTCATCCCGCCCATATTTTTTCATCAGCCGCCCAATGGTGTCCAGCCGTTCTTCTGTGGCGGCCAATTCTGCCGGCGTATAGTCTATGGAGTTGGAAAAAGCGTCGATATCGCGCTCCAGCTCCTGGGAAAGGGCCAGCAGCTCTCCGGCCCGGCCGCAAAACCCGCGGATCTCCTCCGACCAGCTCTCACAGCTGCGCAGCCGGGCCTCTACCCCGGTGAGCAGCTCGGTAACGCCCGGCTGGTCCTCATCGCCGTACAGCGCCAGTTTGGCTTCCATCACACCGGTGGCGATCTTCTCCACGTTGGCCAGCAGCATCCGCCGCTCGTTCAGCGCCTCGTATTCGCCGGGTTTCAGGTCCGCGCTTTCCAGTTCTGCCAGCTGATATTGCAAAAAATCCGCCCGCTGCCGCAGCTGCTCCCCTCGTTCGATCTTCTGTTTGATCTGCCGCCGCAGGGAGAGCAGGCTTTGGTACTGGGCGTAGTATTCCGCCAGCTGGTCTTCGTATCCGCCAAAGGCATCCAAATAGTCGATGTGGGAGCGCTCATCCAGCAGCTGCGCGCCGTCGTTTTGGCCGTGGATGTTCACCAACAGGGCTCCCAGGGTTTTTAAGATGGAGACCGAGGCGGGCCGGCCGCCCACCCGGCACAGGTTGCGGCCATCCTGCAAGATCTCCCGGCTGACCAGTAGCGTACCCTCTTCGCTTTCGAACCCCAGCTCTGCCGCCAGGTCCTGGGCCTGCTGCGGCAACCCGGTGAACAATGCGCTGACGACCGCTTTCGTCTGGCCGTGGCGGATCAGATCACGGCTTGTCCGGCCGCCCAAAATGGCCAGTAGCGAATCGATGACGATGGATTTGCCCGCACCCGTCTCACCGGTGAGCACATTGAACCCCGGCTGGAACTGGATGTCCGCTGTTTCGATCACAGCGATGTTCTCGATGTGCAAATGTTGCAGCATGGCGGCTTCACCCCCATTGTCACAGCGTCAGCGCAGCATCTCTTTGGTCTGCATGAAAAAGTTTTCTGCTGTGGGATTGTCTTTCAAAATGATCAGCACGGTGTCGTCGCCGGCGATCGTCCCCACGATCTCGTTGATCTTCATGGAATCCAGGGCAAAGGCGGCGGCGTTGGCCATGCCGGTGATGGTGCGGATCACCACCAGGTTTTGCGCTACGTCCACTTTGATCACACATTCGCGGAAAATATTCCGGACCCGGGGCACAAAACCGGAATCCTGCTCGTTTTCCGCCACCGAATATTTATAGCCCCCGTTGGAAGAGGCGATTTTGATCAGCCGCAATTCCTTGATATCCCGCGAGATCGTGGCCTGGGTGGAGTTGAACCCCATTTCCCGCAGCCGGGCAGTCAGTTCTTCCTGGGTGTCGATCTCATGGTTCGTGATCAGATCGATGATCGCGGCCTGTCGCTGAAACTTCAATGGCACGTCCCTCCTTTTTGCTATCCGGTCAATCGGATAATTTCTGGTAGATCAATTCATAAAAACCGGTATTTTTCAACCGCACCAGCTGGGTGCTGTGGGCAGAGCGGGTGATGGTGATGATATCGTCGGGCAGCACCTCAAACGGCGCGCCGCCATCGGCCGAAAGAGAGGCCCGGTTCTCTTCGTGCCCCGCAGTGATGGTGACGACCCTGTCTGCCGAGAGCACAAAAGGCTTTGCACCCAGTTCGTGGGCACAGATCGGCGTCACTGCCATACAGTCGGCATTGGGTTCGATGATGGGCCCGCCGGCAGACAGGGTGTATGCCGTGGAGCCGGTGGGCGTGGCGATGATGATGCCATCTCCCCGCAGGGCGGTGATGGGCGTCCCATTGACATGGACTTCGATGTTGATCAGCCGCACCAAAGGCCATTTGGTGATGACCGCATCGTTGAGCAGGGTGGCCACATAGATGCACTCGCCCCCCCGCTGGATGGACACGTCCAACATCAGCCGCCGGTCAATGGTATACCGCCCCTGGGCCAGGTCCTCCAAATAATGGAGCTCGTGGGCATCCAGCTCGCTCATAAAGCCGATGTTGCCCGTCTTGATGCCCAATACCGGGCAGCTGTGCCGTGCCGCATCGGCTGCAATGCGCAGGATGCTGCCATCGCCCCCCAAAACGAGGATCAGGTCGCAGCGGTCCAGGCACTCGCCGTAGGGCATCACCTGGCAATGCTGGGCCTGGGGCCCCAAGCGGCGGGCCGTCTCTTCTTCGCACAGCAGGGAAAAGCCCAGAGAGAGCAGCTGGGGGACCACTTGGTCCGCCACAGCCAATGTCCCTTCTTTGGTGAAATTGGGCACCAAAAACACCTGTTTCATCCCTGGCTCTCCCCTTTCATGCAGCGGTGGGCCTGCTCCACCACACCGGCAACATCCACCGGCAATTCCGGGCCTTCCATCGAAAGGTTGGCCAGGAACTCAATGTTGCCTTCCGGCCCGGTGATGGGGGAAAAAGTAAGGCCCTGCACAAAAAATCCGACCTGCCGTGCCTGGGCCAAAGTGGTCTCCAGCACTTCGATATGGGTGGATTTTTCCCGCACCACGCCTTTTTTGCCCACTTTTTCCCGCCCTGCTTCAAACTGGGGCTTGATCAACGTCAGCATCCGCCCATCGGGCTTGAGCAGGCTGTGGGCCACCGGCAACACCAGCCGCAGGGAGATAAAGGACACATCGCACACCGCCAGGTCCAAGGGCTGGCCGATGTCTGCCGGCGTGACATGGCGGATGTTGGTGCGCTCCATCACCACGACGCGCGGGTCGGTGCGCACGGACCAGGCCAGCTGGCCATAGCCCACATCCACTGCATAGACCTGGGCTGCACCCCGGCCCAGCAGACAATCTGTAAAGCCGCCGGTGGAAGCGCCGATGTCGATGGCAGTCTTGCCCGCCGGGTCATAGCCGAAAAAATCCAGGGCTTTTTCGATCTTCAAACCGCCGCGGCTCACATAGGGCATCGTTGCGCCCCGCACTTCGATCTGGTCTTCCGGGCCGCAGAAAAAGCCGGCTTTATCCACTTTTTGATTGTTGACATATACGATGCCGCTCATGATGACGGCTTTTGCCCGCTCCCGTGAAGTCTCCAGCCCTTTTTGGACCAAGAGCACATCCAGCCGTTCTTTTTCAGCCACGTTGCATCGCCTCCTGTATTGAAAGTGCCACTTGCCGGCCTGTGATGCCGCACAGCTCATACAGCTGCTGTACTTTGCCAGCGGGTATGAACTGCTTGCCGCAGTTGAACCGGCGGCTGTAGGCCAGTGCGATTCCGGCTTCGGCGGCCTGGGCCTCCAGTTTTTGGCCCAAGCAGCCGGCATCGCAGCAATCCTCCAGCACGGCCAGGCGCCCGGTCCGGCCCACCGATTCCAAGACCACCTGGGCGTCATAGGATGTCAAGCAGTTCAGCTTGATGACCTCAGCCTCGATCTGGCATTGGGCCAGCCGGTCTGCGGCGTCCAACGCCTCATTCACCATGATGCCGTAGGCCACCAGAGTCACATGGCGGCCAGCCCGCAGCACCGCTTGCTTTTCTCCGAACGTATCTTGGGTAAAAACACCCTCCCCGCCGCGCGGGTAGCGGATCGCCACAGGCCCGCGGGGTTCCGCCAGGGCCTGCCGGAGCCCATGGCGCAGCTCTTCAAAAGAAGAGGGCGACCAGAGCTCAAAATGGGGGATGGTCGTCAAATAGGGGACGTCGAACATGCCCTGGTGGGTCTCGCCATCCTCCCCCACCAGGCCGGCCCGGTCTACGCAGAGCACCACAGGCAACTTGGTGATGGCCAAGTCGTGGATCATCTGGTCATATCCCCGCTGCAAAAAGGTGGAGTAAATGCTGCACACCGGCTTCATCCCCCCGGCCGCCAGGCCGCCGCTCATGGTCACAGCGTGCTCTTCGGCAATGCCTACATCAAAGAAGCGCTGCGGATATGTCTGGGCAAAGGGAGAAAGCCCGGTGCCGATCTTCATGGCCGCAGTGACGGCACAGATGGAGGCATCCTGCCGGGCCAGCTCGGTGAGATAAGCGCCAAAAACAGAGGAAAAGTTGGCCGACGATTTTTTCTTCGGCATGCCGGTCTCCACATCAAAGGCAGAGACGCCGTGAAAATACCCCGGGTTTTCCTCCGATGGCCGGTAGCCCTTGCCTTTGGTGGTCTTGAAATGGAGCACCACCGGCCGGTGGAGCTTTTTCGCCTCGGTGAGCAGGTATTTGACGGTCTTGATGTCGTTGCCATCGGCCGGCCCCAGGTAAGTAAAACCCATCAAGTCAAAGATCGTCTGCCGCAGCAGCACAGAGCGGAGCTTGCGCTTGCTGGCCGAAACTTTGGCAATGGCCTTTTCGCCCCATTGGTACCGGCGGAACAAAGCCTTGACCCGCCTTTTCAAATTGATGTATTGGGGCTTCAGCCGTATTTTGGAAAGGCGCTTGGCCACGGCGCCCACATTGGGGCTGATGGACATTTCATTGTCGTTGTACACCACTACCAAAGGCTCCCCCGATTGGCCGGCGTCATTGAGGGCTTCATAGGCCATGCCGCCAGTCAGCGCGCCGTCGCCAATGACGCAGACCACGCTGGAGTCCTCACCCCGGAGGGTCCGGGCACGGGCCATACCCAGCGCCGCGGAGATCGACATGGAGGCGTGGCCGCCGATGTAGGCGTCGTGCACGCTCTCATCCGGGCGCGGGAATCCGCTGAGCCCTTGGAACTGCCGCAGTGTAGGAAACCGGTCTTGGCGGCCAGTGAGCATTTTGTGGACATAGCACTGGTGGCCAACGTCGTAGATGATCTTGTCTTTGGGCGACTGATAGACGCTATCGATGGCAGTGGCGATCTCCACGATGCCTAGGTTCGAGGCCAAATGGCCGCCGGTATTGGATAGATTGGCAATGAGGAACAAGCGGATCTCGGCACACAGGGAGACCAGCTGTTCATCGGTGAGTTTGCCCACATCGTGGGGCGATGTGATATGAGACAGCAGTGGATACGCATCCATGTTCATGCCCCCCTGCCCAGTAATTTTTTGAAAAAGTGCAGCACACGGGCAGCAAAAAAGACCACTTTGGTCCCCTGGTTCACTGCCAATGTTTTGCCCATGGCTTTGCCTCCAATGGTCAAAGATGCCGTCAGCCCGGTGACCACCAGAGGGGTCAGCACCCCGTTGGTGCCCAGCTGGCTGATGAGCTGCACCGAAATGGTGGCTCCTGTGGCCCCTGAGATGACGCCGCAGATATCCCCCACCACATCGTTGCACAGCGACGCCACTTTTTCCGCATTTTTCAGCAGCCAGATCGCTTCTTTCGCCCCAGGCACCCGGCGGGAAGCCATGGAGTGAAACGTTTTTTCCTCGCTGGATGTGGCGGCAACGCCCAAGATATCGAATGCAATGCCTATGGCAATGAAAAACAGCAAGATCAAAAGCGCCACCAAAAGATCGGCATTTTCCAGCGCCACAGAAGAAGAATAAGAGAACACCACGGAAAGCGTAAAAGAAAAAGCCACCATAAACAGCACAAAGCCCCAGTTGGATCTTTTGCGGCTGCGCTTTTGTTTGTGGCGGGCATTTTGCCGTTCCGCCGGTTCTTCTGGTCTTTGTTTTTTGACGATGATGGTTCACCTCAAAGTAGATAAGATGGCGGCAGACGCAGTAAATCTTACGGCTTGAGGTCTGGTTGGATTTCCCCACACGCTGCCATTCGTCGCCGATCTGGCGGTTTCCCTTTAAAGCATGCGCCGGGCCGTTGCCGGTACCCGATACCCGATTGCCACTGAGTCCGCACTGCAATCCAACGTCTGCCTGGCTCTCGCCAACAGCCTAGGCGTTTTCCGCGACAGGAAAACCGGCTCTTAGCCTCTTTTGCAGCCATGGTTTCACAAGGCAAGGAGGCAGCGGGCCGTGGCCACGGCTCCTGCCTCTGAACCCTTGATCCGCCATACCCACGCAAGGCAGGCTACTCTGCACACAGCGTGCGTTTTACAGCCACCGCATTGCAGGTTCACCCTGATCCGTGGGTCAGAGGCAGCCAAAGCCGCGCATCTTTCCCCACAGGTACAGGTCTCCACGGTAACAGGGGCGGCATCCGCATGCCATTGCGGGGCGCCCTGAAACCTTAACCCCCAGCACCCACCCTACACTGGGCGTATAAAGCAAGCACCAGGGACTTCATCGATGTGCCCTTTCACGGATTTTTAGGCCCGTTTTGGTAGCCGGTCTCTCTGACTAGGATACTGCGCCATCTGGATTCGATGGTTGGGGGCGTCATGGGCCTTACGGCCCACACCCGGTAAACAGTATATCAATTCTGGGCCGCGAATGCAAGTTCTACAGGTTCATCAACACCCCAATGGCGACGCCCAGCACAGCGCCTGCCAGCACCTGGAAGGGCGTGTGCCCGATGAGGATCTTCAGGTTCTGCTGGAACAGTTCCGGCGTTTTTTTATCGTGCCAGTGCTCCATGATATAGTTGAGCACTTCGGCCTGGCGGCCTGCCTGCCAGCGCACGCCTGTGGCGTCATACATCACAATGGTGGAAAAAACGAAACTAATGGCGAACTCCACCGAGTCCAGCCCGCAGGCATAGGCCACTGCTGTGGTCAGCCCCACGACTGTAGAAGTATGGGAGGAAGGCATGCCGCCCGATGCGAAAAACAGTTTTAGATTCAGTTTGTGGTCTACCACCAGGCCGCTGACGATCTTCAGGCTCTGGGCCACGAACCAGGAGACGACAGCCACCAGCAATACTTGGTTCGACAAAATACGCATGGTTCCACCTCAATGATCCCGGCGGGCCAAGTCCCTGGCCAGCTGCTGCAAAAAGCCGCTGTCCTCCAAGGGCTCCACCGCCGCAACAGCTTGGCAGGTCAGCTCATCCACCCGGCGGCGGCAAGCTTCCAGCCCGTAAATGCGCACAAAGGTATTTTTGTGGTTTTGTGCATCGCTGCCTATGGTCTTGCCCAGGGTCTCCTGCTGGCCTGTCACATCCAATATGTCATCCTGGATCTGGAAGGCCAGCCCCAGGGCATGGGCATAGGCCTCCGCCCCCTGGCGGATGGCGCCGTGCTCCCCTGCCAGGGCGCAGCCCCCCACACAGGCCGCCCGCAGCAGGCATCCGGTCTTCAGCTCCACCATGCGCTGGAGGTCTTCCCCGCCGGGCACGGTCTCTTCGAAAGCCAGGTCCATCACCTGGCCGCCGATCATGCCCTCCATGCCGGCACAAGAAGCCAGGATGCCTGCGGCCTCCAAGGCCCACTGGGGCTGGATGCCGGCGGCCCCCGGGGCCAGCATGGTCTCAAATGCCCGGGTCAGCAAGCCGTCCCCCGCCAACAGGGCCATGGCTTCGCCGTATACTTTGTGGTTCGTGGGCTTGCCCCGGCGCAGGTCGTCGTTGTCCATGCAGGGCAGATCGTCGTGGATCAGCGAATAGGTGTGGATCATCTCCAAAGCGCAGGCAAAAGGCAGCGCTTGCCGGGGCTCTCCGCCGCACAGGCGGTAAAACTCCATCAAAAGGGCAGGGCGCAGCCGTTTGCCGCCGGCCAGGGCGCTGTACCGGGCCGACTCCATCACCCGCCCCAGCAGCCCCGGCTGAGGCGCCAGATATTCCTCCAGCCCCCGTTGGGTCCAGGCGGCGTATTCCGCCAATCGTTCTTTGCAGTCCATATTCTTATTCCTCCGGCACTTCCAGCGCGTCGAAGGGCTCTTCCCCAGGGCCATCCGGCGTTTTGACCAGTAAAGATACTTTTTGCTCGGCTTTGTCCAGCGCGCTGGAACATTGCTTGATCAGGCGGGTCCCTTCTTCAAACAGCGCCAAGCTCTGGTCCAGCGGCGCGCTGCCCTGTTCCAGCAGCGCTACGATCTCTTCGATGCGCTTCATGGCCCGCTCAAACACAAATTTTTCTGCCATCCTTATCCCTCCTTTTGGATCTGCTGCACTTGGCAGTCGGCCCGGCCGCCCTGCAGCCGGATCTGGATCTGGTCCCCTGCCTGCAAGTCGTCTGCGCTTTTGACGATAGCGCCTTCCCGCGTGACAAAGCCATAACCTCTTCCCAGTACTTTCAGCGGGCTCAGCGCATCCAGTGTGGCGGCCTGCTGCACGAACCGGCGGCGTTTGGCCCCCAGCAGCTGGCGGGCCGCGGCGATCATCCGCTCTTGCTGGATGGAGAGCGCCAGCCGCAGCTCGTTGAGGTATTCTTCCGGGCTGCGCATGATCTTTTTCGAAGCCAGGGTATCCAGCCGCTGCCGCAATGCGTCGATGCGCTTTTTTTCCATATAGGCCAGGTGGGAAAATGTATCCCCCAGCCGCAGTGCCAGCTCTTCCCCATCGGGCACGGCCAACTCGGCGGCGTTGGATGGGGTGGCGGCCCGCAGGTCGGCCACATAGTCGGATATGGTGATATCCGGTTCATGGCCCACTGCCGAGATCACCGGGATGGGGCAGCGGTATATGGCCCGGGCCACGGCTTCTTCGTTGAAAGCCCACAGGTCTTCCAGGGATCCGCCGCCCCGGCCGGTGATGACCAAGTCGGCCAGCTGGTGCTGGCCCAGGTAATCCAGCATCTCCGCGATCTGTTGGGCGGCGCCCTCCCCTTGCACTTTGACCGGACAGACCAAAACACGGCTCAGCGGCCAGCGCTTTTTCAAAATACGCAGCATGTCCCGCACGGCGGCGCCTGTGGGCGATGTCACCAGGGCGATGCGCTCCGGGTAGGCGGGCAAAGGCTTTTTGGCGCTTTTGTTGAACAGTCCCTCTTGGTGGAGCCGCCGCTTGAGCTGCTCATAAGCGATGTAGAGGGCGCCCACGCCGTCGGGCACCATTTGGTTGACGTAGATCTGGTATTGCCCGCTTTTGGCAAACAAGCTCACCCGGCCGTAGACGATGACCTTCATCCCCGATTCCGGCCGGAACCGGAGCTTTGCAGCATTGCCGGCAAACATCACCGCGTTGATCACCGCGTTTTCATCTTTTAGGGTAAAGTAATGGTGGCCGGAGTGGTGCATTTTGTAGTTGGAGATCTCGCCCCGCAGGCACAGCTCCTGCAGCGGCGGGGCGTTTTCCAACAGTGACTTGATGTAATTCGTCAGTTGTGAAACTGTGACAGGCGTTTGATTCATGAAATCGCCCCTTTCGCCAAAGCTGCCAGCAGCGCCGGCCCGATGGCGTTGTCGCCATTGCAGCCGCCTTGGGCAAAGCAGACCGTGCCGCAGGCAGCCAGCCGCCGCTGCATCTGGGTGGATGCTGTGACGCCGCCGGAAAACAGCACCGGCAGCTGGTATTCGGCCTGGGCCCATTGGGTGGCGCGGGCCACGACTTCTGCCACGGAGCGCAGTACAAAAGCCGCCACTTCTTCCGGCGGCTGCCCATGTGACAGAAGCTGGCGGAATTTGTTTTCCAGGCCGGAGAGGGAGAAGGAAGCCCCCTGCATCTTGGGCACAAAAGGCCGGATGGCGTCGTGGCTGCCGGCCAGCGCATCCAGGTGGGCCCCACAGGGGAAGGGCAAGCCCAGCGCCACTCCCGCCCGGTCGATGATCTGCCCGGCCGCCGCGTCCTGGGTCCCCCCTATGATCTGGGCATGGAGCATGCCGTCCCCTTCTGGCTCGACCCGCAGCAGCTCCGTCGTGCCCCCCGAAATGTGCCAGCTGAGAAAGGGCTTTTGCCGCCAGTGCAGCTTGTCCGCCGACCAAAGGGCCGAAGCGATGTGGCCCTGTTGGTGGGAAAAAGCAAAAGCCGGCACGCCCAAGGCGCCGGCCAAAGTGCGGGCCGCCATTTCACCAGCCAAAAAGCAAGGCATGTAAGAGCCCTGTTGGCATCTGGGCCGGCTGGAATAGCCGACGGCTGCAATGGGCTGCCGGTCCAGGCCGTCCATCAGCTCTTCCACCACCTGGCCCAAATGGCGCACATGCTGGAACAAAGCGTCGCTTTGCCGCAGGCCCAGGGCGCCTTCGGGCACCTCCAAAAAACGGCCTAAGTTCTTGCTTTGGCCGGTCTGGCTGTCATACAGCCCGGCGGATGTTTTGTAATTGCTGGTATCGAACCCCAGGAACCAGGCCATCAGGCAGTCAGCTCCTTTTTGATGAAGGAGGCCAGGATGCCGTTGATGAAAGAAGCCGCCTGGTCCGATTCGTATTTTTTGCAAAGCAGCAGCGCCTCGTTGACCGAAGCCCCCACCGGGATCTGCAGATACAGCATTTCATACATAGCCATGCGCAAAATACACTTGGTCATGCGGGAAATGCGGGACACCGACCAGCCCACAGCGTACTTTTCGATATACGTATCCAGCTCTGGCCCGTGGGTGAGGACACCGGTGACCAAGCGGGTGATATACTCCAGCTGGTTGTCCGGCGGCGCAGCCTGGTACAGCTCATACTCCTCTGCCAGTTCCTCGAAGTGCTGGGCCGACAAAGCGTCTTTTACAAATTGTTCCGGGTCTTTTTCCGAATATTCCCCCGAATAGATCATATGGAGCGCCAGCTCCCGCGCGTTTCTTCTGCTCATGGTCCACCGTTCGCACCGCCGCAGCGGTCCCCTTTCCTTCTTTTGTAAAAAAATAAAATCCGTTTGTTTTATTATAATGCATCGCCGCTTTTGCCGCAAGAGCGGAAACGGCAAAAGGACAAAAGAGCCCGGCAGCCGTCGCAGGCCGTCGGGCTCTCAGGGGCAGGCAACAGCCGCCCCAGGCCTTGGTTTATTTTTTGGGCAGCTGGATGCCGCACACCTGCACATCCACGCTGGCCACCGGGATCCCCGCCATGGATTCCACTGCGTTTTTCACATTTTTCTGCACAGCCTTGGCCACTTCGGTGACCGAAGCGCCGAATTTGAGGATAATGCTGCACTCCACCAGGCAGCCGGGCTTTTCCGGGTCGCTGAGGATCTTCACCCCGCGGGGCGCGCCGTTTTTGCGGCCGGCGAACATTTCGGTGATCTCCACCCCCATGCTGGCAGCAGTGGAAGCGACTCCCTCCGTCTCGGTGACGGCAATGGTGGCGATAGAGGCAATGACATCTTCGGAAATTTTGATATTGCCTTGGGTCGTTTCATCGGTATAGGGCCAATATTCCTTGGCGTCGCTCATTTCGGATTCCTCCTCAGATGATTTGAATATGTACCCTTTATTGTAACCCATCCAAGCCTCCGGCGCAAGCCCTATCAGGTGGTTTCGATGATTTTGATGGTATCTGCCGTAGCGTCTGTCTCGCTGAGCACGATATCCCGGATCTTCGCCACATCCGTCTCTTGGAGACCCTGCTCGGTCTTCTGGACGATGACGTTGACGCCGTCGTCATTGATAAAGGCCACGCAGTCTTTGTATCCCTTGGCCACGACCAGGCTTTCGATGCGCGCTTCTTTCACCGCATTTTCCGCCATAGTGGCAATGGAGGCTTCCGCCTGCTGTTTGGCGTCGGCGTCCGCTGTGGCGCTCTCGCTGGTCTGCTTGAAAATGCTCACCGCTTCATCCCGCGCCTGCTGGCGGGAAAGGCGGGCTTCGGAGAAATAGTCGGAAGCCGATGTGGCCTGGGCGTTGTCCTCCCCTTCTTCGCCCGAAACAGCCTGCTCCTCTCCCTGCTGGGCGCCGGTGGTCTCGGTCTTATCCACCAGCTGGCTCTCCCCCAAGATCTTTGGGTCGTCGAACTCTCCCACTTCCCCTGTGTCGCCGCCATCCCGCTGGTAGCTCCAGTTCAGATAGACCGCCACGCAAAGCATGAGGGCAATCACCGAATACACGGCACTTTTCCGCTTGATGATCATGTCGAATTCCTCCTATTGTTTCATTTTTGATATTTTGATGTGATCCGATGAAATGCCGGTCAGCGACCGGACGGCTTCCGTCAGTTCCAGGCGCACCTGGGGGCTTTCGGCTCCATCGCACACGATCACAGCCCCTTGGTATTCCGGGCCGCTGACACTGGCGATCACAGGGCCTTCGCCGCCGTCGCGGTTCACCACCACAAGCTCACTCTGCTCTTCGTTGGATGTCTGGCCTTCACCTCCGTCGCTTCTGGAACTGCTGTTGTAAACATAGGCCGGTTCATATCCTCTTTTGGCGGTGAGCAGCACCTGCACCCGCCCCACCCCGTCGATCTGCTCCAGCAGATCGGCCAGCTGCTCTTCCAGCGCGCCTGTATCGGCTACATAGGCAGAAAAGCCGGCGTCCTGGACCGTGCCGTCTGCTGCTGCCGTCTCCTCTTTTTTCCCCTGGGGCCACAGGGTCAACAGCAGCCCCAGGGCGCACACCAGCAGGACATACTTATATCTATCCAGGTTGCGCCGCAGATATTCCGGCATGACCCACTTCATCTTGTGCATCTCCATCTTCCCCCTTCCAAACGATCTGTTCCGCGCCGATGCCCAGACTTTGCCGGCACAGCTGCTCGATGGCCTCTTTCTGAGACCCAAGCAGGGCGCCGCTTCGGATCGTCACCTGCCGGATGGAAAAGACCCGGTCCTCGCCGATCTCACCCAGGACGGTAACGGTACAGGCGATCCCCATCTGTTCGGTCTGCTGCTCCAGATAGGCTTCGGCTCCCTGGCAGATCTGGGTCTTTTGGTATTCCAAAGACTGTTCCATCGCCTCGTCGGCCTGGCGCTGCAAAGGACTCTGCTTATCCCAGTCCGGCGTTTCCAGCTGCAGAGAAGGCAGGGAAGTGAACAGCACCACCACCATCAGGCAGGCGCAGCACAGGCGCAAGATCCCCTCCTGCCCGCTGTGCTTGACCAGGGAAAGGGCCACCCCGCACAGAAGCCCGCAGGCGCAAAGGCGTTGGATCAGTGTGGCAATGGCATCCATCATGGTCCGCTCACCACCGTTGTGCAAATGACCATAGAGAGGAACACCAGGATGCAGGCGCTGCCCAACAGGCCCAGCAGCACCGTGTAGGCGTCCCCCACCACGTCCAGCATCTTGCCCACAGCGCCGTCGGCAAAGGTCCCCCCCAGCGCTGCCGTCACTTTGTACACCAGCAAGAAACACAGGCAGCGGACAAAGGGCGCCAGGCAAATGGCGATGGCGGCCACCATGCCCAAGATACCGATGCCGTTTTTCAGCACCCGGGCGCCGGTGAGCAGTGCGTCCGACGCATCGGATAGAATGGAACCCAGCACAGGCACCACACCGGATATGGTGACTTTTGCCGCTTTGGTGGTGGCAGCGTCTGCCCCGGCGGACAAAATGCCGGACATGGTCAAATAGAAGGTGAACACGGTGAGGAGGCCTTTAAACCCAGCCAGGCACAGCCACCGGCCCAAAGCGGCGATCTTTTGAGGCAGTGGGTTCTGGGCGATGAGCCCGGCTGCCGACACCAAGATGTAGAGGCTGACTACGGGGAACACCACTTTTTGTCCCAGACCTACCAGCAGGCTGGCAAAAAACAGCGTGGCGGTGGAGGTCGCCACCGAGGAGACCGGATTGCCCGAAGCAGCCATGGCAGCGACAAAGGAAGGCATCAGGCTTTTGAGGGTGGCGTTCATCTCTTCCAGCGCTTGGGCGCAGGCGGTCAACAAGCTGCTCGTACCCGTCAGGGCGATCGCTGTGACGGCGCAAATGCCGGCGATCTGCAGCACGTTGCCCGGCAGCTGGATGCCCGCCGACTGGGCAAAGCCCGCCCCTACCCCCAGCAGGGCGCACACAGCCAGGATCATCAGCGACGCTTTGCAGGAATCCCGCAGGTGCTCCCGAAACAGTGTGAGGAACCGCTGCCCCAACCCCAGGGCCGCTTGTTCCACCAGGCCGTCTCCCTCCCCCTGGGTCACTTGCTGCACTTCCTCCGACAGCTGCTGGCGTATGTCCTCCAGCTCCAGGGCCCAAGCCGGCGCCCACAACAGGGGCAGCAAACACAACAGGCACAGGATCTTTTTCAATCTTCCACCTTCCTTTTCCGGCCTTTTACAGGGCGCCGATGAGCTCCAGCGCCCGTTGCAACAAAGGCAGCGCGCACAAAAGGCCGCACACCGCACCGCCCAGCTCTACCTGGGCGGCCAGCGCCTTTTGGCCGTTGTCCCTGCAAACTTCCGCCGTGATCCGGCAGCACACCGCAATGCCCATCACTTTGCACACCGGCAGCAGCAGCTGCCCATCCAACCCGGCCCGGCTGGCCAGCTGCCCGCAGAAATCCAGCAGGCCGCGGATATAAGGCGCCAACACCCACAAAATGGCGACGCAGGCCGCCACAGCCAGCAATGCCGTCGTTTGAGGGCTGTGCTGCTGCAAAAATACGGCCAGCACCAATGTCACCAGGGCAAAAGCGCAGAGCTTGAAAAGAACATCCATCGCTAAAACCCGAACACGGATTTGATGGTGTCGAACAGCTGGCCGATCTGCTGCACGATCATCATGAGCACAGTGATCAACCCGGCCAGCGTGGTCAGCATGGCCTGCTCTTCCCGGCCGGAACGGATCAGCAGCTGCCCCAGCACCGCCACGATGATGCCGATGGCGGCCACCTTGAAAATCAAATCGATCTGCATGTCCTTCTCTCCTGTCTTTTCAGTTTGCCGGCGGGCCGGAACTTGTGAGGACGAGTTCCAGGTTGTCCCTCCACTAGCAATATACGCCGCCCGGCTCGATTTAGAACCGCCCATTGGCGCCTGATAGTCTTTGCCTGCTGCACCACCTGCTATAGGGTCAAGAGAGCCAGGGCGATCCCGCAGCAAAGCCCGGTGGCTCTTTGAACGCGTCCGCGGCGCTGCTGCTCTTCCCGGGCCCGTTCCCCGTTTTGCTGCAAGCGTTGGCAGCAGGCCTGGATGGCCTCTGCCTGCAAGGCCCCGTCGTAGCGGCCCAGCACGGCGCCCAGCGGTTCCAACAACACGATGTCTTCTGGAAGCAAGTCCCATTCAGGCCGGTGCAGGATCTGGCCGTACCAGCCGGCCAGATCCTGCACACCGGCGAGTTCGCGGCAAAAGGCGGTGAAGAACCGGGCCGATGCCCCGGTGCAGCGGCGGGCACACAGAGCGGCGGCCTCGGGCAGCGGCGTGCGGCCGTCCACGATCTCAGACCGCAACAGTGTCAGCCCGTCCACAAAGGATCTTAGGGCCGCTGTACGGCGGGCCAGCGTAGAGCTGCTCAAATAGCCCATCATTCCACAGCCCACCACGATCATCACGGCCCCCAGCCATCTCATAAAGCTCTCCCTCCTTGATGCGGTAAACGATATAAACGCGCCGGCCCTGGCGGCGGCGGATGACCACCAGACGGCGGAAGACACGCTGCTGCACCAGCGAACGGTAGGCAGGCCGGTACAGCAGGTCCTGGGGCTCCGCCCCATGGGCCGTGGCCAAAAACCGGCAGCCGCAGCCATGGGCCAGGCGGATGGCGTTGGCGTCTGACGCCGATGTGATCTCATCCAGTGCCATCAGCTCGGGCCCCATGGCCCGGAGCATGGCTTCCAAGGCAGGCCCTTTGGGGCAGCCTGTGATGATATCCGTATGGGGCCCCACATCGTGCTGGGGCACACCGTCCCGGCAGGCGGCGATCTCCCCTCTCTCATCCAGCAAAGCCACATCGTGCCCTTGGGAGAGCACACGCACCAGGTCCCGCAGCAATGTGGTCTTGCCCCCGCCGGGAGGCGAAAGGATCAGAGTGCCTGCCCATTGGCCTTCCTCTTCCAGATAGGGCAGCAGCGGCTCAGCCAGCCCTTCGATGGGGCGGGCGATGCGCAGGTTGGCCGCTGTGAAGGTGCGGAACATGCGGATGCTGCCTTTGTCGTCCAGCACGCCTTCCCCGCACAATCCCAAGCGGCAGCCGCCGGGCAGCGGCACATAGCCGCCGGCGATCTGTTGCGCATAGGTGTGCACAGAGTGGCTGGTGCACTGGGCCACCAGTTCAGTCAGATCCTGCCCCTGTACCGTCAATGCTGGGCCGCCTGCGGGCAGCGGCACCATGCGCCCTGCTACCGTGGCGCAAAAGGGCTGTCCTGCCCGCAGGCGGAATTCCTCGCACTGCACCTGTTCTTGCACGCTCAGCGAACGGGCGGCTGCCTGCAAACGCTGGGGCAGCAATCCCGCGGCCAATTCAAAGCCTTGTCTTTGTTTTTCCTGTGTCATAGTCTGTCCCTCCTGTGCCAATATACGCTGTGCGGCCATCTTGTAGAACCGCTGCATCCGGCAGAGGGCGTCAAAAAAGAAAAAAGCAGGCGCCTGGCTCTAGCCAAACGCCTGCTTGCGATCGTTCCACGATTCCGTTTTTGGCGCAGCGGCAGCGGTCAATCCGCCGTCTTATCCCCGACCATCTGCAAGAATTCTTCTTCCGTCAGCACAGGGATGCCCAGTTGCCGGGCTTTTTCCAACTTGCTGCCCGCTTCTTCACCGGCCAGCACATAGGAGGTCTTTTTGGAGACAGAGGAGGTCACTTTGCCGCCCAAGCTCTCAATGAGCTTTTGGCATTCCCCGCGGGTGAAGCCCTGCAGCGTGCCGGTGAGCACGAAGGTCAGGCCGGCAAACTTGTCCCCTTGCTGTGTCTGGGGCTGAGTCATGTTCACCCCTGCCTGCTGCAGGCGGCGGATCAAATGCTGGCCCTGCTGCGATCCCAGCCATTCTTTCAGGCTGACCGCCGTCTTTTCGCCGATGTCGCGCACGGCAGTCAACTCTTCTACGCCGGCTTGCTCTAGCTGCTCGATGCTGGGAAAGTGCTGCGCCAAAACTTTGGCCGTTTTTTCGCCCACATGGCGAATGCCAAAGGCATACAGCACCTTTTCCAAGGGCTTCTTCTTGCTCTCCTCCAGCTCAGCCAGCAGGTTGTGGGCCGACTTTTCCCCCAGGCCCTCCAGGGCGGCCACCTGCTCTGCCTGCAAAAAATATAAGTCTGCCTGGGAGCGGATCAACCCCGCCTCCAGCAAGGCGTGGACGATGGCAGGGCCCAGCCCTTCGATGTCCATGGCATTGCGGGAGGCAAAATGGATGATGTTGCGTGCCAGCTGGGCAGGGCATTCCGCGCCGGTGCACCGCACGGCAGCTTCCTCTTCATCCACAGAGACCGGAGCCCCGCACACCGGGCAGAATGCCGGCATGTGGAATTCGGGCAGCGGCCCCTGCCGCTTCTCCATCACCACGCCCAATACCTCTGGAATGATCTCGCCCGCCTTGCGCACCCGCACCACGTCGCCAATGCGGATGTCTTTGCTGCGAATGAAATCCTGGTTGTGCAGCGTGGCCCGGCTGACCGTGGTCCCTGCCAGGCGCACCGGTTCCAGCACGGCATTGGGGGTCAGCACGCCGGTGCGCCCCACTTGGATGGTGATGTCCAGAAGCTTTGTCTCCTTCACCTCAGGAGGGTATTTATAGGCGATGGCCCACCGGGGCGCTTTGGCCGTGCTGCCCAGCTCCCGGCGGTAGGCCAGCTGGTCGATCTTGATGACGATGCCATCGATGCCAAAGCCCAGCGCATCCCGGGTCTCCCCCACTTCTTCAATGAACCGGATCACCTCGTCCATAGAGCCGGTGCAGCGATAGGGGTGCACCACCGGCAAGCCGGCAGAGGCCATGTAGGCAAACGTATCCGAATGGCGTTCGAACCCCAGCTCATCGGCATTTTGCAGGTTAAAGCACAAGATATCCAGCCCACGGCGGGCGGCTACAGCCGGGTCCAGCTGGCGCAGGGAACCGGCAGCGGCATTCCGCGGGTTGGCGAACAGGGGCTGCTCTTCCTCTTCCCGCAAGGCGTTGAGCCGCTGGAAGGCCTCAAAGGGCATGTGCACTTCGCCCCGCACCACCAAGCGGGGGTATTGGGTCTCTACTTTCAGCGGGATGGTGTGGATGGTCTTGAGGTTCTGCGTCACATCTTCCCCGACCACGCCATTGCCCCGGGTGGCGCCTTGAAACAGCACGCCATCCCGGTAATCCAATGCCACGGAAAGGCCGTCGATCTTGACTTCCACCGTATACTGGGCATCGGGGTATTCTTCTTTGATCTTTCGGTCAAACTCCCACAGCTCCTCATAAGAGAACACATCTTGCAGGCTCTCCATGGGGTAATCGTGCTGCACCTGCTGGAACGAATCCAAAGGCTCGCCGCCCACCCGTTGGGTGGGGGAATCCGGCCGGGCAAACTGGGGGTACTGGGCTTCCAGCGCCCGCAGCTTTCTGGAAAGCTGGTCGTATTCAAAATCCGTCAGTTCCGGCGCGTCCTCCACATAGTATTTGTGGGCGTGATAGATCAGCTGATCCGTCAGCTGGTTGATTTCTTCCTGTATGCTCATGGCTGCTCTCCCTGCGTCGTATTCGGCATGGCCCTGCTCCCAGCCGTCTGACCCTGCATGTAAAAATACCCCTCCGGCACAGTGCCCACAATGACGGTTTCCGCCACGGCCACTTGGCTGGAGACTTGGATAGACACTTCGGAGCCCGGCGCCAGCACGCTCAATTTCACACTGGCTTCGATGAGGATCTGGTGTTTCGTCTGGTTGATGCCCGCATTGGTGAACACGCTGATAAAATCTGCGTTGGCGCTGCCCAGCGGCAAAAGCCGGATGGGGATGCGCGGGCCCCGGCCATAGAAGACGTCGGCCCCTACGGCGTTGCCCAGAGGCATGCGGATGACGATGGGCCCTGCTTCTGTCAGTTTGGCCCCGATGCGCTCCACAATGCGCGCTTTCATCAAATTGATGCCCACTGTATCGGTCTGCACGGCCAGCACCTGGCCATCTTCCCCTTTTTCCAGCCGGAGCAGGTCGGCGTATTCCGCCGCATTTTCTTCCAGCTCCTCCCCGATGGCCTCGTTGATCACCTGGGTGGCCAGGTAACGTGCCCGGGATTCCGCCCACTCTCGGATCTGGGGGCGCAACTTGGCATCGACCAGCACGAGCCCAAGCGCCGCTGCCACACAAAGGGCCAGCAGCCACAAAAGGGCTGCATTCCCCCGGTGCTGTACATAAAAGAAAAAGTGCCGGCGGCGCATCCGTCTGGCCCGCATATCCATCGCCCTCCTTCCACCCGTGCAGCCACCGCCTGAAAAGCCTGGCACATGGCAATAGGCTTTGCCTAAGATGTGCCGCAAAAAAGCGGCGATGGGATGCAAAACAGATGGTCCTAAGGCATTGTATGAGAAGAAAGGGCTGATCGTGCCACAAAGCAGCGGACATACCACGAAAAAACAGGGCACAAGGGCCGAGGCCCCTGCGCCCTGTCAATGGTCTTGTATCAGCCGAAGCTTATTCGGCGTCTTCCTCCATCGCTTCCGGCTCTGTGCTGGAAGCATCCAGCAGAGCACGAATGCTCAGGGAGATCTTCTGCTTCTCGGTGTCGATGTCCGTGATCTTGGCATTGACAGTCTCGCCGATGGTGAGAACTTCTTCCGGCTTGCCGATGCGGCGGTCAGCGATCTGAGAGATATGGATCAGGCCGTCCACGCCGGGCAGCACTTCCGCAAAAGCGCCAAAGGGCATGAACTTCACGATCTTCACCGGAGCCACGTCGCCCACATTGTATGTGTTGACGAACTTGGTCCAGGGATTGTCTTCCGCCTTCTTGTAGCCCAGAGAGATCTTCTTCTTTTCTTTGTCCAGAGCGATGACATACACTTCCACAGTCTGGCCGATCTTCAGCACGTCAGAGGGATGCTTGACCCGGACCCAAGACAGTTCGGAAATGTGGATCATGCCGTCTACGCCGCCGATGTCCACAAAAGCGCCGTAGGATGTAAAGGACTTGACAGTGCCGGTGTAAACAGAGCCCACTTCAATGGTCTCCCAGATCTTCGCGGCGGCGGCGCGGCGGGCCTCCAGCAGAGGCGCCTTGATGGAGCCGACCACACGGCGGCGGGGACGGGCCACCTCAGTGATGCGCACCTTTTGCTGGGTCTTTACCAGCTGAGACAGGTCAGCTTCCCGGGGCAGGCCGGTCTGGCTGGCGGGGATGAACACGCGGATGCCCAGCACATTGGCGATCACGCCGCCCTTGTTCACATCGGTGATGGTGCAGTCGAACACTTCGCCGCTCTCCACGGCCTTCTCGAGCACTTCCCAATTCTTCACAGCGTCCAAACGCTTTTTGGAGAGCATGATGGTGCCTTCCTGGTCGTTGACACGCATTACATAGGCTTCGATCTCATCGCCGATGTGGATGTTATCGGCAATGCTGTAATTCGGGTCATCGCTCAGTTCTGTGGTGGGGATATAGCCCGCCTGCTTTACACCCAGGTCCACATGGATATCTGTGGGGTTGATCTGGGTGATGACGCCCGTTACCTTTTCTCCTGTATGTAAAGTTTTCAGAGTTTGCTCCAGAAGTTCAGCGAAGCTTTCCGTTTCCTGGGTGTTGATTTCATCAGTCATCTTGTCATATACCTCCTTAATTATCCGATCTGGTGTCGAAGCGCCGGCGGCGATAGAGACCACCTGCTTTCCGCGGTAACGCGCGCAGTCGAGCTCCTGGGCGTTTTCCACAAACACAGTATCCCGACAAACCTGACAACAAATCTCATATAGCCTGCGCGAATTGCTGCTGGTCTTGTCGCCGATGACGATCACGGCATCCGATTCGGCTGCCAGAATGCGCGCCTCTCTCTGACGCTCATCCGTAGCATTACATATTGTATCAAATATACCGATGCTTTTACAAGTATTTTTTAACAGATTTGTGCAATTCACAAAAATTTCACGATTAAAGGTGGTCTGGGCCACCACACTGAGGGGTTTTTCTTCCAAATTTTTGATGAATTCGGCTACTTCCTCCAAATTTTCCAGCACGGTGTGCTGCCCGCAGCGGGAAGCGATCCCCACCACCTCGGGGTGGGCCCGGGAACCGATGATCAAAATGTGCCGTCCTTTGGCGCTCTCCTCCTCCACGATGCGGTGGATCCGGGCCACATGGGGGCATGTGGCGTCGACGATGCGGCAGCCTTTCTGTTCCAGCTGCTCCTGCTGCTGCCGGGTGATGCCGTGGGCCCGCACCACCACTTGGGCGCCATCGGGAATGGCCTCTATCGTATCCCGGGAATAGATCCCCTGCCCTTCCAGCTGGGAGACTACGAATTTGTTGTGGATCAGCGGGCCTGCCGTATACACCGGCCCTTCCCCGGCTTTGGCGCAGCCCTGGGCTTTCTCAATGGCACGGCGGACGCCGTAGCAATAGCCTGCGTTTTTCGCCACCGTGATCTTAGCCACAGCGCGCCACCTCCTTCCCCAGCTGCTCCACGCAATCCATGATGTGCTCGGCCCCTTCTTTGTAGGCTTCTGCATCCGCCTTGGCGGGCTGGGGCAGCAAGAAGGGCTTGCCAAAGGTGACCGTGCAGCCCCGGAACGCCTTCCTGCCCGGCGTGATATACACCGGCAGCACAGGCGAATGGGTGCGCAGCGCCATCATGGCGGCGCCGCTCTTGGCTTCCACATTCCCTTCTTTCACCCGGGTCCCCTCGGGGAAGATGATGAGCTTTTTCCCCTGCTTCAAGACGGTCAGCGATTTTTTGATGGCGTTCAGATCCGCTTTGTCCCGCTGGACGGGGAACGCCCCCATATAAGTGAAGAACCACCGGGCAATGGGGTTTTTGAACAGCTCGGCTTTGGCGATGATGGCCGGCCGGTTGCCGTGGAGGAACAGGGCCAGGAACACCACGACGGCATCCACCCGCGCTGTATGGTTGCCGCACACCACGGCGGCACCTTGGGGGATGTTTTCCGCCCCCCGCACCCGCAGCCGGTAGACCGGCAGCAACGCTACATAGACCACATAAACAATGATGTTATAGAACATTTTGCGTCTTCTCCCCGATGATGGTTTTCATGCGTTCCAACGTCTCTTCCAAGGTATAGGCGGTGCTGTTCAGCTGCACAGCATCTGCCGCCGGCTTGAGGGGGGCGGCGGCGCGGCTGGTGTCTTTCTCATCCCGGGCCAGCAAGTCTTGGTATACCTGGTCGTATTCCACGGCCTGGCCCTTTTCCAGCAGCTCTTGGTAACGGCGCCGGGCCCGCTCTTCCGCCGAGGCAGTCAAAAAGATCTTCACCTGGGCATGGGGCAAGATCACGGTGCCGATGTCCCGTCCATCCATAATGACATCGTGGTCCCGGGCCAGCCCCCGCTGGAGCTCCAGCAAATATTCCCGTACCGGCGCCAAGGTGGAGACCGCCGACGCATAGCGGGAGATGATCTCCGTGCGGATCTCCTCGGATACATCCTCCCCATTGAGGAAAATGTGCTGCACCCCATCGGTATACCGGAGCTGAATGGTGATCTCCGGCAGGCGGGGCACGATGGCCTCGATCTCTTCCAGGCCGATGCCCGCCCGCTTGGCATAGAGGCCGATGGAGCGGTACATCGCGCCAGTATCCACATATACAAACCCCAGCTGCTGGGCCAACAGGCGGGCCATGGTGCTCTTCCCTGCGCCGGAAGGGCCGTCGATGGCCACATTGATGGGCGTTCTCATGGTTCCATTCCCTCCTTTTGCTGGGCCATGCCCGCGGCATAGCCGGTGGACCAGGCGATTTGCAGATTGAAGCCGCCGGTATAGCCGTCCACATCGATGATCTCACCGGCGAAATACAGGCCGGGCACCTGTTTGGATTCCATGGTGCGGGGGTCGATCTGCCGGGTGCTCACTCCGCCGGATGTGACGATGGCCTCTTCGATGGGGCCGGCGCCGCAAATGGTCAAGGTGAATTGCTTGATGACTTGGCACAGGGCGGCCCGTTCTTCCCGGGTGACCACATTCACTTTTTTGCGGGGGTCGATGCCGCTGCGCTCCACCACCACCGGAATGATCTTGGCCGGCAGCAAGGCCGACAAAGCGTTGATAAAATCCCGGTTGATGTTCTGTTCAAAATCCCGCAGCAGGCGTCGGTCCAAAGTTGCCAGATCCAACCCGGGCTTCAGATCGATGGATAAAAGGTACTCTTTCTGGCTCAGCTTGCGGCAGATGTGGGCCGAGGCGCTCAAGATCACAGGCCCCGACACCCCCTGGGCGGTGAACACCATTTCGCCGAAATCGCTGTACACTTTTTTGGCGCCATCCAGCAGCGTCACCGCCACATTGCGCAGCGACAGCCCTTCCAGACGGGCAGGGTCTTTGCCCCGGGCCCGCAGCCAGATCAAAGAGGGCAGCGGCTCTTCCACGGTGTGGCCCAGAGCCCGGGCCATGGCGTAGCCGTCTCCGTCGGAACCTGTGGTGGGGTAGGATATGCCGCCGGTGGCCAAGATCACCCCGTCGGCGGGCAGCGTCGTGCCGTCCTGGCACAAAACACCTACCACCCGGCCGTCCTCCACCTGTATTTCGCGAGCCCGCAGCGGGTGCACTTTCACATGGCGCCGGTGCAGCAGATCCCGCAGGGCGCCGCTGATGTCCCGGGCCCGGTCTGAAACGGGGAACACCCGGTCCCCCCGCTCGACTTTCAAAGGCACGCCGAGATCTTCAAAAAAGGCCATAGTGTCCTGGGCCGTGAAGCCGTGGAACGCACTGTATAAAAAACGGCCGTTCCGGGGCACATTGCGGATCAGCCCGTCCACATCGCAGCAGTTGGTCACATTGCACCGCCCTTTGCCGGTGATGTTGATCTTCGTGCCACAGTGGCGGCCTTTTTCCAGCAGGTCCACCTGGCAGCCCTGGCCGGCCGCCGTGGCAGCCGCCATCATGCCTGCCGCGCCGCCGCCGATCACCACGACCCGCCTCATTTGCCATTCCCCTTCCGCTGGTAACGGGAAAGCTCGTCCACCAGGCGCAGCCGGCGCTCCGCTTTTTCATCGCTGCGCACGATCAGGCAGACCAGGGTGTTCAGCAGCGTCAGCAGCGGAGCGATGGAGCCGCCCACGCCGTAATCGCCGCACTCGGCGCTCAAATTCACATCCGCCCAGGCGGCGGTGTCGGAATCGGGCCCTTCGCTCACGGTGACGATGCAGGCCTCCTGGGCTTGGGCATAGGACAACAGCGTCAGCGTCTGCTCTGTGTGGCGGGGCAGGCTGATGCAGAAGAGCAGGTCGTTGCCGCCGATGGTGGCGATGGCGGAAAGGGGGTCTTCCCCCGTTTGGTTGACCACGCACACATTGCCCAGCAGGGTGCGCAGGTACGAGCCCAGATAGACCGCCCCGCAGCTGCAGGGCCCCTGGCCGTATATGTAGATCTTCGAGGCGAATTGCAGCCGGGTGCATACGTTTTTCAAGCCGTCCACGCTGTTGACCGCCACGGTCTTTTTGATGTTGAGCGTGTCGGCCTGGGCCAGCCCTTCGAATACCGAGGCGTCGGAAACTTCGTCGCTGTTGAGCAGCTCGAATTTTTCCAGGGCCGTGATGCGGTATTTCACCTCGTTTTGCAGCGCATCGTGAAATGCGGTAAACGTCTTATAGCCCAGCGCCCAGGCAAAGCGCACCACAGTGGATTGGCTGACGCCCGAAGCCGCTGCGATCTCCGCCGACGTCATAAAGGCGGCCTTATCGCAATAGCTGAGGATAAACTGGGAAAGCACCCGTTGGTTTTTGGTAAAATCCGAAAAGTGTTGATTGATGGCGTCGTTGATGCGTTTCATTCTCGAACCCCCATGGTTCCCGATTTCGCCGGCCCCAGCGATCGTAGATAGGCCACTTCCGACGGTGTCAAGTACCGCCATTGGCCGGGCGGCAGCTTGTCCAGCCGCAGCCGGCCCACAGCCACCCGCCGCAGCCGCCGCAGCTGATAGCCCTGCAGCTGGCACATGCGGCGGATCTGCCGGTTCCGCCCCTCGTAGATGGTCAGCAGCACCAGGCTCTCTTCCCCTTCTTGCCCCACCAGCCGGGCCCGCACCGGGGCCAGAGGGCGGCCATCCAGCACCATGGGGCGGCACAGGCCGGCGGCCGGGTCTTCTGCCGGTGTTTTCAGCCGCAGCAGGTATTCTTTGCCCACATGGTGGCTCGGGTGGGTCAGCCGTTGGGTCAGCGCGCCGTCGTTGGTCAACAGCAGCAGCCCTTCGGAATCCATATCCAGGCGGCCCACCGGGTAGACCCGCCCCGGCACGCCCTCCAGCAGGTCCAGCACCGTGCGGCGGCCTTTTTCGTCCCGCGCTGTGGTCACATAGCCCCGGGGCTTGTTGAGCATCAGGTAGAGATGATCCGGCGGCTCGACGGGCTTGCCGTCCACTTCCACGGCATCCCGATCCAGGTCTGCGCTTTGGCCCAGCAAAGCCCGCCTGCCGTTGACCGTCACCCGGCCTTGGCCGATCCACTCCTCTGCCGTCCGGCGGGAGCACAGGCCGCAGCGGGACAATATTTTTTGCAACCGTTCTTCCATCGGCGCTCCTTTCTCTCTACAGCGATCCTCTCACCCGGCCAACATGCGCCACAAGCGGGTGAAAAAATTCCCCGCCGGCGGCAAGGTGGATGCCACATTCTGCCCATAGTACACCGGCGTTTCAAACAGGACCCCTTGGCCCAACCGCACCTGCAGCATGCCGTATTGCGCACCGGCCTCCACCGGCGCGCAGGCAAACCGAGGCCCCAGCACCACCACCTGGGCCTGTTCCGCTTCCTCTGGCGACAGGTAGGCGGAAAACCCCTCTTGGCAATAGAGGGACGCCTGGCTCTGCCGGCCGGAAAACAGGTTCACCTGCCCCACAGGCCCGCTCTCCAGCAGCGTCACCCTCTGGCAGCTGGCATAAGCTTTTTCATACAAGGCCAAATGATCTTGCCAATCGTCCGGGTCATTGAGGGTGACGGCGATGAGCAGCCGTCCCTGCCGCTCCATGGCGGAGACCAGACAACGGCCTGCTTTTTTGGTGTATCCGGTCTTGATGCCCCGCACCTCGTCGGAGGCAAAGAGCAGTTTGTTGTGGTTTTTCATCTGCCGCCCGGCGGCGGAAGCATATTTCTGCCCCACGATCTGGGCAAAATCCTGGTTTTCCATTGCCGCGGCAGCCAGCCGGGCCAGATCCCGGGCAGTGGTGTAATGCCCTTCCCCATCCAGCCCGCTGGCGCTGGCAAAATGGGTGTCATGGAGCCCCAAAACTGCCGCCCGCTCATTCATCTGCCGGACAAAAGCCTCTTCGCTGCCCGCTGTCAGGCAGGCCAGCGCCACTGCCCCATCGTTGCCGCTGAGCAGCAGCAGGCCATCCAGCAGCTCCCGGGTGGTCAGGCGCTCCCCTGCCTTTAAGTACATAGAGGACCCTTCGACCCCTGTCCATTCCGGCCGGATAACGTGTTCTTTTTCCAGGGGCAACTGCTCCAGCACCACCAGCGCAGTCATGATCTTGGTGGTGCTGGCCATGGGCAACGCCGCATCGCCGGCTTTGTCGTATAAAAATTGACAGCTGGCCGGGTCGTAGACCACGGCGGCCTGGGCCGATACCGGAGGCATCGGCTCCAGCGCCAGCCCGGGCGCCGCCAGCATCCATGGGAGCAGCAGCAAACAAAGCATTCTCTTCAAATCCATTCACCTACCCGGTAGATAGATACGGGTGGCCGAAGGGATTTATTCGGCAAAGCTCTTGACCTTGTCGATCACATCTGGCACCAGGTCGATGATGCGGTCCACCGTGCTGTTGGCCGGGGGATCCACATACAAGACCCGGGCATTGCTGCCGTTGAGCACGATGAATGCCACCGGCGAGATGGTGACCCCCGCGCCGCTGCCCGCCCCAAAACGCACGGGCTTTTGAGCTGCAGAAGCCTCTTTGGCGTCTGTGCCGCCGGCGGCAAAGCCGAACGTCACCTTGGAAACGGGGATCAGCGTCACGCCGTCGGGCGTGGTGATGGGGTTCCCCACGATGGTGTTGACGTCCACCATCTCTTTGATCTTTGACATCGTGGCATTCATCACATCGTTGATCTCACTCATACGAACACCGCCTTTCTCAGTTGTCGCGCCGGTAGAGCTGCACAAAGCGGTACGCCACCCGTAACCCTACGATCAGCAGGGCTCCCAGGCGCGCCGCCACTTCGATATCTAGCTCGATCTGCGGCGAATAGGTCTCAAAATCGCATTCCACCGCAACGTCTTGGCGGCGGATGCGGATCTTCTCTTCCAATGCGGGCAAAAACAAGTTCAGCGATGCAGCCGCGCTGCCATAGGCCAATGCGGTGTGAGCCGCATCCCCGCTGGCGATCACGGCGTGGACCTGGAGGCGGCGCAAGACCAGGACCCGGGCCATCTGCCCCATGGCGTCCAGCGCCAGGCGGCCATAGTCGCACAGGGTCTCCACCGAAACTGCCGGCATGGTCCAGCGGCGGCGTGTTTTGCTTTTCTCCCACTTGTTTGGCCCATCGCCGTCAGATCCTGGGGAGGGCGGCGCCTGTTGTACCACAGGGGCGGATGCCGCCGGCTCTTCCGGTTTCACGGCCGGCTTCTCTGCCTTCGCCGCAGCCGGCTCTTGCTGGTCCTGCTCTTTCTTGTTTTGCCTGAAACGCTTTTTCTTCTTTTGCTTTCTGGGCCAAAGGGTGATCATCACCGGCCCCATACCGGCCCACAAACGCCATTGGCCTTGCTTTAAAACCACCCGCAGGCGGGCGGGCATCACCAGGCACAAAACCAGGAGCCCCAGCAGGGCCCCCAGCACCATCAACACTGCGCCCAGGATCTTCACCGCTTGTCCGCCTCCGTTTGTCCGCTCTTCTCCTCTTCCAGTTGGGAAAGGGTGATCTGGTCCATGGTCTCTGTGGGAATGTCCCGCAGCTCGGGCAGTTCGGGCAGCTCTTCCAGCGAAGAGAGGCCGAACGCCCGCAAAAAGGCCGCTGTGGTACAATAGAGGATGGGACGGCCCGGCACATCCAGCCGGCCGCATTCTTCGATCAGCCCTTTATCGCACAGGGAGTTCACCGTGTTGGAACTGTCCACCCCCCGCACCCGCTCAATATACGTCTTGGTCGCGGGCTGCCGGTAGGCGATGATGGCCAGCACTTCCAGGGCCGCCGGTGAAAGATTGGCTGCCCGGCGGGTCTCCAAGATCCGGCGCACCGGCTCGGCATAATCGGCGCGGGAACAAAGCTGATAGCTCTGTTCCAGGCGCACCAGGCGGATGCCCCGCCGGTCGTAGTCGTAGGCGTCGGCCAGCTGGCGCGCCGCCTCGTGCAGGGTCTCTTCCCCCACTTCCAGCGCCTTGCACAGCCGGTCGGCCCGCACCGGTTCGCCGGCTGCAAAAAGCACCGCTTCCAGCGCGCATTGCAATTCGTTCCAATCCATCCTTAGTCTCCCGCAAGTGTCAGAATATATCCGCCGGCCACCCCATCAATTTGCAGCCGGCGGCTTTTGGAAAGCTCCAGCACTGCCAAAAAGACGGATACGACTTCGGAGCGGCTCTGGGATTCCAGCAGCAGCTGTTCCAGATCCACCTGCCGGTAGCGTGCCAGCAAGTGCAAGATCCGCTGGATCTTGGCGCTCACAGGCACAGGTTCCCGGCCCACCACACCGGAAAACAAGGCGGTGGGCGGTGGCATTTTCCTTTCGTACCGGTCTAAAATGGTGCGCACCGCCCGGGCCAGCACTTCCGCTGTGTAATGGTATTCCCGGGCTGCAGGCCCCAAAGGCTCCGGCGGTTTGGTGTACAGATCCCGGCCCAATTCCATCCGTTGGGCCAGCTGACCGCCCGCTTCTTTGTAACGCTGGTATTCCAGCAAAGCTTCCACCAGCTGGGCCCGGGGGTCTTCCCCTTGCTCCGCCTCTTCGTATACAGGCAGCAGCATTTTGGATTTGATGTACATCAGCTGGGCGGCCATGGCCACGAATTCGCTGGTCACTTCCAGATCCAGCTCTTTCATCTGGGCCAGATGGTCCAGATACTGCTCCAAGATCTGGGCGATGGGGATATCGTAGATGCTGACTTTGTTTTTCGAGATCAGGTGGAGCAGCAGATCCAGCGGCCCATCAAAAGAATCCAGATGATAGGTCACCTGCTCTGTGGCCATGGATCAGACCACCCCAAACAGGCCCAGCAGGCCGCTGACGCCCCGGATGATCAGGTTGAGCATATCGATCTGCAGCGTGGCCACCAGCCCGTTGAGGGCGCCCAGGAACAGCAGCACCAGCAAAGCGATCTGGAAATAGACCTGGTAATTGAAGAATTTATAATAGAGTCTGCCGGGCAACAGCGCCTGGAGCACCCGGGAACCATCCAAGGGAGGGATGGGGATCAGGTTGAAGACGCCCAGGCCCACGCTGAGGATGCCGGTCTGCAGGAAAAACTCCGCCACAGCCAAAGCCACCCGTTGCCCGGGCAGTGCCACTTGAAGCAGCACGGCCACGAAGATCAGGACAAAGCTGAGCAGAAAATTGGCCACCGGGCCGGCCAGCGCCGTCAGGGTCATGCCCAGCTTGGGGCGCTTGAACCGGCTGGGGTTCACCGGCACGGGCTTAGCCCAGCCAAAGCCGAAGAACACCATGCACAATGTGCCAAGGGGATCCAGGTGATCCAAGGGATTCAGCGTCAGCCGCCCCTGCCGCTTGGCCGTGTCGTCGCCCATCCAGTTGGCCACCAGGCCATGGGCCACCTCGCGGAACATCAGGCAGATCAACACTGCCGGGATGATGACCAGGTATTCGCGCAACGATCTACCGAATAAAATAAAGATCAACTCCTACCGTTTTTTGGTTGGCTGTATTACAGATCATTCTGCACCAGCTGCTCATAAGTCTCCCGGCGCACGGCCAGGCGGTGCTTGCCCTGCCGCAGGAACACCACCGGCGGACGGGGTATGCGGTTGTAATTGGAGGCCATGGAGTAATTGTACGCGCCGGTGGAGAACACACACAGGAGATCGCCCTTCTCCACCGGTTGGATCTGGGCGTCTTTGACCACCAGATCCCCGCTTTCGCAGCATTTGCCCGCGATGGTGGCTTCCATGGTCTTGGGCGCTTGCCAGCTGGCGGCCCGGGCCGCCTGGTAAGTGGCGCCATAGAGGGCGTAGCGGGGGTTGTCGGGCATGCCGCCATCCACTGCCACATAGGTGCGCACGCCGGCAATGTGCTTGACACTGCCCACCGTATACACGGTGACGCCGGCAGGCCCCACGATGCTGCGGCCCGGCTCTATGGCCACATAAGGCTGCTCCAGCCCGTATTTCCGGCAGCCCCGCTCTACAGCCTTTGCCAACTGGGCCACCATTTCTTCCATGGGCACCGGCCGGTCTTCCGGCCCATAGGCAATGCCGAAACCACCGCCCAGATTGAGGCACTGGGGCGCCTGGCCCAGCTCTTCTTTGATCTGGGCCATCAGGCGCAGCATCACATCTGCGGCCAGCCCATAGGGTTCGGTCAAAAAGATCTGGGAACCGATGTGGCAGTGCAGGCCCCACAGCTCCAGGTGGGGCAGCGAACCGGCCAGCCTGGCCGCCGCCATGGCCTCTCCGTTTTCATAGGAAAAGCCAAATTTGCTGTCGATGTTCCCTGTGGAGATGAATTCATGGGTGTGGGCGTCCACCCCGGGCTTGACCCGCAGGCTGACCCGCAGCGTCTTGCCATACTCCGCACCCAGCTGCTCCAAAGCCAGCAGCTCTTCCCGGTTGTCGGCGATGAAGCCGCCGATGCCGCTTTCCACGCCGTAGCGCAGCTCGGCCTCTGTTTTATTGTTGCCGTGGAACTGGAGTTTGGCCGGGTCGAACCCCGCTGCCAAAGCGGTGTACAATTCGCCGCCGGAAACCACATCGGCCCACAGCCCCTCTTGGGCTAAGATGGGATACATCGCCTTGATGCATAGCGCCTTGCTGGCATAGGACACATGGCAGCGCGGGCCAAAATTCTGCTCCATGGCCGCCCGGTAACGGCGGCAGGCATGGCGCACCTGGTCTTCATCCATCAGATAAAGGGGCGTGCCATACTCCTTTGCCAGCTGGGCCACATCGACCCCGGCTATCTGCAAGCCGCCTTGGTCATTGGATGTAAAACTTTGATAAGTTTCCATGGGCCTCCTCCCTTCCGGCGGTCATTCCGCCACACCCATGATGTCCCGCCGCACATCGTCCCGTCCGGTGCCTTTTTCGGCGGAAAAGGGGAACAGCAGTTCCTCCTCCCCCATCTCCAGCACCTGGCGGATGCGGGCCAGATTGGGCTCTATCTCCGATTTCTTCAATTTATCCATTTTATTGGCGATCACTGCCATGGGCACCTGGTTGGCGCGGAACCACTGGGCCATCAGCTGATCGTCGGCAGTGGGCCTGTGCCGGGCGTCCACGATCAAGTAGGCCCGGCCCACATTCTGCCGGTCTGCGTTCATGTATTCTTCGATCAGGCGGGAAAAGCGCTCTTTCTCCCGCTGGGAGACCCGGGCGTAGCCATAGCCTGGAAGGTCCACGAACCAGACCCTTTCGTCGATGCGAAACAAGTTGACAAATACGGTCTTGCCCGGCGAAGCGCTGACCCGGGCGAAGTTTTTCCGCTGCAGCAGCGTATTGATGGTGGAAGATTTGCCCACATTGGATCGCCCTGCAAACAGCACCCGCGGCAACCCATCCCGCGGGAAGTCCTTGGCGGAAGCCGCCGAGCGGATGAATTCCGCTTTGCTGAAATTCATAGCGCCCCTCACCGGTGCAGCGCAGCGCCGGCAGGCGCCGCCTGGGCCTCGGGCACCAACCGGGCTTCCGGCTGAGCCGTGCGGATGCCCAGCGCCGCTTCCAGCACATCATCCATGTGCTCTGCATACACGAACTCCAGCCCTTTGGCCACGATCGGGTCGATCTCGCTGATATCCGGCTCGTTTTCCTTGGGCACGATCACTTTTTTCATCTTGGCCCGGTAAGCCGCCATGGTCTTTTCCCGCAGGCCGCCGATGGGCAGCACCCGGCCGCGGATGGTCACCTCGCCTGTCATAGCGATATTTTGGGGCATGGGGACCCCTGTGAGCGCAGAGACCAAGGCCGTACAGGTGGTGATGCCTGCCGAAGGCCCGTCTTTGGGCACAGCGCCCTCTGGGAAGTGGATGTGGATGTCCCGCGTTTTGTAGAAATCCAGGGGGATGCCCAACACATCGGCCCGGCTGCGGATGTAGCTGATGGCCGCCTTGGCCGACTCTTTCATCACATCGCCCAAATTGCCTGTCAGCTCCAGCTTGCCGCTGCCTTCCAGCACGTTGACTTCCACTTCCAAGATCTCGCCGCCCACGCTGGTCCAGGCCAAGCCGTTGACCACGCCGCATTCGCTGCGCTTGCTGTGGGTATCTTCTTTGTATTTTACCGGGCCCAGCAGCTCGGACAGGCCCGCAGGGGTCACCGATACCGTCTTCTTTTTGCTGTCCGTCAGCAAGATCTTATCCGCCTTGCGGCACACATGGGCGATCTGACGCTCCAGTGTGCGCACGCCGGCCTCCCGCGTATAGCCGGAAATGATCTTGCGCAGGGCAGCGTCGGAGATCTTCAGCTCTCCGGGGGCCAGGCCGTGCTTTTTCTGCTGTTTGGGGATCAGGTGGCGCTTGGCGATCTGCACCTTCTCCTCCTGGGTGTAGCCGGGCAGCTCGATGATCTCCATCCGGTCCAGCAGCGGACGCGGGATGGTGTCCAGCGTATTGGCCGTGGTCAAAAAGAGGATATCCGTCAGATCAAATGGCAGCTCGATGAAGTGGTCCCGGAAAGCATGGTTCTGCTCGGTGTCGAACACTTCCAGCAGGGCTGCCGCCGGGTCGCCCCGGAAATCGCTGGCCAACTTGTCGATCTCGTCCACCAAGATCAGGGCGTTGCGGCTGCCCGCTTGCTGCAGCGCCGTGATGATGCGCCCCGGCATGGCACCGATGTAGGTCTTCCGGTGGCCGCGGATGTCGGCTTCATCCCGCACGCCGCCCAGGCTGAGCCGGGCGTAATTGCGCCCCATGGCTTCGGCGATGGAGCGGGCCACCGATGTCTTGCCCACGCCCGGCGGGCCCACCAGACACAAGATCTGGCCTTTGACGCCGCCGGCCTTCTGCTTGACGGCAAACAGCTCCAGTATCCGCTCTTTCACTTTTTCCAGGCCGTAGTGCTGGGCATTGAGGATGGTCTCCGCCTTTTTTAGGCTGGTGTTCTCTTTGGTGACCTTGTTCCAAGGCAGGTCCAGGCAGGTATCCAGCCAGGTGCGCACCACGCCGCTTTCGGGCGAAGAGGGCTGCAGCCGGGCCAGGCGGCCCGCCTCTTTCAGCATTTTCTTTTCCGATTCTTCCGGCAGCTTCAGCTCCAATATGCGCTCTGCATATTGCTGGGCTTCCACACTGCCGTCGTCTTCCTCCCCCAGCTCTTCCCGGATCACTTTGATCTGCTCCCGCAGGTAGTAATCCCGCTGGTTTTGGTCCATCTGATCCCGCACTTTGCTCTGGATCTCTGCTTCGATGCGCAGGATCTCCACTTCTGCCGCCAGCTTTTTGATCAGCAAACCGATGCGCCGGCGGGGGCTCTTCTGCTCCAGCACTTCCTGCTTGTCTGTGTATTTCAAGCTGGTGTGCTGGGCCACATAATCGCACAAAAAGGCCATGTCTTCGCTTTCCAGCACCCGGGCCAGCACATCGCTGTGCATTTTGGGCGCCAGCTCGGCGTATTCTTCAAAAGTCTCCTGCAGGTTGCGGATCATCGCTTCGTCCCGCTTGGTGGGCTTGACCGGCTCATCGGGCGGCAGCATCACCACTTCCGCCGTGTAATAGGGGGTGGAAGAGACGATATCCACCAATTGTGCCCGGCACACGCCCTCTACCAGCACCCGGAACACATCGCTGTGGATCTTCAAGATTTGCTTGATCTTGGCCACCGTACCAATGGCGTACAGGTCCTCTTTCCCCGGGTCCTCCACTTTGATGTCCCGCTGGGCCACCAAAAAGACTTCTTCCCGGCGCGCCATGGCGAGCTCCAGCGCTTTGACGGATTTGGGCCGCCCCACGTCAAAATGGGTCACCATGCCCGGAAAGACCGTCTGGCCCCGCAGGGGCAGCAGCAGCTTCCGCTCCGCCGCCTGTTTCTCTTCTATATTCACCATAAGATCTCCTTTTTATCTGCTTGATTCTCCGCAAACCCAGCCGGGGGAATGCTTTGCCCTGCTGGGGCAAAACTGCCTGGCCGCCGTGACTTTATCCATTCATTCTCGGGGTTTGCATGAATAAAATTAGTATAACATACCGGCGCGATTTCTACAACCTGTTCGGGCGAAATCACAGCGGGTATGCGAAAAAAAGAGGCCGCAGCCGCAGCCTCTTTCCTTTTTCTCTCGGGTTCTATTTCTTGCCGGCCGCTTTGCCGGGCTTGGGCAGCTTCCGCCCTTCGTGCTCCAGGGTGGGCGGCGTATGGTTCTCCACGCAATCCCGGGTGATGATCACCCGGCTGATGCTGCTGTCCGAGGGGGCGTCGAACATGATATTCGTCACCACTTCTTCCAGCACAGACCGCAGGCCGCGGGCGCCTGTATTGCGCTCCATGGTCTTTTCTGCAATGGCCTCCAGGGCGTCGGGCTCAAAGACCAGGTCCACCCCATCCAGCGCCAGCAGATACTGATACTGCTTGGTCAGCGCATTTTTGGGCTCGGTGAGGATGTTCATCAGCGCGTGTTTGTCCAGCGGGTCCAGGGCGGTGATCACCGGCAGGCGGCCGATCAGCTCCGGGATGATGCCAAACTTCAGGATATCCTGGGGCTCCACCTTGCGCAGGATCGCCGCTTTATCCGTCTGTTTTTTGCTGTGGATCTGGGCGCCAAAGCCCAGCCCCTGGTTGCCGCAGCGCTTTTCGATGATCTGGTCCAGCCCATCAAAGGCGCCGCCGCAGATGAACAGGATATTGCTGGTGTCGATCTGGATAAACTCCTGCTGGGGGTGTTTGCGGCCTCCCTGGGGCGGCACATTGGCTTTCGTGCCCTCCAGGATCTTCAGCAGGGCCTGCTGCACCCCTTCGCCGCTCACATCCCGGGTGATGGAGGGGTTTTCGCTCTTGCGGGCGATCTTATCCAGCTCATCGATGTAAATGATGCCGTGTTCCGCCCGCTCCACATCGTAATCGGCCGCTTGGATCAGCCGCAGCAAGATGTTCTCCACGTCTTCGCCCACGTAGCCGGCCTCTGTCAGGGTGGTGGCGTCGGCGATGGCAAAGGGCACATCCAGCGTGCGGGCCAGGGTCTGTGCCAGCAAAGTCTTGCCGCTGCCCGTTGGGCCCAGCATCAAAATATTGCTCTTTTGCAGCTCGACTTCGTTGTCTTCATCGCCCTGGGAGCGGATGCGCTTGTAGTGGTTGTATACCGCCACCGAAAGCACTACTTTCGCCCGGTCCTGGCCGATGACATACTGATCCAGCACCTCTTTCAGTTCCGAGGGCTTGAGCAGTTTTTCTTCCCGGTGCTTTTTGCTGTAGCTGCCCTCTTCTTCCCGCTCTTCATCCAGCAGGTCTTTGCAGATATCAATGCATTCGTTGCAGATGTAGGCGCCAGGGCCTGCGATGATGCGCTGTACCTCTTTTTGAGAACGGCCGCAGAAACTACAACGGATCTCCTTTTGTTCGTCGGACATGGCTTACCTCTTTACCTTGTAGATTTCAATCAGCCAGGCAGGCGGCCCAGTGGGCCGCCTGCCCGAAAGCACCTTAGCGGTGGGCGATCACTTTGTCGATCAGGCCGTAGTCGCAGGCCTGCTGGGCTGTCATAAAGTTGTCGCGTTCCGTATCGCGCTCGATGACTTCCAGGGGCTGGCCTGTCATCTCGCTGTACATCTTGTTCATGCGGTTGCGGATGCGGATGATGTGTTCCGCATGGATCTTGATGTCCGTAGCCTGGCCCTGGGCGCCGCCCAGCGGCTGGTGGATCATGATCTCGCTGTTGGGCAGCGCCAAACGCTTGCCCTTGGCCCCTGCCGCCAGCAAAAAACTGGCCATGCTGGCCGCCATGCCGATGCAGATGGTGCTCACATCGCATTTGATATAATTCATGGTGTCATAGATCGCCATGCCCGCTGTGATGGAGCCGCCAGGGCTGTTGATATAGAACTGGATGTCCTTATCCGGGTCCTGGGCTTCCAGGTAGAGGAGCTGGGCCACCACCAGGCTGGCAGTGGTGTCGTTCACCTCTTCCGACAGGAAGACGATGCGGTCGTTCAGCAGACGGGAATAGATGTCGTAAGAACGCTCGCCTTTATTGGTCTGTTCGACCACCATAGGCACGAGAGACATGGGCTAAGACTCCTTTCCAAATAGGGGAAGCGGGGAATTATTCTTCGTCTTCTTTCTTCTCTTCTTTGCTCTCCGCTTTCTTCGTGGCTTTCTTGGCAGTTTTCTTCGCGGTGGATTTGATCAGGTCCACAGCCTTTTGGGTCAGCAGATCGCCCTTCAGCGATTCGGCAGGCAGCAGCTGCTTCACCCGCTCCACATCCAGGTTGTTCTGCTCGGCCAGGCTCTTGAACTCCTCTTCCAGCTCTTCTTCCGTGATCTCCATGTTTTCCAGCTCGGCGATCTTCTCCAGGGCCAAGCGGACTTTCACCTGCTTGTCGGCCTGCTCACGGAACAGCTTGCGGAAGGATTCCATGGACATATCGTTCATCTTCAGGTATGTATCCAGGCCCAAGCCCTGCATAGACAGTCTATACCCAAAGTCTTCCACGATTCTGTCGATTTGCGCTTCCACCATCACCTCGGGCACATCGGCCTCGAAGTTTTCCAGCATGCGGTCGATCAGGTTCTCTTCGAACTCGGTCTCTACCGCTTTTTCTTTGTTCTCTTTGATTTTAGCCTTCAGATCGGCTTTCAATTCATCCAGGGTGTCAAATTCCGAAACATCTTTTGCAAACTCATCGTCGATGGTGGGCTTCTCGGTCTCCTTCACCTCGTGGATCAGGCATTTGAACACAGCGGGCTTGCTGGCCAGCTCTTTGGCCTGGTAGTCTTCGGGGAATGTGACGTTCACATCAAAGGGCTCTTCGGCCTTTTTGCCGATCATCTGGTCTTCAAAGCCGGGGATGAACATGCCGGAGCCCACCCGCAGGCTGTAATTCTCCGCTTTGCCGCCTTCAAAGGGGGTGCCGTCCACAAAGCCTTCAAAGTCGAACATCACGGTGTCGTCCTTCTTGACTTCCCGGTCCACCGTCACCAGGCGGGCATTGCGGTCCGCCATGCGGTTCAGCTCTTCCTTCACGTCTTTTTCCGTCACAGAGACGCGGCCCTTTTCCACCGACAGGCCCTTGTAATCGTGGATGGAAACTTCCGGCTTGACTGTCACAGTGGCCTTAAAAGTGAAGCCTTCGGGGCTGATCTCGTCCACATCGATCTGGGGATGGTCCACCGGCTGGATCTTGGATTCTTCTACAGCGCTGTCGTAGGCCTGGGGATAGCACATGTTGACGGCATCTTCAAAGAAAACGCCTTCGCCGTACAGCTTCTCGATGATCTTGCGGGGCGCTTTGCCCTTGCGGAAGCCGGGCACAGTCATTTTGCCCACGTTTTTGCGGTAAGCCCGCTCCAGCGCTTTTTCAAACTCTTCTTTGTCGATGGAGATCGTCAGCTCCACCTGGTTCTTCTCTTTTTTCTCAATGCCCTTCAGCTGCATTTGAGTTTCCTCCTCATACGTTTACTTACTTTCAATAACAAGATGGTAAGACCAGCAAAGGCTGGAAGCGCAGATGGTCGGCTGAGACCACCTGATAGCGTATGCCGTCTCGTGCGCCGGAAAAGCCGTCGCGCAAGCTCTCCCCGTGCAGGTGGCC
>JABLTT010068196.1_pt1 | contig 46867 bp, 54 predicted proteins | sample 7160061 | NCBI WGS metagenome assembly JABLTT01 (sample SAMN14651232, study PRJNA627086) | human gut metagenome | isolation source: feces | host: Homo sapiens
CATGCAAAGCACGTAGCTAAGGTAGTCTCCGCCTACTCCGCCGTATTCCTTTGAGTATGGGATTCCGAAGAATCCATACTTGTGCATCTTTGCAAGAAGATCCAGATCGTATTCTTCGCTCTCATCCATGTCTTCTGCTATTGGCTTGATTTCGTTCTCCGCCAACTTGCGGTACAGCTCCTGCTGAAGCAAATGTGTCTTTGATAATTTAAAGTCCATTATTTATCCTCCTAAATTTTTACTAACCATTATTTTGACTACACCTAACTAAAAACTAAAGATTAGCATAAAACTCTCCAATACCTGAAACCCTTTCTCAAATATAGCATAGTAGTTCACGTTTTGCAACCTTTTTGTTAATTAGTTGACAAAAGTTAAACTTCTCTTAAAGTAGTTCAAATCTTCAGTATTCTTACCGCCTTTAATGCAGTATCTGCAAGTGTTTGTGCCTTTATCTGCATTCCAGTTCATTCCATAGGTCTTTTACAGTTTTACCCAGTAAAGGATGTCTCTTGTAAGGAGCTATCTGGGTCATCGGCTCCAGGACAAAGCCGCGTTTTTGCATTTCTTCATGGGGTATCGTCAATTCAGGGGTGGATATAACCTCATCGTCGTAAAATATTATGTCCAGATCTAAGGTTCTCGGACCCCATCTTATAGTTCTTTTTCTGCCCGCTGCATCTTCGATTCCATGCAGTGTTTCAAGCAGTACCTCCGGAGGCATGAAGGTTTCTATTTCCATAACGGAATTTAAAAAATCATCCTGCTCAACACCGCCGTACGGCTTTGTTAATATATAGTCTGCAACGTTGATTACTCTGCATCCAGGCGTCTTATCAACTTCTTTCACGGCCGTATCTAAATATCCTTTTTTATCACCCATATTAGATCCCATCGCTATATATGCCCTATGACGCTTCCTCGTAATTTCAACAGACACATTTTCAAGATGCAATCCTATTGGAGCCCATGGCTTTTTAACCTCTATATCCACCTGCATTATCTGCGGATATTTCTCAAGCAAAGCGTCAGCCATACGTTCCGATAGACTTTCAAGAAGTTTGTACGTGTTTTTTTCTGTAAATTCTTTTATAAAACAGCAAGCCTCACCGTAATGAAGGGAATCTTCAAGTCTATCACTGTGTCCCGCTTCGTACAGCGATGTATGCAAAACAGCTGAAATCACGAATTTCTGCCCCAAGGCATTCTCTTCAGGAAAAACACCGTGTCTGGCGAACACTTCAAGATTGCTGATTTTTATTTTATCCATAACTGTCACGCTCCGTCACCTTTTTAAAATTTCCTCTGTCATCTTTATCGTCCTCTTGTTTTCCTTTATATCATGAACTCTTACAAAAGAACATCCCCGCATTATACCTATTACCGTAGTAGCCAGCGTCCCCTCAAGGCGCATATCCACAGGCAGCTCAAGCGTCAGGCCTATCATCGATTTTCTTGATGTTCCCAGCAGCAGAGGATATCCGATTTTTCTGAGCATGTCCAGGTGATTGGTTACTGCAAGATTTTGTTCAAGATCTTTCCCAAAACCCACACCTGGATCAAGGATTATCTTATCATCTGAAATACCGGCATTCTTAGCTATCTCCACACTCTTTTTCAAATCATCTGCAACATCCTTAAGAAAGTCATCGTACAAATTGCTGTCTCTGTTATGCATGAGACAGCATGCCGCTCCATATCTGGCAGTTACTTCAGCTATCTTATCATCGTATTTGAAGCCCCATATGTCGTTCACAAGATCTGCACCTGATTTAAGTGCAGCTTCAGCCACACGCGACTTATATGTATCTATCGATACCGGTATATCAAATTCCTGTTTTATTCTCTCGATGACAGCCGCAGTCCTGTAAATTTCTTCTTCATCGGATATCTTTTCATGACCCGGTCTTGTAGATTCTCCTCCTACATCTATGATATCCGCTCCCTCATCTATCATTTCCTCTGCATGCTTCAATGCAGCATCCATATCATTATATTTCCCGCCGTCAGAAAATGAGTCGGGTGTCACGTTCAGTATCCCCATTATGTAGCAATGTTTTTCTGTATCAAAATTTTTATTTCCTATTATCATACTTCTATCTCCATATTCTTCCTGTCTTCATCCCATTTACATTCACTTCTTGCTTCGCACATGAAACAGCATCTCGACTGTTTATCTGCTCTGTACAGATATTTGCGGAGAAGTCCTGCGCTGTCTTCGCTTTTATCTTCATTCCTGTGATATTTTATAGCCTCTGTTATTTCTTCCCTTTCCTTTCTGTCAAATCCGCATTCTTTCAATATTATATGTGCTATTTCAGCACCGGCCTCGTCATGAGGTGTTCCTTCACAAAATTCTTGGTACCTCCCTATATCATGAAGAAATGCCGCAGCGTAAATAACTTCTTTATCCAATCCGCATTTATCTTCCAGATTATATATGTAGCATATCCTCGCTGTGTCCAGAAAATGAGAAAAAGAGTGTCCGCAGAACACTCTGTTTTTTTCTGATTCCTGTAAGCCCTCGTAATTTTTTACGTACAAGGGATGTGATATGATTTTTTGAAGTCTTCTCATCACAGCTTTCTCCTAAATATCCGTAACGGCCGTTTCTGCTCCGCTACCTTCTTGCAAGCTGAAAAAATGTCCTTCTCAATTCGTTATCTTTTTCAAAAACTCCTCTCGCAACTGTGGTCACTGTTTTCGTACCAGGCTTTTGCACTCCTCTCATCGTCATGCACATATGCTCAGCTTCAACAAGCACTATTACCCCTTTCGGATTCAGCCCTTCATATATTGCATCTGCTATCTGAGCTGTCATGTTTTCCTGTATCTGCGGTCTTCTGGCGAACACCTCGACAGTCCTGGCAAGTTTACTGAGGCCCGCTACACTTCCGTCCGGTATGTATGCTATATGAACACTGCCATAAAAAGGGAGCAAATGATGCTCGCACACTGAATAAAATGTAATATCCTTTTCCAGGATCATATCATTATTTGAGGCTCTGAACTTTTTTTCAAAATGAACTCCGGCATCTTCATTCATTCCCGAATATATTTCTTCACACATACGGGCTATACGTTCAGGCGTTTCAATAAGTCCCTCTCTTTCTGGATTTTCACCTATACCTTCAAGTATAAGTCTCACACCTTTTTTTATTTTTTCAGAATCCATATTATATCTCCTCAACCAAAATACATATCCCAGTATATCATTACAAAATAGAATATACCAGTGCTCTTGTAAAAAAACTCCTGCAGGTCTATACTTCTATTAGTTTGTTATTTTATAAAAGATTAAAAGGAGTAACCGTAATGACCTCTGTAAGCGAAAGAAACAAAGCTATATTCTATATAATATGTTCATCATTTTTCTTCGCGCTCATGAATATGTTCGTAAAAATGTCCGGAGATCTTCCTGCTATACAGAAAAGTTTTTTCAGGAATTTTGTAGCATTCTTCTTTGCTCTTATAATGCTCATACGCTCAAAAGAAGGCTTTTCATTCAACAAAAAGAATCTGCCGAATCTTATATGGCGTTCCCTTTTTGGCACCTTGGGCATACTCTGCAATTTTTACTCAGTAGATCATCTTGTTTTATCCGATGCTTCTATATTGAATAAACTTTCTCCGTTTTTTGCAATAATCTTCTCTTATTTTCTCCTTAAAGAGAAGATCACTCCCGTGCAGGCTGCTGCCGTTACCATTGCATTTCTCGGAGCTGTTTTCGTAGTGAAACCGGGCTTTGCCGTATCAGGAGTTATCATACCGTCTCTGATAGGCGTAGGCGGCGGTCTTTTTGCCGGCATAGCATATGCTTTCGTGCGTCTCCTCGGCCAGCGCGGCGAAAGAGGACCGTTTATCGTACTGTTTTTTTCAGCATTTTCATGCGTGGCAACTCTTCCATTTCTGATCTTTGACTTTCATACTATGTCGATATATCAGACAGCTATGCTGCTGCTTGCAGGACTTTCTGCCGCCGGCGGACAATTCACTATCACAGCGGCATACACCCATGCTCCTGCCGGAGAAGTATCGGTCTTCGACTATACTCAGATCGTTTTTGCCGCTGCCCTTGGCTTCATTTTTTTCGATCAGATACCGGATTTCTGGAGCGTGATCGGATATATAATAATCTGCGGAGTCGCCGTATGGATGTTCATATACAATCACCACAGAAACAAGATCCAGCAGCCAAACCCTTAAAAAGATATTTTTAAGGGTTTATTTTTTATCATCTCCATCTGAATTTTGTTCCGGAATCTTTATACCCCGTCTGTTCTCCATTTTATTTTTTCTGTTATGCTTTTCGATAAACATATCTATTTCTCTGTCTGTGTTCTCTATTTCCGCTTTGAGCTCCAAGGCCGACATTCTGAAAGCGCCGCCTCCCCAAACCATCATCTGTTCGAGATTATCCGACGTCGCTACCCTTACAAGATACTGCTTGCTCAATTCAGACGCTGTCTTTTCTATATATGTATCTGCGGTCTCTGCCTCCTTTGTAAATACAACATCTATGTTATCGTAATTCTCATAGTGCCGTATACCTCCGCTTATCTTATATGCATCAAACACGACTTTCATCTTACAGCCCCGATAACTTTGAAAATTGGAAAGTATTTCAAGCAAAGCCTCTCTTGCCGAATCAAGATTTTTGTTAGCAAGCTCTTTAAGCCTGTCCCAGGCAAATATTATATTGTATCCATCTACAAGAAAGTATTCCTGTTTTACCTCCGCAGGCTTTATCTTTACTTTTTCAGCCTCGATGGTTTTAGGTCCGATCACCCTTCTCTCTTTCCGCTTGCCGTACGTCATTTCAAATATGCGTTTAAGCTCTTCATCTTCTTCCTTCTTTGTTTTCGGTTTTGATTTCCTTTCGTTTACTGCTGCTCCATTGACGTTTTTATAAACATCCTCCCGGTCTTCCTTAACTCCCACGCGAACATGCATATATCCGTCAGATTCATCCCACGGCACACGGAATCCTGCACCATTTGCACAGAATACAGAATCCCCGGTATTTTCCGGATCTCCTTCCGCATCGTAATCTGCGGCTTCAATTACTTCCTGCTGATCATGACATACATCATATCCGCAAAATACACATGTAAGATTCCCGTAACCCTTCGTATATGATGCAACTTCAACTGCATAATCCTTCATCTCGGATACAGGGGCTCTGCCGTTTAAAACTGTTGTTTCCGAATACATTTCAGGGGCTTTCGTATTTCCTCCCATTTTCTGTACATCGGATATTGCTCTTCCTGTCATCTCCGAAGGCACTTCCAGTCTGAACTCATACCATGGCTCAAGCAAAACTGATCTGGCTTTCATAAGTCCCTGACATACAGCTCTGTATGTTGCCTGTCTGAAATCTCCTCCCTCAGTATGTTTTGAATGAGCTTTTCCTCCTATCAGGCTTATCTTGATATCCGTTACAGGGGATGCGGTCAGCACACCTTTATGCTCTTTTTCTCCTATATGGGAAATTATAAGTTTCTGCCAGTTTGCGTCCAGGTCATCCTCACTGCATAAAGTACCTATCCTGATCCCGCTGCCTCGAGGTCCCGGCTCCATCAGCAAATGCACTTCCGCATAATGTCTGAGCGGCTCAAAATGCCCTGATCCTACAACTCTGTCAGAAATCGTTTCCCTGTACGCAACTTTCCCGGAGCTGAAATCGACTTTTATACCAAAACGCCTGAATATCAAAGCTTTAAGTATCTCAAGCTGTACTTCTCCCATAAGCTGCATTTGTATTTCGCCAAGTTCGCTGTCCCACGTTATATTGAGCTGCGGATCCTCTTCTCCGATTTTTTTCAATTTTAAAAACAGTCCGTATACATCACTTCCCTCCTGAGGAATAACACTGTATGTCAACGCCGGCTTAAGTACAGAAACATTGTTGTGCAGATTTTTTCCAAGTCCCTGACCCGCATAGGTGGATACAGGACCTGTAACAGCACACACTTCTCCTGCGCAAACACTATTTACTGCCCTGAATTTCTCACCTGAATATATCCTTATCTGATTTATTTTTTCTTCTTTTTTATCATCTCTCTTTATAATTTCTATTTGATCTTTTACGTTGAGCTTTCCTCCGGTGATCTTCATATGCGTCAGCCGTGTACCCTGTTCATCATAGCTTATTTTATACACTTTTGCTTCAAAATCACTGCCGTATCCTTTCTCATATGTAAGCATATCCAGCCCGCTCAGCAGTTCTTTTACTCCTGAAAGTTTAAGCGCCGAGCCAAAATAAACAGGGAAAGCTTTTCTGGTTTTTATGCTCGATCTTATATTATTCAGGTCGATATTCTCTCCCTCCATATAGGTTTCCAGCATATCTTCGCTGCACAAAGCCAATTCTTCTTCATCAGGATGTCCATCTGAAAAATCCACACATCCTTCTCCAAAAGACTCCTTTAAATTATTAAGCAGGTTTTGTCTGTCTGTATCCGGCATGTCCATTTTATTTACAAAAATAAATACAGGTATATCATATTCTTCAAGAAGCCTCCAAAGCGTGACCGTATGGCCCTGTATCCCATCTTTACCACTTACTACGAGCACTGCATAGTCAAGCACCTGCAGAGTTCTTTCCATCTCAGAAGAAAAGTCTGTATGTCCGGGAGTATCCAGCAGCATTATGGAAGTTTCTTCAAGATCTATCTCCGCCTGCTTTGAAAAAATCGTGATTCCTCTTTCCCTTTCCATTTTATCTGTATCGAAAAAAGCATCCCTGTTATCGACACGCCCCTGTTTTTTTATAGTTCCCGATATGTAAAGCATTGCTTCTGCCAGCGTTGTTTTCCCGGCATCCACATGAGCCAATATTCCTAACACAATTTTCTTCATAATCATCACGTCCTTTTATAAAATAAATTTTAACACATACGCATAATTTCCGAAACACTTTTACCGGACGCACTATCTTTTCAGTATATTAACATATATATCACTTAGGCAAATTTATACATTATTTGACACGTTTATTCCCATGCTCTTTACATCCGAAGTTTTTAGCATTAAAGTTCAATCGATATAGGCAGATACTGTCTTTTATTGGAACGGGGAAACCAATATGGAAAAAAATTTAACTGACGAAGAATTATTTGAAATCAAAAGAAAATACGGTCTTGAAGTTTTTAAAAACGAGTTTATCAAGCTTGTGATCCTTACTGCGCTTTTTTTAGCCCTCGATCAGCTCGTTCCGTTTTTATTCGCAGTTGCCGTGCTTCTTCCGGTACGGATATTTTCCGGAGGTCTTCACATGAGCGGGAATATTTCGTGCTTTATATTTTCTCTGTGTTTTTTCATGGTTTCCATCGAACTTTTCCCTATGCTCGATTTAAACATGGTTTCGGTAACTGTATTCGTTGTATGTTCTTTCGTATGTATCAGCTTGTTATCTCCCACAGATAATCCAAAAAAGCCGATCCTTTCCGAGAGAATAAGGAAGCAGTTCAAAATAAAAGCAATAATACTTACGCTTCTAATGATAGCTCTTATTTATTTCTGCTGTTTCAACGGGTATATGTCTTTATGCAGCGTGGCAGTCGGCGTTCTCACTATGCAGGCGGCTCAGCTGCTTACAGCAAATTTAATTTCCAAGAAAGGAGGTATCGAAAATGAAAAATAAAATATTCTTCAAATTATCATCTGCTTTTTCACTTTGCCTGGTAGCTCTTGCAGGAATCGCAGCTTCTACAACAACAGCTATACTTTGGCACGAAGTGGAATGTCCTAAAGAACTGCTTAAAAAGTAGCTTCAAAATACCTCCGGAACTCAGCTTTCCGGAGGTTTGAATTTAATTGAAGCTATTATCATCCCGTTTTCATACGACATGCTGAACTTCGCTTTGTTTTTCTTGGCGATATCCATTACATTAGGGAGACCGTACCCTCTTCCTTTTCCTTTACTGGAATACTCTTTTCTGAAAAAATCCGAAACTGCAATATCGTCATCTGCATCTATGTAGTCATTTATAACTTCTATTTCATCCGTATCGAATACCACAGTAATATTCCTGTGTTCTTCCCGCTGTACCATTACTGCTTCCACTGCGTTATTTACAAGATTGCTCAGTATCTCAAGCATATCAAACTCCGATATTCTGTACTCTGGGCAGGGGGAATTCATGATATATTCAAAATTTATACCGAGAGACTTTGTAAGTTTTTCAGTACGCAATATGAATGCCGCTATCATAGTATTATCACTTATGACACTTAACCTGTTCTTTTCACGTTCGTTTTCAAGTATCACATGACAATATCCCATTATTTTGTCCGCCACATCTTCTTCCCTGCTGTTTTCTGCAATACTTATAACAGCATTTATCTGATTTTTATATTCGTGCTCCCTTTTGTTATGTATATCTACAATATTTTTTAAATACTCTGTATACGCGATTACATTATCATTCTTCTCCTGTATCACTTTCATTCTGATCCAGATTGTTGCAATGACTATATTACCTATAATATATAAAATTATTAAAGCTATTAACACATATATATATTTCCATATGAATTCTATATTCCTTTCCCATGAATTCGCTATAAAACATGCTACTATTATTAAATTTAAAGCTCCCCAGAGAATAACCACACGATTTTTTCTATAATATTTTTCTATATACCTGTCAAATTTTACAGAACGATTGACAAAAATTATTATTACTGCTGATATTACCAGCAACGTTATCATTACATAAAAAGATTGTATGGAAATATTCAAAATAGAATCCACCAAAAAACTGATTACTACCTGCCATATGAAAAAAGCCACATTTGCAATCAGTACATCTGTAATCGCCACATATATTTTTGATTTAGCCACTATAATAAGAAACAAGGTATAATAAAACATATGCGCGATCATCTGATATTGCACTGCACAATAATCCAATATACTTATTAAAACTGCCCCCAGTGAACAGAATATCATCATCATTAGTATATCCAGTTTATCTGAGCCATTTAAAATCTTTATTATATAAAAAATAGTTATCAGCTCCAGAAAACTGCATATAAATACAAATATACTGTTATCCATTTGACTTTTCCGACCTTTCAACGAATGTTCTTACTATATCTTCGTAAAACGTTTTCCCGAGAAGACATCCTCCCGTCCCATTGTCAAAATGAATGGTCCAAAGGCTCCTGCCCTCTCTTTCGATACTCTGTATTCGTTCGGTATTGGCTGCAAAAGATTTATATGTCTGTTTAAATGAAGAACGATTTACATATCCTATGAATTCCTTGAGCCCCATTCTTATGCCGCTGTATATTTCCTTATCTGTGTGCAGGCATACTTTTCTCTGATAAAATTCTGCAAACAATACATTATCATAGGGTATTATAGCTTTTTTCATAGATGTTTCCACCAATATCATGTGTTTTCTGGCGCTATCGGCACCGCCGCATTCTTTTTTCTCCAGTATCAAACCGCTTATGAGAGGAGAAACTCGGTTTTTGAATTCCGTTGAAGTAAAGGGTTTCCTTATATATTCATAATGATGATATCTCTTATGAACTTCGACATAATTTCTGTTTTCTCCAGTAATAAATACTATGGGAACAAACCTGTAATTCTCAGTTTTCCTTATCATTCCGGCAAGCTCAAATCCATTTACGTCCGGAAGGATCACATCTATAAACACTGCGTCTATACTGTGTTCCGAAATTATATTAACTGCCTTTTTGCCTGTACCGCATTTATGCAGAACTATATTTTCGCTTAGCTCCTCAATCATCGACGCGCAGTATTCCATATCTTCGTATTGATCTTCTACTATTAGCACGTTGATTCTCTTCATATCGAATACAACTCCTCCCTCTCGTATCCAATTCATTTCCCTTATATACATTTTAAGGTAAAATCAAAACTATTATATAAACAGCAGGGGACATATAACATAACCCCTTAAGGGAAATATTTCTTATTTTCCGAGAAATCATTCCAAATTTTAAAATAAACCTGTATATTTCATAAAAAATACTCTTATCTGTCTGCACTCAGCAGCTGATAAGAGTATTGCTGTCAGCTTTATATTTTCAAAAATCACTGACTATCCGTCTCTTCTTCAATCAAATGTTTCCTTTCTATTTTAACACCTATCTTATCTATACGGTGTTTTTCCATATGGATAACCGTAAACGTCACCTTTGTATTTTTATGCTCCACAGCGACTCTGTCTCCTGCAATAGGGATCTTTCCTATTATATTCAGCACGAGTCCTGCCGCAGTTTCACATTCATCTGTTTTATCAGGCTCAAATCCTATTAACTCAACTACATCTGAAACAGGAAGTGATCCGTCTATCATAAATCTATCGTAACTTATGGGAACGACTTCTGAATCCTCGCTGTGTATATACTCATCATCATCTATATTTCCCACTATCTGCGACATCACATCAGATGACGTTACTATTCCTGCCGTTCCTCCGTATTCATCCACCACCAGTGCAAACTTCGACTCGCTGTTTTGCATCGTCTGAAGCAAACGATCAAGTGAAAGAGTTTCCGATACTGCATCTATATCCCTTATCGGAAGTTTTTCATAGTCAGTACCTGTTATCTTTTCATCCATCCAGTAAAGATCTTTTATATGGATAAATCCCTCTATCTGGTCCTTATCTCCGCGGCATACCGGATACCTCGTATATTTATACTCTTTTATCATTTCGAGGTTTTCTTCATAAGTAAGTGTCAGATCGAAGCACTGCATATCAGTTCTCGGAGTCATTATCGAATCGACATCTTTATTATATAATTCAAATATATTATCTACCAATTCATTCTGCTTGGGATCTATAAGTCCGCTCTTGGTACTTTCATCTATTAGCAGCTGTATTTCTTCACCTGTGTATACTTCCTGCTCATTAGCTATGTCGTGACCCATAAGTTTCATTACGCCATTAGTAACCGAATTGAAAAGCCACATTATCGGAGCTGTAATCTTATAAAACCATACTAACGGCATTGCTGTTATACGCGCATATTTGTCCGTTGAAAATATCGCCATAGATTTAGGGATCAGTTCTCCTGCAACGATGTGGAGTGCTGTAATCAACGCAAACCCTAAAGCTACAGCAATTGCCGATGTTGCCGATTCAGGTATATGAAGCATTACGATCAGCGGATGTATCAACCTGGATGCAACAGGCTCTCCAAGCCAGCCAAGAGCAAGGGAAGCCAGCGTTATCCCCAGCTGACATGCGGAAAGATACGCATTTACATTGTTTGCCACAAGCAGCGCGGCTTTCGCACCGCTTTTTCCCTCCTCTTCTGCAATTTGAAGCTGTGACTTTCTCACTCTTACCAGTGAAAATTCAGCAACCACGAAAAATGCATTCATAAACAGAAAAAAAACTACTAAAATCACACTAACCGCTATAGGCACAAAAATCCCTCTTTTCTTTAAATATTTTATATTGTGTCATCGTGTATTTTTCATATGATCTAAGGCAGACTCACAGCAGAATTCGTAAAAAATTCCGTATGCTCTGCGCTGTTCGCAAACCGCATGATAATTTTACTTCTTTTCGAGTCTGGTTTCAATAATTTTAATCAATATCAAACTTATGAACAAAGAAGATTTGCTCTTTTTTCATGTCCTTGATATAATCTATTAAAATAAAGAAAGGGGTGATTAACTATGGCATTGATAAGATGTCCTGAATGCGGAAGAGAAATCTCCGAATATGCGGATAAATGTCCCGGATGCGGGTGGCCTGTGCCTAAACCTGATCAGACTAATGAATACGATGAATACAGAAGAGAACGTGAAAAGGGCAGGACTTCTGCGGAAAAATCAAAAAAATCAAAACGCTCCGGCGGTATTTCAGCGCCAAAGGCTCCACGTGCTCCAAAGGGGAGAAAAGTTGTACATAAAAATAAAAAGAAAGGCAGCAGCGCCGGCACCGTTGCTCTCTCTGTAATAATAACTATACTGATTTTGGCTTTAGCTGCTGCCGGTGCCTATTACTATTTCTTCGTACGAGGTGATGCCAGTCAGAGTACAGATCAGCCTGTCCAGACCCAGCAGGAGACTCAGCAGACTGAACAGCAAAATACATTTGATGAGCAGCAGGAAGAACCTGCCGAAACACCTTCTTCAGACACCGATTCTGTATTAGACGGCGAACAAATCAACTAAGATACATTGTGCTACATCATTTTACAAAAAGGCGGGAATATGACCCGCCTTTAATTATTATCTGATTTTACTCTCGCTCAAATCCATTTCTCTTATACAACCATATGAAGATCAATGCTGTCAGAGCAGCTTCCGCTGACATAACTATGATTCCCTGCACAGTTATCACACTTTCCTTTTCCTCCATTATTCTCATCATCATTTCCATCACTATGCCTGTAAAAGTGAACTGCGAAAGTTTCTTAAGAGAATCTATCATATCTGCAAACATCGGTATCAGCATAAATATCATAAGCACCGGCGTTATGACTGTTCCTGCACTCACTTGATTTTTAGCAAAGATACCGAGCACCATTCCCAATATACAGCTTATTAGAGACGCTATAGTTGTCACCCCTGCAAAAGAAACAATATATGACATATCCATATCATATCCGCTGACCGGTATCAGGATAAAATTTATCACCGCTGTTGCCAGAAAGATCGGTATGATGCTTCCTAAGAAAAATTCAAGTCCGTTTACAGAAGATGTCATTAATACTCTCAGCGTATTCTTTTCCTTTTCTTCTGCAAGCAGCAGCGCAGGACAGTATATTCCTATCATGCAGATGCTCATCACAAGTCCCATTGCCAATGAGTAGCCTCTTGCAAAATCATTCATTCCTGATACGTCACCCATTATGTTGACATAAAGAAGCCTCATGATAAAAGTGAATCCCAATGCGAAAACCGGCATTATTATACAGTTTTTCCCAAAAAATGCCCTTGTTTTCGTATCCATGACTGCTGCAACTTTATTCCAATGAACTGTCTTCACGATAATTCCCTCCCCGTAACTTCAAGAAACACGCTTTCCAGCGTAGGCTCACAGGAATGAATGGTTTCTATCTGTCCTTTTTTTATCCACTCTGCTATCAATATTGCCGTTTCATCACTATTTTTAAGCATATGTACACTTCCATCGGAAAGAAGTATTCGATATTTCTTTTCCCGATTATACTTCAGACATATATCTCTCGGGGAACCCAGCTCAACTATATTCCCCTCATTGAGCAGCGCCACTTTATCGCATAATTTCGCTGCTTCTTCCATATTGTGCGTCGTAAGAAACACCGCCATGCCTTCCTCTTTAAGTTCCATGAGCATATTATGTATTTCCACAGCTGTTGACGGATCCAATCCGGACGTTGGCTCATCAAGAAACAGCACTTCCGGTTTATGCAAAACTGCTCTGGCAAGCACCAGTCTCTGAGTCTGCCCTTTCGACAGCTTTCCTGCTGATTTTTTGCGATGTTCGGAAAGTCCTGTCTGCTCCATGACCTCTTCTATCCGCTGCTCAGGAACTTTCAATATTCTGGCAAAATATTTAAGGTTCTGATAAACACTCAAATAATCATATACACCGCTGGTATCGGTTACTATACCTATCCTCTCATATATCGATTCATCTATTCCCGCAGTATTCACTCCCAGGATATATGCTTCTCCTGATGTCTGCCTAAGCTGGCCCGTTATTATCTTTATCGTCGTGGTTTTCCCTGCACCGCTTGGTCCAAGAAAGCCCAGCACCTCACCTTGTCTAAGGGTTGCACTGATATCCTTAAGAACAATATCGTTTCTGAATTTTTTGGAAATATGATCCAGTCGTATCTTCTCTTTTTCCATCTCCTGTCCTCCTTTACGCTGATATTATATCAACACCTAAAACCATAAATCAATATCAAAATCGCCTCTCACCCCCCCCGGAAAATCCACCGGACAGATCCTGCTGATTCCTTGCAATCACTTGATTACAGCAAATCATAAAACAATGATTTTTTTACTTTTACATATGTTTTACATGCTATCACAGGTTGCTGCCCATACACATAAAATATAAAGAGCTCCTGATCGTTCAGGACTCAGAAAGGAAAATAATTATGGGTATAACCAACGCTAATAAAGAAGTAAGTACGACTCGCATAAACTGCGAAGATACTTTCGATATAACATTATCCCTTACAGCTTCCCCGGATATCGTGGAAAATCCGACGGATATAGCTCTGACATTGGACCGCTCTCAAAGTATGGCGGGAAATCCTCTTGCCAATCTGAAAAGCGGAGTAAAAAAATTCATCGACATCATAGCAGATGCAACAGGTGGAACTCAGGACGGACAGATAGGCTCAGGCAGCCGTATCGGAATAGTAAGTTTCTCAAACACGGCAGTACAGGACACACAGCTGATCACATCTGTCGCAGATCTGAAAGCTGCTGCGGATTCACTGATAGCCGGCGGCTCTACTAACCACGGAGATGCATTTGAAAAAGCAACTGAACTTTTTGATCCCCAGTCGACGAATGCAAAAGTAATAGTAATGTTTACAGACGGACAGACGACTGCCGGACCTCCTCCAACTCCAATTGCCGACGCCGCAAAGGCACAGGGAATAATAATATTCTGCATTGGACTTAACGGTAACGGAGGTGTGGATGAGCAGGCTCTCGATGAATGGGCTTCTCCTCCTTCCTCTTCCTATGTTGCCATTGCTCCCGATGACGCAGAACTCGAAGCCATATTTGAAGATCTGGCGAAAAATATCACAAAGCCAGGCGCTACCGACATCGTACTGAAAGACATATTATCACCATGTTTCAATATAGTGTCCTTATCCACACCTACAAAGGGAAGCGCCAATATACTCGACTCCACCTCTGTTGAATGGAGGATAAACGAACTCGGTGTTGACGCCAGCGAAGGTGCTGTACTGGAATTTACAGCAAAACATGTGGGCGGATGCAGCGGTGATACTAAAGTAAATGAAAATATCATTTATACGGATAACGAAAGAAATGTAGCGCTCTTTCCAGATCCGTCCATCGAGGTAGACTGCGGAGATATCGTCGTAACAGAGCCTTGTCCTGCGCCCCTCGATGTCACCATAAACGGCTGCGAGGACTCGCTCATATTCGATGCCGGCGATCTTGAGATGGATTCAACAGGACGTATACTGCAGCTCAGCGTGACGCTTAAAAATGTATGTCCGCAAAGAAGAATAGCTTTAGCTGCCATAGTCAAGGAAGTCGATTCCGAAGGTCTGGAATATAAAAGAGGTTTCAGAACTATGACTATCCCGGCCCACAACAGGGAAACATGCCAGGACGTTAAAGTTTCCTGTATAAAATTCGTTCTTCCGGAGGATCTAAGCCTTGCAGAAGGTGCAGACGGCTTTTCCATCTGCGGAGACAGACAATTTAAAGCAAGCTTCATCGCCCACTATATAGATACTGACTACCAGTGCTGCGATGTGCTTTTGCAGCCTGCCGAATAGATCATGATAAAACAGCCTGCAAAAATTGCAGGCTGTTCTATATGTCTATTATTTATAAACTGTTACAAATACAGCTTTAATTATCACCGAAAAATTTAATGATGTTTTTTCTTTTTCCCATAGAACACGGCCCCGGCAGCTCCTGCTAACGCGATCAACGCAATGATACCATAAACAGCGATATTGCTGTCATCCCCCCGTTTGCGCCGATTTTTCATCAGAATTACCAGAATTATCTTTTGCATCATTTCCGTTCTGACTTTCTGAATTAGAACTATTATTTGTATCTATATTTTGTTTCGCGGCGAATTCCCATTCTCCTATAAACTCCATTGACTCTTTATCAATTATCCTTTCCCGGTTACTGTAACCTTTAAATGTCCATGTCCCTTCTTTTACGGTTACCTTCTTATCTTTCGGCTCTATTGGAGTTACAGTATCCCCTTTCTTGTATTTTCCCGAATCATTTGGAAGCAGGCTGACTACTTCGTTTGGCAAACTCATATCAGGGGTTGTACTTATAAAGCTATATGTTACAGAATATTCATTTTCATATGCGGCAACGATATGCAAACTTGCACCGGATAACGGCTGCAATGTGTCTACTTTTGCCGCATTATCCGAAGCCCAGCGACTGTCTTTGCTGTCATCGTACCATCCGGTGATGATCTTATTTGAATTATCAGTTGTCATTTTAACATTCATTTTATCTGCTTCACTCAAGCTAAGCGAACTGCCCTCTCGTGCATAATATGAAATATCTGCACCTCCGCCAGTTGCTTTATTGTTAGCGATAACAGCATTTTCATTAACAACTACAGGTTTAGAGCTGTTATGACTTAATCCGCCTCCGTAAACAGCAGAATTCCCGGTGATCACAAAGTCACGGTCAATAGTGATCTGAGAGGATCTAAATGCATATATTCCGCCTCCGTAGGTGCTTCCCGTATTTCCTGAAATAACACCTCCGTGCAATGCAGCATTAGAATCATACAGAGACAGACCGCCTCCATAGTTGCGGATCGAATCGTTAGCTCTATTCACATCGTTGTCTTTAATAGATCCGCCGTACATATTAAACGTTCCGCCGATCAACATGACTGCTCCGCTGTATGAATTATTTTCAGCATCATTGACATTATTATGAATACTTCCGCCGTACATATTAAAAATAATTTCCTGCGATCCATTGTCTCTGCCGGCAACTGCACCGCCCATTCCCGCAGCAGCACGGTTTGTATTATTGCGTATCGATCCGCCATACATATTAAATGTACCATTCTCAATAGAGACACCGGAGCCAATCGATGCACCATTGGTTTTGTTGCCTTCAAGAACAACACCATCGTACATATTGAGCGTTCCTTTTGCATTGTTAGAATAGTATATGCCAATTACGATAAATGCTACAGATCGATAACCATATTTACTCATGTTTGCAGTAATCGTCAAATCATTTTCATTACCATTTGGGTTTTCTTTTCCCAATGATAAAGTAGCTCCATTGCTTGGACACAACAAACCATAAGATAATTCGCTTCCCAGATCAATCTTATGTCCATTTCCCAGTATGACAGTGTCTTTTTTAAAATAAGCATTGTATTCGCCTATGAAATCAATATCACCTTCCAGTTTAATTACAAAGCTCTCATGCTCCTGATCCTTGTTTATATCTTCTACAGCATTTTTAAATTCATTAAAATCTGATACTGTAAAAGACTTCACTGTCTCGTCCGCAAATACAATGCTGCCCGTTGCAGAAAAAATCATGCAAATAGACAGCACTAAACACAGAATTCTCCTCTTTCCTTTCATCTTCATTCTTCCATTTACCTTTCTTTTATATTTATATAACAGGCTTCACCTGAAATATATGGTATATTTTTTATAGCTCAATATACTGTGCTATAAATATTTTTAAATCCCCTTGTATAAATTTTCTCCATTATCATCCCATATTTCTCCGTATCGTCAGGTAAAATGTCGCTCCATATAAATTTCTAATTCTGACTGAGGAAAATTTACATATTTACATTGCATTCAAGCTTCAGGTCTATTATCCACCTCCCATATTTTTTTAAATATATCCAAATATCCTATTTTGTCATTGGATTAAATCGTTGAAAATAAACTGCAGACCATTATTATTTATGCTGTCAAACATCAGTAATAAAAGTTACAGATATGTAATTATCTCAAATTCAAGTGTTTTTTACAACCGCTGCAGCACAATTATAAAACAGCCTGCAAAATTGCAGGCTGTTCTTCTTTCCGTTAACATTATGTTATCTGCTTTTTATGTTTTTCTATTTATGAACTGTCCAGTACTCAAATCCGAAAACACTTTTTCTTATACATACGCGCATATCATCGTTTATCCTGATCTGTTCATACTCGCTTTCAGTAACTGTAAATTGAGATTTCTCGCCTTTCCATTCAGCCCATACGTACCAATCCTCGTTTTTCCCGGAATTATGAGTCTTGTCAGTTATAACGATTTCATCATGACCCTCCACATCGAAAGTAAGCACGAAATTTACCGGAAAAGCGATGGAAAATGAAATAAAAAGCACTGCTGCCGCGACAGACAATTTTCTTGCCAACCGTTGTTTTTGCCCAAGCTTTACTGATTTGATCACAAAAGGAGTCAACAGAATTGCCGCGATGATCGCTGTAAATATCAAAATATCAGAAAAATCGTAATTATACATTCCCGATATCATAAGTAAAATTATCAGTGCAATAAGAGCTCCGCAAAAAGGTATTCGCAAAAGCTTTTCCTCGGCCTTCTTGCTAACGGTTTCAAAAAATACATACGGATAATATTTTACATATATACAATAAGGCACTACAGCGGCCGTTATATAGATAATTATCATAGGTATCCCGCCTATAATAAAGGCTAAAACATCAGCACCTATAAGAATCCACCCTACTGCTTTCAGTAATTTTCTGGATTTTTCTATATCTGTATCCGTATTGAGATCATAAAACTCATCGATCGCATCATCTATACCTGCGCTCTTTCTATAGTAACTGAGCTGCGCACGGGTCAGAGCATTTATATAGGGGGCTACGTCTTTGCCTTCCTCTATAAATTCCCCAATATCAATGATATCTGTATCGGCAGCAGGAGATTCAAAAAACGCTTTCAAAAATCCGGCGCTCATCATCGAATCCACAGCCAGAAGACATCTGTAATTTTTATCGGCAATATTAAAACAGGTTCTGTTTGCCATATCCGCCAGTATAATGCAGCCGATGTCCTCATATGAAATATGTACTTTTTTCCTGAGTATATAGGCTGCGATTATTTCCTCTTCGGCAAATACGATATACTGCCTTTTATATGCGAGAAACAGCATACCTCCCAATACTGCAAATATCAGAGCCACCGCTATGAATCCCAATTCCCCGGTTATAACGCTTACTGCTGTCACTATCAGCGCTGTTATGATACCGACAGCACCTATCACTTTCACGGCACTATGAAGCCGTACGATCTTAACGTCCATATTCCCTCCGCTGCGATCTCATGAAATTTTCTGTGAAAAAGCCCGCAGTTTCCTGCGGGCATATTCCTTTTCATTCATCGATTTTCATAAAACAGCACTCTTTATTTTTTCATCTGAGCTGCTACTTCTGCTGCGAAATCTTCTTCTTTCTTTTCGATTCCTTCTCCGACTTCATATCTCGTCATGGATGCGATCTCGATCGGTTTTCCGATTTCTTTTGCGACGCTGTCAACATACTGCTTTACGCTGAGATCTCCGTTTTTAACAAATTTCTGATCTACGAGGCATACTTCTTTATAGATAGCCTTTACTTTACCCGGTATGATCTTGTCGAGCATCTTCTCAGGCTTTCCTTCGTTGAGCAGCTGCTGTCTTGCGATCTCTTTTTCCGATTCGAGCCATTCAGGATCGACCTGACTTTCATCCAGGAACTTAGGATTCATTGAAGCAATCTGCATTGCCACATCTTTACCTGCTACAGCTACTTCATCCACAGACGCATCTGTCTTAAGACCTACTATTACACCGATGCTTCCGTTGCCGTGTATATATCCTGTATAAACAACGCCTGGATCAGCCAGCTTTTCAAATCTTCTGATGCTGAGGTTTTCACCTATAGTAGCAATCTTGTTAGTGAGAACCTCCTGCACAGTTCCTTCATCACCATAAGGAAGCGCCATGAAAGCATCCATGTCTGCCGCATCGTTATTAAGAGCCATTTCAGCGAGAGTATCAACGAAGTTTACAAACTCTTCGTTCTTTGCAACAAAGTCTGTTTCAGAATTAACTTCAACGATCGCTGCTGCGCTGCCGTCTGCCGCAAAAGCAGTCTTTACAAGACCCATTGCAGCAACTCTTCCGGCTTTTTTCGCTGCCTTTGAAAGACCTTTTTCTCTAAGTATTTCAACAGCCTTATCCATATCTCCGTCTGATTCAACGAGAGCTTTTTTGCAATCCATCATGCCTGCGCCTGTCATTTCACGCAGCTCTTTTACCATCTGTGCTGTTACAGCCATTTGACTTTTCCTCCTTAGTAATCCTTTTATTATTCCTCGTCTGCATCCTTTTCAGCTTTTTCCGCAGCAGCCTCTTCGGCTGTCTCTGCATCAGCTTCTTCTGAAGCTTCCGCTTCGCTGTCATCAAAGCTTTCACCCTGCTTTGCTTCTATTACCGCATCTGCCATGCAGCCTGATATAAGCTTTACAGCTCTGATAGCATCATCGTTTGCAGGGATGATATAATCTACATCATCAGGGTCACAGTTTGTGTCAACCACACCGATAATAGGAATTCCAAGGATTCTCGCCTCTTTAACAGCGATCCTTTCCTTTTTAGGGTCAACTATGAATATAGCTCCCGGCATTCCCTTCATGTCTTTTATTCCGCCGAGGAATTTCTCAAGCTTATCCATTTCATGTCTTAATTTTATTACTTCTTTCTTGGAAAGCTTATCGAAGGTTCCGTCTTCTTCCATCGTTTTTATTTCATTAAGTCTTCTGATTCTGCCTGATATAGTCTTATAATTTGTGAGCATGCCTCCGAGCCATCTCTGGTTTACGTAGAACATGTCGCATCTCTTAGCTTCATCATAGATAGCTGCCTGCGCCTGCTTCTTTGTACCTACGAAAAGTATAGGTTTTCCGCTCGCTGCAACTTCCTTAACAAATTCATAAGCTTCATCGATTTTCTTTACGGTCTTCTGCAGGTCTATGATATATATACCGTTTCTTTCCGTAAAAATGTAAGGAGCCATCTTAGGGTTCCATCTTCTTGTCTGGTGTCCGAAGTGCACACCTGCTTCAAGCAACTGCTTCATTGAAATTACTGACATTCTTTTTCTCCTTTCGGTTTTGTCCTTCCACCGCGGCATTTTCGAAAGCAACCCGTCTGATATCCGGACCGGCACCGGCTTTCTCACCTCCGGTGTGTAAACTTATAAAATACATCCACTTATGTGGACGACATTTATTAATATACTACACAATGTTTGAAATTACAACGTTTTTATATGATTTTACCAAATTTTTTTGACAGATACCTTAAAAATTTTTTTCTCGCTTTTCTGTAGGTTTCTCTGCCGAAAAAAATACAGTCATTGCTGCTCACATATATTTTCCCGTCACCCATAACTATTATTTCATCCATGTTTATTATATAGCTTCTGTGACAGTATAAAAATCTTTCGTCCAGATGCGGTTTAAGCTCTGTGAATCTGCCGTAAAATTCTATGTTTCCGGTCTTCATATGAATTATTATTTTCCTGAGATCTTTTTCAAAAAACACTACATCCTTAAATTTTACGACATACACCTTGTTTTTAGTTTTCACTGCAAACTTTTCCATAACTAAAGATCCCCTTCCATAATGGCAGACTTCTGCCATTATGGAAGGGGAAATTCCGTCTACTTGGATTTTTTTATTTGTCAGCCGATGATAAACTTATACAGTTTCTCTGTAGGTTATAAGGTTCTCTGCTATTTCATTCGCTGCGATCGATACAGGTTTTTCCACATCTGCCTCTGTAAGCTTAGGCATACCGTCTATGATATCTCTCGCTCTTTTCGCTGCAAGTATCACCAGCGTATATCTGCTGTCAGCTTTTTTTCTTATCTCATTTATAGATGGATATAACATTATAAAACCTCCTCATATTTATCGACTATGCGCTTAACTTCCTCATCGTTTATCTTACACTGCTCCGCCGTTATTATCGCTCTTACTCTGTCTATCGCCACATCAAGTTCCTCATTTATCACTCTGTAATCGTACTTATCTATGCAGCGTATTTCATTCAAAGCCTCGCCAAGTCTTCTCGCCATGGTCTCTTCTGTTTCTGAGCCTCTGCCTTTGATCCTGTTCTTGAGCTCTGTAAGAGAGGGCGGAAGAATAAATATAAACACTCCCTCAGGATAATTCTTTTTTATCTGCATCGCTCCCTGTACATCTATCTCAAGAATAACATCTATACCGGCATTTATCCACTCCAAAACCTTTCTCTTTGGAGTTCCGTAAAAATTTCCGTAAACATCCGCATACTCCATAAAGCCGTCTTCTTCTATGAGTTTTTCAAAAGATTCCCTGTCTACGAAATGATAATGGACTTTATCTATCTCGCCTTTTCTCGGTGATCTGGTCGTCATGGATACAGACATTTCTATATTTCTTTCCTGATCCAGAATTTCCTTGCAAATAGTCCCTTTACCTGCTCCGGACGGTCCCGAAACAACAAACAGCTTACCTTTAGTCATACGTTTTCTCCTGGAAATCTTGATGCCCTAACTTGTTCTGAACAAATATTATACCACTGTTTGATCATACCTTCAAGATAAAAATATTCTATTCTATATTTTGCACTTGTTCCCTTATCTTTTCGATCTCGCTTTTCGCTTCAAGCATAAGTGATGTTATTTCCATATCGTTAGCCTTTGAGCCTATGGTATTGGCTTCCCTATTCATTTCCTGCACAAGAAAATCCAGCTTCTTTCCCGAAGGCTCTTCACCTGAGCACAATATCTTTTCAAGCTGCGCCATATGACTGTCCAGTCTTACTATTTCCTCCGTTATATTTGCCTTGTCCGCAAACACCGCTGCCTCCATGAGTATACGTTCCTCAGGTATCTGTGCCGCGTCGCCTATCAACTCTGCGATCCTGCTTCTCAGCCTGTCCGTGTACTCTTTTGCCACTGCAGGCGCTCTTTTGTCTATTTTTTTAACTATATCTCTTACGAGTCTTCCTCTCATAATAAGATCTTCAGACAATTTCCTGCCTTCTATTGCCCTCATCTCTTCCAAATTGCCGGCAGCTGCAGATACTGCCTGTTTTATCGCTTCCTCTGCGGCGTCTTCATTTTCCACATCGGGAACAGCCCTGAGCACATCAGGCATTGAAGCGATCAGCTTAAGATCCACATCGCCTTCCAGAGAATATGTATCCTTGAGGTCTCTCAGATTTTCTATATACTGACCTGCAACTGATGAACTGAGCTTTACAGTAACATCATCTTCAGAAAGGTTCTCGATTATTATAGAAATCTCTGCTTTTCCCCTTTTGAGTTTCTCCTTCACTATGGATTTTATACTTTCCTCTGCAAAAGAATATCTCTTCGGCATTTTTACGTTTATATCCATATATCTGTGATTTACGCTTTTTATCTCCGCAGTGACTATGCGCTTCCCATCGGAGTATTCACCGCGTCCGAATCCTGTCATACTTTTTATCATCTTTTTCACTCATCCTGTTCTTTTTATGATAATATAGTTAATTATATCATAACAATTATCCGGAGGAAAGTTTCAATGTCTTTTGACGGTATGGTCACTTTTGCAATGACAAAGGAATTAAACGAAGCTTTGAGGCTCAGCAAAATAGAAAAAATATATCAGCCGCAGCCGGAACAGCTTTTATTTAATATACACACAAAACAGGGGGGCAAAAAACTGCTGGTATCCGTAAGCGGCAGCCACTCTGCCGTTTATCTCGTGGATAGATCTCCTGACAATCCTGCATCACCGCCGCCATTCTGCATGGTTTTACGAAAACATCTGGGAGCAGGAAGGATAACCGACATCAAGCAATACGAAAACGACCGAATAATAGAGATCCTAATCGAGACCGCTGACGAACTCGGCTTCTCATTAAACAGAAAACTTATAATAGAGATAATGGGAAAGCACAGCAATGCGGTCTTGGTCGATATGAAAGACAATAAAATAATAGACAGCATCAAGCACATATCCATCGATGTCAACCGAGCCAGACAGATACTGCCGGGCAAAACCTACGAATATCCGCCCACTCAGCATAAAACACCTTTTACAGAAACGAGCCGAAATGATTTTGCCCGTATTTTTTCAGAAAGCTCTCAGCCTTCACGCGCACTGCTTTCAGAGGTACAAGGTCTGTCCCCTGCCCTTTCTGAAACCATAGCGGAAGCAGGCTGCACTCAAGGATCATCCGATTCGGATGCCGACAAATCATACGATGCGCTTCGCCGCATCATCGATTCAGTGAGATCAAAAAACTGCACTCCCATCGTCTACACTGACGAACACGGAAAGCCGGAAGATTTTCATATAACGCCTCTTTACAGGTGCCAAGGTGCCTTCGATGTCATTCATTTCGACACTGTGAGTGAAGCTGCCGGGTACTATTTTTCACATAGGGAATCTTCTAATATATTAAAACAGCAGTCATCGAATCTTCTGCGTACAGTCAACGCATCACTCGATAAACTCCTGCTAAAATCCCAGAAACTGAAGGAAGACCTGCTCAACGCCGAAAACTCTGAAAAATACAGGATATATGGAGAGCTGATAACAGCCAACATTCAAAATATAAGACCCGGGGCAAGCAATGCGATCCTCACAAATTATTATGACGGCTCTGAGATGAACATACCTCTGGATCCGAGATTTTCCCCATCAAAAAACGCTCAGATATATTATAAAAAATACGGAAAATCCAAAACCGCGCTGAAAGAGAAAAAAATACAGCTCGAAGAAGTATCACGGGAAACTGAGTACCTTGAATCGGTATCGGAATTTATAAAAATGGCATCATCTTCAGAAGAGCTGGAAGCGATAAAACAGGAACTGACGGATGGAGGCTTCATAAAATACAGAAATACAAAAAAACATCCTGCCAAATCATCAAAACCAAAACCATTTTCATATGAGTCTTCTTCCGGAAAGAAGATACTCGTAGGCAGGAACAATAAAGAAAATGACTGGCTGACGCTGAAAAAAGCATCAAATTCCGATATATGGCTTCATACGAAAGACATCCCCGGATCCCACGTCATACTGTTCACAGAGGGAGAAGAGCCTTCCGAATCCGACCTGACCGAAGCCGCTTCAATCGCTGCCTTCCACAGCAAAGCAAAGGACTCAGAAAATGTACCTGTCGATTATACTAAGGCAAGATACGTTAAAAAACCATCTAAAGCCCGTTTCGGCATGGTAATATTCACGCACAACAGGACCCTTTACGTAAACCCAAAGATCCCGGATTCAAACGAAAAGAAAAAATGAAAAAAGACGGATATATGTCCGTCTTTTTAAATCATTTTCAAAGCATTTCTGTCCATTTGACAGCTTTTTCTATAACTTCATCGCCGTTGCTTTTCTCTCCTCCGTTATGTATTTCATGAAAAAGCTCTTTCCATTCCACATATTCTATATTTTCTCCGCTTTTCTCCATTCGTTCAGCAATTATACGGCTTCCCTCAATATTGCATATCCTGTCTTTATCTCCATGCATCAAAAGCAAAGGTATCCTGCCCGTTTTTTCATCGCTCACCGAGTCTCCCTTTTCAAGCGCCATTCCCGTTTCATATCCATCTACTGCACACCTGAGAGATATTTTATTATGTACCATGGGATTGTCATGATACGGTTTTACGCTTTCAGGATTGCCTAAATATTTCTCGTTCACTTCTGAGCTTATTATAAAAGTCGGTATTATACCCGACGCAGCCTTCACTGCTCTGTACAGTATCTTCGGTACAGGCCTTACAAGCCTTATCCACGGTGCAGTCACTATATAACCGCTTACATCTCCTCTGAGTTCGCCGCGGCACCTGTAATCGAGAACGATATTGCCTCCCATGCTGTGACCGTACAGCACTATATCGCTTCCGCAATAAAGTTTTCCTGCATATTTTATCAGTTCGGTTATATCATCTAAAACATCTTTGCGCGGAGCGCAATCGCCCTTTTTGCCCGCAGAATTTCCATGTCCCCTCAAATCTATTGACAGCACAGCTATACCGCATCTTCGAAAGGCTTCTGCGACTCTGTCAAATCTTCCACCGTACTCGCCTATTCCGTGTACTATACATACTACTTTACCCGGATCTTCAACACTCCACGAATATCCTTCTATTTTTCCATCTTCAAACCTGCGTAAAACAAAATTATCGTACATAAATATTACATCAACTCCACATTTTATTACATTAAATCCTATTGTACTTGATACAGGCCACCCTATCATTTAAAGTAATTATTACACAACTCCCTATATAAAAACAGGCGGAGATACGTTACTACCGATTCTTTGAAAAGGAGGCGGCACTTATGAAAAAGGTTTGCACGTTATGCGGTTGTTCCCGATACGATATGCATGCTTTTAAAAAGGGCCACGTATGTGAAGACTGCCTTCGAGCTTTAAAGCCGGATCCACATACAAGCGGTCAAGTGCGTATAAACCGCTGATGCCGCAGTTTACTTTCTTCGTCTGTTCCTGTTTGCGGAGTTGTGTTTTTTTCGTTGTTCCGCAAGGCGTTTTTTCGTCTTCGGCTTCATGACCGAATATCCGAATCTCCCTATGGGTTTTCTGTACATTGCCATATACTGACCATGACTGTATGCGACAAGATCTGCATTCTCAAGACACAGCTTGCCGCTTTCGTCCATCAGCGAATCGTCCACACTGACGCTCACTATCTCTGCAATGAACATATCGTGTGTAGGGAATTCCTTCATTTCCAAAACCTTACATTCTATATTCACCGGCGACTCTTCTATAGACGGGCAGCTTACTACACGGCTTTTTAATGCCGTAAGTTTCTGAGCTTCGAATTTATCTATATCTCTTCCCGATCTCACTCCGCAGAAATCAGCTGCAAATGCAAGCTTCTGAGTTGTAAGGTTTATCACAAATTCGCCGCTTCTCTCTATTATATCGTGAGAATACCTCTCTTTTCTTACTGAGATATAAGTTATAGGCGGATCTGAATTTATTATACCTGTCCAGGCTATCGTTATTATATTGTTATTGCCCTTTTCTCCGCAGGACACCATCACCGCAGGAACGGGGTTTAGCATAGTACCGGGCTTAAATGTGATCTTTGCCATATGATTTTCTCCTATTTCACTCCGTTTCTCAAACGTTCAGTCACTTTGATAAAATCTTCCGGAAGAGGACTTTCAAATTCCATATATTCTCCCGATGACGGATGTACGAATCCCAGCACTCCCGCGTGAAGCATCTGCCTTGAAGCGCCGGCCTTGTTTTTATGCGGTCCGTACAATTCATCTCCTAAAAGAGGATGTTTGATGTATGCCATATGAACTCTTATCTGATGGGTCCTTCCCGTCTCAAGCCTCGCTTCTATCAGAGTGTACCTGCCGAAGCGTTCTATCACGCGGTAATGCGTTACTGCATTTTTAGAATGTTCATAGACCACCGCATTTCTCAGTCGATTATACGGATCTCTTCCAATGGGTTTATCTATAGTCCCTTCGTCTTCTTTGATATTATTGTATACTATAGCTTTGTATCTTCTGGTAATAGTATGCTTTTCGAGCTGTTCCGAAAGAGAAAGGTGCGCCTTATCATTTTTTGCTACCATCAGAAGTCCGCTGGTATCTTTATCTATCCTGTGGACTATCCCAGGTCTTACCACTCCGTTTATCGTAGAAAGCTTTTCTCCGCAAACATACATAAGAGCATTTACCAAAGTTCCCGTATAGTTCCCCGGAGCCGGGTGTACCACCATACCGGCGGGCTTATCCACGACCAAAACATCGTCATCCTCATAAACAATATCCACCGGTATATTTTCAGCTTTTATTTCCACCTTCTTAGGCTCCGGTATCTCTATGCTGACTTCATCGCCTGTCTCAGCTTTCTCTTTTTTGCCGCATACTTTGCCGTTGAGTGTCACTTTGCCGGCTTCGAACAGTTTCTGTATAAAGCTTCTGGACATGTCTTCAAATTCAGCCGCCAGGACCTGATCCAGACGCCTCCCTTCCATTTCTTCATTTACCGTAATCTGCTTTATCTGTATTTCACTGCACATCGTTTTTCACACTCTTTCTTTCAGACAGCCATACACTTAAAATCAGCAGACCGCAGCCTGCACATATGAAAATATCCGCAATATTGAATACCGGAAACACCCTGAAATCAAACATGTCGACCACATATCCCTGAGAGATCCGGTCAAGTAAATTGCCTATACCTCCGCCGCATATAAACGCCAGTGACGATCTCATCAAAGGGTCCCATTTTTTTCTCATTATAAATAAAACAACCAGGATAGCTGCCATCAAAACAGCCGGAATAAGAATAATAAAGATCCACTGCCCCTCCATGATGCTGAAAGCCGCACCTCTGTTTTGCACATATGTTATATGAAACATATCTTCTATCACCGGTATGGTTTCTCCTACAATCATCTGCGACGATACGATATGTTTCACTATCCTGTCAAAAATAATCACAGCTATGATAATAAGATAATATGCCATATTAAAAACAGGGGCGGGATGCCCCGCCTCCTTTAGTATTTTACATTTCTCATTGTTTTCTGCATATCGGCTCCTCTGTTATTTTTAGAGTATCCGTAAGTCCCGCTGACAGGTCGGGATGATTTTACGTCCGATCTGACATCCTCTTTCTTCTCTGTCGCTTCCGGCAAGTCGTCAAAATCATCAACTCCAAGCTCCGGGAACATCTCTCCGCTCAAAGATTCAAATCTCTGAAGCTCAGACTGAAGCAGCTTCTTGTACTTAGTCCTGAAATCAATGAAACGGTTTTTCATAGCTTCATTTTCTTCAGCTATCTTCTCCGCCATATCTTTCGCTTCCTTCTGCATAAGCTGTGCATCTAATTCAGCGTTTTTAAGCAGGATCTCAGCTCTCTTCTCAGCACTCGCTGATATATCAGCCATAAGACCTTTTGCCGCTTCCAGTGTTTCGAGCACAGTACCTTCAGAGTTCCTATGTCTTTCAAGTTCTTCTACAAGTCTTGCATTTTCCTCTTTAGTTTGTCTTAGTTCCTCCAAAAGTCTTTCAAGATCGATCGTTATCTCATCCAGAAACTCATTTACTTCTTCCTCTTTATAGCCTCTGACAGCTTTAGTGAATTCCTTCTCCTGAATGTCTATAGGCTTTATCATCCTTCTACCTCCTTATTTCCACGGATTTGAATCTCCGCTGTTTCTGCCGAAAGAATACGGCTTGTTCTCTCCGTCAGCAGTTATGGATACGTTTTCCGGAGCAAATACGAATATATTGTTCGCTACTTTCTGAACATTGCCGTTCAAAGCGTAGGTAGCGCCTCCGAGAAAATCAAATATTTTTCTTCCCGTGTCGCTCTCAAGTTTTTCAAGGTTTACTATTATAGGTTTTCTGCTCTTGAGGCTGTCCACCAGCTTAGGACATTCTTCAAATCCTTTGGGTTCTATCACCACTAATTTGAAAGCGCTGGTTATAGCTTTCACAGTTCTGTTCTGCATGGGCACCACGTTTGAATCATATCGAGGTGATGTTGTCTGAGCCTTAGGCTCTACAGGCTTTCTGTCGTAGTAACTGCCGCTGCTGCCCTTATAATCCTCCTCTTCCTCGACTTCTATATCATCCTCTTCGTATTCTTCAAATCCCATCATATCTTTAAACTTAGAAAAAACTCCCATGATTACCTCCTACTTCTTACTGTAATCTCGCGCACCGAATATAGCACTTCCCACTCTTACAAGATTCGAGCCGGCTTCAATAGCAGCAACGAAGTCGTGAGACATGCCCATCGACAAATATTTAAAATCCAGTCTTTCATGTTCTATTTTAGAGAACTGATCGTACTGTTTTTTAACTTCTTCAAAATATACTTTTATATCTTCAGGATCATCTGCATAAGGTGCTATGCACATAAGTCCTCTTATTTTTACATTCTCACAATCCTCAAGGATCTTAAGTATCAAATCCTCTGTTTCATCTGTGGATATACCGAATTTGCTTTCTTCCTGAGCAGAATTCACCTGCAGCAGTATATCCATAACTATGCCGTGAGCTTTAGCCCTCTTATCTATCTCTGCCGCCAGTTTATATGAGTCAACAGAATGTATCATATCCACCTTATCTATGATGTATTTTACTTTATTTGTCTGCAGATGTCCGATCATATGCCATCTCACAGGTTTTACCGCATCATATTTGTCCATTATCTCCTGGACTTTATTCTCACCTATATCCGTCACACCTGCATCTATTGCTATATTTATTTCCTCCGGACTTCTCGTCTTGCTTACGGCTACAAGCAGTACATCATCCCCGCTTCTTCCGCAGCGTTCCGCCGTCTCCTTTATCCGGCCGTTGATCTTCTCAAGATTTTTTCTTATATCCTCCATATCATGCACCTTCTCCCTGTTTCGAATTCTTTTCCTGTTCCAAATCCTTTTCAAGAACGCTTTCCGGATGTTTCAGCACTTCATCATATACATCTACAGTATCCACCTGATTTCCATCTTCATCTGTGAAAGAAGCATCTTCTATTACCGATTCTTCACCATCTGTGGAAATAACTTTTATCCTCTTGAATATATATCGGCCGTTCTTATTCTTTATATAAACTCCTTCATTGCCATCCTTTTCAACTATGGCCCCATTATCTACTATCAGTCCGTAATTGTCGCTGGCAACTACTGTCATATCTTCCGCTCTGCTCTCCGCAAAGCTCTCATAATATACATCAAGATGGAATATCACACGATATTCATCCTTGCCTTCTTTTATTACCTTATATACATCAGCCTCCACATCACCGTCAGGAAGCTGAAGTACTACATCGTTTCCTTCAGGATAATTCTCAACGCTTTTGCCGTCCATCCAGCACAGTATGTACCACGCATCGTCTCCGGAAACTTTAAATATCGGCTCGCCTGAAATAACAGAATTTCTTTCAAGGTTTGCTGATTTATATGACAGACCTTCTACCGTCTCTCTTTTTATCTTCTCCATGTTTTCCGGAGTGAAATAATCTTCATATCCATCTATCGTCAAACTGAATACTCCGCTTATTGGAGCAGTATATTCCGTATAGATCTCCTCGTATCCTTTGAGCTTGTCCATATACTCGGAAAATCTCGTCTGCTTACCGCTGCTCTCTCCCGATGGATCTACAGACACGACTTCATGACCTTTTTTCACAGCAGTGCCGCTGGAAACAAGATACTGTATCTCCCCTGTTTCTTCTGCAACTCCAATGCTCTCGTTCTTAATGAAATACCCCGTTGTTTCATAGGAAAGAGTCAAAGTCCCAGGCTCAAGCACCTGAGTCGTTTCAAAAATATCGGTGACTCTTGGCAAAATTTCGACAACGACATATAGTATCAGTAATATTATGACATAAATACATATTGCTCTTTTCGTCTTTTTTGTCAATTTTGTTTTCATTGTTTTATTTTACACCAAAGGTATTTGCCTTGCAATGTTCTAAGGCTCTATTTTCATGATTTCTTCAATAATTTCACGTTCTTTTTTTGAAAAATCCTCTCTTCCCTTCACAAAGGCGTCAAACATATCCGGGCGCCTTTTTTTCGTCTTTTCAAGGGAATTTCTAAACTTCCAAAGCCTTATGAGCTCATGATTTCCGCTGAGCAGCACCTCCGGCACCGCCATACCCTCATATTCCCTCGGCTTTGTATACTGATCGTGTTCGAGGAGTCCGCTGTAAACGGATTCATCGAGAGCAGAATTTTCATTTCCCAGAGTTCCCGGCAAAAGTCTCGCCACGGAATCTATAAGCACCATCGCAGGAAGCTCCCCGCCTGTAAGGATATAATCTCCGATGGATATTTCTTCAGCATCCCAATAATCTAAAACTCTCTGATCTACACCTTCATAATGTCCGCACAATATAACCAGCTCTTCCATCTCCGACAATTCTTTTATTTTCCCGGAATCCAGCACGCTGCCCCGCGGCGACATGTAGACGACCTTTTTTTCTCCTGCATTTACAGACTTCATAGCCCCGAATATAGGCTCTGCACTCATGATCATGCCTCCGCCCCCGCCGAATGGGTATTCGTCTGCCTTATTATGCTTATCTCTGCTGAAATCTCTTATATCTGTAGTCCTTATATCTATTATTCCTTTTTCTGCCGCTCTCTTCAATATGCTGCTGCCCGTGACCGCTTCAAACATTTCAGGGAACAGCGTAAGCACGTCTATCTTCATCCAGTCTTCCTCACGCCTTCTTTAAAACTTCTTAAAACTCCAAAACATCTAAAGATCCATCAACCCTTCTATCAGACTGACCTCTATCAGTTTTTTTTCTGCATCTATATTTTTCACAAACTCGTCCACCTTCGGCACTAAAAATTTTTTCCCGTCTTTTTTTTCCACTTCAAATATATCCTGTGCTGTATTCTGTATGACATCTGTAACTTTCCCCAGTATGTCGCCTTTACTGTCCACCATCGTCATGCCTATGAGATCTCTGACATAAAACTGTCCTTGCGGAAGCTCCGGCAGATCTTCTTCTGTTATATACAGTGTTTTTCCTTTCATAGCTTCAGAGGCATTTCTGTCATTTATCTCTGCGAATTTGACTATCACTACGTTTTTCTGCAGTCTCACATTCTCAACTTCAAGCATCTCATCTTCAGCATATAAATACTGAGTTTCCATATATATATCTGCACTGTCGGAATAATTGTATACCTTTACTTCACCTTTAAGTCCCACAGCATTTACTATCTTGCCTATCTCTATTTTTTCCATAACATCACCACAATACAACACAGGCACATATATCAGAATACATGTGCCCGTAAAAATTTTATTGAACTATCTCCACTACTACTTTCATATTGGCTTTTGTAGCCGCCGCCTTTACAACAGTTCTTATAGCCTTGGCGATCCTTCCCTGCTTTCCGATAACTTTTCCCATGTCATCCGAAGCCACCTTGAGCTGTATAACTGTAGTGCCATTTGACTGAGATTCCGAAACCTCAACCTGCTCCGGATGTTCCACCAGCGACTTTGCAATTGCACTAACTAATTCTACCATTAGCCTCACCACTTTCTATAAAATGCCGCTCTTTTTGAAAAGTCCTTTTACCGTGTCTGTAGGCTGAGCTCCGGTAGCAAGCCATTTTTTAGCTTTTTCTTCATCGATCTTTATATCCGCAGGATCTGTAAGCGGATTATAATAACCTATTTCCTCTATGAACTTTCCGTCTCTCGGCGCTCTTGCGTCTGCTACTACTACACGATAGAAAGGCTTTTTATGAGCTCCCATTCTCTTAAGTCTGATCTTAACCATTTTTCTTTATTTCCTCCTAAAAATATAATAGATTTGATTGATATATTGTACAGGCTTGCGAAAAACCGTTTAAAAACCTCTGAACTTCCTGCCCAGTTTCCCGCCTCCGCGTCCTGTAAAACTCTTCATCATTTTCTTTGTTTCGTCATATCTCTTTACAAGCTGATTGATTTTAGATACAGGCTGGCCTGATCCTGCCGATATCCTCCTTCTTCTGCTCGCATTGAGAATAGACGGATCTTCACGTTCCTTCCTCGTCATCGACTGGATGATCGCTTCCATCTGAACAAAGTCTTTTTCACTCTGCTCAACATTGACGTTTTTCATTGCGTTTGAGTTCATACCCGGCATCATGCCAAGAACTTTCGCAATACCGCCCATTTTTCTTATCTGTCCCATCTGTTCAAGAAAATCTTCAAGGGTGAACTGATTCTTCCTCAGTCGCTTTTCAAGTTCCTTTGCTTTTTCATCATCGTAATCTTCCTGAGCTTTCTCTATAAGTGTGAGCATATCGCCCATACCCAGTATCCTGCTCGCCATTCTTTCCGGATGGAACGGCTCAAGTGCATCGAATTTTTCACCTGTTCCGACAAATTTTATAGGTCTTCCCGTCACCTTCTTCGTTGAAAGAGCTGCTCCGCCTCTTGAATCACCGTCCATCTTTGTCATGATTATGCCGTCGATCCCAAGGCGTTCATTAAATCCTTCCGCCGCATTCACTGCATCCTGACCTGTGAGAGCGTCTACAACAAGAAGTATCTCATGGGGCTTCACCGAAGCTTTCAGTCTTACAAGCTCTTCCATAAGCTCTTCATCGATCTGCAGACGGCCTGCCGTATCCACTATCAGCACGTTACAGCCTTTCCTTTCAGCCTCTTTCACAGCTTCTTTGGCTATCTTTTCCGGGTCTTTGCTTCCCTCTATGGTAAAAACCGGAGTATCTACTGCGCTGCCCACTATTTTCAGCTGTTCTATCGCAGCAGGTCTGTAAACGTCGCACGCGCACAGCATAGGATTTTTGCCGTTCTTTTTAAGATATTTTGCCAGCTTTCCGCATGTGGTAGTCTTACCTGTACCCTGCAGTCCCACCATCATATATACGGTAAAGCCTTTAGGAGAATACGTGAGCTTGCTTCCGGTCCCTCCCATAAGCTCTGTCAGCTCTTCATTTACGATCTTTATCACCTGCTGGCCGGGAGTAAGACTCGCCATTACTTCTTCCCCAAGAGCTTTTTCTTTTACGCTGTTTACAAATTCCTTTACGACCTTGAAGTTTACATCCGCTTCAAGAAGAGCCAGCTTAACTTCACGCATTGCGGCATTTATATCGGCCTCAGTCAGACTTCCTTTCCCTTTGAGTCCTTTGAAAACACCCTGTAATTTTTCCGATAATCCTTCAAATGCCATGGATTATTCCTCCAGTTTATCTATGATACATTTAACTTCTCTCAAATTCGATATGAGCACATCTCTGTCAGCTTCACCTTCTGCAAGCGTTGTCATCATACCGTCTATAACTTTATCTATTTCATTTAAAGCAGCGCTGCTTCGCATGAATTTTTCCACAAGTCCAAGCTTTTCCTCATATCCGACAAGTGCCTTCTCTGCATTTTTAAGCGAATCGTGCACTCCCTGCCGGCTTATTGAAAACTCCTGAGCTATCTCCGAAAGAGACAGGTTTTCCTCATGATAAAGTCTCATCACTTCGCGTTGCTTTTCAGTAAGGAGACGCCCGTAAAAATCATACAGCAGACTCGCCTTAGTAACATCTTCTATATTCATTGCTTCAACCTCGCTATGACAGTATATATCAGCGAAAAACAACTGTCAAGTGTTTATACTTAACAGCCGTCCTTTTTCTTCATTTTCAGAAGCTCCTCCTTACGCTGCGGATCTATCCTGCGACTTTCTCTCGCTTTCTGTATTGCTTTGTTGTGTGTAAAAATATCAAGGCCCGCACCTTTGATAAATTCAACAGTCTTATCGTAAAACTTTACGAAGCATATCGAAAGAAGCCATGCATTCGCCATTTTAGCATAATAGCCTTCATGCTTTATATTTTTTGAAATTTCAAGAACTCTGTCTATATATTCCTCATCTATGTAATATCCCGTGAGCATCACAAGTGCAAACCTCACGTCAAACTCGCGCTCACTGCTCAAATATTTTTTCAAAAAATCGTAGGTTTCTTTCTTATATTTTTTAACTTCTTTCAATCCTCCGCAAAATACATCGCATATCCCCCAGTTTCTTATATGAGGGACAAACTCCTCTATCATTGAAAAAAACTTTTCACGATCGGGATTTTTGCAAAGTCCTATGAGCATACCTCTGAGCATGATTTCCTCATAGTACTCATTTTTCAAACATCCAAATACCTCATCAAGGTTTTCTTTTTCAGAGCGGTATAATCCTTTTGCGTAATTTCTAAGCACGGGAACTCTTATCCCTATTATCTTTTCTTCTCCCGGCACAAGTTTACGATGAAATTCTGCGTATTCTTCATCTCTGAGATCGAACAAGTCTTTTCTTATATCATCTCCTCTAATTTCTGCCATGTCTCCTGATCCTCTTTTCTATATATTTTTCAAGTTGCTGCTTCAAAGGACTTTCTGTCTTGAACGCCAGCAAAAAGCGTTTTTTCTCTTCCAGCTCGCTTCTCTGCACAGCAAGAAACTCTTTCAATTCCTCGTACTTTATTACGATCTCTTTTTCCCTCGCAAACCTCTTTATTCCTGCCGATACCTGCATCGAATACCATACATCTATTACGAATATTCCAAAAAACATGCCGATAAAAAATGAAAATGCAAGATGGTGAGAAAGCCATACTATCCACTCTATGACATATGGATTTATCACAAAATAATATATACATCCTAAAAGTCCCCATATTATTGAAAACTGCGGGCATATGATCCCCTGAATATTTCCTTTCATCTCCGTGTAGTCCCACAGCTTTAAATTCATTCCCTTTATAAATATAAGTCCTGCTATGTATTCTATAAGAGTCATTACAACTGCCATCGTTACAAGGATTATCACTGCGTCTGCGGCTTCGTTGCCTGTCATATTCACAGAACTGAGCATCGAAACAAAATACATCCCCCAAAGTCCGAATCCATATATGGGAAGATAAGGTCCTGTAAGAAACCCCGGGTTTATCCATTTTCTTTCCGGATTGGACTTGGAAAAAAACCGCCTGAACACCACCTCCATACACCATCCGAGACAGCTTCCTATAAAAAACAGAAAAGCAAAAACAAGAATCTCACTCATATTCTCTTCTCCCTCCTTTTAATTTGAAATGATTTTTTCTGAATTCGATTATACCTTCGTCTCTCAGCTTACCGAGCTCCTTGGACATAGCACTTCTGTCCACAGACAGAAAATCTGCCAGCTGCTGTCTGTTAAAGGATATATCAAATTCTGAATTTCTTTTACTCAAAGACTGAAACGACAGATAGGAAAGCAGTTTTCCCCTTATCGTACGCTGTGACAGGTATTCCATCTTTCTGGTAAGTTTGCGATTTCTCGCCGCCATAACATACACAAAATTTTCCATTAGCTTTGAATGATACGGGCATACGCTTGAACATGCAGTGAAGATCTTCCTCATATCCATAAAAATCGCATAACCGTCATCCGCAGCCACTGCATTTATAGCCATGGGCTCTCCTTCCAGAAAATTATAGACCTCTCCCAAAAGATCCCCGCTTGATATTTCAGCGACTATGCTGTTGTTTCCCCAGTAATCTTCCCTGTCGATATAAACCCTGCCCTCAAGTATCATAACTGTCTTATCCGGAAGATCACCCACTCTGTAAATGTATTCTCCCTTCAAAAATGTCTTACCTGAAGCCGAAAGGCATTTCAGCATGGAGCTTATATCATCGTCCGACATTCCTCGAAAAAGTTTTGATTTTTTCATCAGATGCATATATTTTTCCATTTTATTCTCCATTATTGTGGTAAAAACAACATACAGATTACGTCTATTGTATTAAAATCCGTATATAAAAGCAAGGAGGTATCTCATATGAGACGAAAAGACAGGGAAATGGATAAAAAATTTGCCTTTTATGTGACTGATAAATGTGACTATGCCGTGATTTCCATGGTAACGCCGGACGGTGTCCCCTACTGTCTTCCAATAACGATAGCGAGGGATGAGGAAATCATTTACTTTCATTCCGCTCTGGACGGCCTCAAAGTAGATGTCCTCAGAGAGAATCCGAATGTCTGCATAAGCTGTGTAGGTGATACGAACAAACCTGATGATAAATTCACCACCGAATTCGAATCTTCAATAATACGAGGGAAAGCCTTTGAAGTCGAAGACAATGCAGAAAAGATCCATGCGCTTAAGTTGATATGTCAGCGTCACTCGCCAAACAATATGGATAACTTTGATAAAGCGACAGAAAAAAGCCTTGGCCGCACCGGAGTCTGGAAGGTCGTCATAGATTCGATCACCGGAAAACGAAAAAAATACGATGACGACGGAAAGGAAATGAAATTCGGACGCATGAAATAAGGTAAAACAAAGGAGATAATTATGATAAAAAAAATAATAAAAATAGACGAAGAAAAATGCAATGGCTGCGCTCTCTGCACCTATGCCTGCCACGAAGGAGCTATAGGTATGGTAGATGGGAAAGCAAAGCTTCTAAACGAAGATCACTGCGACGGGCTCGGAGACTGTCTGCCTGTATGTCCTACGGGAGCCATCTCTTTTGAGGAAAGAGAAGTTTCCCCATGCGCACACAGCGCCCCTGCGGAAATGCGGACAAATAACGCTTTATCAAACTGGCCCGTTCAGATAAAGCTTGCACCTGTCAATGCTCCATATTTTAGCGGTGCAGATCTTCTGATCGCCGCTGACTGCACAGCTTTCTCCTATGCAGATTTCCATGAGGATTTTATCAGAAACAGAGTAGTCCTGACAGGATGTCCAAAGCTTGATATGGTGGATTATTCAGAAAAGCTTGCGGAAATAATAAGATCCAACGATATCTCTTCAGTAACTGTTGCCAGAATGATCGTACCATGCTGCGGAGGTCTTGAATTTGCAGTCAGAAAAGCTGTTGAAACAAGCGGAAAAGATATACCTCTCGATATAGTCACCATCAGCATAAAAGGTGAAATAATATAACTGAAAATCACAGTTATCTGCCTGTTCAGCAGATAACTGTGATTTTTTCATCCTCAGTCAGCCCTATTACATCATATCTTAAGTTTCTCAACCTCTTTATGAATTCAATATCGTCACTCTCTATGATCTCTCCCGGACACACAAGAGGGATCCCCGGCGGATACGGTATTACAGAAGCTCCGCACACCATACCGCAGCATTCATCGATGTCGATCAGGCACTTCTCTCCGGCGGTGCTCCCGGAAGCTTTTTTTCTGACTTTTGTCCATACTTTATTGATATTTCCCTTCCGCCTGATCTCCTTTGCCTTATAATGAGGCTTATATTCTTCGGCAATGTCCGCCAATGCTTCCAAAAGTCTGTCCATATCCTGCTTCGTATTCCCTATTCCAGTCATACACATTAGCAGATCCCCGCAGGCCAGCTCCGGAAAAATATTTTTTTCTATGAGTTTTCTTTCAAGCTCTGCACCTGAAAGTCCGTATGCACTCATATCCATATTGATTTTCGTGCTGTCCATGATTTCAGGCATATCGATGGTTTTCAATCCTTTTATCTCAGATGCCGCGCGGTAAAAATATTCCACATTATACTGCCACTGACCAAACAGCTCATTTCCGTGTTTTTCGATTATTTCCGCATTTATATCCAAAGAGGCCATAAGTATATATGAAGGGCTTGAGCTTTCTATCATTTGCAGCCTGTCCTTCAATATATCTACATCCACTCTTTCTGAATTTACATTCAAAACTGCGCTCTGTGTAAAAGAAGCAAGGGTCTTATGCGTGCTGTTTATTATAATGTCTGCTCCTGCTGTCTCTGCCGAAACAGGAGCCTTCTCCATGAATTTAAGGTGTGCTCCGTGTGCCTGATCTATTATGAGTATTCCGCCTTTCCTGTGCACGGTGTCCGCAATCTTTTTTATATCGCTGCACACTCCATAGTAATCAGGGCTTGGCAGGATCACAGTCTTTGCCTCAGGCTCTTCATCCATCAAACGTCTTATGTCTTCTGCTTTGATCGGTCCGGATATCCCGTATTCATCTATTATTCCCGGATATACATACACAGGCGTTATCCCTCCTAAACGCACTGCATTGAAAACCGATTTATGACAATTTCTCGCCATTATCAGCTTTCCTCCCGGCTTCACACACGACAAAACAGCAGCTATTATACCTCCGCTTGTACCATTTATCAAAAGATGAGAATCCTTTACACCGTATATATCCTTATATTTTATCTCTGTGTTCCTTATTATTCCTTCGGCTTTGAACAGATTGTCCGCGCCGTATATTTCTGTGATGTCACAATCCACCGCTCTGTTGAGGAATCCGCCGTATCCGTATTTTTCGTATATTTTCCTCCCCTTATGTCCGGGCATATGAAACGACACGGCATCCTTTTGTGCGTGCTCCATCAGGAATGCCAGTATTCTTTGATCTTTTACAATATTTTTTCCTGTCATATCGGTCATCCTATCTGAATTTTTATCATCATTATCCCATAATAGCGCACCAAATCACAGGAACTATCAATGCAGGGAGCATGTTAAGCGTCTTACAGTCCTTTATATTAAGGATCGCAAGACCTGAACTCAATATGAGGAATCCTCCGACTATCGACAGTTCCGTCATCATATTATCTGTTATAAAATCTCCTAAAAGCATCGTGATCCCGTATATACTTCCCTGCCAGAGAAAAAGTATCCCCGCCGCCAGTACCATGCCGATACCGTATGTCGATGCAAATACCATGGATGTTACAAAGTCCAGCATAGCGTTTGTAAATAAAAATGTATGATCATGATAAAGCGCGCTTTGAACAGGACCGAGTATAGACAATGTCCCTACGCAGAATATAAGCGAGCCTGTAACTATTCCCTGCCACAGCTTTCCGCCGTCCTTCTGCTTCGACGTCAGATTGTTCACACGTTCATCGATCTTAAGTACAGTCCCTGTAAGCGTGCCCAGCGCAAGACTTGCTATGAACAATACCGGATAATTGCTGTCCGGCATATTCTGGACTACAGTGTTTATCCCGAGCCCGAAAGCCGCAAGACCCATAGCAATGAAAAGTCCCTGACTGTATTCTTCCTTCAAAACTTTTTTCACCATTCCGCCTATGAGGCTGCCGGCAACTATAGTTCCCATGTTCACCAATGTTCCTATCACTTTTTCACCTTCCAAAACTCAATACATTATCAAAACTATATTATATCTTCTGCCGCTTGTACTGTAAACACTTTATAATCCTCTGCCGCCGGTCACCGGATCCTGAAACAGTGCTATATCCGGAGCATTGAATGTAAAGATCACGAAAAGCAATGCCGCCCCTGTTACGGCTTCCGCGATAAATACATCTGAAAATGCTGAGAATCTTTCGTTTTTTTCTTTTTTTAAAAACACATACATGAACAAATACGAGCACATTACACTTACATAGAATATTCCTATATCAGCTGCAAGTATATGGTATCCCAGCACACCTGTATATGTATAGAATAAAACTATTATCGCAGCCATTCCTATGAAGACAGATATCCCTTTAACACTTATAAATCCTCTGTAATTTTTTCCGTATATCATGTATTCGAGGAATCCTGCCGCAAAAGCCGGCCAGAATATCAGTTTCAAATGCTCCCAGGTGCTCTCGTTGACTGCTCCGATTACAGCCCAGAAAGTCCCGCCTATATTCTCATATGCGAAATGTAGCATCGTTCCCGCAGCAGATACAAAAAACGCTGCAGCTATGCTGAACAGCTTTATTTTTCTCAAAACATTCACCTCCATGCACTTATATTATGCGGAAGTCCGTCTGTATATTTGCATATAAACTATTTTAAAGCCATATGAGAAATTCATCATTATAAAGCCGCACGCATATATGCTGCGTGCGGCCTGTTATGTCTGCTGTATCCATCTTTTGTTTTTACACTTCGGGTCTCCATTTATTCCATATTTCTGAGGAATGTCTCATATGCAAGTCTTGCTTCGTATATATCCACCTTGCTTGATACTTCATAAGGAGCGTGCATATTCTGAACAGCTATGCCGCTGTCGATAACCTCCATACCGTAGTTGGCAAGTATATAAGCGATAGTACCGCCGCCGCCTCTGTCGACCTTTCCAAGCTCCGATGTCTGATATCTTATCTCTTTGTCGTCGAGAATCTTTCTCAGTTTTGCTATGTATTCAGGGTTTGCATCGTTTGAGCCTGATTTTCCTCTTGAGCCGGTATACTTATTAAAAGTAAGTCCTCCGCCGAAATACGCGCAGTTGTTCTTCTCCATGACCGACGGATAGTTGGAATCGAATGCCGCACTTACATCGGAAGATAAAACTCTCGACCTGCTCATAGTTCTTCTTAAAGCAAGTTCACTGTAGCATCCGGCACAGTTCATGACTTCCGCCAGCGTATTTTCAAAGAATCTGGAGTGCATACCCGTCGCTCCCACGCTTCCTATCTCTTCCTTGTCAACGAGGAGACATACGCACGTCTTTTTCGTATTGTCCAGCGCAAATATTGCCTCTGCCGAAGGATAGGCGCATACTCTGTCATCCTGTCCATAGCCGATTATCATACTGCTGTCAAAGCCGTAATCACGCGCAGGTCCCGCCGGTACTGCTTCAAACTCTGCTGAATGAAAATCGCTTTCTTCCATTCCGTATTTTTCTTTGAGTATACTCAGTATATTCGCCTTTACCGGCTCGCTCTCCTCTCCTTTAAGCGGCATACTTCCTACGAGAAGATTCAGATCCTCTCCCTCTACCACTTTATCTCCTCTTTTCTGAAGCTGCGCCGATGCGAGATGTATCAGCAGGTCAGATACTCCTGTTACCGGCTCGTCAAAGGATTCTCCCATGCTTACCTTAACAGAACTTCCGTCTTTTTTGACTACCACCCCATGAAGCGCCATAGGCATTGCTACCCACTGATACTTTTTCACTCCTCCGTAATAATGAGTTTCCATCAAAGCCATATTCTCATCTTCATAAAGGGGATTCTGCTTCAAATCAAGACGTGGCGAATCTATATGCGCCCCCAGAATATTCATGCCTCCGTCAAACAGATCTTCGCCTATGTGGAATATCGCCATCATTTTATTCATGTTTACGGCATAAACTTTATCTCCCGGCTTGAGTTTTTTATCTTCGGAAATCACTTCATCCAGTCTTCTGTATCCATGATTTTCAGCCTTTGCTGAAAATTCTTCGATACACTCTCTTTCCGTCTTACAGCTGCTTATAAATTTTCTGTACCCTTCGCAGAATTCAAACACATCTGCTTTGCCTTTATCATCGTATTTTTCCCATGCGTTTTTTCTTTTCATATCTCTGTTTCAATCTCCTTTCATCTGTATCATGTGAACGTCACCAGCTCAGGCTCCGGTTTGTTTCCTTCCGATATGGACAACAGCTTCAGCACAGGCCCTTCTTCACCGTACATATCGCAGTATCTGTAGTCAAATTTCACATTTACCCTTATCCAATACTCATGTTTGAAATCGATATTTCCTTCAAAATAGCATACGAATCCGAGGAATTGTATATCCTCTTCGCAACAGGTCATGATATGCCTTCCCGGGACGAAGTATTTACTGCCCGACTCTGCGCTGGCACAGTATTTTGCTGTGAACTCTATTTCCTTGTCCATATATCTTTCAGGATGATCCATCGCATCAAGATACCAGAGTCCGTAGTCCATATCATCGATCACAACTTTGCTTCCGCTGTAATCAAAAGGCATTTCCTCTGCCTCATTCTGGAACATAGTCCCGTCTTTTCTCTCGAACGCGACCTGCACCTGAGGATTGAACGCCTTCAGATTCCTCCTGAATTTCAGACGATCCGTATCGTCGTCACAGCGATTGAATATTATGAGGTTTGAATCTTTCAGCGGCTCCATGAAAGTTTTTCTCATATTGTTTATATACAGCTCCGCAGTCTCTGCATTCACCGTGGAATAAACTCCTCCGAGGAACCACTCCGGCGGCATATTGCCGTTGAAAAAATTATCCATGGACCACATACCATTATACTCGACCATTATCTGCGCCGGATCCTCTTTTTCACATTCATTCCAAAACTCTCTGTTCAGATCCTCAGGATTTTCAACCGTCAAAAGCTTCATCGAATGTTTTCTTAAAAACTTCTCGCTGTATCCCCTCTCGCCTTCTTCGCATCTCACGAGAATTGTAAGTCCCGGCTCCAGAAAACCTTCCTCTCCTGCGACTTCATGTATGAGAGTGGATTTGCCGCTGTCCAGCAGTCCTGTAAACAGATAGACCGGTCTTTCCATATTATTTCATCTCCCTTTCAATGATCCTTTTAAATACCATTTATTTTTTCTTGCTTTCATATATAAAGGATAATCCTACCCGAATACTTTTTGCAGAGCTTCTTTATCAAGATCAACCCCTATAATGCATACTCGTCCGATATAATCAGCTCTTCTGTCTCTCGTCTCCGTCTCTCCCGGAACCATATCAAACTCAATCCATTTACCGTCCTCCTGCTGGACCATGCCTTTAGCGCGAAGTACTTCTCCAAAATCATTGCCTGTCTCAAGGAGTTTTAGTATATCCTTGAGCTCGTTCTCCGAAAACCTGCGTACTGTCTCGATACCCCAGCTCGTGAACACTTCATCAGCATGGTGGTGGCCTTCATGATCATGGTGATGATGGTGATCGTGTTCGTGATGCTCATGCTCATTGGCGTGGTGATGATTGTGATCATGGTCGTGATGATGATCATGGCTGTGGTGATGTTCGTAATCATGGTCGCCGTGATGTCCGTAATCGTGATGGTGATCATCATGTATTTCCATCTCTTCTACCAGCTTCATGATCTCTTCTTTCAAATCATGCCCATTGCTCAAGGCTTCTTTTATCATATCTCCAGACAAATCATTCCACGGAGTGGTTACTATTGCCGCTCTATCATTTTTCTCCCTGAGCTTTTCCACGCATTTGGCCAGCTTCTTCTCGTCCATCTTCTGCGTACGGCTAAGGACAACAGTATCCGCATACTCTATCTGATTATTAAAGAATTCCCCAAAATTTTTCATGTACATCTCAGTTTTACTGCCATCGACCACAGTTATGAGATTCTCTATTTTTATTCCCGCCTTATCGCTCATATCAGAAACCGCTTTAGCCACATCTGAAAGCTTGCCTACTCCCGAAGGCTCTATAATTATCCTGTCCGGATCATACTGCTCCACTACCTGTTTCAGCGCTCTGGCAAAATCTCCTACCAGGGTGCAGCATATACATCCTGAATTCATTTCAGTGACCTCAATTCCTGAGTCCTGCATGAATTTCCCATCTATGCCGATCTCTCCGAATTCATTTTCTATAAGCACTATTTTACTTTCCTTATAAACCTTTGATATCAGCTCCTTTATGAATGTAGTCTTACCTGCACCCAAAAAACCCGATATAATATCTACTTTCGTCATATAATCCGCTCCCTTTCTATGATCTTATTTGCATATAGCCTACGCATACTGTACATATTCAATCAAATACAATATTAAAATTATATCACATGAAGAAAATGTTTTCCAGACGGTGAAAATCCGTGCCTGTATTCACAGTATTCAGTTGTGGTTGCACCCTTTCCGCATAAGTATAGATATAGATATAGATATAGATATAGATATAGATATAGATATAGATATAGATATAGGTGCAGATTATGTAAACCATGTTTTTATCAAAAGCATGTGTTTTAAGCGATATTTTCAGACTTTGTTTAGTCAGAAAATCTCAGAAAATTTTGTTAAAGCATTTATTTGTGTATAAATTGTATATTTTCATAATATATTTGCTGAAAAGCGAGTGAAATGGTATATTGATCTCATATTTGATTTGATTATATTAAATAAAAAACAACCCTCAACGGATTGCCTCAAATCAGATATATATTAACACTTCCACTGCTTCAAATTCTTCTATTAAAGAGTAACACACTGATTTCCCTCATATTTAATCTTCATAAGTATGCGTAATTTCCTGAATAATACCTTCTGACCTTCTCTGCTCTTCTAAAATTTCTTTAAAAGTTTTTTCTCATCATCCCTCAATTATTTCCCATCTGCCACCTTTGCTACTGCCATCTAAAGGAGCAGGGTTTTCTTTAGAATATAAATAATCTTCGCCACTGTCGTCTATCACTATATACATATCATGATCTTCTCCCAATATTGTATATATTTTTCCATTAGTTAAAGAGTCGACTCCAAAACTTTCTCCTATATATCGTGCTTTCATTTCTTCCCACTCCTATTTTTGTTTTATTTTCTTCATATTCATAACCATGAGCCTGCTTTAATAAAGCATTTTCGACATATCTGCATATAACCTCATCTCTTTTTTAATAATGAAATAAATGAGCGAAAACATTTTTTTAAGTATTGTTTTTACTGTGGACATTCAGCTTTTGTATTAACGCCTCCTGCAACACTCTCGACACATTCAAATTTGCCGCCTCTGCCTCCTGGTTAAGCCAATTTGGGAGTGTAACATTCCTTCTCACGGCTTTATTATCAAGCCGTCTTCGATATACCTGTAAATCCACATCTACGAGAGACACTATACTTTCTCCGTCTTCCGCAAAAGTCCCCTTTTTCAAATCGATATCATTTAAAGCAGATGCTTTTGCTACAGGCTCTCCTCTGTCTTCTGCAGAAATACAAGAAAGCCCTATAGCATCCCTTGCCATCATGATAGCGTCTGCAAAAGAAGCCTTTTCCTTTCCCTCTTCATTAGCCTCAGTAAGAATATTCAAATCCGGTACTTCAATCAAAATATTTGTTTTAATATCCGTAAAAATAACAGGATATGTCACTTTCATTTGTCCCCTCCTATAATCCCCATTTTTTTAATATCGCTTTAGCAAGTTTCTCATTTATCTCTCTATGACGCGGCACCTTCTCTTCATCTTTACCACGTCTGTATATGTCATGATTACCACCGTGCCTTTCAAATTCAAACCCTGCCTCACATAATTTTTTAACAAGCTCTCTTTGTTTCATAGAAACTTCTCCTCATATTGTATATAATACATATTATATACACATTTGTAAACCTTGCACAAAAAATTTATGGCTTTAATATAATAAACTCTCCATAAAAGATACTGGAGAGCCTACAACAACTGTTCTTGAATATCTGCTAATATAATTTCTTTACTGTAAAACACGTGATATTCGTCAGAATATTTATCTTTCGCGTCTCCAGACTCAACTCATTTAATTTTATATTTTGCACTCAATATATTTAATTTCATTTTACCTTCAAATAAAAGACCCGGGGACCAAAGGTGACCCGAGTATATTCTCTTTCATGTTCATTCCTCTACTATTTCAAATTCAGACAGGTCTAATAAAAAATCTTCCCCCGTTTCATCTATAATTCTGTAGTCGCCTCTTTCGACTGACTGTACTTCATATATTTTGCTATTTATCAATGACGCATCAGTTTTGTTTATATATCTAACTTTCATCGATATACCTCTTCTCTTTCATTTCGTAAACTTCACCGTTAGCTTCGTACCAATGCATCTCTACTGGCACCCTTTTGCCATTCTTTATAATATATCCTTTACCACTTACTTAGTTTTACAATGACTCAATTTCTCCGGTTACTAAAATTAGGAG
>JABLTT010011200.1_pt1 | contig 46666 bp, 45 predicted proteins | sample 7160061 | NCBI WGS metagenome assembly JABLTT01 (sample SAMN14651232, study PRJNA627086) | human gut metagenome | isolation source: feces | host: Homo sapiens
CCGCCAGCGTTCATCCTGAGCCAGGATCAAACTCTCATGTTTAAAGTTGATTCTTATTCAAGATTACTTAGCTTGGCTAATGTTATCTTAAACCGTCTTACTTGGTTTTTGTTCTGAATTTTCTCAAATCCTAAGGTCTAAACCGAACCTTTTGAATTGTTAGAATTTTCAGGGTTTTACATACTGTTTAATCTTCAATTTTCAAGGATCTTTGCTGTTGCTCGCAAGCAACTTTGATAGTTTATCATAAGTCGTTTTGTTTGTCAACAACTTTTTTATTTTATTTTTTGTAGTTGTTTTTATTTTCAACAGCAACTTTTATATCTTATCACAAGCAGCTGTATCTGTCAACAACTTTTTAATCTTTTTTCAAGATCATTTCCACTGTTTTCGCAGTGGAATTATAATATAGCATTTTACCGTTTAAATGTCAAGGGAATTTGTTCCATTTTTTTCAACAATTTTCAACTGAAGTTTACTCTCTAATTCAAATCACTATATATACGCATTTTACAATTCTATTTCTATATATAGTGATTTAAAAACAGAACCAATCGCAGAATAAACAAGCTATTTACGCTTGAATCGTTTGAATTGAAGATATTTTTGATTTAATATATTAAATATGCGCTTCCGTAAATATACGGCAGCGCACAAATATACAGCCTTTATTAAAATTTTCCTCCTATAAAACCGCTAAGCAGAAAATCCAGGGGATTGTATTGATACAGAAACGAAAGCCAGCTGCTGGCACGAATCTGCTGTTCAAGGATCTGTCCTATCGGTGCGGCTTCAAAAAATTTCAGCACTATGCCTGCAATCCATAAAATTAAAAGCCCCTGAGCCAATCCCAGAAAGGCTCCCGCCAGCTGATTTAAACCGCATATAATGGGAAGTCTCGCAATCAGATCCAGCCAGTGAATCAAAAAATGGATCAAAACATAGCTTAAAACAAAAATAAGCACACTGCAGACAACATGGATTGCCATATCAGCCAGACATGCTGTAATATATTCTGTAAACTGCTCCACTCCCAAAATATTGTAAAACTCGCTGTTATTATTTTCTATCAGCATATCCTTTATAGACTGGGGCAATTTCAATCCTTCAATGACTGTTCTCTGAGAGGCCGGCGCTTGTATGTCGTCCTCCCTCGATTCATTCCAACCGGATGCTGCCAAAATAATCTCAGCTGCCCGGCTGTGGATCTGAGGATTGCTCTCAATAAATTCTGTCACTGATGGCGTGACTATCTTCACAAGACAAATGGTAAGTACCAGTGCGCCCACTGAAACGCATTGTCTCAAAAATCCTCTATGATGGCCATATAAAACCATTCCTATCAAAAATACGGCTGCCGCAATGGGCAGCCAGTGTTCTATTATCATGCCTTACTTCTTTCGGTCTTTATTATTTAAGTATCCAGGTTTGGATGGCAGCTGCCACTCCGTCCTGCTCATTTGTAAGTGTTGCCTCATCTGCAGCAGCCTTAACATAATCAGAAGCATTTCCCATAGCAACCCCAGTTCCAGCCGCTTTCAGCATGGAAATATCATTTTCACCATCTCCAAAAGCCATTGTTTCTTCCCTGGGGATACCAAGATGATCTGCCAGCCACAAGAGTGCATTTCCCTTGGTAGCCGCCTCTGCATTTATCTCCAGATTATTATACATGGAGGAGCTGATCGCAAGGCCTTCAACAGAGGACAGCTCTTCCCGCAAAATCTCTTTGTCTGAAAGATCTGCCAGAAAAACGTTTATCTTTTCAGCACAGTTTTTTGTTTCAACCATATACTGATAAATATCCGGCACTACATCTCTGGTAGCTCTCACCAATTTCTGAACAGCCGGACTGATTCCAAATTCTTCCATATGTTCAAAAAAACTGGATTGTGTAATACCGCGTCCCTGTACATATGGGTCATACATCACATGGTACTGTCTGACTATATCCAAAATCTGAAGTGCCTGTTCATTAGAAAGAACGCACTGACTTAACCGCCTTCCGGTTTCCAGATCCACCACTGCACCGCCATTGGTCGTAATGGCATAACGAACTCCAGGGATCGCACGAAGCTCCTTTGGAATCCCATCTGCCGGGCGTCCGGTAGCCGGTACAACCTGTATGCCCCGACGGGCACATTCCGCCAGAGCCTGTATATTATTTTCCGACAGCTGTTTCTGATCATCTAAAAGCGTACCATCCAAATCAAGGGCAATCAAACGAATCTGTTTCTTCATATAAAATGCTCCTCTTTCAGAATAAGAAGTCCTGCTTTGTCATATTTGGAAGAGAAAAGCCCTGTCATTTTTTTGAATAATGACGGATTTTCTGCCTTATCTGCTGCCTCTTCGATCAGCGCTTCCGCAGCAGCCTTTGTCAGCTTTTCCCCATCCTCTTCCATAATTTCGATTCGTTCATAAAGAGCCAGCATGCTCTTGCCTGAAATACTGCAGTCAATACTGCTGGCATATTCACAGGCATATTTTGCAAACTCATCAATATCCATTTCCTGCTCAGGTTCTTCTAAAACAGGCTCTTTCTCAGTCTGTACCGGAGGTTCAGGAACCAGAGGGATCACCTGTCTGCGTTTCGCCGCAGCCGGCTTAGCTGCCTGTGCAGCGTCTCCTGTTTCTCCGGCTTTTCCGGATGGTGCTGCCAGCCTCTTCTCTTCTTCCATTTCAGAAGGACGGAAAGCTGCCTGATACGCAGGACGGGACGGAAGAATATCTCCCTCCGTCTCTGTCGTTTCCTGCTCAACTGTCTTTTTCGTGCGGACAGGCGCTGCAGATGCAGGAGCTTCATGAAGCTTCACCGCACGAACCGGACGGTTATCCGGCTCTGCTCCTTTCCCCTGCTCCTTTACAGAAGTCCCAATGCACTCAAACCTCTTAGCCAGTCCCGGATAGGTTTTGTGGAGCTCCTCCAAACGCTCTGCGGTATCGATCAGCACCACACTCATGCCGGTTTCATCTCTTGCCATAAGCTGATTGAGCTCCTGAAGAATCGACTCATTCATATCTCCAGCCTGTTCGATAATCAGGTCTTTTCCCGTAAGCTTGTCTGACAAAGTAAAAATTCCTCTGTTATTTAAACGGGCTCCTGTAATCTTTGCAGCCTGATTTTTAGCACCTGTTTCCTGATGAATCCGTTTTAATGTCTTTACCGCCAGCTCAAAACCCTTTTCCGGTTCATCTGCCTCAATCATCAGGTGATTTGATCCGCTGTACATCGGTCCCTTTTTCAAGTGACGTATATCCGCCAGCACCTGTGTCTGGGCCGCCTGAGTTTCCTCGCTGTACCCATGCTCCTCTGCCAGCCGGGACATTTCCTTTGCAAGATCCTCCTGAGCTTCGGCCTCGTGAAGCTGTGCACGGAGAATTTCTTCTTCTTTTGATGAGCCGGAAGCTATTTCCGGCTCAGAAGACACCTCCGGCTCACTGTCCGCTTCTGGCTCTTCTTCCTCACAGGACAGCTCCGGTTCCTCCTCAGGCTCCTGTACAGCCTCGGAAAAGGCCTCTTCCTCCCCTGCTTCTTCGTCATCAAACACAGCCTCTGGCTGCTCCTCTAACATCTCCTCTTCCAGTTCAGGCTCTTTTGTATAGGCTGCTTCCTGCTGATACACATAAGCATCCTCCGCTTCCTGCTCTGCCTGTGCATCTTCCTCATCAATCGGAAGAACCATAGGCTTTTTCTTATTATATTCTGTTTCTACAGCCTTCAACCGGGCCTCATACTTATCCTTATTTTCCACCAGATCCATCTGATAGTCTGTAAGAGGAGCATACTGAACCTTTAAGTCAATCGCCTTGTCTACATATTTTCCTGTTCCAAACATAAGCATAATCTTGTCACAGGTCATCACACAAAGCTGCTCCATATGGGCCGCATTGTAAAGCTCTGCCAGCTCATAAAGCCATTTCTCATCCAGTTCTACATTACAGTACTGCTCCAGAGTATGGATCAGCTGCTCTACCGGCGCCCCCTTGGCTCCCAAAATCAAATAGCGCAGAATGTACTGTCTGGGGTCTTCCGGAGCCAGCTCACAAAATTCCCGGTAATAATCCTCTGCCTCATCCGGGCTTCCTTCTTTAATTGCCAGCTCGGCCAGCTTGTACAGAAGGCGCTTTCCCATAGGGGCCCGCTCAAAAGCCAGAAGAAGAATATCCTTTGCTTCCTGATATTCTCCATTTTTTTCATAAACCCCGGAAACCATGGACAGGATATTGATATTGCGGACTCTTCTCCAGTCAATGGTATCCGCGATCTTCATCGCTGTCTCAAAATCTTCTGAGGCAATTTTCTTCTTAATCTGATCAATCCTTAAATTAAACTCATATTTATCCATCTTATGCATCTCCCTGCCGTAAGCGGCATTTTAAAGCTCGGTCCTTCCTTCCAGCGCCCGAAGCAGCGTTACTTCGTCAATGTATTCCAGATCTCCGCCTACGGGCACACCGCTGGCAATCCGGGTAACTCTGATTCCGGTAGGCTTGATCAGCTTGCTGATATACATTGCTGTCGTTTCGCCTTCCAGGCTGGAATTGGTTGCAATAATAACTTCCTCCACATCCGACTGAAGGCGCTGCATTAACTCCTTCAGCTTAATATCATTGGGGCCAATCCCCAGCATGGGAGAAATCGCTCCGTGGAGCACATGATAGACTCCGTTATATTTGCCGGTTTTCTCATAAGCCGCCAAGTCGCGGGTATTTTCCACCACCATAATCGTGCTGTGGTCGCGTTTTGTACTGCTGCAGATCGGACAAAGCTCTTTGTCTGTGAGCGTAAAGCACTCTTTGCAGTAGCGGACATTATTTCTGGCGCCGGTCATGGCTCCTGCCAGCTGTTCTACCTGCTCCTTAGGCATATTTATGATATGAAACGCAAGTCTTTGGGCAGATTTTGCGCCTACTCCGGGAAGCTTGGACAATTCTTCGATCAGTCTGCTGATCTGACTGCTGTAATAATCCATTAGAAAGGAAAGCCTCCGCCTAAAGCACCGCCCAGTCCTCCGGTCAGTCTGGACATTGCCTCTGCACTGTCGGCCTCCATCTGGCGGAAGGCTTCGTTGGTGGCTGCCACAATCAGATCCTGAAGCATCTCAATATCATCTGGGTCTACTACCTCTTCTGCCAGCTTAACAGAAACTACTTCCTTTTTGCCTGAAACCGTTACTGTTACCGCTCCGCCGCCTGCTGCCGCCGTATATTCCTTTTCCTCTAATGCCTTTGTTGTCTCTTCCATCTGGCGCTGCATACGCTGTGCCTGTTTCATAAGATTATTCATATTTCCCGGCATACCGCCTGGGAATCCGCCACGTTTTGCCATGGTGCTGTTCCTCCTCTTTCTGTCTGGCCTTTACAGGCCTGTTTTATATGAAAATATATCAGTCTTCGTAAGTAATATCCATATGGATTTTTTCTTCCAAATCCTCTTTTGTAACATAAATAGTATCCAGACGTTCACCCCGGCCTGCCAGTCTTGTTTTAAAATAAATGGATTTGCCGTAGGCAGCCTCTACCTTGCGCTCCAGTTCCCCAATCACAGTAGGGCGTTTTCCCATATCATAGCTCATAGGGTCTAAAAATACAATGGTAAGGCAGTCTTCCCCTCCGGGTTCCACTACAGTATCCCGCAGATAGGATCTGGCTCCGCCGCCGATGCTGCGGACAATTTTTGCCCATTCATTACGGATCAGATTCAAATCCTCCAGCTGCGCCTTTGGCAGTGAAACGGTTTCCGCCGGAGAAAGCAAAGCTGTCTGTGCTCCCTGATCAGAAGCACCGGCTAAACCCATTGAAATTCCGGCAGATGGCTGTCCCGAATCACCGGAAGGGGGCTGCTGCAAACTGCCTGCAGGACTGGAGACGACTGACGGCTGACCCGGAAGGCCGGAAGCTCCGAAGACAGCCATACCGCCTGCCGCTCCATAAGTCCCCTGGCCTGCGCTGATTCCTCTGGCCTCTATATCCTCTAACTGTTCCTCCAGCTGATGAATCCTCTGCAAAACAGAATCCAGATCCGGCTCCATAGCCGGGTGTGTCAGACGGATCAGAGCCACTTCCAGCAAAACACGTTTCTGGCTGGCATAGCGCAGCTGGCTGGACAAATCGGAAAATACCCGTATATAGCGCATAAGGGTATTTCCGTCTGTCTTAACAGCATCTGCCTTCAGCTGCTTTAGATTCTCTTCCGACAGATCCACTAACCCCTCCGGATTATCTGCGCTCTGAACCAGAAGAAGATTTCGCAGATACCAGATGAAATCTGTGACAAACTGTCCCAGCTCCCGGCCCTGAATTACAATTTCTTCCAGTTCTGTGATGCAGTCGCGGGTTCTCCCATCTGCAACCGCATTGAACATACGGCTGAATACGCTGGAATCCACTGCACCCAGAACCTCAAGGGCATTTTCATAGGTCAGAAGTTTGCCGTAATGGAAGGCAACACACTGATCAAGCAGGCTTAAGCCGTCTCGCAGGGAGCCGTCAGCGGCTTTTGCAATATACATTAGCGCCTTATCTTCTGCCTGAATCTGCTCTGCCTGAGTCAGCTCTCTTAACCGGTCTGCAATGGTTTCCAGAGAAATGCGCTTAAAATCATATCTCTGGCATCGGGATAAAATCGTAATAGGGATCTTATGAACCTCTGTAGTCGCCAGAATAAAAATCACATAAGCCGGCGGCTCCTCCAATGTTTTTAACAGTGCATTGAAAGCTCCAATGGAAAGCATGTGAACCTCATCAATGATGTAAACTCTGTATTTTCCCTCTGTCGGCGGATACTGTACCTGTTCCCTGATATCCCGGATGTTTTCCACGCCATTGTTGGAAGCCGCATCAATCTCCACCACATTCATAGAGCTTCCCTCTAAAATGGAGCGGCAGGAAGCACACTGGTTGCATGGACTTCCATCAATCGGATGCTCACAGTTTACTGCTCTGGCATAGATTTTTGCAATACTGGTTTTTCCCGTACCTCTGGTTCCGCAGAACAGATAGGCATGACCGATCCGATCTGAAGTAATCTGATTTTTTAGTGTCTGTACTACCGGATCCTGGCCCTTAACATCCTCAAAGGACACCGGCCGCCATTTCCGGTATAAAGCCATATATGACATAGGGCCTGCTCCTTATTCGTCTCCGAAACTGATCCCGACCATTTTTGCCTCCTTTATCATGGAGCAGCCAGGATCTACTGTCTTTAATTTACCCGCCACCTCAGAGAGAGGCACCTTGGTAATCTCATTATTTTTTAAAGCCACCATATAGCCATATTCCTCATCTGCAATCAGTCTGGCTGCAGCCGCACCCAGTCTGGTAGCAAGCACACGGTCGTAAGGACAGGGTTCTCCTCCTCGCTGCATATGTCCCGGAACAGTGACGCGGACCTCGCTGCCTGTCACCTCCTGAATTCTTGCTCCAATCTCATAGGCAACCGACGGATAAACCACTCCGTTCTTTTTCTTTTCCTTTAATTCCTTTTTCGTCATGCTGGCATCTTCTTTTGAAATAGCACCCTCTGCCACTGCCAGAATAGAAAAACGCTTGCCTGCTTTGGAACGCTTTGTGATCGCATCGCAGACTACGTTGATATCATATGGGATTTCAGGAAGAAGGATAATATCGGCCCCACCTGAAATACCTGCATAAAGGGTAAGCCAGCCTACCTTATGCCCCATAACCTCTACGATAAATACACGGCCATGGGAAGCGGCTGTGGTATGGATACAGTCAATGGCATTGGTCGCAATCTCCACTGCACTGTGGAATCCGAAGGTCATATCCGTTCCCCATAGATCATTATCAATGGTCTTTGGAAGAGAAACCACGTTAAGGCCTTCCTCACTGAGGAGATTGGCTGTTTTCTGGCTTCCGTTTCCGCCTAAAACGACCAGACAGCTCAGTTTCAGTTTCCTGTAGGTATGCTTCATAGATTCTACCTTATCCAGACCATTCTCGTCCGGCACCCGCATCTGCTTAAAAGGCTGGCGGGAAGTTCCCAGGATCGTTCCGCCCTGAGTGAGAATACCGGAAAAATCGGATGGCTTCATAATGTGGTAATCTGCATACATCAGACCCTTATAACCGTCCTCAAAACCAATGATCTCTACATCATCCAGCATATTATATAAGGATTTTGCCACGCCGCGCATAGTGGCGTTTAATGCCTGGCAGTCGCCGCCGCTGGTTAAGATTCCTATTCTTCTCATGATTGCGTTCCTCCATTTCAGAGTGTCAGACTCTGCATACCGGCCATGTGGGCACTGATACGCAGGAATGGTTATATTATACCCATTTTGTAATTATAGCGCAAAGGGAATATGGGGGCAAGTGTAAAATAAAAACGAAAAAGGCCTGAGAATACACCGCCAAATCCGCGCTGCTCTTTCTCAGGTCTCATATATTCATTATAAAATCCACGCACCTTGCTTTGTGCAGGCATCACGGACGTTACTCATGCAGTTAGCTCGATCCAGGCTGCCTTACGGCACACGAGAGCTTCTGCTTAGTGCTGCTACATTCCTGTCCTGACACGGTTCACAGATTCCCGTTGCGTAAGACCCAAACGTCAACGCCACTTACACAAGGCAGCTCCGCAATGTTCTGCCCGAGGCAAGGTATCACCCCTGCTGGAGCGGATTGCAGGTTCAGGGCACCGCTATCTCCCCGGCTGCGTGGAAAGCTTATGACTGGGTTATAAATGAATTGCTTATTTAGTATAGCGTTGGGGGGCGGGTTTGTCAAGGAAATTTAAACCTCATCCTTCAAACCGTGCCGCCTGGATTACCCGAAATACCTGCTCTGCCGTATCTGCCATGTTGGATGCAGCCGTTTCCGGATCCATGGCCTCCTCTAAGGATACAACTGAGCGGAGAATGGGGAAAAAGGCATCAATTCCGGCATTGTTGCAGGCAGCTGCATCTCTGGTTACAGCACCCGCAAAGGCTAAAACCGGCTTTCCAAAGGTTTTTGCAAGGCGCGCAACTCCCTCCGGCGCTTTTCCCATGGCAGTCTGAGCATCCATGCGACCTTCTCCAGTGATCACAATGTCTGCATCCTTTATATAATCTGCCAGTCTGGTTTCCTCTAATACCAGTTTAATCCCGGATTCCAGCACTGCATTTGTAAATGAAAGAAACGCGAATCCGAGGCCGCCTGCCGCTCCCGTTCCCGGCTGTTCGGGATCTGCTTTCGGGAAGGTCTGGCGCGCCAGAAGGGCATATCGTTCCAGCCACTGATCCATCTGAGCAATCATCTCCGGAGAAGCGCCTTTCTGCGGGCCATAAACGGCACTGCACCCCAGATCGCCGCAGAGCTTATTTGTCACATCACAGGCAATATAAAAACGGCAATCTGCCAACTCCGGAAGCACATTTTTATCAGAAATGGTTTTTAAAATTTCCATCCCCTGTGCACCATAGGGCACCTGCTTTCCCTCTTTGTCCAGAAAATCGTATCCCAGCGCCTGAAGCATTCCAACACCGCCGTCATTAGTGGCGCTTCCGCCGATTCCCATGATAAAGCGGCGGCAGCCTTTGCCTATGGCGTCCCGAATCATTTCTCCTACTCCATAGGTAGTGGTGAAAAGCGGATTTCTCTTTTCCGCAGGCACTAACGTAATACCCGCAGCCTGAGACATTTCCATAATCGCCGTATGTGTACTTTCAATGATACCGTAACGGGCTGTAACCGGTTCGCCCAGAGGGCCTGTTACGGAAATCTCATGGATCACACCATTCATTCCTGCTGCCAGAGCATCTACTGTCCCCTCTCCTCCATCTGCAAGAGGGCGCACCTCTACCAAAGCATCCTGATAAACACGCCGGATACCGGTTCGAATAGCATTTCCTGCCTCCATTGACGAAAGACTTCCTTTGAATGAATCAATTGCAACTGTTACCTTCATATCCGCTTCCTCCGTAATTAATCTAAGACTATTCTTCTTTGAAAACATTTATGCTTCTATTATAACTGTAAAATAAAGAAATGGATATGTAATCTGAAATATTTTTATGTTATAATCTTCTGTACTGCATCTGATTTAAAACAATATCATTTTATAGATAACAAAACTGCCGCAAACGGCATAAAAGGAGGACTGTTTTATGGCTCAGGCAAACTGCGAAACCTGTATGAATTATGAATATGATGAAGAATGCGACTACTATGTCTGCACAAAGGATCTGGACGAAGATGAAATGGTTCGTTTTATCCGGGGAGAATTCAGGGACTGTCCCTACTATCGGTTCGGAGACGAATATCAGATTGTAAAAAAACAGATCTGATATAAATGCTCACCCCGCACCCCGGTATAAAACCGTGAAAACATATGGCAGCGCACAGGAAATGCCTCTATCCGCGCCGCAGCTCCCTAAAAAAATCCGTCATCAGACAGGAACATTCTTCTCCAAGAATACCTGTTTCTACTTTTACCTGATGATTAAATCCTGGCTCTTTAAGGATATTTAATACCGAACCGGCGCAGCCTGCCTTCGCATTCATAGAACCGATGACAACACGGGGAATCCGGGCCTGTACAATGGCTCCGGCGCACATAGGACAGGGTTCCAAAGTGACATACAGCGTACAGTCCTCCAGCCGCCAGTCCCCCTCTTTTTTGCAGGCTCTTTTTATAGCTGTAATTTCTGCATGAGAAAGAACGGTTTTATCTGCATTTCGGCGGTTATATCCTCTGGAAATAATACGGCCCTCTTTTACAATTACGCACCCAATAGGAACATCTCCGATGGCAGCTGCCTTTTGGGCCTGACGGACCGCTTCCTTCATAAAGGCTTCATCTGCCCGGCGAGCCTCTTTTGCAGCCGCCTCTGCCGCAAGGGCAGCCAGACGTTTTTTCTCATTCCTCTGCTCCCAGCGGCGTCTGCGGGTTTCAAGTCCCTTTGCATTTGCCAAAGCAATTTCCTGTTCTGTCATACGATCGATCTCCTTATATTTGTTGAGGCCAAACGACTTGTGACCCTAATATTCTATTATAAATAAAATCATAAATTTTGCAAAGGAAGGATAAATCAATATGAAATTTTGCGGACTTCAGAAAACAACTCTTCTGGATTTTCCGGGAAAGGTAGCTGCCACGCTCTTTACCGGCGGATGCAGTTTTGCCTGCCCCTTCTGCCACAATAGCGGACTGCTTGGATATGATGCTGAAGCACTCTGCTCTCAGAAAGAGGTAATGACTTTTTTAGAAAAACGAAAGAACGTATTGGAGGGTATCTGTATCACTGGCGGAGAACCAACTCTGCAGCCGGATCTGGAGGAATTTATACGGTCTGTCCGCAGCCTGGGGCTGGCAGTAAAGCTGGATACAAACGGATATCAGCCGGATGTGCTCATCAGCCTCTGCCAAAAGGGGCTTTTAGACTATGTAGCTATGGATATCAAGGCAGGAAAAAGCCATTATGCGCGGGTAAGCGGACGCACTGGACTGGATCTGGAACGAATCGACCAAAGTATCTGTTTTCTTTTAAACGGTTCTGTCCCCTTTGAATTTCGTACGACCGTTGTAAAAGGCCTCCATGACAAAAGTGATTTTGAGGAAATTGGGCCGTGGATCCAGGGGTGCGGACAATACTTTCTGCAGTCTTATCAGGAGTCCGGTCAGGTACTGTCCCCCGATTCCTGCAAAAGCTTTTCTCGGGAAGAAATGGAGGAATTTGCCCGGATCGTATCTCCCTATGCCAGAACTGTCATACTCCGCGGGATTAACTGATCTGAAAACGTCCGGTCAGTCCGTATTTTCCATACTTACATCTGCATACCAGTAACCGAACCGGCCGTTTTGAACCGGCTGTTTTTTGGCAAGAACAAAATGCGGAAAACCGAACATGGAAGCCATATATTTTTCACTGCTGTAATAATGGCCCGGAACACCCAGAATATAGCGTACCCGCTCGCGCGCCTCATCGCCTACACGGGCAAATACCAGATACCGGTAATTGTAATAGCCATGAAGCAGAAAGCTGTTGTTCCCATACGTCCAGTTTTCCCTCGGCAAAAGGCCGATATCCTGAGGACGGATGGTGAGAATTTCGATCGTGCCCGGACTGTCAAATGCCTGGATCTTGGGGTAGCGCTTTCGGAAGGCTTCCCACAAAAGCTCCGGACTGCCGGCGCTTTCTTCCTGATCCAGACGCGCCAGCTCCTCGGGATTTCCTAATAGAAATTCCTCCTCCTTGTCCGGCTCCTTTTCTTCCACAGGCTTCTCTTGTCCGGCCGGCAGTATTCCCAATATATTTCCCACTTTATTTATGTTCTGCAGAAGCATCTGTGTCCCGCTTTCCGCTCTCTGATTATCTGCCGGATGATCCTGACTGCCTACTTCTACGTCTTCTTCGCTGTGCGAGGCCTCTGATCCTTCCTTTTCTTCCTCCGGCTCTTTCGTCTCCTCCCTGGCCGCTTCGCGTTCCTTTTCTTCTAAAACTAATTTCGCCCTCTCCGCCTCCAGACGTTCCTCCTCTGCCTGAATTTCCTGATTCAGCTCCGTCAGCTTTCTATGGATCTGTTCGCTCTCATCCCCCACATTCTGAGACGTTACCTCTGCCAGATCTACCTCTGCGGCCTGAGTAACTGCATCCTCCCAAATCGTCTTATACACCCGCCAGTCTTCTTCCTTTTCATGGATGGAAAGGCCATAGCAGACTTCCATAGCACAGCCAGATCCACCAATATTTTCCATCGGGATTACAGCTCTGAACTCGCCTGCTCCATTGTGAATGAAAATATTACCCAGAAAAATCTCTTTATCAGGCGCCAGCAGGTATACCCCCAGATCGCTTCCTCCTGAATAAACTTTTTTTACATTTACATTCAGCCTGCACTGGCCGCTTCTGGTTTCCAGCTTGGCAAAGCCTATATTTTTCCCCTTTACACTTCCTTCATATGCATAAATATAAGAAATCAATCTTCTATAATTCACCATTTTCCTACTCCTTGCACCATTTCCAAATCGCTCCACCCCAGACCTGTCTGCCTGTCCCCAGATGGCAGCCCGATTTCCGCTGTTACCATTATTTATATGTTTTTCCCCTTGAAAGTATGTTGAGAAAATGCTATTCTATATGGAGAAAATTGAAAAAAATTTTTTCATTTTATGGAAAGGGTGGATATTATTATGAGAATCTGCAAAGCAAAAAATTATGATGAAATGAGCCGTCAGGCTGCCAATGTCATTTCCGCACAGGTAATCATGAAGCCCAATTGCGTACTGGGACTGGCTACCGGTTCTTCACCGATCGGCACCTACAAGCAGCTGATCGAATGGTACAACAAGGGCGATCTGGATTTCTCCAATGTAAAGACAGTAAACCTGGACGAGTACAAGGGACTTACAAAGGATAACGATCAGAGTTACTATTACTTTATGTATAATAATCTCTTTAAGCATATCAATATTGACTTAAATAACACAAATATTCCCGATGGAACAGAGCCGGACAGCGCCATTGAGTGCGCCCGCTACAACCGTGTGATCGACGATATCGGCGGCATTGATCTGCAGCTTTTAGGAATCGGTCACAACGGTCACATCGGTTTCAATGAGCCTGATTCTGAATTTGCAAAAATGACTCACTGCGTTGATTTAACAGAGAGCACCATTGAGGCAAACAAGCGCTTCTTCGCTTCTATCGACGATGTTCCCAGACAGGCCTATACCATGGGTATCAAGACTATCATGCAGGCCAAGACAATCCTTCTGATCGCCAGTGGCGCAGATAAGGCCCGCATCCTCCGCGAGGCTCTCTGCGGCCCTGTAACACCTCAGGTTCCCGCTTCCATCTTACAGCTTCACAATAATGTAATCGTAGTGGCTGATGAGGCAGCTATGGCTGAGTTTTAATTATTAAAATCACTAAAAAACTGACAGCAAACGGTTCATCCAAAACGTTTGCTGTCAGTTTTATTTCGCCTGTTTTATCTGAAGCTTATTTTACTCCACATCCTCAAACGCCGCCACATATTCAAGCGCGGACGCGCCTTCCATATCCTGTCCATTAATCTGGACTGTGAGTGTGGAAAGCTCAAAATTCTCTACAAAGGTATTTCCAATTTCTACCAAAAATTGAGTTTCTGTAACACCTTCGTTATTTTTCGCCTGATTTAAGTTCAGAACGCCTTTTGCATTTTCCTCTTCGCCGGTTTTATCAAAGGAAATAACCTCTGTTCCCTCGGTGAAAACGCCGTATCCGATCATCCTGTCTACCAGTGCCTGAGCATTGAGGTCGTCGTCGTCAAGAGAATCCATCTCCTGAACCAGGCTGTCTCCGTCGCCTTTGTGGTAAATAGAAATAACAGCTACAGGTTCTACATTTGGATCGGGAACCTTGTCTGAAGCCCCGCCAGTAGTCGGAACGACTGCCGGTTCCGGATTTTCTGCAGATACTGTGGTTGTCTCCTCCTTCTGCTTCCCAGTAGTAGGCGTGCAGGCTGCCAGAGAAACTGCCATAACTGCCGCCATCATACCCAATAACCATTTTTTCATTTAAAAACTGCCTCCTTTAATTCTTCTCAAAGCTACGGAACCAGGAGGTCAGCTTTGTCAGCGCTTTTACAAGAGCGTTCATCTCTTCCTCTGTGAGAACGTCCATCACTCCCTGTATCATCTGTTCATGAAAATACTTATGGTGCTCGTATGCCTTGATTCCTTTTTCAGAAAGTGAAATATGAACCACCCGCCTGTCCTCTGTGCTGCGGCTCCGCACCACATAGCCTTTTTTTACAAGGCTGTTCATAGAGATGGTCAGTGTTCCTACCGTCACCGACAGCTCCTTTGCGATGGATGACATATTTTTCTTCGTTCCAACGCCGATCGCATGGATGACATGCATATCATTACTGGTCAGATCCTTGTTCTCATAGCTGGTAATGGCCTTCTCTTCGATATCATTGATATCCCGGAACAGATTTACCAATACATCGTTCAGTGTATCGTAAGTCTCCACGTCTCTTCCTTTCACTTTCCTCAGTATCCTTCTCAGATACGCTCTACTGATTGTACAGTATTTTCCTGTGTCATACAAGTCCTAAAATGCTTATAAAATTCTTAAAAAACTGTGTCCTGCTGCTCATTTTGAAGCACCAGACGTTTAAATTCCTCACCGCGCTCTTCAAAATTCCGGAATATGCCGTAGCTGGCAGCCGCAGGCGACATAACACAGCTGCGGCCGGGCCTTGTAACCTTCTTGGCAAGGCAGACTGCGTCCTTCAGATGCTCTGCTAAAAGCAGTCTGGACGGATTTTCAAAATCGGGATAATCTGCCGCAATTTCCCCAAAAATCCTCTTTCCCGTAGCCTCCATCAATATAATATGGGGCACCTGCGACTGTGACAGATATTCGATCAGCTCTCGGTAATCAATTCCCCTGTCCATGCCGCCAATTAAGATGGTATCTGTATCCTTCAGAGTCTTTAACGCCTGAATTGCTGTCTCACAGATTGTAGAAATGGAATCGTCATAATATTTAACACCCTGTATTTCTCCCAGAAATTGTAAGCGATGAGGAAGGGGCTCATACTCCTTAAGACCTTCCGTAAACGTTTCCTCTGCCATTCCCAGCAGGCTGCACACTGCATAAGCCATACCAATATCAAAATAATTATGCTGGCCCAAAAGGCGGATCTGACCGGTGGGGATCTCATAACGGCGGCCCTCATAGCAGATGGATGTAACTCCATCCTTTTCCTCCACATACAAAACAGGGGCTTCTTCCCGCTTTTTTCTGTCTGCCAGCTTCCCCTCTGTTTTCCAGAAACGCTCAAGCGGCGGCTCAGGGAAGGAGGACTTTGCAGTAATCAATCTGGAAACACACTCCCCCGGCTCAGGCAGACACTGAACGCTGCAGATCAGCACATCCTCCGGAGTCTGATTTAAGAAAATGTGCTCCTTGGCCCGTACATATTTTTCCATCGTACCATAGTGATCCAAATGCTCCTCATGGATATTGGATAAAATGGCAATATGGGGTGAAACGGTCATGTATTCCAGCTGATGGCAGGAAAGCTCACATACAATCTTTGTTTCCGGCCCGATCTGTTCCATAAGGTCAAACACGGGAATCCCGATATTCCCTGCCAGAACCGTATCATATCCTGCATGTTTCAGCAAACGATACAGCAGGGTGGTAATCGTACTCTTTCCCTTGGTGCCCGTGATACCGATAATCTGATCGCGGAAGCACCGGAAAAACACCTCTGTCTGGGAAAGGATCTGACAGCTGTAATCCTGCACCGGCTTTTCCAGCACCACTCCGGGACTTTTGAAAACCACATCATAATCATTCAGACAGCTCTGGTAATCCGGCCCGCTGATCCATTTCCCAATCCCTTCCGGCAGTTCCCCGGATGCCGACTGATCCGCAATATCCACGGACTGAAAGGTTCCCAGACGCCGCAGCACCTCCCATGTGGATTTCCCCTCTCTTCCAAAGCCCAGCAAAAGTATCTTTTTCCCCCGTACCCAGGGATCAATTTTCTCTATCACAGTCCGTCTCCTCGTCTCCTATGCTTCCTTTGTACACCTTTCCCTGACAAATTTTTCCCAGGGTTCAGGCACCAGATTGCTGCTGTCAAAATAAGCGGAAAACTTATTTTTCTCTGTCTGATACCGCTCATACAGGCCTGTTTCTTTATAATGTTCAAATAAAAGCGGAAGCTTCTTCCCCTCTTTTTCCATCCGCTCAATCGTTAATACAATGGCAGAATTGATCTCATCCCGGCTTCCCACACACTCAAAGGGCTTTTCCTCCTGAATACCCGTAAGCTGATCCAAAAGAGGCTTCATCTCCTCATCCTGCAGCATATTTCTTCCGAAAATCTTCTCCACCTCTTCCTCCGAAAGGAACGGGGACAGAATCAGATATACAAAGAGGCACTTGGGGCAGTGTCCGCACCAGCTGTCTGTTTTGCTGCCTGCATTGCAGCTCCTGAAAATGGCATGGTACTGCTTCTGCTGTGCAAAAAAGCGGGCAATCTGAAACTCGCTTAAGGGGCGCAGCATACTGAAATAGTACGCGCTTCCTGGAAGATATTCTGCCTCGTAGCGGTGAAAATCCTCCTCGAATTTAAAACTCTTGGAATACTGATGATTGACCGTACTTCCCTTTACGGTGCTCTCATTTGCACTGGATTCATTTGACAGTGCCACATAGGAAAGTCCGGCCATTCTGGCTGCCATAATGCCTGAAAAAGCTACCAGCGCAGAAAACGGAGTATGGCCGTTTAAATAGCCCTGACGGTTTAATTCCAGCATATTCTGATCCAGCGTCCGCTTTACATAAATCACATGAGCCTCATCCAGTCCGGCCGCCTCTGCCGTATGGACGGTAGCTCCTCTGGAATTGATAATATAGGCATATACAGGAACGCCTGCGCCCTTTAAAAGCTCCAGGGTCACTGCGGAATCCTTGCCTCCTCCGACAGGAACCAGCACTCCCTTTTCCGAACCGCCGACCGAAGAAAGACGCCCCTGTTTAAAAATAAATTCCGGATCATCCCAGACAGCATCGGATACGTCTTCCGTTTCAGATGGTCTGCAGTGGATTTCCATAAAATCCTGGGCGTTGGCCTCAGAAATATCATTCACATAGAAAAACTCTCCCAGTCCATTAAAATACAGATCCTTCCACCAGAGAATCTGACGGTCATTTAACGCACCTGCTTCCACAATCACCTCCGGGGAGCAGGTAATCTTCCAGTAACTTACCAGCTCGACCATCCCCAGAGAAAAAATCATTTTCCGGAACAGGCCGTCCTTCTCCCAGATTTTCCCATCATTTGCCGTCTTGGGAAACATCCAGGTGGGCGCAAAGGAGGATAATCCTTCTATCTCAAAGTCATATGTAATCTTATATGTAAGTCCTGTTTCTTCTGTCTTATATCCGTGATAATAAAAACGCGGAAATTCCTTCCGAAATTTCTGATATCGTTCCATAAAAACCTCTTTCTGCTGTATGCCTCTGACAAACAGAAGCGTTTTCCGGAATCAAACCCGCCTGTCCCAAGCGGAAATCCGGGGTATACACGGTCAATTATAGTGTGCAAACGGTTATTTTGCAATGAATATTTCCCTGCAAATAACCTCTAAACCATCATGGCTGACAAAACGGCGCTGGCTGCCAGACCGACAGCGGACGCCAGAAGCCCCCCGGCAAGCGTGTACCGGGTCTTCCGAATTCCCACAGACCCGAAATAGATACTCATGCAGTAAAGAACCGTTTCCGTACTTCCCATGAGAATAGAAGCCATCAATCCCACTCTGGACTCCGTGCCGTATTCCTTAAAAAGATCCAAAACCAGGCCTGTTGCCGCAGAATTTGACACCAGACGTACCAGCGCTGTGGGGATAACGGCATGAGGCAGTCCCAGAAAGGAAGCCGGCGCCTTTAACAGTTCTCCAAACGCATCCAAAAGGCCGGAGGAACGCAATATACCTACTGATACCATCAGGCCGATCAGTGTAGGGAAAATCCCCCCTACTGTTTTCACCCCATCCTTTACTCCCCGGATAAAATCATCCAGTACAGGACGTCCGGATAAAATACCAAAGCCTACGATATAGAAGATCATAAGAGGCACCATAGCATCTGAAAGAAAAAGCAGAAAAGACATAAAAACCGCCCCACAGGACTTTTATACAGCTTATTCCTGTGAGGCGGTGATTATGTTATATGACGGCTGTCTCCCAATGCCTGGTATTATTCACCTGCCTGAAAAAGCGGCGTGGAATAATACCGATCTCCGCTGTCCGGCAGCAGTACAACAATGGTTTTTCCTTCATTTTCAGGCAGCCTGGCAGCCTGTAAGGCTGCATACAGCGCTGCGCCGGAAGAAATACCCGTCTGGATTCCCTCTGTTTTAGCCAGCATACGGGCTGTTTCAAAGGGAATTTCATTATCCACGGCAATAATCTTATCATATACCTCAGTATCCAGCACCTCCGGCACAAATCCGGCTCCAATCCCCTGAATCTTATGCGCTCCGGCAGCACCGCCTGACAGCACTGGTGAAGCAGCCGGTTCCACTGCTATTACCTGAATGTGCGGATTCTTTTCCTTTAAATACCCTCCGGTTCCTGTAATCGTGCCCCCGGTTCCTACAGAGGCCACAAAAATATCCACCTGCCCCTCTGTATCTCTCCAGATTTCAGGCCCCGTAGACTCTCTGTGGGCTTTGGGATTTACAGGGTTTACAAACTGGCCTGCAATCATACTTTGGGGAATTTCCTTTGCCAGCTCCTCTGCCTTTTCAATGGCTCCGCTCATTCCTTTGACACCTGGTGTAAGGACAAGCTTCGCCCCATATGCCTTTAATATATTTCTGCGTTCCTCACTCATGGTATCGGGCATGGTGAGGATCACCTGATATCCCTTCGAGGCCGCAATCGCTGCCAGCCCAATCCCCGTATTTCCTGAGGTGGGTTCAATGATAACAGAGCCTTCTTTTAATAATCCCTTTGCCTCTGCATCCTCTATCATGGCCTTTGCAACACGATCCTTTACACTTCCTGCCGGATTTAAATACTCCAGCTTCAGAAGGAGCCTTGCTTTTAAGCCTTCCTTCTTTTCCAGATTTACGGCCTCCATCAAAGGCGTATTTCCCACCAGCTCCGTGATTCCGTTTAATATACCTGCCATAAACCTCATCCTTTCCTTTTAGGCGTTCCATCGTTTGCCGCCAGTCTGATTTGGTTGGATTATAGAGCCCACCGTTCCTTTTGTCAAGACATACGTGAACCTATCCGTTTGAAGCGGAACATTTATTCTCCAATGTTTTTAACAAAAATCAAAAAAAGATACCCTTTTACTGAAAAATCCGATATAATATAGAAAAATTCTTCCATGTACAAAAAAATCATAATGGAGGGGGTTGTGTGATGGCAGATATATGGGATTTTTTTGAAAATATGGATGAACTTGTTTATGTGTCCGATATGGATACCTACGATATGGTATATATGAACCGGCGGGCAATGGCACAATACGCACTTACATCACCTGAACAGTATCAGAACCGCAAATGCTACGAACTGCTCCAGAACTGTTCTTCTCCCTGTGCCATGTGTACCAACAGCAAGCTCTGCCCCGGAGAATTTTTTGAATGGTCCCGGTATAATCCCATTGTAAAGAGAGCTTATATCCTGAAAGATACCATGGTGATCCGGGACGGCAGAAGATTACGGATTGAAATTACGATCGATATGAACGTCCACCAGCGGGAAAAGCTGACAATTGAAGATCAAACCGATACAGAGGCGCTGATCAACGAGGGGCTTCGCTTTGCGTTAGCCGCAGAAACGCCGGTCCGTTCTATTGATATCCTGCTTCAATATATGGGACAGAGTTTCAGCGGAGAACGGGCCTATATCTTTGAGCGGAACAGCCAGAATTCCTTTGACAATACCTTTGAATGGTGTTCTGACCAGGTGCTGCCTCAGAAAAATATCCTCATAAATATTCCTGAACAGGACTTAAACAGCTGGGTACAGGCCTTTAATCAAAATGAAAATGTCCTGATTACAGATATTGAAGCGATCCGTACAGCGGATCCAGAGGTTTATTCTCTGTTAAAACCGCAAAATATACACTCTCTGGTTGTCAGTCCCATAATGGATGGCCGCCGGCTGATTGGTTTTTATGGAATTGACAATCCACCGCTGGAGCTGATGAGCCATATTTCCTTTACGCTGCAGCTCTTCGGCCATTTTATTTCTTCTATTCTAAAGCGGCGGGATCTGGTGGAGCGGCTTGAAAACCTGAGCTTTTATGATCAGCTCACCGGCGCCAAAAACCGTCATGCCATGAACGAGTTTTTAAGCGTCCTCCCAAGCAAGACAAGCCTGGGGATTCTGTACGCCGATGTAATGGGCCTAAAACAGATCAATGACACTCAGGGGCATCAGGCCGGCGATCAGGCTCTGATCCGATGCTGCCGCTGTCTGATGGAGCATTTTCCTAAAAATACCGTCTTTCGCGTTGGAGGCGATGAATTTCTGATCCTGTGTGAGAACTGGTCTCAGATGGAATTTGAACACGCAGTAAACTGCCTGAAAAATGATATGGTAGAGGGCGTGTCCTTTATGGCTGTCGGCTCCGTATGGCTTCCATGCTGTGATAAAAATATAGAAAAATACATTTCAGATGCAGACAGCCGAATGTATGAAAATAAAAGAGCCTACTACCAGTCCAAGGGTCACGACCGCAGAAAGCGCAGGGAGTAAGGCATAAAAAATGAGCCGCTGCCGGAAAAACAATTTCCGCAGCGGCTTTTTTATAGTATAACCGTAAATATATCAGGCTGTGCGTTTAGTGGATCGCATCCTGGTAGAACTCATATGCCTCTTTATCGGTAAAGCCTTCATGAACGATCTTGCGAATCGCTGCACTCATCTCTACTGGATGATTGGACTGGAAGATATTTCTTCCCATGTCAAGACCTTTTGCTCCTCCCTGAATGGATCTGTAAGCCAGTGTCAGAGCTTCATCCTCAGGAAGCTTCTTTCCTCCTGCAACCACGATCGGAACAGGGCAGGCAGCTACAACTTCTTCAAAGTTATCGCAGTAATAGGATTTTACAATGTTTGCGCCCAGTTCAGCCACCATACGGGTAGCCAGCTTAAAGAAACGATCTGTACGCTCCATCTGTTTGCCTACTGCAACAACGCCCATCACAGGGATTGAATACTGCTGGCCCAAATTTACCGCTTTGGAAAGGTTGTCCAAACTGGACAGCTGTCCGTCTGCGCCTACGAAAGTCTGGATTGCCAGACAGTCTGCGTTCATTCTGCAGGCCTCTGCAGCATCTACAGCCAATACCTCATGAGAAAGGTCGTCATTCAGCATAGAGGAACCGGAGGTAGCTCTGAGTGCAACACCCTTTCCGCCGATCAGCGCCGGATCTACGCAGCTTCTGAGCGCCCCTCTGGTACCCATCAGCACATCAATGTTAGGGATGAGCTTTGGAATGATAAGATCCAATCTCTCCAGGCCTGCTGTGGAACCCATAAAATAGCCATGGTCAAATGCGAACATTACAGTATTGCCGCTCTTAGCATCAAAAATATTGGACATATGTTTTTTCATGCCCCAGTCCAGCGCATTTGCACCTTTTACATAAAATCCTTCCTGGTTGGCAAATGGAGCGTCCAGATGATAATTTTTTGCAACTTTTACACCTTCAAGATCTGCCATAATATTACTCTCCTGTCTTTGTTCATCTTTTTGGGGTTCAATCCAGATTCCATTGAATCTGCAATGCCAGACCGGACTGTGACATCCGGCCTGACTGGCGGTTCGTATTCTTTAGAAATCGTAATTAGCGACGTTATCTTTGTTGAAAATCAGTCTCTCTGGCATCAGCACAACACCATTGTTTTCTGGTGCAGTTTCTGCGCCTTCTACCAGACAGTCATTCGGCATTACCTCAACCTCACCAATCTCAGGGATGTTGATCTTATCGCCGACTTTTACAGTATTTCCAGCTGCCAGGTAAGCGGTCAGGTAGCAGCCCATAGCGCCCTGTACGCCGCAGTCCCACAGACCCCACTGCTCGATCACGTCTGCTTCACAATAATCCTTGATAGACATTGGGGATGCAAAACCGGTGATTGTTACATCATTCTTGGTCAGACCCTTGTTCTGTGCTGCCTTGCACTGTCCCGGAAGAGCAGTAGAGTCATTACAGATAATCAGGTCGATATCGCTGTGTGCCTCAAGAATGGATGCTCCGATGGAAACAGCCTTCTCTGCATCCTGCTCAGAATAGTAGTTATCCGGAGCAACATTCTCCCAGTTCGGGAAGTTTTCTTTAATATAAGCCTCTCCGGCTACCTGCCAGGAGTTCTGGTCAGCTACAGTTGCCTGAGAATAATGCCAGCAGTATTTAATTGTATCCTTCTCAGGATCCTTACCTCTCTTTGTCAGGGAATCTGCTCCCATATCTACCAGCATCTGGCCCAGAATATCAGGGGTACCCTGAGATACCATCAGGCTGCGGGCTGTGTCGGAAACATCAGAATCCCAGGTTCCTACGGTTACACCGCTGGAAATCGCATCTGTAAGAGCAGAATCCAAACCAGTAGCATCTACAGAAGAAATACAGATTCCGTCCACGCCGGATGCAATGGCATTATTGATTACCTGAACCTGATCTGCAACGGATGCATTAGAGGAACCCTGATAATCTACGGTAAAGCCCCACTTCTCAGCATACTTCTGCGCACCGTTGTTAGCGGATTCAAAGAATGCGTTTCCAGTCAGTTTCGGAACGAATGCAACGGTCAGTCCTTCAACGGATTTTACATCACCGGATGATTCAGCAGACTCTTCTGCTTTTGCTTCCGTTTCTTCTTTGGCTTCGGTCTCTGCCTTTGCCTCAGTTTCTGTCTTCGCCTCAGTCTCTGCCGGTGCTTCTGCCGGCTTGGAGCCACATGCGCTTAAGGAAGCTACCATGGAAGCTGCAAGTGCCATTGCTATCAGTTTCTTCTTCATAAATAAAATCCTCCTTTTTATTATGCATCTGCTGCATATAATCTTTGTTTGTAACGTTTTAGAACCGCCGTCTTTATTTTAATGGAGCATTCCATTAAGATACTATTTTTTGTCCTTCTGGTGAAGGGCAGCCACTACCTTTGGATTGGTCAAAAGAGACCGGCCAATCACAACTACCAGAAGAAGCAGACCAACCGGAATATCCAGATACTGCTGCGGGACCTTAAAGCAAAGCGGGAGTCCGAACTTTAATACGCCGATTACCACAGCTGCCAAAGCTGTTCCTACTACAGAGCCTTTGCCGCCAGTAGAAAGCGTACCACCCAGAACCACAGCTGTAATGATCGGAAGGGTAAATGTCACACCGATATCTGATTTAGCCGTTCCAATATAGGAAGTCAGGATGATTCCCGCAATCGCCGCGCTGATACCGGACAGAATATATGTAGTCATAGTAACCAGACGGGTATTGATGCCGGAAAATTCCGCAGCATCTTTATTGACACCGATCAGGAAAACCATACGCCCGTACTTGGTCTTATTAAGAAGTACATAGGCGATCACCGCCAGTACCAGGAAGATAATAACCTGACACGGAATGACTCCGAACAGTTTAAATTTGGAAATCTGCAGAAAGCTGTCCGGAAATCCGCTGATTCCCTTATAGCTCTCAGTCGCAGATAAGTTCGATACCAGAAGCGCCACACCTGTAAACAGAAAGCTGCCTCCTAACGTCACTACCATTGGCTGTACGCCGCAATACGCTACAAAATAACCGGAAAGAGCGCCGCATACACCTGCAACAACAACAGCCAAAGCTACAGCCGCCCAGATGTTCATGCCCCCGTCCTGCCATGCCACACCCAGAACAATAGAGGATAAACCTACAATGGAACCTGCCTGGATATCAATTCCGCCCGTAATCATAACAAAGGTCACGAACAGGGAAATGATACAGATAGAAATAATGTCATTTAAACTGCCAAACAGTACTCTTGGCATTAAAAACTTGGGATTCTTTGTCGCAAATATCACAATTTCAGCAAACAAAATCAGCAGCAGAACAAATTCCCAGCTCGTAAAAAACTTTTTTGCCTTTTCAGGAAAAGTGGTTTTCATACTTTCTGATCTCCTTTCTGCCCTGCGTTACTTTTTGCCTTATTGGTTCTGGCCTTTAAAATCTCATGACGGTTCTTAACAATCGCATGATTCTGAGCCACTGTAGTTACCACCACGATTACGATCAGCATAATACCGGTAATGGTATTGTCATAATCAGATGAAAAGCCCAAAAATACAAGGATACGGCTGATCGAGGACATGATGATCGCACCGATTGCTGCTCCAAAAAGGCTTCCCTGGCCTCCAGTCAATGCAACACCGCCCAATACACAGGCTGCAATCGCCTTCATTTCATAGTTGTTTCCTGCGGTTGGTGTGATAAAACCGATACGGGAAGCATATACCATACCCGCTGCAGCTGCCATAATGCCACAGATCACATATGCCAGGATCTTAGTCTGAACCGTAGGGATACCCACCAGCGTAGCACCGGAGATATTGTCACCCACAGCAGTGAAATATCTTCCTTTTCTTGTCTTTGTCACAACGTAATTAGCAATCAATACCAGCACAATTGTCACTGCATAAAATAGGGTAAGTTCTCCCACAATCTTAATATTGGAAGCTTTGGTAAAGGATGCCGGCAGGTTCTCTACCCACGCACCGCCGGTATATACATAGATCAGTCCTCTTACCACACCATTGACACCCAATGTAAAAATCAGGGAAGGAATATTTAATATGGAAACACCGAAGCCATTTACCAGTCCAATCACTGCTCCGACAGAAACGGCTGCCAGTACGGCTGTTACCACACTTCCTCCATCCCGCAGGATCGTCGCGCCGACAGCGGCACTCATGCCCAGAGTCGCGCCAATGGATACGTCAATCTCTCCTGTCAGGATCACAAAAGCAATTCCTACTGCCAGAAGAGTAAATACGACCGAATCATTCAAACAGTTCAGCAGACTGGCAGGCTGCCAGAAATCCTTATTCACCAGACCTACCAGCAGGATCAGCAGCACCAGGAAAAGCAAACTTCCTGCTTCGCGGGCCTTCATCATTTTCTTTACTCTATTCATGTCAGCCCTCTCCTTCTTCTTTTACATCAAACGATGCATTCATCAGTGTGTTCTGATCAATCTCTGACTTTGATAGCGTTCTTGTCACATGCCCCTGGAACATGACAACCGCCCGGTCAGACAGTTCAATAATCTCTTCCATATCCGAAGAAATCAGCATGATCGCCACGCCCTTTTTCTTCAGCTCCAGGATGATCGAATATACATCGCCTCTGGCTGCAGCGTCAATACCGCGGGTCGGTTCATCTAAGATCACCAGCTTTGGAAGAGAGGAAAGGCACCGCCCGATCACTACCTTCTGCTGATTTCCGCCGGAAAGACTGCCGCAGGACTGCTCCTGTCCGGTTACCTTTGTCCTGAAATCATCAATATATTTCTGGGTGATCTCCTGCTCTTTCTTCTTATTAAGAAATACCTTTCCCATCGCGATATTAAACAGCAGCGAGGATGTAGTGTTGGCTGCTACGCTGCTCATTCCAAATACACCGTTCTGCCGGCGGTCCTCAGGTACATAGTTAATACCTGCCGCGATCACCTCTCTGGTCGAAAGCCCTTTTACGTCCTTTCCCTCCAGAAGCACTTTTCCTGAAAGTGGTTTTTCCCGGCCAAAAATCGTAGTTGCCAGTTCCGTCCGGCCTGCTCCGACCAATCCGGCCACACCCAGGATCTCTCCTGGATAAACTTCAAAATTGATATCCTCAAATCCATAACCCGAAAAATGCTCCAGCTTTAAAACAGGCTTTAAATTTGTATAATCAATCGTAATCTCTTCTGTTTCGCGCTTCTCTACCTCTTCCATATTAGGAGGCAAAAGCCCTTTCACCAGCATCTCTCTTGTAAAATCACCGATGGGCCCCTTCAGTGTGATCACGCCGTCTCGCATGATCGCTACATGAGTACCAATGGTAAATACCTCTGCCATACGATGAGTGATATAAATAATGCCGATCCCACGGCTTTTAAGATCTGTCACTACCTTAAATAATGCTTCCACCTCATCAAAGGTCAGCGCCGATGTAGGCTCGTCCAGGATCAGTACCTTTGCATTTCTCATCATGCCTCTGAGAAGCTCTACGATCTGCTGCTCTGCAATAGACAGACTCAGCGCCTTTCTGGTAAGATCCAGATTCCAGCCGATATCTTTTACAATTTTTACCAGACGGCTGTGCAGCTCCGACTTCACTCCGGTAAACCCGATAAGGATATTTTCCTCTACTGTCATATTAGGAAACAGCATGGGCTCCTGAGGAACCATGTAAATCCCCTTTTGAAGGGAAACAACCGGTTTAAAACAAGAAATACGTTCTCCATCTATATAAAGCTCTCCCTGATCTGGCTGATAGATTCCCATAATAATCTTCATGAGGGTCGATTTCCCGGCCCCGTTTCCGCCGATCAGCGTCAAAACCTCTCCTCTTCCAACACTTAAATCAATTCCCTTCAGCACTACGTTCAGACCAAATCTCTTTGTGATCCCGCGTACAGAAAGCAATTCTTGTCCTGTCTGTTCCTGGACGGTCTGGCTCATGTCAATCCCCTCTCCAATTTTGTATTTTTGTTTTGCTCTCAAACATTTTTACCACATACTCAGTATAATCATATCGCCCATATTTGTCAAGTTGTTTCTATTTTTTAATATTTAAAATGCATAATACTATTGATTTTTTTATTTTTTTGTTATATATTTTATACATCATGCAGCTGTTTTTATTATTTTGTTCGTTTATGCAAGCTGTATTGACACCCTTTCCCCTTTATGGTATATTTATCTACATATTGAACATATGTTATGCACAATATCATTTGTTCGCCATTAACTGTAATTATAAAAATATTCAACTAAGGGGTAAACACAATGAAGTATGATGATGAACTGATTTTAAAGGCCGCCTGGTATTATTATATTGAAAACATGACCCAACAGGCAATCGCATCCAAGCTGGAGATTTCCCGTATGAAGGTAATACGCCTGCTGGACGTTGCCAGAGAAACCGGAGTAATCCAGTTTCGGATCTCTCCAGATTTGGGGAAACACCTTCCGGTCGAACAGGCCCTGCGGGAAAAGTGGAATCTGAAAGATGTTCTCATCATCCCAACACCGGATGGCCGAAATCAGCTGAATGAATACCTGGCTCTGGCTGCCGCCAACTATCTGGCAGACCGTATCTCGGAAAACACCTTTATCAATATGGGATACGGCGATACACCATCTCGGGTGTTAAACCACCTGGCCAATATCATTGACACGCCGGTTTCTGTCGTATCCTTTACCGGAGGCGTCAACTACTATCTTCCTAACAGCACTTCAAATGTGTTTAAGGCAAGACTCCATTTATATCCTGCTCCTCTGCTTCTTTCTTCCAAAGAGGTCTGCCAGGCGATCTTACAGGAGCCAAGTATGAGGGAAATCCGGCGGATGGTAGGGCTTTCCTCCTTTTCCATTGTAGGAATTGGCGCCATGAATAATGACGCAACCATCATTTCCAATGGCATTTTAAGCAAAAATGATTTTACCTATCTGACGATGAAGGGCGCTGTGGGAGACGTACTGACCCACTTTATCGACAAAGACGGTGCTCCTGTTGTCACTAATATTGAAGACCGTCTGATCAGCACTCCGCTGTCCACTTTAAAAGAGCTGAATAATGTCATCGGTATTGCCGGAGGCGAACAGAAAGTTACTGTGATCAAGGCAGCTTTAAAGGGCGGTTACATTGATTCCCTGATCACAGATGAAGAAACTGCAAGAAAATTGATAGGAGAATAAAACTATGGCAAAGTATTTAATGGCAATCGACGCCGGAACCGGCAGCGTCCGCGCTGTCCTCTTTGACCTGGAAGGAAACCAGCTGGGGTGCTCCCAGCAGGAGTGGGAGCACGCTGAGGATCCCAGATATCCTGGCAGTATGGACTTCGATTGGGTACATAACTGGGATCTGGCCAGAAGCTGCATCCAGGATGTGATCACAGAAACCCGAATCAATCCGGCCGAAATCGGCGCTGTTTCCACTACCTGCATGCGCGAAGGAATCGTTCTCTATGACAAAGACGGCAATGAAATCTGGGCCTGTGCCAACGTAGACGCCAGAGCCAATGATGAAGTAGCCGAACTGATCCATTCCTATCCAGGCCTGGAAAAAGAACTCTATCTGGAATCCGGCCAGTCCTATGCACTGGACGCCCTTCCCAGACTTCTCTGGGTGAAAAATAAGCTGCCGGAAATCTATGAAAAGATCGACCGTATCGGCATGTTTAATGACTGGATGATCTACAAACTGACCGGTATCCTGGCGGTAGAGCCTTCTAACGGCTCCACGACCGGTCTGATGGATTTGAAAACCAGAACCTGGGATCCGTCAATTCTTGATCGCTGTGGATTAAAGAGCAGCATCTTCCCTCCGGTACAGGAATCCGGCACAATCGCCGGAACCATCACTGCCGATGCAGCCTTACAGACGGGCCTCACAGAAGGAACGCTCGTTGTAGTAGGCGGCGGCGACGCCCAGCTGGGATGCATTGGCGTAGGCGCTGTAGATGCCAATGATGCCGCAATCTTCGGCGGAAGCTTCTGGCAGTACGAATACAATACGGACCGTGCCGATACAGACCCCCAGTGCCGCGTTCGCGTCAACTGCCATGCAGTAAAAAACATATGGCAGTATGAAGCTCTGGCATTTAAGCCCGGTCTGGTGATGCGCTGGTTCAGGGATGGCTTCTGCCAGCTGGAAAAACAGCTTGCCGAGAAATCCGGCTGTGATGTCTATGACCTGATGAACCGGGAAGCCGAAAAAATCCCTGCCGGCTGCTATGGTATGATGTGCACCTTTTCCGATGTAATGAACTTCATCAACTGGAAGCACGCCGCTCCTACGTTTACAAATTTCCAGCTGGATCCAGCTCATTTTAACCGCTATACCTTTTACCGGGCAATCCTTGAAAATACCGCATTGGTTACAAAAGGCCACATGGAGCTGGTACAGGAATCTACCGGACATATGCCATCTGAGGTTATCTTCGCCTCCGGCGCCTCTAAGAGCCCGCTCTGGAGCCAGATCCTGGCGGATGTGCTGGGCATCCCTGTAAAGGTTCCTGCTGTCAAAGAAGCTACCGCTCTGGGCGCAGCCCTGATCGCAGGCTATGGCGCAGGAATTTACCCGGATATCTCTGCTGCCGCTAAAAGACTTGTAAAGATTGACCACACCTATCTGCCGAATATGGAAAATCACAAAGTATACTGTGAAATGTATGTGCAGTGGAAAAAACTCTATGCTGCCCAGCTTGCTCTGGTAAACGAGGGACTTACTACCCCTATGTGGACCGCACCTGGCATTTAGTATTTGTTTCATTACGATAAATCAAACTGTGCTGCTGCACAAAAGGAGGATTCTATGTATATTATAAATGAAAACGAGAGAGAATACCGCTTCGGTGACAGCGGTCCCAAATACCTGATGAAGGGCCCGCGTATGAATTTTGCCATCGTACAGTTCATGCCCGGACAGGATTTCACCGCTCATTACCACAATGTAATGGAAGAAAACTTTTTCATTCTGGAAGGCAAAATTGATATTGTTGTAGATGGAAAAGTAAACACACTCTCCGCCGGCGATCTGATCCATATTGAACCGTCTGAGGTTCACTACTGCATCAACAATTATGATGTTCCCGTCAAAATGATCTCCACTCTGGCTCCCTATCAGGAAATCGATAAAGTGGAAGTAGAAAATTATACTTACGAAAAATAAACCATATTTAAATGACGCCGCAGGTCAACACCGGCGTCATTTTTTTCTTCCCTTTATCTTACAAAATATTACAGCTGCAATCGTACTGGCGGCCGTAGCTGCCAGACACGGACCGGTGATTGCCGCCGGAGACGGGCTTCCGTACTGGCTCCGGTAGGCTATTATATTCACAGGGATCAACTGAAGGGAGGAGATATTTAGTATCAGAAAGGTGCACATATCCGTAGTTGCTGTAATAGAATCACCTGCGGATTTGCCATTGTCTGATACCCTCCCTTCTTTTTTTAATTCCTCCATGGCCTTTAATCCCGCAGGGGTAGCCGCCCAGCCAAGTCCTAAGATATTGGCAATAAAGTTAATAGAAATCTGTCTGGCAGCCTCAGTGTCCGGAGAAAGATGCGGAAAAAGAAAATGCAGCACAGGCCTCATCGTTCTGGAAAGACGTTCGATCATCCCCGCTCCGCGGCCGATTTCCAGTATTCCTGTCCACAGCGACATAACTCCCAGCATAGTAATGCACAAGGACACCGCCTCTTTCGCCGAGGCCAGCGCTCCCTGAGTAACCTGATCCAGTCTCCCGTGGACAGCCGCCCACAATATTCCCAATAAAATCATTCCCGACCAGAGGGCATTCAGCATAAAGCTTCTCCCTGTTTCCTATCCTTCCGGATATTCTATGCCAAAAAATCCCAAAATATTTCTTTTGAGACGCCCCCTCTTGACACCCACCCCCTCTCTCCTGGTATAATGATGTTACTATATTTAAGAAAGGATGTTTTAATATGTTGCAGCTGAACAGGCTGTCAAACACGATCAAACGGGAGCTGAAGGAAACCTTCGTTCTCAAAACCATAGTCTCTATTATCACTGGCACAGCTATTACCACCTTTGGACTTTACAATGTCCACCAGCAGGCGGATATCACCGAGGGCGGTATCCTGGGGCTGATTCTTTTACTGAATTTCTGGCTTGGTATGTCCTCCTCTATGCTGTCCCCGATACTTGATTTTCTCAGCTATCTCATGGGATTTAAGTATCTTGGAAAGGAATTTTTAAAAACCTCCATCTTTGCCACCTTGTGTATGGCTGGTTTTTTCCGTTTATGGGAGCTTTTTCCCCCACTCCTTCCCAGTCTGGCAGATATCCCTCTTGCCGCCTCAGTCCTGGGAGGCTGCTTTATCGGAATAGGCTGCGGCCTTGTTGTCCGTCAGGGAGCCTCCTGTGCAGGTGACGACGCTCTGGCCCTCGTAATCGCCAAGATAACAGGCTGGCGAATTTCCAGAGCCTATCTTTTTACAGACCTTACGGTGCTCGTTTTGTCCCTGTCCTATATTCCTGTAAAACGAATCATATATTCTCTGATTACAGTTACGATCTCTTCTTACCTGATTGATTTTATTACTAATTTCGGGCGAACGAAGGAAAATACTGCTGCCGAAGCATAGTATTGTATATATTAAGTTATCCACAACCTAAATATAGTATTTTGTCGAATTCCCACCATATATCTTGTGTTTACCGGTGGATAATGTGGATAACTTTGTGGATAACCTTGTTTATACTCTGGGGAAAGGCCGGGGAAAACATGGGGAAATGTGTAGTTTTATGTGGAAACAACAATTATTGTTAAATATTTATCCACAATTTTAACCTGGTTTTCCTGTTTCTGTAAAATTATTTACATTTCTTTACGTTTTTATAAACCCTATTGACCTTAGAGCCGCTCCATCCTTTATCCTTACCCTGTCAGTAATGACGCAGACCCGCCAGGGAGAAACGCTTCTCCCGGCGGGTCTTCCCCTTTTTATTCCCTTTTCACTGATGGTAGCCGCTCTGCACAACAGGCATATACAGCTCCAGATAATAGGTATTTGTCTCCTCTCCCAAAAAAGAACTCATATTATTAGAATACAGAATCCCTTCCGGAACAAGCCCATGGCTGCGTCCCCACTCCTCCATCCTTTGGGCCATGGAAGCATCGGGAAACAGATCCTCTGACGACTCTATGGTATAAATACAGGATACAGGTTCTGTAGGCGGGTAGCTTGAAAGGTCAAACCGCTTGCTGATAAACGGCTCCAGGCCTTTATATACCAGCAGCTTAGTCCCCTGGCTCTCCAGCTGACCATCTCTGACGGAAAACTGATTATAAAAATACGTCATATCCAGCCCGCTTACCTCGGACGACATGGAAAACCACTGGCGAAGCCCCTCATATATATCCTGACAGGTATCCAGAATATATGCCTCTGGAAAGCTTTTTAACGTATACCTGCCGGAGCATTCTTCAATACGGTCCATATCTGTCAGAGTCAGCTCCAGCCTTGCAATTGTCTGCCTGTGGCGCCGAATCTCCTCCTCCTCTTCCTGAACTCTCTTTTTTAAGTGCTCCCGCATATTGGCGACGCTTTTATCGTCTTTTACAAAATCCCTGATTTCTTCCAGGCTGTCATTCATTTTCCTGCGGTAAACAATACACATCAGCCGGTAAATGTCATCCTCTGAAAAATATCTGTAGCCATTTTCCTTCTTCTGAGAACGAATCACGCCCTTTTTCTCGTAAAAACGCAGGGCATCCCGACTCATCCCCACAATGCGCGACACATCTCCGATGAGATACTCCTTTTTCTTCTCTGCCATTCTCCCATCCCCTGTCATTTTCTTATTTTAACGCTTTCTTAATGCATCTATCTTACCTGTAATTCCTTTGCCGGTCAATGGAGGGGGGATTATAATACAAAAGAGCCGGAGTGATCCGGCTCTTTTCGCTTTTTATCCAATCAGCAGCGCATTCATAACCTCTTCTACCGTCTCAATCCGGTCTGAACGGAAGGCATTGCTTCCGCAGAACAGCAGGGCCGCATCTTCATCTCCTTCTGCGGCATTCACCAAAGCTCTGGTGATGCAGTAGGGAATGGTCTTTATATCGCAGTGCTCCAGACACTGGAAGCAGGATTTGATGGCAGGCCGTTCTCCTTCCTTAATCTTCTTTAAGAAGGGATTTAAAATGGCTCTTCCCGGCATACCCACAGGGCTCTGGGTGATGACAATATCTTCCTTTGAAGCCTCGATATAGGTCTGCTTATAGGCATCGGGGGCATCACACTCCTCAGTCGTCACAAAGCGGGTGGCAACCTGAACGCCCTCTGCTCCCAGCTCAAACTGGTGCTTTACATCCTCATGAGTGTAAATGCCTCCGGCAGTTACCACCGGGATATGAGTTTCATACTTATCCTCATAGCCCTTTACCACCTTCATGATGGCCTTTACTTCCTCGTCATAGGCAGCCTGATTATAGCTTGTCTCCACATCTGTACTGTCAGCCCCGTACTGTGCCAGCTGCTCCTTTGAAAAGCCCAGATGGCCTCCTGCCAGCGGTCCCTCTACTACCACAAAATCCGGTACTGTGTGATACTTTCTGTCCCACATCTTGCAGATTACTGTAGCAGCCTTTGCAGTCGATACGATAGGAGCCAGCTTGGTACGACGAAGAAGCTTTTTGCCCATGGCCTTCATTTCCTCATATGCTGCTTCTGCATATTCCGGCAAAGATACAGGAAGTCCGGCTCCCGATATAATGGCGTCGGCTCCTGCCTTCACGGCCTCCTTTACCCACATATCGTAGTGCTTTGTGGCTACCATGATGTTAAAGCCGATTGCTCCCTCAGGAGCAATTTCTCTGGCCTTTTTAAACTCATTACGGATCGCACGCAGATTGGCCTCAACGAAGTTCGTTTTAAAATCCGGCTCTCTGAACCCGATCTGAGCAGTGGAGATGATCCCCATTCCGCCGGCCTTTGCCACGGCTCCGGCCAGACGGTGGAGACTGATTCCGACTCCCATTCCACCCTGGATCACCGGTTTTTCTATTTTAAGATCACCAATTACCAATGGTTTGAAATTACTCATTACATTCTCCTAAATCTCTGATATCTGTGTTCTGCCAGTTCCTCGCCTGTCATGGCCTGATAAGTTTCAAAAAATCCTGCCATGGCCTGATCCATAAATCCGGCAATACGGTACAGGGTATCTGTACTTGCGGGATCTTTTTCCGGAATAATCTTCTCGATCAGCCCCAGCTTCTTTAAATCTGCCGCTGTTACCTTCATGACCTCCGCTGCTTCAGGAGCCTTTTTGCTGTCTTTATAGAGAATGGAGGCAAAGCCTTCGGGAGACAGAATGGAGTAGATCGCATTTTCCAGCATCCATACCTCATCTGCCACAGCCATAGCCAAAGCGCCGCCGCTTCCGCCTTCTCCGATCACGATGGAAAGAATGGGAACCTTCAAATCTGACATTTCAAAGAGATTCCTTGCAATGGCTTCTCCCTGTCCTCTCTCCTCTGCCTCCAGGCCGCAGAAGGCTCCGGGAGTATCTACAAAGCAGACAATGGGACGCCCAAAGGCTTCCGCCTGCTTCATCAGGCGCAGGGCCTTGCGGTAGCCGTCCGGGGATGGCATACCAAAGTTGCGCTTAATATTGTCTTTGGTATTTTTTCCCTTCTGCTGACCGATTACCGTAACCGGCATACCGTGAAACATGGCAATACCGCCTACAATTGCGCCGTCATCCTTAAAATAACGGTCTCCGTGAAATTCGATAAACTCGTCAAACACCGCATTGATATAGTCAAGAGCTGTGGGCCGGTCGGATCTTCTGGAAAGGAGAACCGTATCCCAGGCTGTCTTTTCATGGTGTTCTTCTGCCTTTGACTGATGCCGGGAGGTTTCAGAACCGGCTTCATGCATTTTCTGCACCTGAACATCACCGCCTGAGCCTGCTCCTGACTCCAGAGCAGTCATATCGTGCTTTCTGTGCATATATAAGATCTGACCAATCACACGCTTCTGATCCTTTCTCTCCAGGATCATATCTACAAAGCCGTGCTCCAAAAGGAACTCTGCTCTCTGGAAGCCCTCAGGCAGCTTCTGTCCGATGGTCTGTTCAATGACTCTGGGGCCTGCAAAGCCGATCAGGGCATGAGGCTCTGCGATAATAATATCGCCCAGCATGGCAAAGCTTGCAGTCACTCCGCCTGTAGTTGGATCTGTAAGTACGCTGATAAAGAGCTGTCCGGCCTCATGGTGGCGCTTTAAGGCGGCGGAGGTCTTTGCCATCTGCATCAGAGAAACGATTCCCTCCTGCATTCTGGCTCCTCCGGAACAGGCAAAAAGAATCACCGGAAGCTTCTCTCTGGTAGCTCGTTCTACAGCCTGAGTGATCTTTTCGCCTACCACATGGCCCATACTGCTCATGATGAACCGGGCGTCACAGACGCCGATGACAGCAGGATTTCCCTCAATCATGGCCTTGCCTGTGACGATTGCCTCATTTAAACGGCTTTTTTCTCTGGCAGCAGCCACCTTTTTCTCATAATTAGGAAAATCCAGAGGGTTGGAAAAGGGCATTTCCCGGTTCCATTCCTCAAAGGTTCCCTCATCTGCAAGCATTTCAATCCGGCGGTATGCGTGAACGCGGAAATAGCCGTCGCATTTGGGGCAGACGTAATAATTGTTCACCACATCCTCCACATAGATCGGCTGCCCGCACTTATTGCACTTGCGCCACAATCCCTGAGGGATGGAGGGTTCTTCGCTGTCTCCGGCTTTCGGCCTGTAGATCGTATCGATCTTGGTATACGTTTTTTTGAACATATTACGCAGCATAAGGCTACTTCCTTTCTAATCTCTGATTATTTTACATACTCCGGAAAATATTTTTCGATAAATCCTGTGTCTGTGTCTCCCTCCCGGAAGGCTTCATTTTCCAGAATCTCATACTGGAAATTGATGTTTGTCTCAATTCCCTCGATGATCACCTCACCAAGAGCGCTCTGCATCTTGGCGATGGCAGACTGACGATCCTTATCGTATACAATAAGCTTCATAAGCATAGAATCGTAGTTTGCAGGAACCTTATAGTCACTGTAAATATGAGTATCCACCCGGACTCCGTTTCCTCCCGGAAGATGTACGGTCTGGATTCGTCCCGGACAGGGCATAAAATGCTTCTGCGGATTCTCTGCATTGATACGGCACTCGATGGCATGGCCGCGGATTTCCACCTGATCCTGAGTCACACTTAAGGGCTCTCCCGCTGCAACGCGGATCTGCTCCTTGATCAGATCAAGGCCGGATACCATTTCCGTTACAGGATGCTCTACCTGAATACGGGTATTCATTTCCATAAAATAGAAATTCTTGTCCTTATCCAGAAGAAACTCTATGGTTCCCGCATTTTCATAGCCAACGGACTTTGCAGCCCGTACTGCTGTCTCTCCCATCTTTTTGCGAAGCTCCGGTGAAATAACGCTGCAGGGCGCTTCCTCTAAGACCTTCTGGTGGCGTCTCTGGATGGAGCAGTCTCTCTCTCCCAGATGAATCACATTTCCGAATTTATCTGCCATAATCTGGAATTCCACATGGCGGGGCTTTTCAATATATTTCTCAATGTACATGGTATCATCGGAAAAGCCCTTTACAGACTCCAGCTGGGCAGCATTGAAGAACTCTGTAAAATCCTCTTCGCTTCTGGAAATGCGCATTCCCTTTCCGCCGCCGCCGGAGGATGCCTTAATCATCACCGGAAAACCTATTTCCTTTGCCATAGCAAGTCCGTCTTCTGCTGTGTATACAGCCTCCTTGCTTCCGGGAACCACCGGAACTCCGGCCTCGATCATGGTCTTTCTTGCCTCGGATTTATTTCCCATCCGGTTGATGATCTCTGCGGAGGGGCCGATAAAGGTAATATTGCACTTACTGCACAGCTCTGCAAAACGGGCATTTTCAGACAGGAAGCCAAATCCCGGATGAATGGCGTCTGCCTTCATGGCTACGGTTGCTGACAGGATCCGCTCCATGTTCAGATAGCTCTGAGTGGATGGAGCCGGACCAATACAGATGGCTTCGTCTGCTAAAAGGGTGTGAAGGCAGTCTCTGTCTGCCTCAGAGTAGACAGCTACCGTCTGAATTCCCATCTCGCGGCAGGCACGGATGATGCGGACTGCAATCTCACCTCTGTTTGCAATCAAAATTTTGTTAAACATTCTATTTCTCCCTATCAGCCGATCATAAAGGTCAGCTCTCCGGTAACAGCTACCTTTCCGTCTACCGTAGCTGTGGCCTTTCCGATGCCTACCGGGCCCTTCTGGCGGATGATCTCGCACTCTAAGCGCAGACGGTCTCCCGGAACTACCTTGTGCTTGAATTTCAGCTTGTCAATGCCGCCAAAATAAGCGGTCTTTCCCTTAAAACCCTCCTGAGACAGGATAGCCACTGCGCCTGTCTGAGCCAGTGCCTCTACCATCAGGACTCCCGGCATAACGGGTTCTTGTGGGAAATGGCCTCTGAAGAAGGACTCATCATAGGTGATGGCCTTGTAGCCTACGGCTCGGACACCGGGCTCCAGCTCCTCAATGCAGTCCACCAGCAGGAATGGATGGCGGTGGGGAATGATTTCCTGAATTTCTTTAATACCCATTAACATATCGTAATCCTCCTGATGTATGCTTTATTTAATGCGGAACAGAGGCTGGCCGTACTCTACCACATCCTCGTTGTTTACGAGGACTGCCTCTACTACGCCGTCATATTCGCTCTCAATTTCATTCATCAGCTTCATCGCCTCGATAATGCCGAGAATCTGTCCCTTTTTCACAGTATCGCCTGCTTTTACATAAGGCTCTGCATCAGGGGAAGAGGAACTGTAGAAAGTACCTACTAACGGAGAAGTGATTACTTTATCAGAACCAATGTCCGTTCCTGCATCCTTCGCCTCTGCAGGAGCTGCTGTCTGTCCTGCGGGCACACCTGCCGGAGCCTGTACGCCGGAAACGGCCACTGACTCGGGAGTCGGAAGAACGTGAGCCGGTGCGGAGGCTGCAAATACAGCCGGGGCTGCGGGAGCGCCTACGGTCACAATCTTTGCCTCTTCCTTTTCTTTTCTCAGAGAAATAACCGTATCTCCCTGCTCCAGCTTAAAGCTGGTTAAACTGGAATCAGACACCGCCTGAACCAGTGTAAGGATCTCGTCGATATTCATATTCATGTCCTCCTGTTCCTTACTCTGTAAACTTCTTTACGAGCAGGCTGGCATTGTGTCCGCCAAAGCCCAGTGAGTTGCTGATGGCATAATTTACATCCATTTCCACACCGTCGCCCTGTGTATAGTCTAAGTCGCAGCCCTCACCCGGCTCCTCAAGACCCAGTGTCGCATGTACATAGCCGTCCTGGATGGATTTTACACAGGTGATGAATTCTACGCCGCCTGCTGCGCCCAGGAGATGGCCGATCATGGACTTGGTAGAGTTGATCTTCACCTTCTCTGCCTGATCGCCCAGAGCAAGACGGATGGCCTTTGTCTCAAACAGGTCATTATGATGGGTGCTGGTGCCGTGAGCATTGATATAATCTACCTGCTCCGGTGTGATCTCTGCGTCCTTCATGGCAAATTCCATAGCCTTTGCAGCGCCGCTTCCGTCCTCAGCAGGGGAGGTAATGTGGTATGCGTCGCAGGTTGCGCCGTAGCCCACTACCTCTGCCAGGATATTTGCGCCTCTGGCCTTTGCATGCTCTAAGGACTCTAATACAACAACGCCGGCGCCTTCGCCCATTACAAAGCCGTTTCTGTCCTTATCAAAGGGAATGGAAGCTCGCTTTGGATCATCTGTTGTATTTAAAGCAGTCAGAGAGGTAAAGCCTGCAATGCCGATGGGGGTAATGCTGGCTTCGGTTCCTCCTGCTACCATCACGTCTGCCTCGCCATACTGGATGGCGCGGAAGGCTTCTCCAATGGAGTGGGTACCCGTTGCACAGGCAGTTACCACATTGATGCATTTGCCCTTAAGTCCAAACTGGATGGCTACATTTCCGGCAGCCATGTTGCAGATCATCAGAGGAACTAACAGAGGCTCTACACGGCTGGGGCCTTTTTCAAGAAGCTTCTTCTCGCTGCGCTCCATAGCCTGGAGAGAACCGATACCGGAGCCTACGCTGACTCCCACACGGAAGGGATCTTCCTTCTCCATGTCAATACCGGACTGATCTAAGGCCTGCTTTGCCGCAGCTACCGCAAACTGGGAAAATGGCTCCATACGGCGGGCAGTCTTTGGATCCATGTACGCCTTAGCGTCAAAATCCTTTACCTCAGCCGCCAGCTTGCATTTAAAATCTGCCGTGTCAAAATAGGTAATGGGTCCAATGCCCAGTGTCTTATCCTTTAAGGCCTGCCAGAAGCTCTCCACATCATTTCCAATGGGTGTGATGGCTCCCATACCTGTTACTACTACTCTTGTCTTCATATGATCCGCTCCTTCTCTTTCCGGTTTGAATTACATAGCCATTCCGCCGTCTACGCTGATGACCTGTCCTGTGATATATCTGGCGTCCTCAGATGCCAGGAATGCGACTGTATTGGCAATATCCTCTACTTCTCCAAAGTTCTTCATAGGGATCTGTTCCATCAGGGTTTTCTTAATGTCATCTCTTAATACATCCGTCATCTCTGTGCGGATAAATCCGGGAGCAATGGCATTTACGGTAATACCACGGCTTGCCATCTCTCTTGCCACGCTCTTTGTGATTCCGATTACGCCTGCCTTTGCAGCGCAGTAATTGGCCTGTCCTGCATTTCCAAGCACACCGGATACAGATGAGATATTGATGATTCTTCCGGATCTCTGCTTTAACATCTGACGTGAGATGTGATGAATGCAGTTGAATACACCCTTTAAGTTGGTCTGGATCACTGCGTCAAAGTCTTCCTCCGACATTTTCATTACCAGGTTGTCCCTTGTGATGCCTGCATTATTTACAAGGATGTCCAGACGGCCGTACTTTGCCACGATTCCGTCCAGCATCTCCTTGCTGCTGTTAAAATCGGAAACATTGCACTGCACTGCTTCCGCGATGCCTCCGGCCTCCCGAATCTCCTGTACTGCTTCCTCTGCCTTTGCAGCAGAGCCGTTATAATTTACGATTACTGTAGCGCCTTTTGCAGCCAGTGTCTTTGCGATCTGGCGGCCGATTCCGCGGCTTGCGCCCGTTACCAGTGCGATCTTTCCTTCCAGCATATCTAGTTCTCCTTTAAAGCTTCGATTACTTTGTCAATATCTTCTAATTTTTCTACATTCAGGCTCTTTACACTGCGGTCAATCTTACGCATAAAGCCAGTCAGCGTACGTCCCGGTCCGATCTCGATAAAGGTATCCACGCCGTCTGCCAGCATAGCCTCTACGCTCTGCTGCCATTTTACAGAAGAAGATACCTGACGGGTCAGAAGCTCCTTTACCGGAGCTGCCTCTGTCACATATTCTGCGGTCACGTTGGCAACATAAGGAATCTTTGGAGCATTTACTTCTACCTGAGAAAGCACCTCTCCCAGCTTCTCTCCGGCTCCTGTAAGCATACCTGAATGGAAGGGGCCGCTTACATTCAGTAAAATGGCTCTCTTGGCTCCTGCTGCCTTTAAACGCTCGCAGGCTTCCTCTACCGCTTCCTTTTTACCGGAAATAACTATCTGTCCCGGACAATTGTAATTGGCAATCCATACGCCTTCCATAGAAGAAGTGATCTCCTCAATCACAGAGGCATCCAATGCCAGAACAGCCGCCATGGCGCCTTCTCCTGCCGGAACCTCCTCCTGCATCAGGATTCCTCTCTGGCGCACCGTGCGGATGGCGTCATCCTCGCTCATCACGCCTGCTGCTGCCAGAGCGCAGTATTCTCCCAGGCTTAAGCCTGCTGCCACATCGGGATGGATCCCTCTTTCTTCCAGTACCTTCATCATGGCAATACTGGTTGTTACCATAGCTGCCTGGGTATATTCCGTAATATCCAGACGGTCGTTGGGCTCAAAGCACAGCTGGGGAACAGAGAATCCTAAAAGCTCAGAAGCTCTGTCAAATACCTTTCTTCCAGTCTCTGTCTGCTCATAAAAATCCTTTCCCATACCGCAGGTCTGTGCGCCCTGACCTGGGAAAATAAATGCGATCCTGCTCATTTTTTACTCCCTGTTTAAAAGTTTCTTTGTCTGCTCCATCATCTCGTCGATCATTTCCTTACAAGTCTGCTCTTTGGAAATCATTCCGGCGATCTGGCCTGCCATTACGGTTCCGTTCATCACGTCGCCTTCCTGTACGGCCTTGCGCAGAGCTCCTAATGTCAGGTACTCCAGCTCCTCAAAGGACTTTCCTTCCTGCTCTAACTTTGTATACTCTCTTGTCATCTGATTTCTCAGACCTCTTACCGGATGACCGTGGGTTCTTCCGGTTACTACGGAGTCAATATCCTTTGCCTTGATGATGCGCTGCTTATAGTTTTCATGTACAATGGATTCCTTTGCCACTACAAAGCGGGTTCCCATCTGAACAGCCTCTGCGCCCAGCATAAAGGCTGCTGCAATGCCTCTGCCGTCTCCGATACCGCCTGCCGCAATAACAGGGATGGAAACCGCATCCACTACCTGAGGAACCAGAGTCATGGTGGTTTCCTCACCGATGTGTCCTCCGGACTCTGTTCCCTCTGCCACCACTGCGTCAGCCCCATATTTTTCCATACGGCGGGCCAGTGCTACAGAAGCTACCACAGGGATTACCTTAACGCCTGCTTCTTTCCACATCTGCATATATTTCTCAGGATTTCCGGCTCCGGTGGTAACTACCTTAATGCCTTCCTCCACTACGACTCTTGCCACATCATCTGCATGAGGGCTTAAAAGCATTACATTTACACCAATAGGGCGGTCTGTGAGCGCTCTTGCCTTGCGGATCTCCTCACGAACGACCTCTCCCGGTGCGTTTGCCCCGCCGATCAGTCCCAGGCCGCCTGCTGCGGACACGCCTGCTGCCAGGTTGTGCTCTGCCACCCAGGCCATACCTCCCTGAATGATGGGGTACTCAATTCCTAACATTTCTGTAATTCTTGTTTTCATTGTCTTCCTTCCAATAGAGGAAACAGCGTGCTTCAATCCATCCACACGCCGTCCTCTCATTTGCTTATGCAATTTTACATTCAGGCCTTAGAGCGCTTATGCCTCTACGCCGTGGTTCTTTAAGTACTCCATAACGTCGCCAACGGTAGACATCTTCTCTAACTCCTCTGCAGGAATCTCTACAGAATACTCATCCTCTAAAGCCATTACCAGCTCAAAGAGATCCAGGGAATCAGCGCCCAAATCTTCCTTAAAAGAGGAAGCCTCTGTTACGGACTCAGCGTCTACGCTTAACTGCTCTGCAATAATTTCTTTCATCTTCTCTAACATAATCTTTGTCTCCTTCTGACATATAAGTTTTATATTACAATTTAAATATTTACCATTATATTCACGAAATGTCCATGCCCTTTTTACAGGGCTTTACATTTTTTATCTTTTTTTAAGCATTTTGGTGGTTTTTTACCGTCTTACCACTCCAAAAGCAGCGCTCCCCAGGTAAGACCTGCTCCAAATCCTGATAATACGATCCGCTCTCCGCACTTTAACTTACCTGCCCGGTTCAGCTCGTCCAAAAGGATAGGAACGGAAGCTCCGGACGTATTTCCATAATGTTCCATATTCACAGGGAACTTTTCGATATCAACCTTCAGGCGTTTTGCAATGGATTCGATAATCCTGTAATTGGCCTGGTGGATAATGAAATGGTCAATATCGCCGGTAGTGTATCCCGTGTCCTCCAGTACCTGGCTGATGCACTCCGGAACCTTCTTTACCGCAAACTTAAAAACCTCCTGGCCGTCCATAGCCATATATCCAAGCTCCGGTTTTCTTCCCAGAAGGAAGTTTCCATTGGAACGGGAGCCGCAGGTAAGCACTTCGCCCTTTGCTCCGTTTGAATGCATATTTAATCCCAGAACACCCGTCTCGTCTGCGCTTACCACAGCCGCACCTGCTCCGTCTCCGAACAGGACGCAGGTTCCACGGTCTGTCCAGTCAACCAGTTTACTGAGCACATCTGCTCCGATTACAAGAACCGTCCTGTATATTCCAGAGGAGATAAAGGCGTGAGCTGTACTGAGGGCAAATACAAAGCCGGTGCAGGCCGCACTGATATCATAACAGGCCGCATGAACTGCTCCGATCTTTGCCTGTACCTCGCAGGCTCCATTGGGGAAGCAGGAATCCGGTGATGATGTAGCCAGAAGAATCAGGTCAATTTCCTCCGGTGAAATACCCGCCTGCTCAATAGCTCTGGCCGCTGCCTTTGCCGCCATATCAGATGTACTGTCCTCTGTGGCAATTCGTCTTTCCCTTATGCCTGTACGGCTGCGAATCCATTCATCATTTGTCTCAACAATCCTTGAAAGATCATCGTTTGTAACGATCTGTTCCGGCACATACGAGCCGGTTCCTATTATTCTGGTTGTCATTTTTATTTACCCGGCCCTGAATGAGCGGCTCAAAAGCCTCCGCTGCCCAGGGGCTGTACCTTCCTTTACTGAAATACTTTGAATCTCAAAGTAATACTACAAGATCATGTAGTCTTTGTCAAGTGATTTTAGCCGGAGAAAATATTCCGAATATTTACTAATTTATACCACAATTTACCAATTTAAACTTTTCCATTTATTGACTTTATTTCCGTATTTTGCTACCTTTAAGTTACAGAAGTCCATAATTTTATACCTACAAAGGAGGTCATGGGATGAAAACCACAGGAGTAATCCGCAAACTGGATGAGCTGGGCAGAATCACGCTTCCTATTGAATTAAGGAGAAGTCTTGACCTGGACGTCAAAGATGGACTTGAAATTACGGTTCAGGATGACTGCATTATCCTTAAAAAAGCAGAAAGCGCAGATATCTTTACCGGCAGTACCGAAGATCTGATTGAATACGAGGGAAAGAAGGTTTCCCGCAGTTCCGTTTTAGCTCTGGCAAAACTGGCCGGACTGAATGTAGCAGAAGCCTGATGGGCGGCTGCAGTCTTTAAAACCTATATAAAAATATCCCCCTGTGCACGCTGTATTGATATGCTCATGTATGCATAGGGGGATGTTTTGTTATTATATAGAAAGCTTCCCCCGAATCGCCCTGTGATCATAGGAATCTCCCACTCCGTCTACCTGAGCGATGACGGGAACTCCGTACATCTGTGAAATAACCTGACCTGCTCCGCAGAAGGTATCGCCGTGACGCTGCATATTTCCGGATACAATCACGCCCTTTAAATATGTGTGATTTTCTTTTAGAAAAGCAGCTACCACAGGCGGCATAACGCCTCTGCCGTCGGTATAAGTAAAAAGGATGAAGTCCTGATCCATTGTTTCTGTGCCATCCTTTATCTTCATGGCCTCTAATCCAAGAATGCGGACCAGCTCCTCTACATTTCCGCTTCTTGAAGCATATACATATTCCATAAATCCTTAAAACCTCCTGCTCTATTCCCTGTTTTTGATTCTGCGGCTTCGCAGATGGCCCTTCAGGCTGATAAAAAATCTCGCCATATGAGATGCAAGTATGATACCCAGGGCAATCGCTCCTGCCTCTGTGAGCACCAGCCCCGAGTAGGTTCCAAATTCTTCCTGATATCCCTGCACCAGATAATACATGGTGTAATAAAGGGCTTCTCCCGGAACCTCCGGTATAAGCATGGGAACCAGCAGAAGAATCACCGGGGTGCGCAGTATCCGGGCCAGAATCTCGCTTAAGGCCGCCACAAAAAGGCTGGCCGCCAGAAGGCTGGTAAATATATTGCCTCCCAACATTCTGCCTGTAAGATATACCGCCCAGCCGGCACCGCTTCCAAGAGCAATCACGGCCAGCTTTCTGCCCCGAACGCCAAAAAGAACTGCAAAACCAACGGAACCGATCATCCCTGTAATGGTCTGTATTACGGAAAAACTCATATCGTTCCTCCCAAAATGATAACACCGGCAAAGCCTATGGCTACTGCAACTGCTTTTAAAAGCGCTTCACTCATATTCAGCAACCCGCTGATCATATCTCCGTTTATCATATCCCTCAGAGAGTTAGTCAGCTGAAGTCCAGGGATTACCAGCATAATATCGCCAATCATAATTTTATCCGGCTGTACGCCGATTCCCGCCCTTACCAGAAGAAGTACAGATATTGCTGTTACCGCACTGCAGAACATATTCTGGATAATGCTATTCAGCCTTAAAACTGCACTTCCATGAAGCGTGGCATACAAAACAGCCCCTGAAATAGCCGCTGCTGCTCCATCCATCAGGGTACCTCCAAAAAATACAGACAGAGATGAGGCTATCATCATATGCATTCCCAGCTCCAGGCCCGTGGAAATCCTTTTTCCGTTTTTTATTGCATCAAGTCCGGCCTTTAATTCCCCAACCCCCACAGGATCAGCGCAGATTCTGCGGGACAGTTCATTTACCTCTGCCACCTTTTCAAGATCTGTATTTCTCGTTCGGATTCGCCTTGTCTGGGTAATGGTCCTTCCATCCGAAAGCATGGCTGTGACAATAATACTGGACGTAATGGTAAATACATCTGCCCGCACAAAGCCGTACGCCATGCACAGTCTGGTAATCGTGTCCTCCACCCGGCTTACCTCTGCACCGTGCATGGCAAGCAGTTCTCCCGCATCCATAATCGCTGTCATAAGATAATTCATCCGGTCATACTCATTTTCACTGAAAATCATTTCTCTGTTCATGTTTATACCATCCTCGGACAGCCCGTTTTCCTGTTACAGCAATCCCTGATACACGTCCCTTTTCGATATCCCCCGGTCCTTTGCAACTGCTTTCATTGCTTCTTTCTTATCCATCCCCTGAGCCAGATAATGTTCCATATGCTCTTCCAGCGTCAGAGCTTCCCAGGACTGCCTTGCTTCTTCCTGAATTTCCTGAACATAACGGCCCCGGATCACGATTACGCACTCGCCCTTAGGTTCTTCCTCCTCATATACAGTCAGAGCTTCCGTAAACGTCGTTCTCCAGGCGCTTTCAAACCGCTTGGTCAGCTCTCTGCAGATAGTAATATCCCTGTCTCCCATTGCATCATACAGATCCTTAAGGGTACTCTTTAAATGGTGGGGCGCTTCATACAGTATAATGGTTCTGGTTTCATTTTTCAGTTCTTCCAAAATCCTCTGGCGCTCCTTTTTATCGCTCTTTTCCGCAGGCAGAAAAGCCTCAAAGCAGAACCGCCTGGTGGGAAGACCCGACATGGTAAGAGCCGTAATACAGGCAGCCGGCCCAGGAAGGGAGGTCACTGCAATCCCGGCCTCATGGCACTGACGTACCAGCTCTTCTCCCGGATCGGAAATACCCGGTGTTCCCGCATCTGTAATCAGG
>JABLTT010015348.1_pt1 | contig 46634 bp, 40 predicted proteins | sample 7160061 | NCBI WGS metagenome assembly JABLTT01 (sample SAMN14651232, study PRJNA627086) | human gut metagenome | isolation source: feces | host: Homo sapiens
AATGGCGCCGCTGACACTGCGCCACTCCTGCTAAAACTGTATAATCCTGCACCCGGGGCTTTTTGTGCTGTCTGCACAATCTGGGGCGGTTCAATGGATGCAGGGGGATTTTTTTCACAACCTTTTGACCGGCGAAAAAAGGCGGATCCGTTTGGCAGTCTGGATGCCCAAATGGTTCTGTCTGCTTTGCTCCAGCCGCCCAATAAGTGAACAGTATGTGAACAAATGATTGTGAAAAAAGAAACAAATCCCTGGAAAAACTAAATAGTATATAATATATCTTTAAAAGCAAAAATATTGAAACAAATTATTCGGTCATTCCATACAAGAGAGAAAAAACCAGATTGAATAAATCGACAAAATCACCAGTTCTTCACGGAAATCTTGTAATAAATATTGCAACTTGCATAAATAAAGACTATACTTAGTAACAGACTCCAGTGGATCCGCCCAATGTGGATCTGCCGGATAAAAAGGGTTCTGCGGCTGGTATCGATTGTATCGGGGCCATGGAATCACGAATGTTATGAGGTGAAAAGTATGCGAAAACGGAAATTGCGCGCAATGAGTCTGACATTGGTCACGATCCTGACAGCAGGCCTGCTGTTCGGATGCAGCCAAGAGACAAGCGGAGGAGAAGGATCAGGCGGTGGAAAGCGCGATTCCATTATCATCGCAACCATGGGCGAGCCCCCATCCATGTCGCCCACCGATCACAATGCCATTGCATCCAACTATATGAATGCCATGACATACAGCCAGCTGACCCGTATGAACGAAGACATGGAGATGGAAGGCGCTTTGGCGGAATCGTTTGAGAGCACCAGCGACACCGAGTGGCTGTTCCATCTGCGCAAGGGAGTCAAATTCCACGACGGCACCGAGATGACGGCAGACGATGTGGTGGCCTCCATTACCTATGCCAAAACTTGCCCCGAAGTGAGCTTGTACAACAATTCGGTGGCATCCATTGAAAAAGTGGATGATTACACCGTGAAGATCACAACGCCGGGACCCTCTGCCATTCTGTTGGCCGACCTGGCCCACCATGGCAACGCTATCGTACCCAAAGCGCTGCTGGATGAAGGCAACGACTTCAATACAAACCCCATCGGCACAGGCCCCTATGTGTTCAAAAAGTGGAACCGTGGCGACAGCGTGGAGTTTGAGATGTTTGAAGACTACTGGGATGAGGACCACATGCCTTCCATCAAGTACATGACATGGAAGATCATCCCCGAAGGCTCGAGCCGCACCATCGCCCTGGAAGCAGGCGAAGTGGATTATGTGGTGGATGTAGAGGCCATGGACGTGGAACGGCTGGAAAACGATGAAGGCATCAAGCTGGATAAGATCGCTGCCACCAACCACATGTGGATGATGGTCAACAACGAAAAGCCTGGCCTGGACAATGTGGATGTGCGCCGCGCCATGAACTGTGCCATCGACAAAGAGAGCATCGTTACCGTGGCGCTGAACGGCTTGGGAACGGCCTCCTACTCCATGGCACCGGACAATATGCCGGGCGCCACCAAAGAAAACACATTGCCCCATGATCCGGAGCTTGCCAAAGAGTACATGGAGGCTTCCGGCGTAGACCCGGCCAGCATCGAGATGTCCATTATCTGCTCCAACGACCAGAAGAAGCGTGCCGGCGAAGTGATCCAGGCCAACTTGAAAGACGTACTGGGCATTGAATGTGAACTGGAGAATATGGACCTGGCCACCTACCTGTCCATCACGGCAGAGGGCGACTACACCGCGGCCATCGGCAACTATTCTTCCACCGATATGGTCCAGTATTTGATTGGCGTGTACCACAGCGTATCCATCAACGCCTCCAACAAGACTCGTTTGAACGATCCGGAAGTAGACGCTTTGATCGATCAAGCTGCGGCCACCATCGACCCTGATGAACGCGCCAAGGTGCTGGAAGAGTGCATTGCGCTGATCAATGAGAAGTGCCCGCAAGTCCCGCTGTACCAGGATATGCATATCCGTGCCTACAACGACAAATTGGGCGGCGTGATCATGTACCCCGGCGGCACGCTGTTCATGCACGCCATGTATTGGCAGGAATAAGACAAAGTTTTTCCCCAGAACACTGGGGAAGAGAGCGGCAACGAAAAAAAGCAGCAAGGCGGATGAGGTATCTTCTCATCCGCCTTTTTCGTTCTCCATACCAAAGAAAGGGTTCCCGGAAACGAAATCGGGAAAATGATGGAAAGTATCAAAGAAATCATTTCGAAATTGGTTATAACATACAAATTGGAGAGTGCGTGAAGCAATGTGAGAAAAATAAATTTTGAAAAAAGAGAATTTGGACAAATTATTCTGGAAAAAAGGAGAAAAACGAAAAAAGATCAGAAGTGAAAATAAATTCATAAACTTGCATTTTTATTCTATCTCTGCTACAATCGTCTCACCCAATGGGGAACAAAGAGATGGAGTGAGAAAAGATGAGGAGCAAAAAGACAAAATGGCTGGCGGGTTTGCTGGCCGCGGTTCTATCGGCTAGCTTGCTGGCGGGATGCGCCCAGCAGAGCGGCCAAAGCGAGGGAGGCAAAGAGGAGGCCCGGGACAGCATTGTCATTGCAACGGCCAATGAGACCCCCAGCCTGCACCCTTATGCCCACAATTCCATTGCGGGCACCTATATGAATGACTTGACGTACAGCACACTCTTCCGTACCGATGCCAATTTGCAGCCGGAGCCCAACTTGGTGGAAACCTATGAGAATCTGGATGACACCACCTGGCAGTTTACACTGAAGCAAGGCGTCCAGTTCCACGATGGCAGCGTGCTGACTGCCGAGGATGTGAAGGCGTCCATCGAATGGGCCAAGACTTTCAGTGAGATCAACATGTACAACAATTCGGTGGAGAGCGTAGAAGTGGTGGATGAAAGCACTTTTCTCATCCATACTCCCACACCTTCGGCCACATTGCTGTATGACCTGTGCCACCACGGCAATGCCATTTTGTCGAAAAAGATGATCGATGAAGGCAATGACTTCAATGAAAACCCGGTGGGCACCGGCCCCTACAAGCTGGTGGAGTGGAAGCACGGCGATCAGGTGGAATTCGAAGCTTTTGAAGACTACTTCATGGGGGCGCCGGCGATTCAACACATGACATGGAAGATCATCCCCGAAGGCTCGAGCCGCACCATTGCCCTGGAAGCGGGCGAAGTGGATTTCGTGGTGGAAGTGGAAGCCATGGACGCCGAACGCATCCAGGAAAACCCGGATTTGACGCTGTTGGAGCACGAGGCGACCAACGTCACCTGGCTGATGCTGAACAACGAAAAACCGGGCCTGGACAACGTGAACGTGCGCCATGCCATCAACTGCGCCATTGACAAAGAAAGCGTCATCACCGTGGCGCTGAACAATGTGGGCCAATCCCTGATCTCCCAGTGCCCCAACGGCATGATGGGCTCTACCGATGAAAATGCCGACGTGTACGATGTGGAAAAGGCCAAGGAGTGGATGGAGAAGTCCGGTGTGGATCCGGCCAGCATAGAAATGTCCATCATCTGCTCAGATGACAAAAAGAAAAGGGCCGGCGAGGTGATCCAGGCCAATCTGAAAGAGATCGGCATTGAGTGCGGCATTGAAAATATGGATCTGGCCACCTATCTTTCTGTGACCACCGATGGCGACTACACAGCATCCATCGGCGGCTACAATTCCAGCGAAATGGTCAACTACCTGGTGGGTGTGTTCACCACGGGTTCCATCGATGCCTCCAACACCACCCGGTACAGCAACCCGGAAGTAGATGCGCTGATCGCCCAAGCCGCTTCCACTGTGGATGACCAGGCGCGGGAACAGCTGCTGCTGCAAGTGACAGCGCTGCTCAACCAAGAATGTCCCCAGGCGCCGCTGTGGCAAGCGGTCAACCAACGGGCCTATGATGCGGATCTGCAGGGCGTGGAGATCAACGCAGCGGGCAATATCCGCTACGAAAACATCAGCTGGAAGGCGTAAGGCACGGCAACAAAATCAGCAGGAAACCAAAGGGCGCAGCCAGTGGCTTGCGCCCTTTGTGCCGCCCGTGGTATACTGGAAGAAATTCTACAGGCTGCACAAACACAGGGAAAAGAAGGGATGGTCTTGATGAAGCGCAACCAAGTGAAGCTCCATGCAAAGCCAGTGGGCAGCGACGTTTGCATGGAGTAAGAACCGTCGCGACCAAGGCTGGCTTTGCTGCTTGAAACGAATTTCAAGGAGTGAGCCACCGTGAAGTACATCAACGCGAAGACCGTGCTTCCCCCATGGCTGGTCCGAGAGCTGCAGCGCTATCTGCAAGGCGGGTACCTCTATATCCCCGCAGACCAGTCGCGCCCCAAACGGTGGGGTGAAGTTTCCGGCTACCGGCAGGAATTGCAGCAGCGGAACCGGCAGATCCAGCAGGCATACCGAAAGGGCGCCTCTGTGGAACAGCTGGCCAGGGAATATTGCCTGTCGGTGCATACCATCCACAAGATCATTTATCACAAATAACAGTCCGGGGCCGCGGCAGAGCGGCCCCGGCTTTTTTCTGGCATCATGGGTTGGGTACCCTTCGGTTCGGTGCCGTTTTTTCCGTAGAACAGGCGGATGGACCGTGGTAGGATGGAGAAAAGGAACCATAGAGCGAGAAAGGAGACGCTATGTGTATTCGATTCGTCTATCGCGGCCGCGACCTGATCACAGGATTCAATTTTGACATCGACCCCGCCCAATGGGATCATCGGATCCTACAGCGGGAGGATTGCTTTTCCATCGGTATTTTGCGCCCCGACGGCCGGCGCCATTCTTATCATGGGGTCAACCGAAACGGGAATGTGGGCACGTTGCTGTATGTCCACGGCAACCCGGCTGGGGCCTACCGGGCAGAGGAGGGGTGCATGACAGTGGCCGATCTGACCGAAGCTTTTGTTCTGGGGCAGCTCACCTGGGAAGGCGCGCTGGAGGTCCTGCAGGCCAAACGGATCACCTACGCCCCAGACGCCACCATGCAGGCCATGTTATCAGACAAAAGCGGCCGGACTTTGCTGGTGGAACCGGGATTTGGATTTCGAGAGGAGAGGGGCCGGTTTTCGCTGCTGGCCAACGGTTCGCTGCTGGAGCCGGAAAGCACCCGGCCTTTTGCCCTGCCGGGAGATGACCGTTATGAGAGGGCAGCCCAACGTCTGGCCAGCTTTGGCCAGGCATTCACCGTGGCCGACGCCCTGGAGACCTTGGAAGGGGTAAGGCAAGAGGGGATCTGGGCCACCCGGGTCTCTTTTGTCTATTCAGCTGGGGAGCAGGCCGTATATTTTGTGCAGAACAACCGATTTGACCAAGTGGAACGCTTCGCGTTTCCCGCGCTGTGAAAGGAGGCGGCCGTGATGCAGCCTGCGTACATGTACCCCCGCACGGGGGACGATGCGACGATCTATCTGAAAAATGCCATCACCAACCCCAATATTCAGGTGGGGGAGTTTACCATCTACAATGACTTCGTCAACGACCCGCGGCAGTTTGAGAAAAACAATGTGCTGTACCAGTACCCCATCAACGGCGACCGGCTGGTCATCGGCAAATTTTGCTCCATTGCCTGCGGCGTCAAATTTTTGTTCAACAGTGCAAATCACACCCAGTCCTCCCTGTCCACCTATCCGTTCCCCATCTTCTATGAAGAGTGGGGATTGGACCGGGGCCATGTGACCCAGGCCTGGGACAACAAAGGGGACATCGTCATCGGCAACGATGTATGGATCGGCTACGAAGCCGTAGTATTGGCAGGGGTCACCGTGGGAGATGGAGCCATCATCGGCGCACGGGCTTTGGTGACGAAAGATGTGCCCCCCTATACCATTGTAGGCGGCGTGCCAGCCCGGATCATCCGCCGCCGGTTCCCAGAAGACACCATTGCCAAGCTGCTCAAGTTGCAATGGTGGGATTGGCCGGCTGAAAAGATCAAAGGCTGCATAGGGGCCATCCAAAGGGGGGAGATGGAAACATTGGAGGAAAGCCATCGGGCGGCAGAGGGGGGCGAGTAAACAGGGCGAAAAAACAACAGGCAGCGGCAGGGAAAACTTCCCCATGGGGAATGGCCAATCCCCTCTTGCTCCACAGGGGGATGTGATGTATAATCATTATCACCGATAATACGCCCCGGCGCCTGTGAAGCGGCAGAGGACTGAGACAGCCGCGCACACGCTGTGTGTTGGGGGAAGGGGAAGAGCGAATGGAAGACAGCAAATTGCTGGAAACAATGGCCCAGGTCTTGCAGACCTTGCAGCAACAGGCGCAGACCATAGCGGCTATGGAGCGCCTGCTGGCGGAGCAGGGCGTTATGCTGCGGGACCAGGCACTCCTGCTGCAGGATCAAAAAGAAATGATGCAGGAGAACAACAGCCTGCTGCGGCAGCACAGCGCCTATCTGCAGAACCACAGCGACAGCCTGCTGCGGGTCAAACGGAACATGGAAGATGACGTGTGCCCCAAGCTGGATGTGCTGCTGGAAGGACAGGTGAATCTGGCAGAACAGCGGGACCGGGACCAGGAAGAGATCACCCGGCGCATGAAAGAAGTGGAGGACCGGAGCACCATCCTCTCGGTCCAGATGGAAGCGCTGAAAGCGGAGTAAGGCCGGGGCGGAGAGCCGGGAGGGGATCATGCGCATCATCGTTTCACCCGCCAAAAAAATGCGGGATGAGTTGGATTCGTTGGAGCCGCGCCAGCTGCCCTGTCTGCTGCCACAGACGGAGCAGCTGTTGGAGCTGCTGCGGGCCATGCCCTATGCCGGGCTGAAAAAGCTGCTGGCCTGCAACGATGCCATTGCCCGGCAAAATTGGCAGCGGTATCAAGAAATGGATTTGCGCCGCCGTTTGTCCCCTGCTCTGCTGGCCTATGACGGCATCCAGTATCAATATATGGCTCCCAATGTGTTTACGCGGGAGGAATTCCACTATGTGGAGGAGCACCTGCGCATCTTATCCGGTTTTTACGGCCTGCTGCGCCCTTTTGACGGGGTGAGGCCTTACCGGCTGGAGATGCAGGCCAAGCTGCAAAACCCGCGGGGCAAAGACCTGTATGCCTTTTGGGGCGATCAACTGAGCCGTGTTTTAGCCGGCCAGACAGATGTGATCGTCGACCTGGCTTCCGAAGAATACAGCAAAGCAGTGAGCCGTCATTGGGCAGGGCAGTGGATCTCGCCGGTATTCGCTGAGCGGGAAAATGGCCGCCTGCGTGAAAAAGGGGTCTATGTCAAAATGGCTCGAGGCGAGATGGTGCGCTTTTTGGCGGAAAACCAAGTGGAAGACCCGCGTCAGATGCGCGAGTTTTGCGAAATGGGGTACCGGTTCCAGCCCTCTCTTTCCACTGAGCACATCTACTTTTTTGTGCGGGATCGGGCAACTAGGCAGAAGAGCGACTTTTGACCGTTCCTGCCGGCGGACCATGATCTGCAAAGAAAAAGGCTGCAAGCAAGAGCTTGCAGCCTTTTTGGCGTGAAAAAACGGATTTAGGAAAACAAAGACAAAAAATCATCCAACCCCTGGCCGGATATGGAAGTGATCAGCAGGCTGGCCATATAATCCCCAACTTTGCGGGTCACATAATACTGCTGCCCCACATCGGGCACTTCCACATGCAGGATGTGATAGACATGGCCGCCGATCTGGCAGGTGGTGTCTTCGCTCTGCACAGACACCGGCATGGGGTACAGCTGGGCAAACTGCCGTTTCAAAGCCTGAAAATAGTCTACCTCTGTGACGTTGTCGGCAATGGGAGAGAGCGCGGCAATGTTCTCCAAACAGATCAGGATGGTGTCCCCTGTGGCCATGTCCCCAACCATCATATCATAGATAGAATTGGCCGCCGCAATTTCTTTGGTCTGCGCATCCAGGCCGTCCAGGCTGTCGGTCGCAATGCCCAACATATTGGATAACTCTTCGTCGGTGGCAGCCACCCAGCCGGCTGGCTTGGCAAAGGTCAATTCCAAAAACCCACTGCGGTAAACATCTCCATCCCAGACACCAGGGGAAAAGGCAGACGTCTGAGGGGCTGGTTCGTTTTGAGGATCTAAAATGGGCGCGGCCTCGTCTGCCGTGCTGTCAATGGCGTCGATGGAAGTGGAAAAGGATTGGTGGAAGCCCGGCAGCGGAATCAAGCTGCAGCCGGCACAGAGAGCCAACAAAACCACCACGGACAAAAGGATCAGACTGGTCTTTTTCATCATATCCCCTCTTTCGGACAATCGTTCTAAGGAATGTAACTGCAACCAGTATACCATTTTGGTCCGAACGAGGCAATATGGCGATGCCAGATGGGGAATAAAAGAAATCAAAAAAGCAGAAATCAATATCGTTTCAAAATGAGCAGATAGAAATGAAAAACGATTTGAATTATAAATTATCAAATATACAAATGGAATAAAAAGCACAGCCGGTCATGGCTGTGCTTTTTCGTAGAAGAGGGGGGATCAATCTTGGCCCTGCCGGTGGCGGGGAGCCAAAGGCATTTGCCAAGCTGTATGATCGGTGTGCAGCAGATGGTGGGCCCTTTCCGAAAGGGGAGCTCCCAAGTATTCGCTGTACAGCCGTTTGATGACCGGGTTTTCGTGGGAGAAACGGAGGGTGGCGATCCGGTCCAGCCCATAGAGCTTTTCGCCCCGCATCTCGGCCAGCTCCTGGCCGTCGTGGATGGGCTGTCCGCCGCCGCCGGCGCAGCCGCCCGGGCAGGCCATCACCTCGACAAAGTCGTAGTGGACCTGGCCGCGGCGCAGGGCTTCCACCAGGCGGCGGGCATTGCCCAAGCCGCTGGCAACAGCCACCCGCAAAGGGGTGCCGTTGATCTCGAAGCAAGCTTCTTTCCAGCCGTCGATGCCCCGCACATCCCGGAAGGCATCGGGGGAGGGGTTTTCACCGGTGACCAGGTAATAGGCCGTGCGCAGCGCAGCCTCCATCACCCCGCCGGTGGCACCAAAGATGACGCCCGCACCGCTGGCAGTGCCCAGAGGCTGGTCAAAGGCCTCGTCTTCCAAAGCCTCGGGGATGATGTGTTCCGAACGGATCATGCGGACGAATTCCCGGGTGGTCAGTACCAGGTCCACATCTTGGCCCGCGCCGGCATCGGCCATGGTGGGCAGGGCGCATTCCTCTTTTTTGGCCACACAGGGCATGATGGAAATGCAGAAGATCTTGCTGGCATCCACCCCCAGCAGGTTGGCATAATACGTCTTGGTGATAGCGCCGAACATCTGCTGGGGCGATTTGGCCGAAGACAGCTGGGCCACCATATCCGGGTATTGGGATTTGAGGAATCGGACCCAACCCGGGCAGCAGGAGGTGAACATGGGGAACTTGAAGGCGCCGGGGTACTTGAGCCGTTGCAAAAATTCGCTGGCCTCTTCCATAATGGTCAGGTCCGCCGCAAAATCGGTGTCGAACACATAGTCAAAGCCGATGCGCCGCAGAGCGGCCACCATCCGTCCTACCGTGGCTTTGCTGGGGTCCAGCCCCAGGGATTCGCCCCAAGCGGCCCGTACGGCGGGCGCCACTTGCACCACCGTGATGGTATCCGGATCCGCCAAGGCGGCAAAGGCTTTGTCGGTATCGTCCCGGGCCCGCAGAGCGCCCACCGGGCAATGGGTGATGCACTGGCCGCACAGAGCGCAGTCCGCATCGGTGATCTTGCGGTTATAGGATACGTCTACAGTGGTACGGGAGCCGGTGGCCGCCACATCCCATACATTCAAGGTCTGCACCTTGTCGCAGATCTGGATGCAGCGCATACACTTGACGCATTTCGATGCATCCCGCTGCAAAGGGAAATCCCGATTCCAGCGGGTGGGGGGCACCTTCTTTTCATAGGGGATGTCGATGATGTTCAGATTGTTGGAAAGGTCTTGCAAAACACAGTTGCCGCTGCGCACACAGGTGGCACAATGGCAATCGTGTTGAGAAAGCAAAAGCTGCACATTGATGCGGCGGGTCTCCCGCACCCGGGGGCTGTTGGTCAGCACCTGCATGCCTTCTTCCACTGCCGTGTTGCAGGAGGGCACCAGGCGGTCGTTGCCCACCAGTTCCACCACACAGACACGGCAGGCGCCGATGTCGTTGATCCCTTTCAGATAGCACAGATGGGGGATGTGGATGCCGGCCACCTTGGCGGCCTCCAGGATCGTCGTGCCCTCCGGCACGGTGATAGGGATATCATCAACCAATATATTTACCATTTTTTCACACGGCCTCCTTTGAAACCGCCGTAGCCGAAGTGGTCGCACCGCAGGCAGCGGTGGGATTCCTGCAGCGCCTCCTCCTCTGTCATACCGCACTCCATCAATTCAAAATCCTTTTGGCGCTCTTCGGCGGGGCGCTCCGTCAGGTTGACCCGGCCGCAGGCCGCATGGTCCCGCAGGACCGGGGCAGGGATCTCCACATCGCAGGTGATCTCGTGGCGGAAGCCCAGGAATTCATCGATGTTGGCCGCAGCCACCTTGCCGGCGGCAATGGCGCGGATGACGGTGGCAGGGCCGGTGACACAGTCGCCGCCGGCAAAAATGCCGTTGAAGTTCTCGATGTCACTGGAAGTCAAAGCCTCGATGACGCCCCGCTTGACGGGCACGCCGTACTCCTCAAAGGGCTGGGTCTCAATGCCCTGGCCAATGGCCACCACCACGATGTCGCAGGGGATGCGCTGTTCCGGGGCATTGGCAGGCACAGGCCGGGGGCGGCCGCTTTTGTCCACTTTGCCGATGATCTGGGGCTGTACCCACAGGGCGGTGACATTTTCATCCTCGTCGCTTTCAATGCGCACTGGAGCCTGCAGCGTTGCCAGCTCACAGCCTTCGGCAATGGCGCCCTCCGCCTCTTCGGGCAGGGCCGTCATATCCACCTGGCGGCGGCGGTAAACGCAGGTGACGCTTTCGGCCCCCAGGCGTTTGGCGCTGCGGGTGCAGTCCATGGCCACGTTGCCGCCGCCGATGACCACCACCCGTTTGCCGGTGAAATCCGGTTTGAGGTCGTCGCCGATGTTGCGCAGCATCTCTACCGCACTCATAACGCCCCGTTTGTCCTCGCCCTCAATGCCCATTTTCTTGTCGGTCTGGGCGCCGATGGCAATGTACAGAGCGTCGTAATCCTGGTGCAGCTGTTTCAGAGAAACGTCTTTGCCCACCTCTTCGTGGCGCACTTCCACACCGGTGGAAAGGATGTGGTCGATGTCTTCTTCCAGCCGTTTGCGGGGCAGTCGGTAGCTGGGGATGCCGTAGGCCAGCATACCACCCAGACGGATCCGTTTTTCGTATACCGTCACTTTGTGCCCCATCAGCGAGAGGAAGTAGGCGGCGCTCAAGCCGCCGGGGCCGCCGCCGATGATGGCCACATGTTTGCCGGTGGAGGGGGCGCAGGGCGGGGCCGGCACCACGCCGGCATGGTCCACCGCGTAGCGCTTGAGGGCCCGGATGTTGATGCTGTCGTCGATCATGTTCCGGCGGCAGCGGGCTTCGCAGGGGTGCTCGCACACCAGGGCGCAGGCCACGGGGAAGGGGTTGTCTTTGCGGATCAGGCGCACGGCGTCGGCATACCGGCCTTCGCCCACCAGCGCCACATAGCCGGGGATATCCACACCGGCCGGGCACAGCGCCACACAAGGCACCGGCTGGTTCAGGTGCAGCAGGCAGCGGCCATTGGTGATATGTTCCACATAGTCATCCCGGAAACCGATGACGCCCCGCAGGACCATGTCGGCGGCTTCAAAACCGATGGCACAGTCGGCAGAGTTCTTGATGACCCGGGCCGTCCGCTCGATCAGGTCGATGTCTTCCAGACTGGCGTTGCCATCCAGCACGTTTTCCAGCAGCTGGGCCAGCGTGCCCAGGCCCACCCGGCAGGGCACGCATTTGCCGCAGGTCTGGGCGTGGCACAGGCGCAGGAATGCCAGGGAAAGGTCCACCGGGCACAAACCCGGCGGGCTGGCGATGATGCGCCGTTCCACATCGCGGTAAAGCCCCTCTACCACCTGTTGGGCGGCGTTGGGGGCAGTGATATTCAATCTGCTCACAGAAACAGTCCTCCTTGTGCGGCACACGGCCGCGTTCCACGATCCTCCAGAGAAAATGAGGTCTTTTTAGCCTTATTATAGGAGAAATGGACGGATCCCGTCAATGGATGAGGATGCCAGAAACCCACTGAAAAATGACCAAAGATTTGGCATGAAAACAAAATGCGAGGATCGTGAAATAAAAATATTTTGTAAAAAAGGGAAGCAAGCCGAAAAATAAGCGGACGATGAAGGAAAAGGTCTCCAATATTATACCGTGGGCCCTCAAAAAACATGACCAATGGCCAAAGAAGGGAAAGAAAGCGTTTGAAAACCGGAGCCATGGGTGTTATAATATTATTGACATAAGTCAAAAAAGGAGGCGTGGGGCCATGCCCAGGCCGAAAAAATGCCGCCGCGTCTGCAAGATGCCCCGGTACCGGCAGTTCATCCCCCAAGGGGGCCGGGCCGATGGGCAGATCTGTATGACCGTGGATGAATATGAGACCATACGCCTGATGGATCATTTGGGGTATACCCAAGAGGAATGCGCCAGGCAAATGGGGGTCTCCCGCCCTACGGTGACAGGCATCTACGAGAGCGCGCGGCGCAAACTGGCCGCCTTTTTGGTGGAAGGCCGCAGCCTTTCCATCGAGGGCGGGAACTATAGGCTGTGCCCCATGGTCGCCCATGGGTGCGGCAAAGGAGGGGGCTGCCCGAAAAAAGCGGCAGCCCACAGGGGGGAGGAATAGAGTCGATGCCAAAAGAGCCGTGCGGAACCTCGAGCCGGCTGCAAGTGCTGGAATACCCTTATTGCTATGGAGCATGGCGGCTGGACCCGGCGGACCACAGCCGTGTTACAGCGGAAAAGGTGACTTTTTCCGGCCGCCGGTCGGTGGAAGATTACCGGTTGTGCGGTGTATACGGGAAAATGGGCTGCCCTTATACCATTGAAGAGATCACCGGAGACGAAACACCTGAGTTGGAGCTTTGGCAGTCTGTCCCCCTGGGGTTTGCAAAGGCCTGCGAGCGCGCGGCACGGGAGGGCAACAAGATCCTGGTGTCTTCGGGCTATTGCGCCTTTGCGCCGGCGATCCTAGGCGGTTTACAGCGGGCCCTGGGCCCTGAGAAAACAGTGGGTGTGGTGTGGATGGATGCCCACTGCGACAACCTGATCGTGGAGCAGACCCAGCGGACCGACCTGCGGTTCGTCTCGTTTCCCCTGTCGGTCATCGCAGGCCAGACCATGGAGAAGTGGCGCAAAGAAGCCTGCCTGCTGGAACGGCCCTGCAGCGGCGAGACGATTTTAGTGGGCGACGGCCACTGCAGTGGGCCGGAAGGGTTGGAGAACCTGCAAAGAGCAGGCATCGTGCGGGCCGCGCCCCAAGCATTTGCCTGTGCAGAGCAATGGGATGAAAAAGTGGAGCAGCTGGCACAGCGGGTGGACGCCATCTTTTTGATGGTGGATGTGGATATTTTGCAAAGCCGGTATATCCCGGCTTATTTCCGGCAAGAGCCGGGCGGGCACACCATGGAAACCGTGACACGGAATATCGCTTCCGTGATGAAGACCGGCAAGGTGGCCGCCTTTGCCTGCTTTTGCGTGGATTTTGACAAATACGACCAGGGGGGCGACGTCACATACCTCAATGGGATGCGGCTGATCGGCACCGCCCTGGAAGCATGGGAATAGACGATTTTTTATAGGAGGAACAGACAGATGAAAGTGGCAGTCACATACGAAAACGGTCAAGTATTCCAGCATTTTGGCCATTCCAAGCAGTTCAAGGTATATGAGATCCAGGGGCAGCAGGCAGGGCCTGGGGAGATCTTGGATGCAGGCGGCAGCGGCCATAGCGCCCTGGCCCAGCTGCTGCAGCAGGCCGGAGTGGATGCCCTGATCTGCGGCGGCATCGGAGGCGGCGCGCGGGAAGCGCTGCGGCAGGCCGGTATCCAGCTGTATGCAGGGGTCACCGGTCCGGCAGACGATGCAGCCCAGGCGCTGGCCCAGGACACGCTACAAAGCGTGGACGACGCCACCTGCGACCACCACGGCGAAGAGCACCACCATTGCGGCCATCACGGGGACCACCACTGCGGCGGCCATTGCGGCAAATAGGATCGAATTGAAAAATCCAGCCATGGAAAAAGTCCAGCATCTGCTGGACTTTTTTGCTTGTTCCGGGTGCATATGCGATCGAGTGCAGCAGTGAAGGGAACAAAGAGCGTTCCTGCTTTTCCATTGCCGCTGCGATCCACGGCCGACGGGCTGCGGCCATGGAAAATATATTAAAATAGCGAGCATTTACATTCTATTTGTTCTATGTTACTATAATAACAGAAATTGATCCGGCGATTTTTGTATCTTTTTGTGGAGGGATCAAAATGAAAAAAGTGATATGGCCTATTCTTTTATTCTCGTTCATGATAATCTTGGCCGGATGTAATGTTACAAACCAGGAAAAAGAAAACCAGAACGATGAAAATGCTGTTGATTCGCTGGATGCAGTTCCCACCATGGAAGAATGGATGGAATTGACACAAGACGCAGAGGAAGAAGAGAAAGCGGCGCTATATGAGCAGCTGCAGGCCCTGTTGGATGAGGCCACAGAAGAGGAAGTGCAGCAGGCCGTTGAAAACTCTGTGAAAGATTGGGCCGAAAAACAGGAATGGCTGGATGTAGAGGCGGTGTTTGTGGAGCTGGCTGCCGACCCTTTGATGATGGACGAACAGACGGGAGAGCGGCTGTATGCCAACCGGACCGCCCAAGTGGAGATCCAATACAGCCGGGAAAAGGGGGATGCCACCGGCCTGGAGCTCCAATCCCTGCTTCTGGATCAAGTGGCCCAGGCGGCGCGCGGCACCCCTTATGGGATGTTTACCCTGCACACCGTCCAACTCGCCTGCCGCCGCAGCGCTGACGGCGTAGAAGTGTATGGGGGGAGCATAGGCGTAGGGAGAGACAATGGAGCCATGGCGCCGTGCCTGCCGGAGGAAGAGCAAGCCCTGCAAGCGGCGGCTTACGGGTGGGTGCAGCAGTGGAATGCAGAGGAGTTCAGCAGCGAACGCTTCAGCCCCCATGGCAACGTGACGCTGCGGCGCTTTGGGCTGCGGCCGTCCGAAGGCGACCTCTATGCAGAGATCCCGATCTATGAGGTGGACTATGCAGGGGATGTGGAGGCATTCCGAAACAGCCTGGGCAGCCGGGCAGAGTCGCTGTACCGGCAGCTGACAGCGGAGCAGCCGTCTGTGCAATATTTGCAGCAAAACGGGGTACAACAGGTGACGGTCCTGTTTGAAACGCCGTGGCACCCAGAAGGGGCGAGCGTTTACACCTTTCCGCTGGAGATTTAGTCGCGCAGAAAAGGGACGCCATCGGCGTCCCTTTTCTGATCGATCCCTTGGCACAGGCGAACCAGCGGGCTGTATGGGGCAGCCGGTCACGCCTGCTGGGGCTGTCCGGCATCGTTTAAAATGGCCATAAATTCATCGCCGGTGATGGTTTCTTTCTCCAGCAGATAAGCGGCCAGCTGGTGCAGCTTGTCGATGTTTTCGCTCAGGATCTCCGAAGCCCGGGCATGGCAGGATTTGATGATCTGCAAGACTTCCGCATCCACTTTGGCGGCAGTCTCCGCAGAACAGATCAGAGAGGTATCGCCGCCCAGATATTGGTTTGTCACGGTTTCCAGTGCCATCATGTCAAAGGTATTGCTCATGCCAAACCGGGTGATCATCGTGCGGGCGATCTTGGTGGCCTGTTCGATGTCGTTGGAAGCGCCGGAAGAACCTGTGCCGAAGATCAATTCTTCCGCCGCCCGGCCGCCGGTCAGCGTAGCCACTTTGGCCAGGGCTTCCTCCTTGGTCATCAGCTTGCGCTCCTGTTCATCCACCTGCATGGTATAGCCCAGAGCGCCGGAAGTGCGGGGCACGATGGTGATCTTGTGCACCGGGGCGCTGTCTTTTTGCTTGGCTGCCACCAGGGCGTGGCCGATCTCGTGGTAGGCCACCACTTGTTTCTCGTGTTCGTTGATGGCGGCGTCTTTGCGCTGGTAACCGGCGATCACGGTCTCCACGGCCTCTTCAAAATCCTGCTGTTCCACGGTGTCACGCCCGCAGCGCACCGCCCGCAGGGCGCCTTCGTTGATGATGTTTGCCAGCTCCGCGCCCGAAGCGCCGGCAGTGGCCCGGGCGATCACGTTCCAATCCACACCGCTGGCCACATGCACATCTTTGGCATGGACTTTCAAAATGGCCACGCGGCCGTTCAGATCGGGCAGCTCCACCGGGATGCGCCGGTCGAACCGGCCGGGGCGCAGCAGCGCCGGGTCCAGGGTCTCCGGCCGGTTGGTGGCCGCCAGGATGATGACGCCCTTGCTGCCGTCGAAACCGTCCATTTCAGAAAGCAGCTGGTTCAGCGTCTGCTCCCGCTCGTCGTTGCCGCCCAGCGAGGAATCTCTCCTTTTCCCGATGGTGTCGATCTCATCGATGAAGACGATGCAAGGGGCTTTTTCCGCCGCCTGTTTAAACAGGTCGCGGACCCGGGCTGCGCCCATGCCCACGAACATCTCCACAAATTCGGAACCGGAGATGGAAAAGAAGGGGACGCCCGCTTCACCGGCCACCGCTTTGGCCAGCAGCGTTTTGCCGGTGCCCGGCGGGCCCACCAACAGGGCGCCTTTGGGCAGCTGTGCGCCGATGCGGCTGTAGCGCGCCGGCTCGTGGAGGAAATCCACCAGTTCGGTCAGCGCCTCTTTGGCTTCGTCCTGCCCGGCCACATCGGCAAAGGTCTTGCCGGTCTGGGCCTCCACATAAACTTTGGCATTGCTCTTGCCAAAGGTCATGGCGCCGGGGCCGCCCATTTTTTTGGAGATGGAACGGAACATCAGCGTGCCCAGCAGGGCCATGATGGCAAAGGGGAGCACCATGTACAGCAGCATGGACAGCAGGGAGGACAGGCCGCTTTCCGTCACAGCGCCGAAGCGGACTTTGGCATCCAGCAGGCGCTGGGTCAGCTCCGGGTCACCTACGTTGATCGTGGTGTATACCTGGGAACGGGAGCCCTCCGAATCTTTCAGTTTGATGGCGATCTCATCGCCCTGCAGCTGCACTACGTCGATCTTTCCTTGGTCCAGCAGGTCGATGAAATCGCTGTAATCGATCTGCCGGGGGCTGGGGGAGAGCAGCACATTGATGAAGATGACAATGAGCAAAAGCCCCAGATAATAGACCAACAAAGAACGCTTGAGCCGCTTTGGGTTTTTTCCGTTGTTGGGGGAAGTTGGGTTCATTGAATCGTTCTCCTTTGAACAATGGCCGGCAAACGCGGCCGTTTGGTTGGATGGCTAATCCATACTAAAATGCTAGACTATTTCTTATTATATACGTCTTTCCGGCCACCGTCGAGTGCGGGCCGGCAAAATTTACGAAAAGTACACGTTTGGTACCTGAACATCCCCGATCTGTGGTACAATAGCTCCAGAGAAGTCATGTGTTCAGGCGCAGATGCAAAAAGCCGGTTTTTCGGACGGCGGCAAAAAGGCAGAGGAGGAACAGGCATGGTGCGGAACATGGAGGCCCGCGATCTCAAACGGGTCATGGAGATCTGGCTGGCAGGCAACCGGGAGGCGCACAGCTTTGTGCCGGCCACATACTGGGAGGCCAACGCCCCCATGGTGGAAGAGCAGCTGCAGCAGGCGGAAGTATTCGTTTGCGAGCGGGATGGAGTCGTGCAGGGCTTTGCCGGGCTGCAAGGGGATTACCTGGCCGGGATCTTTGTGGCGCGCCCGCTCCCAAGGCATCGGAAAACAGCTGCTGGGCCGCATCCGGCAAGGGCATCCGTCCATCACCCTGCACGTATACCGGAAAAACCGGGGCGCTGTGGCCTTTTACCAGCGGGAAGGGTTCACGGTCACGGCGGAGGCGGTGGAAGAAGGCACCGGAGAGACAGAATACACCATGGTCTGGCAAAGGGATGTCTTTTGCAATGCGTGACACATGGGAAGAAAAGAGGAGGGAAAAGAATGCCTCAGCACATCGTGGTATCACCATATTCGCCGGATTGGCCGGCCATGTTTGAAAAAGAGGCACAATGCATCCATAAGATCCTGGGAGCAAACTGCGTAGCCCTGTACCACATCGGCAGCACCGCGGTGCCCGGATTGCCGGCAAAGCCGATCATCGATATCATGCCGGTGGTGCTGGACTTAGGGCAAGTGGATGCAGCGCGGCCGGGTTTTGAACAGATCGGTTATGAATACCTGGGCGAGTTTGGCATTCCCGGCAGGCGGTACCTGCGCAAAGGCGGGGATGAACGGACCCACCAGATCCATGTGTTTGCACAATCGGACACCGGCGCCATCCAACGGCATTTGGCTGTGCGGGATTACCTGCGGGCCCACCCGGAAAAAGCCCGGCAGTACGGGGCCCTGAAACAGGCCCTGGCGGAAAAATTCCCCTATGACATCGACGGCTATTGCGATGGCAAAGAGGCGTTTATGAAAGAACTGGAAGGGGCAGCCCTGGATTGGGCAAAGGGGACCCAATGGCAGGGCTTTCCCGCCGCCTTGCCAAAGGAGCGAGAAAACCGTTGACAAATGGGGAAAAACTGCTATACTAGACAAGGAAAACTTCATAGCCTTATCAAGAGTGGCGGAGGGAACGGCCCGATGAAGCCCGGCAACCTGCGATCTGCAAGGTGCCAAATCCGGCGGTAGTGTATCGAAAGATGAGGGTGCTCAAAAACCAACGCTCCGCCGTCTGGCGGGGCGCTTTTTTACGCCCGCGGAATGAGCGCCTGTGCTGGCCACAGGCAACAGACAGAAAGGAATGGATTATGGAAAGAAGACTGTTTACATCGGAGTCCGTCACCGAAGGGCATCCCGATAAGATCTGCGACCAGATCTCGGATGCGGTGCTGGACGCCATCATCGCCCAAGACCCCACGGCCCGCGTGGCCTGTGAGACCACCTGCACCACCGGCATGGTGAACGTGATGGGCGAGATCACCACAAGCTGTTATGTGGATATCCCCAAGATCGCCCGCCAGGTAGTGCGGGAGATCGGGTATGACCGGGCCAAATATGGCTTTGACTGCGACACCTGTGCCGTGGTCACTTCCATCGATGAGCAATCCGGCGACATCGCCATGGGCGTGGACCGCTCTTTGGAAGCCAAAGGCCAGGGGGCCACGGAAGAAGACAACGGCGCCGGGGACCAGGGCATGATGTTCGGCTTTGCCTGCGATGAAACACCGGAGCGGATGCCCATGCCCATCGTGCTGGCCCACAAGCTGTGCTACCGGCTGTCCCAGGTGCGCAAGGAAGGCCTGCTCCCCTATCTGCGCCCCGATGGCAAGGCCCAGGTGACCGTGGAATACCACGACGGCATGCCCGCCCGGGTGGATGCGGTGGTGCTCTCCACCCAGCACGGCCCCGAAGTGGAGATGGAGACCCTGCGCCAAGACCTGCTGGAGCATGTGGTGCGGCAGGCTATCCCGGCCCACTTGCTGGATGCCGACACCAAATACTACATCAACCCCACCGGCCGTTTCGTCACCGGCGGCCCTGCGGCTGACAGCGGGCTGACCGGCCGCAAGATCATTGTGGACACCTATGGCGGCTACGCGCGCCATGGCGGCGGCGCTTTTTCGGGCAAAGACCCCACGAAAGTGGACCGGTCCGGCGCCTATATGGCCCGCTATGTGGCCAAGAACATCGTGGAAGCCGGGCTGGCGAAAAAGTGCGAATTGCAGCTCAGCTATGCCATCGGCGTGGCCCACCCGGTCTCGGTAACGGTGGAGACCTTTGGGACCGAAACTGTGCCGGTAGAGACCATCGAACAAGCGGTGCGTCAATGCTTCGACCTGCGCCCCACCGCCATCATCCGGCATTTGGATCTGCGCCGCCCCATTTTCCGCAAGACAGCGGCTTATGGCCATTTTGGCCGGCAAGATCCGGATTTCACCTGGGAAAAGTGTGACAAGGTGGATGAACTGCGCAAAGCCTGCGGCAAATAACCAGAGAAACGACAAACGCGCCCCCTTTGTTAGGGGCGCGTTTGCTGTGCAGTGGGATCAATATAAAATGGCACACAAGGCGATCAATACCAGCATGTGGACTGGATAGAACCAGTAGCAGAAGCGGGACCAGGCTTTGCTGCTGTATCCCCGCTGGCCGTTGTACAGCCAAATGGGGATCAAGGATAAGATGGCCAGGGCCTGCAGGGAGAAGGATATGGTCTGGGAACCCAGGGGGATGGAGACGAGGAAATTCTGCAAAAGGAAACCGTTGACCAGCACCATGCCGGCCAGCTGGATGAGCCGGCCGTGGGCAAAGCGCTTGGCCAAATAGAAAGTCACCACCAGCAGAACGCCGGGGCCGGAATAATCCACCATGGCCAAATTGCCAATGCCATAGCCGACAAAGACCAGGGCCAGACTGCCCAGCACCTGAAGCAACGGCTGGGGAAAACGTTCCCGTATCCGGTCCAGCCCGCGGATGACCAACAGGCCGATCAAAAAGGTCCACAGTACATTTTGATGGAAGGGGTTGATGGGAGAACTGAGCCCCATTATCAGATTATATGGGATCTCCGAGAGCAAGGCAAAGACCAGCAGGCGTTTACAATATTGCTTGAAGCTATGGGTATGGAAATAGCCTTCTACGATCTGAAAAGCAAAAATGGGGAAAGCCAACCGGCCCAAATAACCCAAGGCTGCCGTTAAATTAGAGTCCAGCACCAGTGTTTTGGCAACGTGGTCGGCCAGCATGGTGAGCATAGCCAACAGGCGCAAATCAAAGGATGTGAGGGAAAGGGGGAAGCGGCGGGTGGTTTGAGTCATCACTGTCGTCTCCTTTTTCTACAACTTTCGTGAGTTTGCACGAGTATAGCATGTCTGATGCAAAGGAGCAACCCTTTCGAAAAAATGTTCACAAACTCGTCACGTTCCAGTCATATCCAAAAAAAGAAGGCGGCCGCTGGGCCGCCTTGGAAAAAACGCCGTTATTGCTCCAAATACCGGCGGATGCACTCAAAGGTCTGTTCCAGACCGCTGATGTGGGTCCGCTCGTAGCCGTGGGAAGCGTATACGCCGGGGCCCATGGTGATGTGGCGGGCGTCATAACCGGCAGTCAGGCTGCCTTCCACATCGGAGCCATAGCGGAAGTAGGTGTCCACCACATAATCCACTTTGTGGTCGATGCACACTTTGGCCAGTTCTTTGAGGAACTCATAGTGGTAGGGGCCTTTGGAATCTTTGGCGCACAGCGTCACTTTGCGCTCGGAGCCGGTCTGCAGCTCGCCGACGCAGCCCATATCCACCGCCACGATGTCGTGGGCGTCTTGGGGGATCAGAGTGGCGCCGCCGGTGCCGATCTCCTCGTACACGCTGAAATGGAGCCAGACGGCCCGGGGCAGTTTTACATTTTCTTCTTTTACATATTTGGCGTAGGCCAGCAGGATGGCGCAGCACACCTTGTCATCCAAAAAGCGGCTTTTGATGTAGCCGGAAGAAGTCACCACCGTGCGGGGGTCCAGGGTGACGAAATCCCCCACTTCGATGCCCAGCTTGCGCACGTCTTCCGGGCAGTGGACGTCTTCATCGATCAGCACTTCGATGTTGGTGTCGAAGCTGCGGGGGGCGTTGACCTCCGGGTTCACATGGACCGAGGCGTTCTCCACTTGGATGGTGCCCGAATATTTGCCGTCGAACTTGGTGATGATCTCCACGTTGCTGGTCTCCACATTGTTGGCGTTCAGGCCGCCGATGGGGGTGATCATCAAAGAGCCGTTGTCTTTGATGTGGCGCACCATGGCGCCCAGCGTATCGGCATGGGCAGTCAGGGTGATGGGGTTTCCCTCGCCGCCGATGTAGCAGGATACGCCGCCGCGCCGGGGGCCGGTGGTCTCCGGGTATCCCAGACGGGCCAGCTCTTCCCGCAGGTAAGCCTGGATCTCCTGGTTGTAGCCTGTGGGGCTGGGAATGGCCAGCAGGTTCTTGGCCTGTTCCACAAGGTAATCCATGTATTTCTGTTCCATGAAAGTCTCTCCTTTGGTTTGAATTGGTGTCATGGACGGCACAGCGGATGCCTTGCCCAGGGAGGAAGCCCCGTTTTGTCCGGCAGCCGCTGCCCAACCCCTATTATACTAAAAAGCCGGAGATTTGGCGAATGTTTTTTCCAAAGGGGCCGAAAAAACGCTCCCCCGGCCTGCCGGGGGAGCGCTGGGATGGTCAAAAGTAGTTTGCGATGGTCTGCCACACGTCCAGGTGCTGGTCGCTGTAATTGGGGACCAGGCCCAGCCGCCACAGGGAGACGCCGCCGATGCCGAAATAGCGGGCCAGGTCACATTTGGCCTGGATGCTGTCGCTGTTTTCGTACCACACCACGTTGGTGGTGCCGTCGCTGTCATCGTAATAGTAGAGATAGGGGCTCTGGCTGGCTTCGCTGTAGTAATATTCGGAGCTGCCATTTGTCAGCCGGTTGTAAATGGCCGTGTAATCCGAAGTCTTGGCCGTGGTGTTGATGTGTTCCGCCGTGTATTCCCAACGCACGGTGCCAAAAGAAAGGGCCAAAAGGACCTTGCTCTTGTCCTGCACGCCGGTCTCCGGGTCGGTGATCTGCTGCAGGGCCAAGTAGACCTCGGCATACGGGGCCAGCGGCGTTTCGGGGATGGTATCGGCCGACAGGGTGGAAAGGGTATTGGGGGCATAGTCGTGGGCCATGAGGATCACTTTATCCGCCACTTGGCCGATGGCCCGGTAGTCATAACCCTGGTAGTATTTGGCCGGCGGCACCGCGCAATAGAGCTGGTACGACCCCATGGAATCCAAAGCAGTGCGCAGCTCTGTGAGGAAAGCGGTGAAAGGCTCTTGATACGATGAGGAAACAAACCCTTCAAAATCAATGGTCACGCCGTTGTAGGCCGGGTTTTGGGCCAGGAAATCGGTGATGGCCGCCACAGACCGGGCGCGGTAAGCGTCGCTCAGCAGCAATTCTGCCTGCACCTGGCCGCCAGATTGCTGGGCGGTGTTCAGAAAGACGCCCAGCAGCAAAGGCACCTGGTTTTGCTGGGCCAAGGCGGTGATCTCCTCGCTGCCGGTGGGCACGGCCCAGTCGTTCTCATTTTGGCCGGTGGTGTTGAGCCAGGGGCCGTTCTGTTCGCTGAACTCCAGTCGGGACCAGCCGGCTGTCATCTCCGACAGGGCGGGGATCAGGTCTTTTTGAGAATAGGAAGAGATGGCGTAGAACCCGTGCAGATCGGTGAGCTGAGAGGTATGGACCCGGTAAAACCGCATCATCATGGCGGCGGTCTCTTCCCGGGTGGCGTTGCCCGTGGGGTTGAAGGCGGTGGGCGTGCCTGCCGTCTGGCCCTGGATGATGCCAAAATCATAGGCCATCATGATGTAATCGTAGCTGCTGGGATATTGGGCCCTGGTCACATCGGTGAAGGGCTCTTTGGTGATGACGCTGGCAAATTGGCTGCGGGCTTCCCAGCTGACGCCCAGGGCTTTGACCAGCATGGTGGCCATCTCCGCCCGGGTGATGGAGTCGTTGGGGCGGAACTGATAGCCTTGGTCCGGGCTGCCCACGATCCCTGCGTTTTCCGCCGAGGCGATGGCGCCCGCCGCGTAATGGCCTTGGGGCACATCGGTGGCCTGGGGCGTTTGCCCATCGGTCTGCCACCCCATGAGCCGGGCCAGCATCAGCACAAAATCGCAGCGTTTAAAGGGTTCGTAGGTGCCGTAAAGGCCGTCGCCGATCCCTTGTACAATGCCCCTTTCCGCAAGGGACAGGATATCGTCATAGGCGAAACTGTCGGCAGGCACATCGCGGAAGGGCATACTGGCGGCCGACGCGCGGAGGGAAAGGGGGACCAGCATGCACAGAGAGAGGCCAAGGGCCATAAGGCGCCGCAGACGTTTCATAGGACATCGCTCCTTTTTGCTCAAATTCTGCCCTGCGCGAGTGCAGGGGTCACTATCATCATGCCATAAAATACACCGCCTTGCAATCATCTGCAAAGAAAACATTGAAAAGAAAGCAAAGAGAATATAAGATAGAAGGACGATAGCACAGAGGAGGAGCCACAGTGAGACGAACATTGGAACGGGCCCTTTGTCTGGCCCTCTGCCTTTGCCTGCTGGCCGGCGGCTGTGCCGTAGGCGGCCCTCAACGGTACACGGAGGAATTCTACGGCGCCTTTGACACCGTGATCACCTTGACGGCATACCTGGAGGAAGAGCAGGATTTCGAACAGCTGGCCCAGCTGGCCCAGCAACGGCTGACCGCCTATTCCCAGATGTATGACATCTATGTGCCCTACGCCGGCGTCAAAGGCTTATACCAAGTCAACGAGCAGGCAGGCCAGGGGCCGGTGGAAGTAGAGCCCCAGGTGATCGAGCTGCTGCAATTTGCCCAGGAATGTTACGAGCTGACCGAAGGCCGGGTCAATGTGGCCATGGGCAGTGTGCTGCGGATCTGGCATGACCTGCGGGAAGCGGCGGGGCAGGACCCGGACAATGCCCGGCTGCCCCAAGAGGCCCAGCTGCGGGAAGCGGCGGAGCACACGAAGATAGAAGATATGGTGTTGGATGCGGAAAACAACACGGTGGAGCTGCGGGACCCGGCCATGCGGCTGGATGTGGGCTCTGTGGCCAAGGGCTATGCGGTGCAGCGGGTGACAGAAGAGCTGAAGCAGGCGGGATACACCGATTTTGTCTTGTCGGCAGGCGGCAATGTGGAGGCCGCCGGCACGCCGCCGGACCGCCCCACCTGGAGCGTGGGGATCGAAGACCCCCGGCAGACGGGGGCCCTGGCGGCAACGGTGGAAGTGACGGACGAAGCGGTGGTCACCTCTGGCGGCTACCAGCGCTTCTACACAGTGGACGGGCGGCAATATCACCACATCGTAGACCCGGATACCCTGTATCCCGCGGAGAAAATGCTGTCTGCCACCGTCATCTACCCGGACAGCGGCCTGGCGGACTGCATGTCCACCGCTTTGTTCCTGATGGAACCGGAGCAAGCCCTGGCCTTTGCCGGGCAATGGGAAGGGATGCGGGTGATCCTGGTGACACTGGACGGAGAAGTGCTGGATTCGGCGTCCTGATTTTTACGCGGTTTTTACAATGTTTCTTTGACAGAGTTGGGATGCCGTGGTAAAATGGAAAAGGCGGCCACCGTCATGGCGGGACAAGCCCGCAGGCCGCAGGAAAAGAATCAAAAAGAACGGAGAAGAAGTGGTATGGACTTTCTGACACAAGGTATCCTTGCCATCACATGGAAGCAAGTCGTCATGTTTGTCATCGGCGGCCTGCTGATCTGGCTGGCACTGAAAAAGCAGATGGAACCTGCGCTGCTCTTGCCCATGGGCTTTGGCGCCATTCTGGTCAACATCCCCTTTTCGGGTGTGCTCAACCAGACGATGGAAGGCGCGGGAGAAGTACAAGGCATCATCGATTGGCTGTTTGAAGTGGGCATTCACGCCTCCGAGGCCATGCCGCTGCTGCTCTTTATCGGCATCGGCGCGATGATCGATTTTGGTCCTGTGCTCTCCAACCCGAAATTGCTGCTGTTTGGCGCAGCGGCCCAGTTCGGTGTGTTCCTCACCATCACCGTGGCGGCGTTGTTGGGCTTTGATCTGATCGATGCGGCCTCCATCGGCATCATCGGCGCTGCAGACGGCCCCACCTCCATCCTGGTTTCCCTGGTGCTGGGCAGCAGATACATCGGCGCCATCGCCGTGGCGGCATACTCGTATATGGCATTGGTGCCCATCATACAGCCCTTTGCCATCAAGCTGTGCACCACGAAAAAAGAACGGCGCATCCGCATGACATACGAGCCCAAGAGCGTGAGCAAGACCACCCGTATCCTGTTCCCCATCGGCGTGACCGTGGTGGCTGGTTTGGTGGCTCCCTCTTCGGTGGCCCTGGTCGGTTTCCTGATGTTCGGCAACCTGATCCGCGAATGCGGCGTGCTGGAAAACCTGTCCCAGACGGCGCAAAAAGAGCTGGCCAACCTGATCACCCTGTTGCTGGGCCTGACGATCTCGGCCAGCATGAAGGCGGAAAATTTCGTCAACTGGCAGACTGTTATGATCATGGTGCTGGGCGTTCTGGCCTTTGTGTTTGACACCATGGCCGGGTGTATGTTCGCCAAGCTCATCAATCTGTTTTCCAAAAAGAAGATCAATCCCATGGTGGGTGCAGCCGGTATCTCCGCGTTCCCCATGTCCTCCCGCGTGATCCAGAAGATGGGCCTGCAGGAAGACCCCCAGAACCACCTGCTGATGCACGCCGTTGGCGCCAATGTAGCGGGTCAGATCGGTTCGGTCATCGTGGGCGGCGTGATCCTGGGCCTGGTGCCCGGCATGCTGCTGTAAGGAAAGAGGTGCTGTTATGGATATGCATGTGGTAGCCCAGAGCCTGCAGCTGATGTGGCAGGGCGTTGCGGCCGTATTCGTGGTGATGATGGTGATCTACATCATGGTGCAGGTGTTATACCTGGCCACTTTCCGCAAAAAAGACCAATAAGACCAATATAGATGGTCTGCAAAATAAAAGGGAGTGGCAGCATGACGACACATGCTGCCACTCCCTTTTATAGATCGCATTACACCGGATACTTCACTTTGAAAATAAAGCGTCTTCGTCAGCAAAATAAAAAAAAAAGAGAGGAATTTTCCCTCTCTTTTCTAAAATGGTGCGGTCAACGGGACTTGAACCCGTATGGTTGCCCACACGCCCCTCAAACGTGCGCGTCTGCCTGTTCCGCCATGACCGCATTTCATAATCAGCTTATTCATTCTATCATAGCATGGTGAAAAATGCAAGGGGGAATTTGCAGGGTCCCTTTTCAAGATATAAGTAGTGATGGACCAAACTCCGTCGGTTTGACGAAACCGGGAAAATCTCCGCCGCCGGCCTTGCAACGGGCAGGCCGGTATTGTATGATAGGAAAAACAACAAAAATTTGGCGCCGCTGAAGGCGAGGCAGGGGGATTGTGTTGTGGGCTTTAATCTGAATAAGGCAATAGCGGCAAAGGAAGAAATTTTGAAGTCGTTTACTCCTCTGGAACTCAACGAGGGCAATGTCCAGGCCATCTTCAATCGGTGCCTGGCGAAACCGGACAGCAAGAAATTTTCTTACGCCTCTCTTTTCCCAACGACCCATGGCTATGAAGCGGGCGCTGAAAAACAAATACAATTCGATACTGCGGCGCTGGTGGAGAATAAGCGAACCATAGAATACTTGTTTGGGCAAATTCAAGAGGCCCATAGGACGAAAAGGCCAAATAATCTGACATTGGATGATTTTAACACAACATACTTGGGAAATTACTGGACAGATGATAAGGGTATATTGTTAAGGTTTCTGTATTTGGGAGTATCTCCTGAAACCCTCTGCATTTCTCCTTTTAGGGAAAAGACAGACACCGCTATAATGGCTCCTGCGGTCAAGTCCACCCTCTCCCCGAAGGACCCGGCGTTTCCGGCGTGGTGGGAGGCCCACAAGGCGGAGTGGGAAGGCTGACCCCGGCACAACCGAACATCGCTGAAACGGGTATGCCCCATCCAGAGGGCATACCCGTTTTGTGTCGATTCACCAATGGTTTTCAATTTCCTTTGAAATCACTACTTTCCTTGAAAAGGGAGTTTGCAGGCAGGGGGGAAGTATGGGCTGCAGTGGCAGCTGGGGAAGCATCTTGCCCTCGGGAGTGCAGCACCGGGGCAGGGTGCTTGTGCCCTGGCCCCCTTTATCGCTCCGCAGGCACGGGCAAAGTCCGAACGGTGTGGAAGAGGTCCGCCAGCCCTTGGGGCAGGGAACCGGTCAGCAAATAGGTGGAATAGTTGAGATCGTGGTCTGTCTGGGGATAGGTGTGCACCGTCAGGTTGGTCTTGCCGGCTTGCTGAAAAGCCTGCTGCAGCTCCAGGCAACCCTGTACCGGCACATTGGCATCGGCCTCCCCCTGGAAGATCACGATGGGCAGATCCAACTGCGTCATCATATCCCGGTTGGGCGGAAAGTCCCGGTGGGCACGGAACCAGGCGCTGGTCAGGCGCACGGAATAGTTTGCCGCCAGCCAAGCGTCATCCCCTCGCTCAATGGCATCATAGAGCTGTTGGCGGGAGGGCGCCAGCAGGATGGCGAAATCCGCCGCTTCCAGCCGGCCGTTTTGGTCCAGATCCAGGCCGGAAAAAGGGGTATCTCCCAGGCCCAGGGCCTCCCGCACTCCATAGGGGTCTGCTTCGTATTCCTGGGGTGAGACAGCACCGTCGCCGTCGGTGTCAAAATACAGGCAATAGGTCACCATGCTGGAACCGCCGGTCTGCTGCCAATCCAGGGTCTCGGCCATGGTGCCGTTGGGGTAGCCCGCCAGCAGCAAGGCGTCCACCGGGGCGTTGCCCCGGAGAGCCACTTTGGGCGCGATCATCGCCCCTTCGCTCCAGCCCAGCAGATAGACCGCTGCATGCTGCAGGCGGGGGTCTTGCCGCAGGGCCAGGATGATCTGCTCCACATCCTGCACCGAATTCTGGGGCAAATAACTTTGGTAGGCTTCTTCGTCGATCTGGTCGTACAGGGGCGGCTGGCTGCCGGGGGAGACGCCCCGGGTGCTGTAGCTGAAGAAAGCGGCGCCCTCCCTGGCGCATTGCCGGGCGAACAGATCGAAGTAATTGAATTCCAGCGACCCCAGGGCCCGGTGGTTGTCGTAGGTGTTGGGGCCGGAACCATTGACGTAGATGACCAGTTTGTCCACCTGGTCCCGGCAGGGCATCCGCAGTTTGCCTTCCAAGGGGTATCCGTCAAAAGAGGGGATGGTGAGCACCTGGCTGGTGTGGGCGGTGACCGCTTGCCAAGCCCGGTCCAGCAGGGCGGCAGCCTCCCCATAGGTGATGGGGGCGTCGGGGTCGAACCGGCCATCGGGCCGGCCGGTCAGGATGCCGGCCTGCTGCATCCGCTCCGCCACGGGCAGGATCTGGGCATCCAGGCTGGCCCGGTCAGCGAAAGGCGTCACCGGCTGGGATTCCAGCTGAATGCCGCGGGCCGTGAAATAGCGGTCCAGCAGCAGAGCCGCTTGCCGGCGGGTCACGGCCTGTTCCGGTGCAAAAGCCTGGGCGGATACGCCCTGGACAATGGAAATCTGCTGGGCCCAGGCCACATAGGGGGCAGAACCGGCGCCGGCAGGCACGTCGGAAAAAGTGGGGGCTTCCGAGGGCAATTCGCCGCCGTCCAGCCGCCCCAACAGCGTGACGAACATCCCCCGGGTGACCGTTTCATCGGGGTCTATGCTGTCAGCCGCGCCTTCCAGCAGGCCGCGCTGGGCTGCCAGGTTCAGCGCCTCTTGGGACCAGTGGCCTTGCGGAGCGGCCGCCGCGACGGAGGGGACTAAGGCAGATGAGGCCAGAAAGCCAGCGATGGCCAAAGAGGCCAGCCGGTTCCGCATGGGTCGTATCATGAAAACAGCTCCTTTCTGTGTGCAGACCAGTGGAAACACCTTCATTATAGCAAAAGCAGGGAATTGGGACAATGGGCGGCTGCCGGAAGAGAAAAGGAAATGACACAGGTGGCCAGAAGAGGTATAATAGAAGGGACCTATAAAACGACGAATGAGGAGGCATCGACATGGAAGGCGTTGCACGGGGGCAGGTAAGGCTCCTGCCCCATAACCCAGATTGGGAGCAGGAGTTTTTACGGGTAAAAGAAGAACTGTGGCAGCTGTGGCCCCAGAATATTTTGGAGATCCAACATGGGGGCAGCACGGCGATCCCGGCCATTTGTGCCAAGCCCATTTTGGATGTGGCGGTACGGCTGCGCTCCATTGCCGCCATGGAGAAAGGCAAGCTGGAGGCGTTGGGTTACGAGTACCGAGGGCCCCAGTTTGGCAACGAAAACTACCACCTGTTTGTGTTGCGGGGAGAAGGACAGATCTCCCTGCGCCACATCCACTGTTACCAGGCAGGGGAGAAGGAATTTGACCAGCTGGTGGGGTTCCGGGATCATTTAAACGCCCACCCGGAGACTGCCGCCCGGTATGCCGCGCTGAAAAGGGAATTGGCCCGGCAGCACCAGGGAGACCGGCGCGCCTATACGCGGGCAAAAGGGGCGTTCATCCAAGAAGTCTACCGCCTGCTGGACAGCGAGGCCCGACCTGCCGCAGACGGCCAAAGTTTTTGCGCGGAAAGGTAGAAAACGTAACAATTTCCGGGTATCATAAAAGCAGACCCAAAGGAAAGGAGGGCTTCGCCATGTTGCAAAGCCTGGGGAATGACTTGAAAAAGATCTTGCTGGCGGGCATTGGCGCCGCCGCTGTAACGGCAGAAAAATCCCAGCAGGTGGTGGCCGAGCTGGTCCGCCGGGGCGAACTGACGGTGGAGCAGGGCCGGTCCATCAACGAAGAGCTGCAGCACAAAGCCCAGCAGCGCCGGCAGGAAGAGTGGCTGGAGCAAGTGGAGCGGCTTTCGCCCCAGCAGCGCCAGGCGCTGAAAGACAAGCTGGAAGAGCTGGAGCGCCAGGAATCTGCGCCAGATGCCGAAAAACAATAAAGAAGACAGCCGCCTGCGGGAGATCGCCGCCCTGGTGGCCCGCCATCGCCTGCACCAGGGCATCACGCCCCAAAAGCTGCGGGCCTTGGTGGAGGATCTGGGGCCCACTTATGTAAAGCTGGGCCAGATCCTCTCTTTGCGGCAGGACCTTTTGCCCGAAGAATACTGCCGGGAACTGGCCCGCCTCCAGGTCCAGGCCCGCCCCATGCCCTTTGACCAGGCCCGCCTGGTGATGGAGGAAGCCTTTGGCCGCCCGCTGGAAGAGGTGTTTTCCGCCTGGGAGGAAGCGCCTTTGGGGGCGGCTTCCATGGCCCAGGTGCACCGGGCATGGCTCCGGGACGGCCGGGCCGTCGCCGTAAAAGTCCAGCGGCCCGGCATCGGGGCGACCATGGCCCAGGACATCGCCCTGCTGCGCCGCCTGGCCGGGCTGACGAAACTCACCGGCCTGCAGCGGACAGTGGACCTGAACATGGTGCTGGATGAGATGTGGCAGGCGGCCCAGCAGGAGCTGGACTTTTTGCAGGAAGCGGCCAATGCCGCAGAGTTCCGCCAAAATTGCAAGGAATTGGCGTATGCAGGGTGCCCTGCCGTCTTCCGGGAGTACACCACGGCCCGGGTGCTGGTGATGGAATACGTGGGCGGCATTCCCATCGATGACGGCCCGGCTCTGGCGGAGCAGGGCTATGTGAGCCAAGAGATCGGGCTGAAGCTGGCCAACCATTACATCAAGCAGGTGCTGGAAGACGGTTTTTTCCACGGCGACCCCCACCCGGGCAATCTGCGCATCGCAGAAGGCCGCATCATTTGGCTGGATATGGGGATGATGGGGCGCATCACGCCCAAAGACCGGGCACTGTTGGGGCAGGCGCTGCTGGCCTTGGCCAAAGATGACCCGGCCGGGCTGGAAAGCGTGGTGGTGCGCCTGTGCAGCTGCCGGGGAACGGTGGACCATGAGGCCCTGCAGCAGGACTTGGCCTCTTTTTTGGCCCGCTATGGCCGCCAGGCCCTGGGAAGCATCTCTTTGGGCCAGGCCATGGGTGAGATGATGTCCATTGCCCGGCGCCACGGCCTGGCAATGCCGCCGGGCATCTCCCTGTTGGCCCGGGGGATGGTGCAGCTGGAAGGGCTGCTGGCCCAGATCAGCCCGGAACTGGATCTGATGGAGATCTTGGCGGCACGGCTGAAAGAAGAGCTGCGGCAGCGGATGGATCTGGGCCAGGCCTTGGAAAAAGGGACCCGCCTTTTGTTGGAATCCGGCTGGAAGGCGGCGGGCTTGCCCGGGCAGGTCTCCGATCTGCTCCGCAGCGCCGCCCAGGGCCAGGCCATTGCCCAGGTGAAATTGGGCATGGCGCCGGGCGACGCCCGCGATGTCCGCCGTGGGCTTCGGCTGCTGTGCCAATGCCTGTTGCTGGTGGGGCTGTTTGTGGGCTCCTGCCTGCTGTGCGCCACCCCGCTGCGGCCCCGCCTGTGGGGCGTGCCGGCCCTGGGTCTTTGCGGCGTGGGCGGGTCGCTGGTGTGGGGCCTGTGGCTGCTGTGGAAGATGGGGCGCAGCAAAGACTAGAAAGGGGCGGCTGCTCGCAGGCCGCCAGGGAGGAACGGAATGGAAGCAAATCGATGGAGGCAGCTGATACGCTGGTATGAGCTGGGGGAATCCCGGCAGATCATACAGGCCATTTTGGAGCAGCCGCCCCTTCAGCGGGATTATGACACGGTGTCGCTGCTGGCCCGGGCCTTGTGCGCCGAGCGGCGGTACGAGGAAGCGGCGGAACAGCTGACCCAGGTGGCGGAAGAGGGGCAGGATGACCCCATGTGGTATTTCCGCTTGGCCTATGCTAGCTTGTGTATGGGCCAGACCCAACAGGCCGCCGGCTTGCTGGAACAGATGTTGGAATTGGCGCCCGACAGCCGGGAAGGGAGAGAGATGCTGGAGATCTGCCGTCGGCAGCTGGCCCGGCAGAACCGGCAGAAAAAGCTCTCTGCCGTGACGGGCGACCCGGTGGAAGATCTCAGGGCGCTGCTGCCCGAGGGGGAAGGCATTCCCCAAGGCGACAAGCTGGAGATCCCCGCCTGGCAGATGACCATCCGCCCCAGAGTCCATGTGACAGAAGAGGGCAGCACCATCGTCTCTTACCAGGTGGAGTCCCCCCAGTGGGACCGGCCGGTCTTTGAGGCGTCGGTGGGGATAGGGACGGACCCGGAGCGCTCCCTGGCCATTGCCATCACCAGCTTTCGCTACGGCATGTTGGATGGTCTGCGGGCCATGGCGGAACAGGAGCCCTTTGCCTGGGTCACTTCGGAATACGCCGGCGAAGAGCACAGCTGGCAGGTCTACCGCAGCAGCCTGGTGGGCCTGGGAGACACCCCTTACCCCCCGGATTACGACGCTTTTTGGGATAGGCTGGGGCAGGAGCTTTTGGCCCGCCTGGGCAACCAGAGCCTGGTGTATGTCAAGGTGTTCGCAGCCCGGATGGGGGATGACATCACGGCGGAATGCCGGGTGAACGATGTGCTCAGCCCGTCGCTGAGCCGGCGGGTGGAAGAGTATGTCCACACCTGGCAGACAGAAGAGTATGGCAGCCAAAAACAGTTTTTCTTTTTCCGCCAGCAACCGGTCACCCAAAAGCCCTATCCCCACAGCTGGCAAGACCTGCGCCGGCTGACCAATGAGGCCGTGGACCTGTTTGGCCAGTGTGTGGAGCGGAACGATTACGAGGACTACCTGCAGCAGCTGTGCCAGTTGACAGGCGACCCCCATTTGGCCGAAGAACTGTATTCCTTTCTGCCGGAGATCTGCGCCGAAGTGGCCTATGCGGGGATCATCAGCCCGGAGACGGTGGTGATCCGCCGGGGCAAAGAGGAGACGGTGTGCTATAAATCCCAGATGGCCAGCTACTACATCATATACCAAGCCTTGCTGGAGCGGATGGAGAAAGACGCCAAAGCCCGTGGATTGTTCGGCTATTTTGTGGCGGCCAGCTCCATCTATAAAATGGTGCGCCAGGCCAAGGAGCAGGGGCGTTCCCTGGAAGAGGAAGGGGCGGAGATCACCGTGCGATTTGGGTTCAGCGAAAACTACCAGCTCCGCTGAGTTTTGCCGGCGGGCGGCACCATGGGGGCTTCCGATGGGCGGCGAGCGAGTGGCCAAGGCGTCGTGCGGCAGCGGTCGGCAGGCACAGGTGTTGCCTCGGGAGCCGGGGCGTGCTACACTGGAAGAAGAAGGCCGCCGGGGCGGCGAAGAAAAAGGAGGCAAAGCAAATGAATCAAAACCGTTTGCGGCAAGTGATCGCAAATATGAAAGGGCAGGGGCTGGAACAGATCGTGGTTTCGGCCACGGCCTCCGTCTATTATCTGACCGGCATTTGGGTCTCCCCCATGGAGCGGATGCTGGCCCTGTACATCACCACAGAGGGGCAGTGCACCCTGTATGCCAACGAACTGTTCGGCATTGAGCCCCAGCCGGGGATGGAGCTGGTGCTGCATAGCGACAGCGACGAACCCACTGCCCAGCTGGCCCGGCAGCTGCGGCCCGGCAAGCTGGGCGTGGATAAATTCTGGCCCAGCAAATTCCTGATCGCGCTGCTGGAAGCCCGCTCGGACATCACACCGGTGATGGGTTCCGGCCCGGTGGATGACGCCCGCATGTTCAAAGACGAAGAAGAGCGCCAGGCCATGCGCCGGGCTTCCCAACTCAACGACCGGGTGGTGCGGGCAGCCATCGATGCCATCGGCCAGGGGGCAAAAGAGACTGAGATCGCCCAGCTGGTGGAAACGATGTACAGCCAAAACGGGGGCAACCGCACCGAAGGGATGATCGTCAGCTTTGGCGCCCATGGGGCGGACCCGCACCACAGCCCCAGCGACGTGGCCATTCAGCCGGGGGATTCGGTGGTGCTGGACCTGTTCGCGCCCATCCAGCGCTATTGGTGCGATATGACCCGTACGGTGTTTTACCAGAGTGTCACCGACGAACAGCGCCGGGTCTATGAAACGGTGCTGCGGGCCAACGAAGAGGCGGAAAAAATGATCCGGCCAGGGGTCCCCTTGTGCGAGGTGGACCGCACGGCCCGGCGCATCATTGAAGAGGCGGGCTATGGCCCCTACTTCACCCACCGCCTGGGCCACGGCTGCGGCCTGGAATGCCACGAGCCGCCTGACAACAGCGATGTCAGCCAGGCAAAAGCGCTGCCCGGCATGGTGTTTTCGGTGGAGCCCGGCATCTACCTGCCCGGCCGCTTCGGCGTCCGCATCGAGGACCTGGTATTGGTGACGGAAGAGGGCTGTGAGATCCTGAACAAGGCGCCCAAGGAATTGGAGATCGTCGGAAAGTAAAACAGAGTGCCCGGGGAAAGTTCTCCGGGCACTGTTTCAAAGGGGGGGGACGGGATGCGTGTGCTGGTCATCGGTTCTGTGACAGCAGATGTGGTGCTGCAAGTGCCGGCGCTGCCCCAGGCCGGGGAAGACCTCAATGTTACAGCGTGGCAGATGGCCCTGGGGGGCTGTGCCTGCAATGTGGCCTATGCGCTGGGCCTGTTCGGGGTCCAAGCCGACCTGTGCGCGCCGGTGGGCCAAGGCTACTACGGCGAATTCGTCCGCCGGCAGCTGGCCCAGCGGGGGATCGCCAGCCTGCTGCCTCCGGCGGAAGGCCAGAATGGCTGCTGTTATTGCCTGGTGGATCCATCGGGGGAGCGCAGCTTTTTGTGCTGCCGGGGTGCGGAATACCGGTTCCGGGCAGACTGGCTGCAGGGCCTGCCCGCCGGGTACGATGCCGCCTATTTCTGCGGGCTGGAATTGGAGGAGCCCACCGGCAGCCTGCTGCTGGATTATTTGGAGGGGGCAGGCATCCCGCAGCTGTACTTTGCCCCGGGCCCGCGGCTGCGCCAGATCCCGCCCCAACGGCTGGAACGGGCGTGGCAGCTGAGGCCCCGGGTCCACTTGAACGAACAAGAGGCGCTGGCCGCCACCGGCGCGCCGGATTGGCGCCGGGCCGCCCAGGCCCTGGCGCAAAAGACCGGGCGGGAAGTACTTGTCACCTTGGGCAGCCGGGGCGCCTATGTGGAAAGGGGCGCCGGTTCGTTTTTCAAGAAGGCCAGCCCGGCTGTGGTAGTGGATACCATCGGCGCCGGAGACGGCCATATGGGCGCGTGGATGGCCGGATTGCTGCAAGGCATGGAGATGGAGCAGGCTGTGGAACAGGCCAACCGGTATGCCGCCGCCGTGGTCAGTCAGGCCGGCGCCATGCCGGCAGCTCCCTGGTAAGGGGCGCTGGACAGGCCCTGCCGCATCACCGGCAGGGAAGCGGGGCAAAATACAGGAAAACGGCGAAACCGATGACACGAGCCGGTGTGGCATTGACAATGTTTCGGCAGTTAGCATATACTAACTACATGGATCATACAGAACCGGCGAGAGAAACGAGGGATACGATGAAAGAAACCATTTTATGGGCAGCGTTGGGCACGGGCTTTACCTTTTTGATGACTACATTGGGCTCCGCCATGGTCTTTTTGCTGCGCCGCCAGCGGGAAAGCGTGAAAATGCAGCGGATCTTCATGGGGTTTGCCGCAGGGGTGATGATCGCGGCGTCTGTCTGGTCGCTGCTGATCCCGGCCATCGAAGAGGCGGAAAGCCAAGGGATGGCCGGCTGGATACCGGCCGCCGGGGGCTTTGTGCTGGGCATCGCCTTTTTGATGGGGCTGGATTTCCTGCTGCCCCATCTGCACCCGGGGTCCGCCCAGCCCGAAGGGGCGCAGAGCCATTTGAAGCGCACCACATTGATGGTGCTGGCGGTGACGCTGCACAACATACCGGAGGGCATGGCCGTGGGCCTTTCCTTTGCCCTGGCCGCCCAACATGGCGGCGACCCGGCGCTGTATTCCGCCGCCATGGCGTTGGCATTGGGCATCGGCATCCAAAACTTCCCCGAAGGGGCGGCCATCTCCCTGCCCATGCGGCAGGAGGGCATTTCGTCAGGCCGGGCCTTTCTCTATGGCAGCATGTCCGGCATCGTGGAGCCTGCTTTTGGCATCCTGACCGTGCTGGTGGCTGGGGGGATCCAGCCCATCATGCCCTGGGTTTTGGCCTTTGCCGCCGGCGCCATGCTGTATGTGGTGGTGGAAGAGCTGATCCCGGCCGCCCATCTGGGCGAACACTCCAACATCGGCACCTTGGGCGTCATGGCCGGTTTTTTGGTGATGATGGTTTTGGATGTGGCCTTGGGATAAGGGCGGCCCGGGGAAAACATGGATGAGATCGTTCCCTTCCCCTTGCAAACTGCTGCAAAATGCGGCATGATTAGGATAGTACGCTTTTCCATCACACAAGAGAAAGGATGATAGGCAATGGATGAACAGCTGAAACAAGCCGCAAAGGAATTGGAAGGCGAGATCGTGGCGCTGAGCCGCCAGATCCACCAACACCCGGAAGTGGGGTTTGAAGAACACCAAGCCCAGGCCTGGTGCTGCCAGCTGCTGGAACGCCACGGCTTTGCGGTGGAAAAAGGGGCCGGCGGTATCGAAACGGCCTTCAAGGCCCGGTTCCAGGGCAAACAGCCCGGCGGGGTGCGGGTGGCTTTTTTGGCGGAATACGACAGCTTGCCTGGCCTGGGCCATGCCTGCGGCCACAACCTGATCGCAGCGGCCGCCGTGGGGGCGGGGCTGATGCTCAGCAAGCTGGCAGACCGGATCGGCGGCGAGATCGTGGTCATGGGCACCCCGGCGGAAGAAGGGGGCGGCGGCAAGGTCATCATGCTGGAAAACGGCGCTTTTGACGATGTGCAATACGCCATTATGATGCACCCTTCCACAGAGAACCTGGTGGGCCGGGGCGGCCGTGCCACCGTGAAGTTTGACATCGCCTTTCACGGGAAAGGCTGCCATTCCGCCGGGCCGGAAAACGGCATCAATGCGCTGAACGCCCTGATCATGCTGTTCAACTGCATCGACAACCTGCGGCCGCTGCTGCCCACCGACGCCAATTTGAACGGCGTGATCCTGGATGGCGGCAAAGCCTGCAACGTGATCCCCGATTATGCCCACGCCCAGTTCAGCATCCGGGTGCGCACCCAAGACGACGGCGACGTGGTCATGGGCCATTTGAAAAGGGTCATTGCCGGGGTGGAGCAGATCACCGGGGCCCGGGCGGAATACACCCTGGAGCGGGGCTATGCGGAGCGCTACCCCAACGACCACATCGAGCGGGAGATCCAGAAGGCATTGGAAGAAATGGGCGAGACCGTGGAGCGGGCGCCCCTCATTGGCCGCTACGGCTCTTCGGATATCGGCAATGTGACGCTGAAGATGCCCGCCGTACATACCTACTTTAAGATCGCGGAAAAGGGGACCGCCAGCCACACCCTGGAGTTTGCCGCCGCGGCGGACACCGACTACGCCTATGGGCAGATGATGAAAGCCGCCCAGGCCATGGCCCAGGCGGGGCTGCGGCTGTTCACCGATGGGGACTTCCGCCAGCAGGTGGATGAGGAATTTGAAACACAGGTGAAAAACAGACATTGAGCCAAAAGGAAAAGGGAACGGCAGCTGCCGTTCCCTTTTTTGCGGTGTCAAGTGTTTTTCCACAGCTTGTGGAGAGGCGTTTCCGTTTGGGCTGTACAGAGACCAGACTGTCCCTTATTGCGCCGATTGGATCTCCTCTTCTTCCTCTTCCTCCTGAGCCTCTTCTTCGGCAGGGGCAGCGGGTTCTGTGGCCTCGGCTTCCTCGCCGGGCATCACATAATCGCTGGTATCCTCTTCCTCAGCCGGGGGGACGGGGTTGGCGATCAAGTCGTTGAGCTCTTCGTTCTTTTGCTGCACAGCCTGGGCCAGCTTGGCGCCAGCCACGGCCACGCCGGCCGCTGCCGCGGCGAACAGGGCTACTTTTGTACGCTTTTTCATATTGGGTTCCTCCGTTCTTCCATGGTTTTTCGGACGTATCTTACATCAAAGGGGCAAACATGCGCAACAGGGCGCGGCCCAGCTTTTGGTACAAGCGCACGCTGCGGCAATCGGCCAGCGAAATGATCTGGCAGCGCCGCAGGGTCTGCAAAAAGTCATCCCGCACATCCCGCACCGTGTCGGTGTCATACAACAGGGCGCCGCATTCAAAGTGGAGATAGAGGCTGCGGAAATCCATATTGATGGTGCCGACCACACCCAGGGTGTCATCCACCGCAAAGGTCTTGGCGTGGTTGAAGCCCGGCGTATATTCATAGATGCGCACGCCTGCTTGGACCAGCACTTCGTAATTGGCCCGGGTCACTGCGTGGACGAACCATTTATCCGGGATATGGGGCGTGATGATGCGCACATCCACCCCCCGCTTGGCTGCGCTGGTCAGGGCGACGACCGTTTCGTTGTCGATGACCAGGTAAGGGGTGTTGATGTACACATAGCGGGTGGCCGTGTTGATCAAGTGGAGGTACACGGTCTGAGAGACCGCCTCTTCATCCAGCGGGTTGTCGGCAAAAGGCTGCACCACCCCTTTGCCATAGACAGGCGGGCTCTCTTTGGGCAAAAAGGAGGAAAGGCTTTCATCTTCCCCCCGCAGATGGTCCCATGTGGAAAGGAACAGCACCGTCAGGTTCCAGGCCGCCTCACCCCGCAGCAAGATGGCCGTATCTTTCCAGTGGCCGTATTTGGGGTAGGCGTTGATGTATTCGTCGGCCAGGTTGATGCCGCCGGTAAAAGCCGTATGCCCATCTACCACAAGGATCTTCCGGTGGTCCCGGTGGTTGAAATGGGAGTTGAGCACCGGCAGGAAGGGGTTGAACACACAGCAGCGGATGCCCATGGCTTCCAGCTCCAGATCATAGCGGTAGGGCAGCGTCATCACACAGCCCAGGTCGTCGTAGATCACCCGCACATCCACGCCCTCCGCCACCTTTTCCCGCAAGATCGCCAAGATCTCATCCCACATCGTACCGTGTTCAATGATGAAATATTCCAAAAAGATGTAATGCTTGGCCCGGCGCAGCTCTGCTTTCATATCGGCAAAGGCCAGTTCGCCCAGGGCGTAGTATTTGGTGGCTGTGTTCTCACAAGGGGGACAGTAAGCATAGGTTTGGATGTACCGCATCAGGCCGGCAGCCTGGGGGTCCCGGGTCTTGACCCGATGGATCAATCCGTCGTTGGTGTGCAGGTTGTTGGCGATCTTCCGCTGGATGCCCTGCATCTTCTTTTTGGAGTGGAAGCCCATGTGGTTGCCGCCCAGCAGCAGGTAGAACATGCCGCCAAAGATGGGAAACAGCAAAATGGGCACGATCCAGGCGATCTTATAGGCCGGGTTGGTGTTGCGGTTGATGAGCCACAGGACGATCCCCAAGCTGAGCACCAGGGAAAAGGCGTAGAATTCGACAAAGTTGATATCGAACTGCACCAGGGCAAAGATCAGGATGCCCGCCTGGGCCAGGATGGACAGGCCCACCAAGGTCACACGGAGCGTCAAAAACTTCAGCAGCTTTTTCAATAACGTTTTCGTGTGCCCATCACCTCCACCCCACAGGCCCGCAAAAAGGGCCGAAAATATCACTTCTATCATACCACACGGCGGCGGCTGAAAAAACAACTTTTTGTAAATTGGGGGCGGAAAAAGGTGAAAAAAAGCCAAGCGTCCACCTATAGGCGGACGCTTGGAGCCCCAGAGGGGACGCTGGAGATCATCTGCCCTCTGGAGGAGTATGGCTTATTGGCACAGGCTGGCCAGCACGCGGCACAGCAGCTGGTAGGTGCGGCCAAAGGAATCCAGCTCCATGCATTCATCCGGCGAATGGGCGCCCGAACAGTTGCAGCTCATGGTCACCATATCGATGCCGGGGATGCGCTTTTGGAAAATGCCGCATTCCAGGCCGCCGTGGGTGGCTACGATCTTGCCATCCTGGCCGGTGAGCTCTTTGTAGCAGGCCAGCACATGCTCGCGGATGGGGGAGTTCTTTTCGATCTCCCAGGAATCGTAATCGTCGTGATGGCGGATGGAAGCACCGGTCAGCTGGCCCAGGATCTCCAGCCGGGCGGCCATATCCTGCCGGTAGGCGTCGTTGCTGCTGCGCATGGAGATCACACACTTGACGCCCTGGTCATCGGTGTGCACGCTGGCGAAGTTTTCCGAGGAGACGACCCGGTCGTTCATGGTCAGATCCCGCAGCTGAGGGCCGCAGGGCAGCATCACCATCAGATGCATCATCTTGACCGTGTCTTCCGCCGTGACCGCTTGGCAGGAACCGGCCGGCGCCCACTCCAGCTCTATGTGGAAGTTTTCATCTTCGGGCATCAGCTGGCCCTGGATCTCGGCTTCCACCCGGTTCACGATGGCCTGAGCTTGCTCTTTGCTGCTCTCCTCCACCAGGACCACAGCGTCGCATTCCCGGGGGATGGCGTTGTCTTTGTCGCCGCCATCGCATTGGATCAGGCGGCAGGGGAACGCCTGGCACAGGTTCCGCAGGATGCGGCCCATCAGCACGTTGGCGTTGCCCAGGCCCTTGTGGATCAAGCCGCCCGAATGGCCGCCGGAAAGGCCGCGGATGCGAATGGTCAGCGGCAGGCCCTGGGCCTCTTCCCGGCGGAGGGGCAGGCGGAGATCCGTCACTTGGCCGCCGGCGCTGCCGCAGCAGAACACGCCTTCCGGGCCGCAATCCAGGTTGATCAGGCGGCGGGCGTGGATGCGGTCAAACTCCAGGTTGTGGGCGCCGATCAGTCCCACTTCCTCCGAGGCGGTGAACACGCATTCCAGGGGCGGATGCTTGAGGGAATCGTCGGCCAGGATCGAAAGCATCCAAGCCACAGCCACGCCGTTGTCGGCGCCTAACGTGGTGCCGTCGGCCCGCAGGATGTTCCCTTCCACCACCAGCTTGATGGGGTCTTTGGTAAAGTCGTGGTCCACATTGTGGTTCTTTTCGCAGACCATGTCGGTGTGGCCCTGGAGCATCAGCGGGGGCAGGGATTCACAGCCGGCAGAGCCGGGCTTTGTGATATAGACGTTCCAAGCGCTGTCCCGGTAGGCGTCCAGACCGTGGGCTTTGGCAAAATCCAGCAGGTATTGGCTGATGGCCTCTTCGTTGCCCGAGCCCCGGGGGATGGCGCTGATCTCTTCAAAATACCGCAGGGCCTCTTTGGGCTCCCGGTCTTTCAACAGGTATTCCATGGTGAACTTCCTCCTTGCGAAATAAGGGTGCATCCAGTGTGCGCCCTGTTTTTCTATCCGAAGTCCATTATAGAAGCTTCACGGCAAATTGTCCAGAAAGCGGGGTAGATTTGGCGTATTTGCCTAAAAATGTGGCTGCGATTTGGGCAAAACAGCGGAGCTGCCCGGAGGTGAGGGAACCGGGGCCCATTTTCCCCTTGACAAAAGGGGCAGGGCTGTATAGAATATCAACTGTATTAGTACGAATAATACACTTTATGCAGAACAGACCCAGGAGGGAGGGAAGCGGTGTGATCACCATCGATTATAAAGACAGGAGGCCGATCTATGAGCAGATCATGGCCAGCATTGAAGATCTGGCGGCGCGGGGCGTTCTGGGGCCCGGCAGCCAGCTGCCGTCGGTGCGCCAGCTGGCCATGGAGCTTTCCATCAATCCCAACACCATACAAAGGGCTTATTCCGAGCTGGAAAAAGCGGGTGTGATCTATGCGGTCAAGGGAAAGGGCAATTTCGTTGCGGATGACGCGGCGAAGCTCAAAGAGGAAAAGCTGCGGGCTTTGCTGGACGCTTTGGCCCAACAGGTGATCCAGGCCATGGAACTGGGCGCCACAGAAGAACAGCTGGAACAGTGGCTGCGGCAGACCATCCAGCGGAGAAAAGGAGGAGAGAAAGCATGATCCAAGCCACCGATGTGACCAAATGCTTTGGCGCGATCCACGCCATCGACCGTGTCAGCGCCCAGATCCGCGACGGCAGTGTATTCGGCCTGATCGGCTCCAACGGCGCAGGCAAATCCACCTTTTTGCGGCTGGCGGCCGGCGTGCTCAAGCCGGATAGCGGCAGCCTGGAGGTGGACGGGGAAACCGTGTACGAAAACCCCGCGGTAAAAAGAAAGATCTTTTACATTTCAGACGACCAGTATTTTTATGCCAACACCACCCCGGAGGAGATGCGGGATTTTTACGCCCGGGTCTATCCCCAGTTTGACAAGGGCCGCTTCCAGCAGCTGATGCAGAGCTTTGAGCTGGATATGGGCCGCAAGGTGAACACCTTTTCCAAGGGCATGAAAAAACAGCTGTCGGTGATCTGCGGCGTATGTGCGGGCACGGACTACCTGTTTTGCGACGAGACTTTTGACGGGCTGGACCCGGTGGCCCGGCAGGCGGTGAAGAGCCTGTTTGCCGACGGCATCGCCCAGCGGGGCCTGACGCCTGTGGTAGCCTCCCACAACCTGCGGGAGCTGGAGGACATCTGCGACCATGTGGGCCTGCTCCACCGGGGCGGCATCCTGTTTTCGCGGGATCTGGACGATATGAAACTGGGCATCAACAAAGCGCAGTGCGTCTTTGACGACCCCATGAGGCGGGAGGACTTCGCACCGCTGGAAGTGCTGCAATTTGAGCAGCGGGGCAGCCTATACACAGTGACGGCCCGGGCCAACCGGGAGGATTTGACGGCTCGCATCCAGGAGATGCGGCCCATCTTCTTTGAAGTGCTCCCCCTGACGCTGGAGGAGATCTTTATTAGTGAAACGGAGGTGTGCGGCTATGACATCAAAAAACTCCTATTCTAAAGGCATAGCCCGGCAGATCTGGCAGCTGATGGGGGAAACGCTGCGCCACCAGCTGTGGGCGGTCGCCCTCTTTGTGCTGGCGTTGTTCTTCGCCCTGCCAGTGCCCATATTGAAATATGTGCAGGATGCCTTGGAGGCCCGCAGGCAGGGGAGAGAGAGTTATCAGCTGGAGGCCATGGGCAGCCTGCTGGGGCTGGAAAACATTTTTGTGGGGATGATCGTGGCCGGCGGCGCCATTTTGCTGGCGGCAGTGGTGTTCCGCTTTATGCACAGCCGTCAACAAGTGGATTTTTACCACAGCCTGCCGGTGCGCCGGGGAGCTTTGTTCGCCGCCCGGTACTTGGCAGGGTTCGCCCTGTTCGCGGCGGCATACCTGGCCAATCTGGCCATCGCCTCGGCCATCGTGGCCTGCAGCGGCTTTGCCCCTGTGCTGGCCGACGCCCAGATCCCCTCGGCCATCGCCAGCCACATGGTGTTCTTTTTGCTGATCTACAGCATCTGTGTGCTGGCCCATCAGCTGGCGGGCACCACGGCCACCGGCGTGCTGTGCTGCGCGCTGCTGTTCATCGGGCCGCCGGCCGCCGTGGGCCTCTATACCGCCTACATGGAGATGTTTTTTGACAACTGGTTCCTGCCGGACCTGATCTTGGAGCGGGCGATGAAGATCCTATCGCCCATGTGGATGTATTTCAGCATACAGAGCGAAGGGGCAGAAAAGCCGGGCTGGACGCTGCTGCTTTGGCTGCTGGCCGCTGTGGTGATCGCCCTGGCCTGTGCCTGGCTCTACCAGCGGCGCCCCTCGGAAAAAGCAGGGCAGGCTGTGGCCTTCCGCCTGCCGGCCGCCGTGCTCAAATACGTAGCCGTGTTCCTGTGTACCTTGGGCTGCGGCATGTTCTTTTACCTGCTGGGGGGCAGGCAGAGCTGGCTCTTCTTCGGCTTCCTCTGCGGCGGCTTGCTGTCCCACTGCCTGGTGGAGATCATCTATCATCTGGATTTCAAAGCCGCTTTTTGCCACATCCGGGCCTTTGGCGTCTTTGCCCTGGCGTTTATCGCCCTGTATGCCATGCTGGCCATGGATGTATTCCACTATGACACGTTCCTGCCGGAACAGGACCAGGTGCAGGCCGTCAGCATCCTGACACCTATGGCGGATGTGAGCGTGGAGCGGGACAACAACTGGAGTTACGGACGGCAGCAGATGGACCGGCTGGACCGGTTGGCAGTGCAGGAGCCGGACAACATCGCCGCCGCCCTGCGGATGTGCGGCCAGGCGGTGGAACAGAGCCAGCAGGAGGTCGTCGAGCAGCAGCCGGCAGACACCCAGTCGTCTTCCATCGCGTTCCCCACGCCGGCCTCGGTCAACCGTTCCGGGTTTGACATGGTGGTGCGCTACACCCTGGAGAGCGGGAGACAGGTCTACCGCCGCTACGACTATGTGACGTATGATTCCGTGGCCGAAGACCTGGTGGCCCTGATGGACAGCCAGGAATTCAAGACCCATTACTATCCCATCTATTCCATGGATGCGGCGGCACAGAAGACCATGCTGGTGGACCAAAGCGGCATGGAGCAATTCCGGGAATCCGACAGCCAGACCATCCAGGCCGTGGCAGACGCCCTGCGGCAGGAGATCTTGGCAACTCCCATCGAAGAGCTGATGGACCAAGCGCCGGTGGCCCTGCTGACTTTCAGCGAATGGGCGAAGTACGACGGCGGCTATTACCAGGCGAGCAACGGCCAATATTACGGGGCCACCACCCGGGTGCCCGTCTATGCCAGCTATGAGCAGACGGTTCGCCTGTTGGCCCAAAGAGGGGCCTACATCAACACCCGGGTCAGTGTGACGGATGTACAGCAGGCCACGCTTTACAACGAATCCCATTGGGATCTGGAAGAAATGCAGAAATACGGCACAGAAGAAGAAAAGGCTGCCCTGGCGGCGCTGGATGAGTATGTAACACAGCATCAGATCGAAAGCAGCGTCAGCTGGGAAGGGAGCGAGATCATCATCCGCGACCCGGAACTGATCGCCCTGCTGCTGCAAAATGCGGTGTCCGCCGATATGGCCTACTACAACCCATTCTTCCAGGCCAGCAGCTTCTATCTGCAGATCACCCAGGACAGCAACCGGGGCATCTACCAGGAGTTTATGTACCCGTATGGGCAATTCCCGCTGCAATAAGGGCCCAGGGGAGGAAAAAGAAGCGTTCTGACGGGATGGGATGGCGAACCAGCACATCCGGCCGCACTTTGGTGCGCCGCCTCGGTGAAAGCGGACGATCGGCAAAAAGCCCCCCTGCTGCATCTGTTTTGCTGCAGCAGGGGGCTTTGCCATGCCTAAAAAAGAGGGAATGGGGAGCGGATCGCTCAAGATCCCAGGGGACAGGCCCCTTTTTGTATGGGTTGCATAATAATTTCCCCTTTTTTCTCTGTTTCGGGTGAGTGGCTTTTTCTGTTCCATTTGTTATAATGGAAGCAAGAACGGGCGAAAGGAGAATGTTCATGAAAAAGAGAGTGAAAGCCCTTTGTGGGCTGGCAGCTGTTTGTCTGCTATTGGCCGCAGCCGTTGCCTTTTTCCCGCAGAGACCAGCTCCGGCAAAAGAGCCTTCGGGGGATGGCAAATCACTGCATGAGAAAAATATCGTCGTTACTTCGGAATATCCCGCCTTTTCGTCCCTGGCCGAAATGGATGACGCCTCGACCCTTGTGGTATACGGCAAATGGGGTGACTTCCTGGGGACTTACAATGTGACGAGGGATGAGCAAGACCCCTCCTTGGAAAGCCAAGACACCTATTCCGAAGGCCGGAAATATGCCTTTGACGTGCAGCAGGTCCTTTCGGGTGATCTGGACGCCGAAAGCATAACGGTGGGCATGAAAGCCTCGGACGGGGTCAACTTTGACGGGGTGGAGCTCCAGGTGCCCAGCCAATACTTTTATGAACCTGCTTCCGGCGAAGAACGGGTCCTTTTCCTGCAATTTGACGAGGCCACAGGGCTTTATTATGCCGCCGGCACCCCCTGGGAGATCGCAGTAGACCAAGGCGGCGCTTTGCGCCTCTGCCGGCCTGGGCAAAAAGACAAAGCGGAGGTCGAGGCCCAGACCGACAGCGGCACGTACCGCATGACCGTTCACTATAGCGATGCAGCCGGAACAGAAGATTTTGTCTCTTCCATGACATGGGAGGAACTGAGATCGGCTCTGGCGAAATAAAGACGCAGATCCCCTGGCTTGCTGGCCAGGGGATCTGATTGTAGGGCTGCACAGGGCGGTCAAGGCTGGATGGAGCACAAAGACCGCACCACATGGCCGGCGATCAGCAGCCCGGCCACCGGCGGCACAAAGGCCACGCTGCCCGGCGTCTGCCGGC
>JABLTT010073474.1_pt1 | contig 46048 bp, 43 predicted proteins | sample 7160061 | NCBI WGS metagenome assembly JABLTT01 (sample SAMN14651232, study PRJNA627086) | human gut metagenome | isolation source: feces | host: Homo sapiens
AGCCATGCGGCTGCCCGCTTCTCCTTTGCCGCCATTTTAACTGGATGTAACAAAATGTTTACAAAATAGAAATAGACGATGCCGTCTAAAAGTGGTACACTTCCAAGATGTAGACGGTATCGTCTATATTTTAAATGATATCCAAGGGAGTCATTCACTATGGTAGCAATGGATATTTTACGGTTGTTGGTGGCAGCGGCTATCGCATTTGTGGCAGGGAAGCTCATTGCGAAGCTGAAATTGCCTTCGATTTTGGGCTGGCTGATCGCGGGGATGATCATGGGCCCCCACGCCCTGGGGCTGTTGGGCAGCTCTGTGCTGGATTCCCGCTGGTTTGATGTGCTGGAAAGCTTGCTGGAATGCACCTTCGGCCTGATGATCGGCACGGAACTGATCTGGAGCAAGATGAAAAAGGCAGGCAAGCAGATCGTCGTTACCACCATCACCGAATCGGTGGGGACATTCTTGGTGGTCAGCCTGGTCTTTGGCGTGCTGTTCTGGTTTGCCGGCGTACCGCTGTATCTGGCATTCTTCTTTGGCGGCATCGCGCTAGCCACAGCGCCGGCACATTCCCTTTCCATTGTTACACAGATGAAGACATCCGGCCCTGTCACGAGAACGCTGATCCCGATGGCTGCGCTGGATGACCTGGTGGGAGCCCTGGTTTTCTTTTTGGTAGTGGCCTTTGTTTCGGCCCACATTTCCACATCGGGCGTCTCGGTGCCAGTGGTCCTGTTCCTCGTCTTTTTGCCGGTGTTACTGGGCGCGATCACCGGGGGGATCGCCGGCTGGATGCTGCGGCACACCAAGACACGCCAAAGCACGTTGGCAGTGATGATCCTGATGCTGCTGTTTTCCGCGGGCTTGGGTTTTGCCATCAATAGTTTGCTGCCCACACCGGTGCTCAATTTCATGCTCATTGGCATGGCTTACTCCACCATGGTGGCGAACTTGATCGATGAAGAAAAGCTGAACGGCATTATGCAGGTGATGAACCCGATCATTGGGGTGGCCATGATCGTGGTGATCCTCAACCTGGGCGCACCGCTGGACTATCACCTGATCTTTGGCGCCGGCGCTTATACGGCAGTCTACATCATCGCCCGGGCCGTGGGCAAATACAGCGGGGCGTACTTTGGAGCGGCGGTCACCCATGCGCCGGAGACGGTGAAGAAATATTTGGGCTTGACGCTGCTGCCCCATTCCGGCGTTTCCCTGGTGTTTACCGGTATCGCTGTATCGGTGTTGAGCGGCCCTGCGCCCGAATGTGCCTCGATCATTCAGGGCACCATTGCGGCAGCAGCGGTCATCAATGAGATCATAGCGGTGTTTATGGCCAAGAAAGGGTTTGAATGGGCTGGTGAAACTGCACAGACCAAAGCCCAGACGCCTGTCTTGGAGCATCGTGAGCAGGCGGCCTCTTGAGTATGACGCAAAAAGAGAGGCAGGAGAACAGCAAAAGAGAGATCTTCCGTGCAGCCATGGAGGAGTTCGGAACAAAAGAGTACGAAACGGTCACCATGGAGGGCATTTGTGCAGGCCACAAGATCTCCAAAGGGATGATGTACCACTATTATTCCAACAAAGACCAGCTATTTTTGCTGTGCGTAGCCGATACCTTTCAAAAGGTGAAAGAATATGTGGAGCAGGCCACAGACGGGCAAAGGGCGAATACATTTGAGGCGATCCAACATTTCTTTTTGCTCCGGGAACGCTATTTTGAACACCATCCTCTGGAGAAAAATGTGTTTGAAAACGCCATGATCCATCCGCCAAAGCATTTGGCCCGGCAGATCACCCAACTACACCAGCCATTGCAGCAGCTGAACCGGGACTTTTTGCGCCAGGTCATCTCCCATATGCAGCTGCGGCCAGGGTTGAGCCCGGCCGATGTTGCCAGCTATTTGGAATGTGTAGCGCCGGTGTTCCCCACCTTTGTGCACCAGCGGCAAGAGCAAAAAACAGCGAATACCCATTCCATGCTCTGCGCCGCCGAACAGGTCTTGCAGATGATACTGTATGGCGTGGTGCAGGAGCAGCCGGAGACGATGGGCAGCAAGAGTGGGCCCCTGTAAAGGGAAACATAAAACAGAAAGGAAGTGAGGTGGATGGCGATGGCATGGAATACAGAAGAGCAAGACACCCAGCGAAATGAAGTATTGACCGACTTTTTCGGCGGGCACCAAGAAGAGGAACTCACGAGCGAATGGCTGGAACGGCTCCGGGAATTTGAGGGGCTGATGATGAAATACAATTCGGCCATCCGGGAGGTCACCACAAAGCTGGAAGTACTCAATGATGAATTGTCTTTTTCCTCCCGGCGCAACCCGATCGAGAGCATACAGGCCCGGATCAAACGCCCGTATAGCATTGCCCGCAAGCTGCGCAGGCTGGGCCAGCCTGTCACGGTGGAATCCATTTCTACCAACTTGAATGATGTGGCGGGCGTACGGGTCATCTGCCCCTTTTTGGATGATATCTACGCCATTTCGGATATGTTGTTGAAGCAGGATGACATTCAATTGGTGGCCAAAAAAGACTACATTCAGCAGCCAAAACCCAATGGATACCGCAGCCTGCATCTGATCATCGAGATCCCCATCTTTTTTTCCACAGGCAAGGAAATGACCCGGGTAGAGATCCAGATCCGCACGGTGGCTATGAATTTCTGGGCCAGCTTGGAACACCAGATCCGATACAAAAACGATGTGGTGGTCCAGCCGGAGATCGTGGAAAAGCTGTCTGCTTGTGCCGACCGGATCGCCGAGACCGATTGGGAGATGATGCAGCTACGGGATCAGATCGCCGCACAAGGGAAAGGACACCGCTGACAAATCGGCCAGTTGCCCAGCAAAAAGACGAATAGAAATTCATAGTCGTGCATAATTAACTGTTGCAAATCTATTCATTCCGACGTATAATTATTGCGGAGTAGATCCATTCTGTTTTTAGTATATGGAGGATGAATGCAATGAAACGGATGAAACAGTTGGCCGCTTTGCTGTTGGCCGGCCTGATGGCTGCCGTATTGCCTGGCTGTACCACCGACAGCAGTTCGGGCAGCGGCGCCGGCGGAGAGAACAGCAGCGGCCAAGATACTTTAGTGTTGGGCACTTCGGCAGATTATGCACCCTTTGAATTCCATAAAATCATCGATGGAAAAGATACCATCGTGGGGTTTGACATTGAATTGGCCCGGCAGATCGCCGAGGATATGGGCAAAGAATTGGTGATCAAAGACATGGAGTTTGGTAACTTGATCACCGAGCTGAACAATGGCACCATCGATATGATCATTTCCAGCCTGACGCCTGATGCGGAGCGGGCCAAACAAGTGGATTTCTCGGAATGCTATTACTATGGCGAGCAAGTCTGCATCATCCGCAAAGCGGATATGGAAAAATACACGAGCATGGAATCCCTGGCGGGCCAATCTGTTGCCGCCCAGCTGGGCTCCATCTATGAAGGCATCGTCAAAGACATGATGCCGGATTCCAACTTGGTTTCCCTGGCCAAAATGCCGGATATCATCATGCAGCTGAACACCGGCAAGGTGGAAGCAGTGGTCGTGGACCGGGACAGCGCCGAGGGGTATCTGGCTCAGGACGACACCTTGGCCATTGCGGATTTCACCATCCCCTATGATGAAAATGGCGCGGCAGTGGCTGTGAAGAAAGGCAACAGCGAGCTGCTGGAACAGATCAACGAGACCATCCAGCAGGTGACCAGCGATGGCACCATGGATCAGTGGATCGAAGAAGCCAAAGCCATGGACGATTCCAGCGAGACCGAATAAAAGCGTGACCCCGGGGCAGATGTTGCTCCGGGGTTTTTTGCAGAAAAGGGAACTTTTGCGCAGGCTGCCCTGTCCAATTTTTTAGAAAGGATGTGGTACCGTGAAGCAAAAGGCGAAAGAGATCGTTTTCTGCACTTTGTTGTGTGTTACATTGGCTGCCTGCAGCCAGCAAGAGAGCCCAGGACAGCCGGAGGAGCAGCAAAAGACGCCGGCGGTACAGCCTGTGGAAGAAGAGCCGGTCCGGCTATCCCTTGCCCGGGAGCGCTGCTCCGCCGCCGACAAGCAGGTGGAATACACCATTGCCAACACCACTGGCCAAAGGCTGGGCGTACACCCGGTGCCCAGGCTGGAACGGAATACGGATACCGGCTGGCAGACGGTTCCCTGCCATGGGGGCTTTTGCGGCGTGGAGGATCCGCTGGAAGAGCAGTGGGAAGGAGTCTTGGATCTGGAGTGGTTTGCACCGTTGGAGCCGGGAGAATACCGGCTGACGATGACTGTGACCCGGCAAGGGGAAGAATGGATGCAGGTGCAGGATACCTTCCGGCTGGAAGCATAAATGGAGTACCGTAGTGAGGCGGAGCTATGGCTCCGTCTCTTTTTCTCCCAACGCCGGAGCAATTTTATGCAATTTTCAGGATTGCTTTCCGCAGAGGAGAACGAAAAGAGCTTTTAGAGGGCCGGTTGGCTGAAAACCTTGAAATACCGGCAGATTGAACAGGAATCACAGAGACAGAACTGGGATTTCGTGCAAGGTGATGGGAAAAATGCTATTGCATTTTTATAAATTATGATGTATAATTATTGCAACGAAAAGAAATCCGTTGTGGAGCGGATATGGAGGAATGACAGGATGAAATGGAAAAAATGGTTGGCCCTGCTGATGGCAGCGGTTATGACACTGAGCATGGCGGCATGTACGAAAGATGCCGGCAGCGCGGGAAGCGCAGGCACAGAAGGCGGAAGCAATGAGAGCAGCGGCGAAAAAGATACGCTGGTGCTGGGAACTTCGGCGGACTTTGCCCCTTATGAGTACCACAAGATGATCGATGGCAAAGACACCATCCTGGGCTTTGATGTGGCCCTGGCCCGGCAGATCGCTGAGGACATGGGCAAGGAACTGGTGATCAAAGACATGGAATTCGGCAACCTGATCACCGAACTGAACAACGGCACAGTGGATCTGTTGGCCGCTGGGCTGTCTCCTACAGAGGAGAGAAAACAGCAGGTGGATTTCTCGGAACCCTACTATTTTGGCGAGCAGAGCATCATCATCCGGGAAGAAGACGCCGACAAATACAAATCTGCCGATGACTTCGAGGGTGCTTCCATTGCCGCTCAGGTCAACTCCATCCAGGAAGGCATCGTCAAGGAGCAGTTCCCCAAAGCCAACCTGGTCTCCCTGCCCAAGCTGCCCGATGAGATCATGTCGTTGACCACCGGCAAAGTGGATGGCGTCGTGGTGGAAGTGGCTGTGGCTGAAGGCTTCATCGCCCAGAACCCGGGCCTGATGATCGCCGACATCGAAGTGCCCTATGACGCCACCGGTTCCTGCATCGCCGTCAAAAAAGGCAATACAGAGCTGTTGGAACAGATCAACAAGACCATTGCCGAAGTAAAGGAAAACGGCAAGATGGATGAGTTCATCAAAGAAGCCGGCGCGCAAGCCGAGTATTGATCCCATATAGGCCGGGCTGTCCCGCCCGGCCTTTCTTCACCAGATTGATTAAAGGAGGTTTTCGGCTTGCAGGTTTCCTTTTCCTTTTTGCCGGAATATTGGCCCTATTTCCGCGATGGCGTCATTTACACTTTGATGCTGTCCTTCTTTACGGTGGTGCTGGCTGTCCTGCCCGCCATCCTGCTGGCGCTGATGCGCCTTTCGAAAAACAAGGTTTTAAAATTCATCGCCAGCGCCTATATCGATATCATCCGCGGCACGCCCATGTTGGTGCAGTTGTCCATTGTGTATTATGGGTTCTTTGGCGCCATCCATTTGCCCAACTACCGTATTTTTGGCTTCATTGACGTCTCGATGTTCGTGCCGGGCATCATCGCCTTGGCTGTCAATAGCTCCGCCTATGTGGCCGAGATCATCCGCGCCGGCATTTTGGCAGTGGACAAAGGCCAGACAGAGGCCGCCCGCTCGCTGGGTATGACCCAGGGCCAGTGCATGCGTATGATCGTGCTGCCCCAGGCCATCAAAAATATTTTGCCGGCTCTGGGCAACGAGTTTGTCACCCTGGTCAAGGAATCTTCCATCTGCTCGACATTCGGCATGACCGAGCTGATGTTTGGCGCCAACGCCACCCGGGGCGCTACATACCAGGTCATGGGCCCGCTGCTGCTGGCTGCCGGCCTCTACCTGTGCATGACGGTACCGGCTTCCAAACTGCTGAACTATGTGGAAAGGAGAATGCGCCGTGGCGACGTCCGCTAATCATTTGATCGAAGTCCATGATCTGGTGAAAAAATTCGGCGCCAACATCGTGGCGCTGGATAAGGTCAATCTGACCATAGACAAAGGCGAGGTCGTGGTGATCGTAGGTCCTTCGGGCTCGGGAAAATCCACTCTGCTGCGCTCGCTGAACCTGTTGGAGATCCCCACCAGCGGCAGCGTGATCTTTGAAGGGGTGGACATCACAGGGAAAAAAGTGGACCTGAACAAACACCGGCAGAAAATGGGCATGGTGTTCCAGCATTTCAACCTGTTCCCCCACAAGACCGTGCTGGAAAACATGACGCTGGCGCCCATCAAGGTCAAGGGCATGGATCAGGCAGAAGCCGAAAAAATGGCCAGAGGCCTTTTGGAAAAAGTGGGCCTGGCCGACCGGGCCGACGCTTATCCGGCCCAGCTCTCCGGCGGGCAAAAGCAGCGTATCGCCATTGTGCGGGCCCTGTGCATGCAGCCCGATGTGATGCTGTTTGATGAGCCCACCTCCGCCCTGGACCCGGAGATGGTGGGCGAAGTGTTGGAAGTGATGAGGGACCTGGCCAGCCAGGGGATGACCATGGTGGTGGTCACCCACGAAATGGGCTTTGCCCGGGAAGTAGGCAGCCGCGTGCTGTTTATGGATGAGGGCCACCTGCTGGTGGATCAGCCGCCGGAACAGTTCTTTGGCAGCCCGGAAAACCAGCGTCTCAAAGACTTCTTATCCAAAGTGCTTTGATCAAAAGGGAAGCTGCTATATCAGCTTCCCTTTTTTGTATCCATTTCTCTTGGAAAACGTAAAAAGGAGCGGGATCACCGCGCCTTTTGAGGCTTTTGCAGGCAGACGGACTCTCTGCCCACCGTTTCCAAAGGCAGCAGGCCGAGCGGCATGCGCATGGGATACACAAAAAAACCAGGCACAAATCGGTGCCTGGTTTGCTTTATTTTGTGGGATCGCCATCGGGCGGGGCCAGCAAAGAGAGCAGATCCAGAGGGGAACTCTCCTCGTGGGCCGCATCCTGGTTAAAATCCATGGCGCTGCGCAGTTCGCTGCGCAGGATGGAAATGTTTTTCGGAGCATCGATGGCCAAACGCACCCGGCCTTTTTCAATGGCCAGCACGCTGATGCGGATATCTTCGCCAATGAGCAGCGCTTCCCCTTCTTTTCTTCCCAAGATCAGCATGTGGGCCCCTCCCCTTTGCGGCCGAATTCTGCCAGCAGGTGGCGCATGTGATATCGATCGGTATCCAGGATCACCTGAATGGCCTGGCGGCTCTCATCGTTGAGGGCGATGGGGCAGCGCAGATTGACTGTGCTGTTGGCCACCGGGTTTTTGACGGCGCACAATACATAATAGCACAGATCTTGGCTTTTGGACACCCCCAGCTGTTCCAGTTCTTCGGGCCGCAGCTCCGGCGCGTAGGAGGGCAAAAGGGCGAAGGGGTTCATGGCCACAAAGGCCAAGGCCGGCGTTTTCACGCTTTGCAGGCACAGCATGGTGCCTTCGCTGCCGTGAAAGGGCAGAAGCAAAAACTGCCTTTCATCTTCAAAGCTGAACAGCCCTTGGGGAAAAGATAACACATCGGTCGCGCTGTATTCCACCGGGCCGAAATATTTGGTATCCAGTTTCAATAGATAGCCTCCTAAGCCTCGGTATCCACTTCAGGTTCGTAATTGGGGTCGCTGGAAGGGGGCACATAAATGGGCCCGCCCACATATTTGATGATGACATCGGGCATCTGGGTCACAGAAAACTCAATGTCGCCGGGGACAAATTCGAAATTGCCGCCGTTCAGCTTCCAATCAAAATTCAGTTTATCCATTTGATAGCGGATGTTCATTTCGCCCACATCCCAGGAGATCTCCGGGCCCACAGAGGGGAGGAACTGAATGTTCACATTGGCCTTGTAATCACGCATTTGGCTTTCTTGCGCCAGCTGGGTGATCTTTTCTTCGCCGATCTTGGCATTCATAAAGATCTTCCCGTTGCGGGCATAGGTGGCAGTGGCCTCGTAAGCGGCCTGCTGCCCCCGCTGGGCACTTTGTTGGATGCTGCGCATAGCCGTGGGGGTGATGGAATTGCGGGCCTCAAACGTATCCAACTTGACACGGATGGGACGACTCTTGATGCTCAGCCCGCCTTTGTTCCGTGAAATTTCCACCTCTGCCGAGGCACGGGTGTATTTGAGTTGGGCCGGAGTCGTTTTCATTTCAATTTCAATGGGAACAGTTTTGATCTCGATCAGTGGATACATAGCGCAAGTCCTCTCCTTTCCACTGCACTAGCATATAAATTGCATTTAACGCATGTAATCGATCAGCGATTGAGACAAAATATTGGTGCCGACCCGCAGGGCCGCATTGTAGCAATATTGGGCATAAGACATGGCGGTGATGGCATCGGCCATATCCACATTTTCCACCCCGACGATCTGGGTGTTCAATGTGTCAGCCGTGGATTTCAGCCGCTCTTCATTGGTGTTGAGGAACGAGACTTTGGTGGAAAGCTCGGTGTGCTGGCTGGTGATATCGCCCAACGAGGTATCCAGCTTCTTTTGCAGCGCCACGGCCCGTTCCTGGTCTTCTGTGCTGGCCCAGTTGCCGTCTTCATCGCAGCGGCCCAAAATGTCGCTCAGCTCTTTAACGATGGATACCACATTGTTGGGCAGACCCTCTTCGTCTACGCCAAAACCGGTGATGCTCAGGCCGGACAGGGCAGAATTGAAGGCGCTGGTGCTGATGATATTGCCCGACGCATCCTCCTGCAGGCCCATGCCCAGGTCCACATAGGTGGTCTCCTTCATCATTTGCTGGAGCTTTTCATAGTCCTCTGTTCCCTCTTCGGCGTTTACATTGACGCCGCGGTACAGCAGCTGGCCGGTAGCCTCATCCCAAGAAAAAGGCACATTTTCGCCGTCGTTGCCAGCAAAGATGAAATTGTCGCCATACTTGGCGTTCAGGCTCTGCACCAGGTCCTCGGCCCGCTGATCCAGCAAGATGCCCAGGGATTTGCGGCCGCCGCCGGTGGGATGGTTGAGGGCACGGAGGGTCTCATCTTTGGTGATGGTGGTGACGGTCTCAAAAATGGAATCCACCGCCTCGTAGGCTGTGTTGAACTTGTGGGTGACAGTCTGCGAATTCTCGATCTGGCTTTCCGTGCGCCAAGCCGAGCGGCGCAGCTGGAACGCCTGGGTGGCTGCCGCCGGATCTTCCGCATAGGAATTGAACTTGCGCTGGGTCATCACCTGGGTCATAGAGTTATACAGCACATTGGTGGATTTCATCAGGTTGGATTTGTAGTTTTTCATCATCGCGTTGGATGTGATGCGCGAAATCATGGGTCATTCCCTCCTTTAACGGCCGACGATGCCGGTGTCGTTGATGAGCTTATCCAAGGCCTCATCCAATGTAGTCATCAGGCGGCAGGCAGCCGCATAGGATTTTTGGTATTGCATCAGGTTGGCCGCCTCGTCGTTCAGATCCACACCGGAGACCGCGTCGCGGCTGGTGTCGATCTCCAAAGCGGCGCTGTAATAGTTTTCCAACATCGTGGTGGTGGTGCTCATATCGTTGCCAAGAATGGAACTGATATCCGCCAGTTTTTCTTGGAAAGTACCGGTGAAATAAGGGGTATCGCTGTAATCTTCGCCCAACAAGTCGCTGGGGCGGTAGGTGAAATCGGTGGTGAACTGGGCCAGGATATGGGTCAGGTTGTCGTTGGCCGTGCTGGGGCTGGAGCCATCGGCATTGACCACCGCTGTGGTGGTGATACGGCTGGCGCCGGTAGACCAACTGTTGGAGATGGAGATGTTGGCCGCCGTGATTCCGGTGGTGTCGTCGCCGGTGTTGGCGTTGCTGAACAGCACGGAACCCAAGCGTTGGCCTATACGATCCAGCTCTTTCTGCTGCAAATCGGACAGCGCAGTATCCTTTTTGAGGAATTGGCCAGGATTGTCGGGGTCTTGGATCTTTTGACCGTCTGCCGTCAGGTAATACCCTTCCGAATCCACCCGGTAGGGCCGGTTGGCTTCGTTCATCACCTCGGCAAACTGGTTGGCCAAGGCATCCAGGGCCTTTTGGTAATAGGGGATGCCCCGGATGACCGTGCCTTTGGCCTGCCCTGCATCGGCGGCAAATTCGCCCTCGGCGGTCAGCATTTCCCGGGAAGCCTGCAGCGAGCCGTAAATGGCCCCTTCGGCCAGGTGGCCCCCCGCAGAGCCTTCCAGCACCCGGCCCCGTTTGTCCACCAGCGCGGAATAATCCAAACTGTAATCCGGGCTGTCGATCTTTGCAGCCAGATTCCGGTTGTTCGTGCCGGTTCCATCTTCCTTCAAGTATTTAAACGTACCTGGAGTCCCATCATAATCCGGATTCGGTTTTGGCTCCTGCCGGATGGAAAGCTGGGTGCCATAATTGCCGTCCACCAAGGTGGTTTGGGAATCGTCCGCCAGCTTGATGGTCAGCTTTTGCACATACTTGCCTGCGCCGATGGGCTCTTGGCTGTAGATGACGTCGATCTTCATGTATTGAGACAGTTCATCGATCAGCGTATTGCGCTGGTCTTTCATCTCCAAAGCGCTGTCACCGTGGATCTCGCTGTTGCGGATGGACTCATTCAAGTTGCGGATATTTTCCAGCAGCTCGTTCACATGAGTCAGATCCTGGCGGAAACTGGTGTCCAGGTTATCCCGCACGCCCTCCAAGTCTTTGGCGTAATTGTTGAACAGGGTGCACAGGGCAGAAGCCGAAGAGCGGACCAGGGAATCGAACTCCTCTTTGCTGGCATTTTCCGTGTTGAAGGATTGGAGCTGCTGGATCAGGTCATTGATCTGCTTTTCGATCATGCCGTTGCCATCGCCTTTGGCTACTTCGTCGATGATGGCGGCGATCTGTTCCAGGGCAGAGAGCTTGGAATCCATGGCGCCCACACTGGATTGTTCATCCCGGAAGCGAATGTCCAGGTAAGGATCCCGCAGCTGGGAAATGCCGGTGACCAGCGTGCCTTGGCCCACCCGGGGATTGTTGGCATAACGGTCCGGCCCGTTGAGCTTAAGGCTGATCTGGTCTACCACCTGGCGGGTATAGCCAGGCGTGTTGATGTTGGCGATATTGTTGCCGGTCACATTCAAGCCCATCATCGAGGCGGTCATGCCCAGGCGGGCGGTGGTGAATGCGCCGAAAGTACTGATCGTGCTCATGGTTTTACTCCTTCTCTATCTGAGGCTCAGGCACGGAAATCGGTGCGCAGCGGCTTGGGCAGCTGCGGGTCGCTCCCCTGGTAACCGGGGCCATCCAGCGCAGCGCCGCCCTCCTGGGCCAATATCTTTTCGATCTCATGCAGATTGCATTCCAGCGTGGAGCGGGCCACTTGGGCCGCACTGCGGAACAGCTGGTATTGCTGCTGCAGGTGCTCCACTGTCTTTTTGGCTTCCAGCCGCAGCGGTTCCGGGTAATGCTGAGGCAACTGGCTCAGGGGGATCTGTCTCAGACCCAGCGTATCCAGCGCCTCTTCCCTTTTTTTATCCAGCCCACGCAGCTGCAGGCTGGCGGTCTGCTCCTGCTTGATGCATTCGTTGAGGCCGGCCAGATCGTCTTTGCGGACTGCCTGGGTCTTGCTCCGCTCCACCTGGGAAAGGGCCTCCAGGGTGCCGGCAAGCTCGCCCAGCAGGGAAAGGTAATTTTGATAGGCCTCCATCATTCCACGTCCCCCATCAGCAGCATCCGGGCTGCGATCTGTTGGGCGTCAGGCCGGTATTCCCCTGTGGACACCTGCTGCCGCAGTGCCTGGATATCCCGGGTCGTTACAGCGGAGCGGACCTCGCGGGATAGACGGGATACCAGTTCCATACGGAACCGGTCAGTGCCGGTGGGCTCAGAGGAAAGGGCCACCTGGTCGAAACGGCCGCCCACTTCGCCTGGGCCGCGGCCTGCCGGATCCGAAGAGTGGATGCGGTTCATGGCATACAAAGAACTGCTCCTTGTGACAGGATCAACAGTTGACATAAGTTTCCACCTCCATGGAGAAAGGTCTGTGCGCAACAAATAACGTCTATCAAAAGACGAGAGTCATTCGTGTTCTATATAGGATATCGTCCGCAAGCAGAAAAAATTAAGACGGCCTCACGGGGGACAGCCAAAATTTTTTGCCGGTCCTTTGCCTGCCGGCCGGGCAAATAAAAAAGGGGCCATGGGCCCCTTTTTCAGTGGTTTTTACATGGTTTGCAAATGGCGCAGCAGCACGGAGGCAATGTTGTCGCAGGAGGCCTGCACTTGTACTGCGCCGATGTCATAGGCCACCATGGGCATGCCGTAGACCACGGAGGATTCCCGGTCCTGCCCGATGGTAAAAGCCCCTTGCTTGCGCATGGCCAGCAGGCCGTCTGCTCCATCCCGCCCCATGCCGGTCATGATGATGCCCACCATCTGGTGGCGCACCACCTGGGCCATGGAAAGGAACAGGGAATCCACCGAGGGGCGGTGGCCCGAAACTTTTTCACCGGGCTTGCAGCTGACGGTATAGTTGCCGGCACCATCCCGCTGCATGCGGATCTGCAGGTCTGCCGGGGCCACCAGCACGGTGCCCCGCTCCACCTTGTCGCCGTCTTTGGCCTCCCGCACCTGCATCTGGCACAGTTTGTTCAGGCGGTCGGCGTACATTTTGGTAAAACCGGCGGGCATGTGCTGCACCAGCACCATGCCGGGGATATCGGCGGGCAGCTGGCGCAGCACTTTGAGGGCGGCTTCGGTGCCCCCGGTGGAAGCGCCCAGGCCGATGACCATCCGGTCCAGCTTGGGCCGGCCCAGCAAAGGGATGGTGGGCAGCGGTCCTGTGGGCTGGGGCTGCCGGACGCCGGCAGGGGCCGGGTGCACCCGGGCGTGGGCGGCCACGACGATCTTTTGAGCCAAAGTGGCCAAAAAGGCATCCCGGCTTTGGTTGGCCTCTGGCTTGCGGACAAAATCCACCGCGCCGGCGGCCAGGGCGTCAAATACCCGCAGGTTGAGGGAAGACACCAAGATGACCGGGATGGGGTGGGTAGGCAGCAGTTCCTTGAGCAGGTCGAGGCCGCTCTCGCCGGGCATCTCCACATCCAGCGTCATCACATCGGGCTTTAAGCGGGGCAGCTTGTTTTTGGCATCCAAGGCGTTGATGGCATAGCCCACCACCTCGATCAGCGGGTGGGCGGAAAGGCCGGTGATCAGCAGATTACGGGCCACGATGGAATCATCTACCACCATGACGCGGATCTTCTTTGTCTTGGCGGGGGCAGAAACGGGGACGGGCATGGGGAAGACCTCCTTTGTTCAGGCGGTAGGTGCAGCGGCCATTGGCCGCTTTCCGCCAGGCGTGTGAGAACCAGACAAAAACATCCCGCCCCGGCGGGGCGGGAAGGCCTGCGGCCACCCGGAGCGGCGCTCATTCACTTTTGGAATGTGGAGGGCCGCAGCCTTCGGTATGGGGCGTTGGGGCTCAGGTTCTCGGAAAAGCTGATGAGCAAATAGCCGCCGGGCACAGTGGCGTCGTAGAACCGGCGGACCAAAGCGTCTTTTGTGGGCTGGTCAAAATAGATCATCACGTTGCGGCAAAAGATCACGTCGAACTTCAACTTGAACCGGATGGGGTCCATCAGGTTGAAGACTTGGAAGATCACATTGTCCCGGATCTTGGGGGCCACCTGATAGACACCCGGGGCAGCAGTGGGGCGGAAATAATTGCGCTTCCACGCCGGGGGGATGGTGTCGGGCAATTCATATAAGCCTTGCCGGGCTTTGGCCAGGGCTTTGTGGGAGATATCGGTGGCCAGCACCCGGGTATCCCACTGGGCGGCTTGGGGCCCCAGATAATCCATGATGCACATGGAGATGTTGTAGGGCTCTTCGCCGCTGGAGCAGCCGGCGCTCCAAATGGCCAGCACTTTATCCCGCTGGTGGCGCCGGACGATGTCGGGCAAGATCACCTGGGAAAAGAAGGTGAAGTGCTCTTCTTCCCGCATGAAATAGGTGTAGTTGGTGGTCAGCTTGTCCTGGACCAAAGTCAGTTCATCTGGGTCCCGGGTCTTCAGCAGATGATCGATGAATTCGGTAAAGCCGTGGTACCCCCGCTGCTGGATGGGGGTGGAAAGACGGCTGGCAATGAGCTGGCGCTTTTTGCTCAAATCGATGCCAAAGGTAGCGTGCATGAATTGGGCCAGCCGCTGAAAATCGGCTTCTGACAAAGTCAGCTGCATGGGCAAACCTCCCTCAGGCGTGGCATCAAGCCTGGAACAGTTTTTCACAGTCTAAGATCAAAAGGGTCTCCCCTTCTGCCAAAGAACACATGCCGGAGATCAATTCCTGGGTGTTCTGGGCGGGCATGGGTGAGATGCTCTCCCGGTCCACATCCACCATCCGGTCCACAGTGTCCACCAAAATGCCCAGCTGGGTCTCATTTTGGCTGAGCACCACGATGCAGTCGTCTTCCGCCGGCGCCTTGCCCAACCGGCTGCGGATATCCAAAATAGGGATGATCAAGCCCCGCAGGTTGATGATGCCCCGTACGTAGGGGGGCACGATGGGCAGGCGGGTGATGGCGTAATTGTTGATGATCTCCACCACATATTCGGCCTCCACGCCAAAGCGCAGGCCGTCGGTGAGAAAGACCAGATACTTGTCGGTCAGCGTTTCAGCGGGCGCTTCTTCCAGGAGCTCGGCCATCTGGTCCTCAGTTGCAAAAAGCATGTTTTCGTCTGTCACAGTGCTATCTCCTTCCAAGAGGGATTAAAAGACGGAGGATTGGGCGGCAGTATAGAAGTTGGCTACATCCAATATGATGCTGATGTTGCCGTCGCCCAAGATCGTACAACCGGAAATGCCGTGGTTTTTAATGTTGAAAGCGGTGACATAGCTGGGCAGCGGCTTGACCACCACCTGCTGTTCGCCACGGAGCTCATCCACCAGCAGGCAATAGGAGATCTCGCCGGATTCCAGCCACATGACGATGCCGTCTTCCACCCTGTCGCAGCCGCTTTCCAAGTTGTAGATATCCTTGACCCGCAGGATGGGGTAGAAGTTGTCCATCACTTTGAGCATTTCGCCCTGGGCCGCATCGTGGATGATCTCGCCTGCCTCCACTTTGAAAGATTGGCGGATGTTGTTGATGGGAATGGTGAAGATGCTGTCGCCCACTGAGACCTCCATGCCATCCATGATGGCCATGGTCAGGGGGATCTTCAAAGTGGTGGTCATGCCTTTGCCCCATTCGCTGGAAATGGACACCACGCCGCCCACTTCTTCCACGTTCTGTTTGACCACGTCCATGCCAACGCCGCGGCCGGAAAATTCGGTCACTTCGGTGTTGGTGGAAAAGCCGGGCATCATCAGAAAATTCAGGATCTCCTTTTGGCTGTACTCCACATCGGGGCTGGCCAAGCCTTGCCGGATGGCCTTTTGCAGAACGGAATCGCAATCCACGCCGGCGCCGTCGTCCTTGATCTCGATGATGACTTCGCTGCCGGTGTGGCGGGCCGAAAGGACGATCTCCCCTTCCGGGTCTTTGCCGGCGGCGATGCGTTGGGCCGGGTCGCTCTCAATGCCGTGGTCCATGGAGTTGCGCACCAGGTGCATGATCGGGTCGCTGATGGTATCCACGATGGTCTTGTCCACCTCGGTATCTTCGCCCACCAACACCAATCGGGCTTTCTTATTCAACTTTTTGCTCATATCCCGCACCACACGGTTCATCTTTTGGAACGTGGCGGACACGGGCACCATCCGCAGAGACATGGAAACATCCTGCAGCTCATCGGTGAGTTTGCGCAGCTGACGGGCGGATTTGGTAAAAGTGTCCAGCTTGAGCCCTTTTAGATCGGGGGAGGCGGTCACCATGGATTCGGTGATGACGATCTCACCCACCAGGGCCATCAAAGTATCCAGCTTGGAGAGGTTGACGGAGATCAAGCTCTCCCGGGCATGCTGCTGGCCCGGGTGCTCCGGGCTGCCGGATTTGGCGGAGGACTGGCTGGCGGAAGCGCCCTTGGCCTCTTTATGGTCTTCGGCACTGGGTTGGGGCTTTGGCTCTTCGGCCTTTGCTTCCTCCGGCGCGGCCGCATCAATGGCCTGGTAATCCCGCACGGAACCGGAGGCCGCCAACAGGGGGATGGCCTTGTCCCGGGCCTCTTTTTGCCGGAACCCCATGAAGAAGCCCTGTTCCACAATGGTCTCCGAAGCCTCTGGGTGGCCCTCTACACCGGCGGGCTCATAGGCAAAATCCTCTTCGGCGCACACGTCTTTCACCGAAGTCACCAGCATAAAAGCCCGCAGGTTTTCCATGCCGGCCCCTTCGTCGAAAAAGATGTGCAGCAGATAGGGGAAGTTTTCCGCCAGGGCTTGGACGCCGGTTGGCAGCTGGCTGTTTGGCCCTGGCTGCGGGGCCGCGTCAGCCCCTTGCTCCGCCCCGCCCGGCTGGCCGGAAGCCGGGGCCGTTTCCCCCGCCGCTTCTGCGGCAGAATCGGCCTTAATTTTATCGATCAGGCTATTAATTTTCCCTAGGAAGCTGTCGATATCCTCAGAGAGGGGTTGCCCGGCTTCGATCTTCTCCATCTCGCCGCGGAAAAAGTCCACGGCCTGGAACATCAAGTCGAACAAGTCCGGACGGTCCGCTTCGGGGACGATGTCCATCCCCTGCTCCCGGATGAGGAAGAACAGGTCTTCGATCCGGTGGGCCACAGTCATCAGGGCGTTGAACTCCATCATGGCGGAAGAGCCTTTGATGGTGTGCATGATGCGAAAGATCTCGTTCACATCGTCTTCGGAAAAAGTATCTGCCTTTTCGGCCTCGAGCACGATGGTGTCGAGCTGTTCGAGCAATGTATTGGTTTCATATAGATAAGTATCTAAAATGCTGTCGTTGCCGGTACCCATAAGCGCCACCTCGTTTGGTTTTATTCCATTGGTATCTTCTTCATTTATCGGCACGACTGGCAAAATAATTAAGAGGGATCGCTGCGCTTTTCCCACTTTTTCTTTCCTACTTGTTTGAAAAACAGCGTTTTTAAGGAGTGGCACAAATGGCCGACCTTTTGGGGGCGACCAATCCGGTGCCGGGGCTGGACAACGCCGCGGCCAACCGGGGGGCACCCATCTCACCCAACGACAGACAATTGCAGAACATACCGGAGCCCACCCGGGTGAGCCGGGCCGATGGGCGCGCAGAGCGCCAAGGGGCCAGCGACGCCGCCAAGGCGCCGGTGCTGCGGTACGATTCCAACTTCCAGACATTTTTACAGCGGCTGCGGGAGCAACCGGACATATTGCAGGCCATGATGCGGCTGCTGGGCCAATCCACTGTGGTGTCGTCGGGCATCACAGAGGGGCTGGCCACGGAGATGAGCCAATTCCTCGCCATGCTCCGCATGGACGAAGGGCAGCTGCTCCGTTTCCTCACGAACCAGCTGCAGAGCGGCAACCGCTTTGGGGGGCCTCTGTTCGCCCTGCTGCGCCAGGCCTATGCCCAGAGCCAGAGCCCGGATATGCAAAAGGACATCCTGCAATTCCTCAAAGCCTACAGCGATTATTCTTCCATGGGGCACATCGAGAAAAATCTGCTGCGCCATGCCAACCGCATGGCCCGCTCAGTGCCCGCCAGCTGGGGCGGGACGCTGGTGGAGATCGCCGGCCAGCTGGAAAACAGCTTGGCAGCCGGAGACCGGGCCGGGGCGCTGAAATTGATCCAGGGCCGGTTGATCCCCTACATTTCCCAGTACGTGGGCCGCACCCATGACCTGGGGACGGCCCGGGGCCTGCTGACCATGCTGGCGCTGGATGTGGCCCGCTTTGAAAACGGCAGCCAGGAAAACCTGCTGCGGCTGTTCCACCAGCTGACCGGCTACCGGGTGCTGCAGGAAAAGCTGGGCGGGCTGGATGACAGCGCTTTGCTGGCCCTGCTGGAAAAAGGGCAGTTCCAAAAAGCGGCCCAGGCAGACCAATTTGCAGACCAGCTGGCGGCCGCTGCCGCCCGGGCCCTGCGGGGCGAAGGCGGCGCCGAAGCCCAGAGCACGTTCCGGGAACTGGTGTCTGCCCTGCTCATCAACGAGAGCGTCTATATGCCGGTCAACCACATCCTCATCCCCTTGGAATGGGATGGGCGCATGCTGTTTTCCGAGCTGTGGGTGGACCCGGATGCGGACAGCGGCGATGGCCCCACCGGGGACAACGACAAGGAGCGGACCCTCCGTTTCCTGTTCAAAATGGACATCGAAGGGCTGGGGCTCTTCGATATCGTCCTCACCTGCCAAGAGCAGCGGGTGGGGCTGCAGGTGCGCTGCCCAGAACGGGTGGCCTCCTTTGCGGGGACCATGGAGCAGGCGCTGGGCCATATCTTAAAAGAAAACGGGCTGGAGCCCGTGCAGGTGCAAGTGGGGAAGATGGAGCGGCCGCTGACCCTCTCCGAAGTATTCCCCAAACTGTTTGAAGGGAAGAATGGCATCAATGTCAAAGTCTGAATCCAGCGGCCGGGCCGTTGCCCTGCGGTATGGCGAAAACGATGCAGCGCCCATCGTGGTGGCATCGGGCATGGGCTACCTGGCCGAAAAGATCGTGGAAGTGGCGGCCGACAACGGCGTGCCCATATACGAAGACAACTCCCTGGCCACCATCCTCAGCCAGCTGAAACTGGGGCAGCAGATCCCCGAAGCACTGTACCAGGCCATAGTGGAGATCTATCTTTATTTTTTGAAATTCGACCCCTCCGACCCGGAAAAGTGGCGCCGGGAGCGGGCACAAGAAAAGGAGGCGGTACAAGATGGCGGACTGGAAGAATGACCGGGAAGCCCATTATTTGATCGCAGACGAACTGGATACGCCTTTGGCCCGTGCTGTGCTGGAATCCCCGGCCGATGGGCCCACTTGCCAGCTGCGGCTGTTGGAAGGCGACGGCCAGGAGCTGGCCAAGCACGAAGTGTTGCAGCTGGTGCCCATGTCTGGCAGCTCGCCGCCTTTGAGCGGCAAAGTGGTGCGCAGCCGGGGGCGGCAGATCGTGCTGGAAAAGAAGGGGATGCCTTTGGCGGAACTGCGGCGCAACCTGCGCATCCCAGTGGCGTTCCACAGTTTTATTTACCCGCTGACAGGCCGGTGGAAAGGCCGGCGCACCATCCTCAGTGAGGACATCAGCTGCGGCGGCATCGCCTTTTACTGCGAAGAGGCATTGGAAGACGGGGAAGAGTTAGAAGTGGTGGTGCCGGTATGCAGCCAGCCCCTCATTTTGCGGGCGCAGGTGCTGCGGACCCGGCTGACCGGCGGGCGTGTACCGCTGTACGCCTGCAAATTCCTGGAGCTTTTGCCAGAGGAAGAATCCATGGTGCGGGAGGCGGTGTTCGGCATCCAGCTGAAAAACCGGCACCTGGAAGCATAAGACCCAACGGAAAGGAAGGAAAGGAACCATTATGAGACTGTTTGCGAAACATGGGCCTGGGCGCCGCACGGTAGCCGCGCTGCTGGCATTGGTGATGGTGGTGGGCCTGGTACCCATGACCGCGCCCCAGAGCCAGGCGGCTTCTGTCCTGCAGCCCTATTTGGATAAACTGGTGGAATGGGGCGTCATGAAAGGGGACGCCAACGGGAACCTGGACCCCAACCGGGCCATCACCCGGGCGGAATATGTGGCCATGACCAACCGGGCCTTTGGCTACGACGAAGTGGGGCCTATCCCCTTTAGCGATGTGAGCGACCGGGCCTGGTACGCCGAGGATATCGCCATCGGCTACAATGCCGGCTATTTCCAGGGCACCAGCGGTAACACGGCTTCGCCCAGCGATACCCTGACCCGGGAACAGGCCGCCGTGATGCTGGGGCGCAATCTGCTGATGCAGGCCCAGACCGGTGAAAATACAGATTTCAGCGACAGCCGCAGCATGAGCGAGTGGAGCCGGGGCATTGTTGGATCCCTGGTGGACAGCGGCATCGTCAAAGGGTATACCGACGGCACATTCAAGCCCAAAAACAACATCACAAGGGGCGAAGTGGCCAGCTTGCTGGTCAATGCCATCGGCACCCGTTACAGCGAAGCGGGTGAATATTCCCCGGGTTACATTTACGGCAACTTGACGATCACGGCTTCGGGCACCACCCTGCGCAATACCACCATCGCCGGCGACCTGTACATCACAGGCGGCGTGGGCCTGGGGTATGTGACGCTGGAGAACGTGACGGTGCTGGGTGAGATCGTGGTCTGCGGTGCCGGCGAGAGCAACCAGGGCGAGAGCAGCGTGCTGCTGCGCAACGTCACAGCGCCGGAGCTGGTGCTGGATTCCCTCTCCCGCCAGTTCGTCACCCTGCGGGCCGATGGCAACACCGTGATCGACAAGACCAGCGTGCGGGTCTCCACTTACCTGGAAGATACCACCGAAGAAGGATACGGCCTGAAATACATCGAGATGGACGCCCAGGAAGGCGACGCGCTGGAGCTGGCCGGCAACATCAAAGAAGTGGTGAACCTGACACCGGGCGCGGCCATCACCATGGGCCGGGGCGTGGCGCAGAAGATCACCATGGATGAAAAAGGGACCGGCAGTACCCTGACCATTGACATCGGCTCTGAAGTGAGCGAACTCAATTTGGACAGAGGCACCACGGTGAGCGGCGAAGGCGATATCAAAGATCTGAACGTCAACGCCCCGGGAAGCAAAGTGGATATGCTGCCCGACAATATCGTCATCCGCCCTGGCATCGATGCGGATATCGATGGTGGAAAGATGGATTCGGTGACCGCTTCGGAATCCTCCCAGGATCCGCGGCTGCTCTCCGGCTACCCCACGGTGAAAGACGTGGCCCCCACTTCGGCCACAGCCCTGTTCAGCACCAATAAGCAGGGTACCATCTATTGGGCAGTCAGCGCCATCACCGACGGTTCGGTGGAAGAAGACGACCTGATCTCGCCGCCGGCTTACGGCTCCAATATCTTGAAAAGCGGCAACATCAAAGCAACTTCCTCCAATCAGGAGTATACGGCAAAGATCACCGGCTTGACCTCCGACGGCTCCTATTACCTGTCTGCCGTGTTGGTGGACGCCCGGGGCAAACACAGCCCGGTGAAGCTGGATTCTTTTACAACGCCAGATGACACCACGCCGAATTTTGCCACCGGCTACCCCTATATGTCTTTGGTCACCAATACCGACGCCCAGGTGACGGTGATGACCACAAAGAGCTGCCAGCTCTATTATGCCCTGCTGCCCAAGGGCGCTGCAGCCCCTACGGCGGCGGATTTCAAAGCCAGCGCTGTGACGGGCAACCTGGGCTTTGGCGTGCGTGACGCGGTGAAAAACACCAGCCAGGCCATCAATGTCAACAACGTGAAGCTGGAAGAGCTGGAGGATTACGACCTGTACCTGTGGCTCAACGACTACGATGGAGCCAAGAGCTCTTCGGTGAAAAAGCTTTCCTTTACCACGGTGGATAAAACACCGCCCCAGTTCGTTACTGAACTGTACATGAGCGACCAAAAGGAGACTTCGGTTGGCTTTACCACCAGCATCAACGAAGACGGCACCGTGTACTGGGTGGTGGTGAACGCCGGCGAGGCTTACCCCAAGCCTATGGCCGGGCAAAGCACTGAGACCGGGACACTGCCGCTGGACAGCGACGCTGCCAAAATACAGGTCTCGGCCGGGGCCAACGCCCTGAAGAGCGGCCGTGTCAACGCCAAAGCCAACCAGGACGCCAAATTCACGGTGAGCGGCCTGGAAAAAGAGACTGCCTATGACCTGTATTATGTGGCCATGGACCAGGCAGGCAACTATTCGGATACGGTGAAGACCCTGCGCTTTAACACCCTGGATACCAATGCACCCCAGGCTGCCTTGGAATTTACCAAATACAATGGCAACGAGACAGACAAACCCTTGGCCAATACGGATATCCGCATCGTGTTCACCGAAGAGGTCAAGACCTACCCCGCCGGTCAGACCCTGACCTCCTTGTACGATGCGGTGGAAGCGGCCACTGGCGATGCGAAAGAGACCGCCAAAGAGACGATGGCCGATACGCTGGAAAGCATCCTGGACTTTTATGATCTGACCGGCGGCGACGAAGAGCTGGGCGTGGTGCGGGATGAAAACAACGAAGATACCGTGAACGACCAGTGGCTGGTGGATTACCGCAACGCCCAGATCAAGGACGAAAGCGGCAAGACGGTCATCATCCTGCCTACGACCGACGACACAAACAAAGACAGCGCTCTGAACCTGAGCAGCGGCAGCACCTACCGCATCGATGTGCAAGGCATCTCCGATGCGTCAGGCAATGCCATCGGCTCCATGCAGCTGCCGGACCAGAGAGGCTTTACCACCGTGTTCGCTCAGGTGAACTTGAAGGCCCTCAATGCGCCGGAGATCAATGGGAATCAGATGGACCTGGCCTTCTCCATGACGCCCATCTCCACGAGCAAAGTGGACGATGAGATCTATTGGGATATGCTGCTGTGGTCGGACACGCCGATCCAATTTGAGCTGTATGAGAAAAAACCCGGAGAAGACTGGGAACCCCTAGGCAGTTCGGAGATCAAACTGGCTTCCGGCGGCGACGAGTATGTGGGCACCAGCTATACCTATGATGTACGGGCAAACAGGGACTTTGCGCAACTGCTGAGCTTGCAGGAAAACCAGGAGTATCAATATGGCATTCTCGTCACGGAGCTGGACGGCAACAGCGACTCTGAGACCTGGAACGCCACATTGAACATGAAGATCGGTCTGGCGGCCGGCGCCAACACGAACCTGAGCAACCTGGCGAACAATGTATCGATGGATAACTGGGAAAACATGACCCAGGCGGCAGAAGTTACTTCGATTGGCAACTGCATTGCCCAGGGCAGCGACGAGCTGATGCTCAAAAAAGTATTCAGCGACAAAAAAGCGCCGGTGTTCGCTTCGGATTTCCCCAAATTTACACCCACTGATACCTCTGTCACCATGCAGGTGATGCTGGACCGGCCTGGCACGGTCTATTACACTGTGGCCCCTCTGGGCGATGTGACCACCAAATTGAAGGAGGGTGGGACAGAGATCAAAAACAGTACGGACTGGGAAAAGTACCTGCCAGAGAGCGGAAGCGACGAGAAGGCACCTGTTTATTTGAGCGCCCCAGACGACGGCGATATCACCAACAACCGTCTGGGTGGCGGCAACCCCGATATCAAATGGGGCAAGCGGGATAATGTGGGCGCTTCGGCCGTGCCGCTGGTGGTAACGGAGCTGCAGCCCGATACGGAATATATCGTATATTTCGTCTTGCAAGGCAATAACTCCAACACCTATTCGGAAACAATGGGCTACCGGTTCAAAACAGAAGAGGTGTACCGCCCGGTCATCCAGCTCTCCATCAACAATCCCACAGTCAACATCAAAGTGGACAAAGATTCCGATGTGGATTATGTCTTGATTCCGGATGACAGCATCCCTGATATGCTGAGAAAGCCCTTTAACGATTATGCCGAGGGATGGACGCCTTCTCCTGGCCAAGAAGATTTTACCGTGCTGGATGCGCTGATGACCGATGTACCAGGGCAAACGGGCGGTTCTTCCGATGGCTCTGTTTTTGACTGGTATGCGACAGATACGGCCAAATCGGATCTGGCCTTCATCATCCGCAACGAGAACCCAGGCTCCACAGTGACGGCCCAAGGTGAGGCCCACATTCGGGCCGGTGAAACAGAGACTGTGGACTTCTCTAAGGATATGAAGGAGATCACCTGGTATACGTTCATTGCTGTGGGCAACGCGTCCGGTTCTTCCGATGCCTTCCGTGCGGCACGTCCCGTCTATTTGCGGGATTCGGAGCCGCCTGTGGTGGCAGCCTGCAATTCCAGCTTGACGCAGACTGGGCAGACCGGGTTCTACAACGGCACCTTGTCCGTCACCTTCAGCGAAGGAATCTACCTCATTGAGAGAGAGGGCGGTGTAGGCGAACTCCAGCAATACAAAGGGGTGGAAGCCACACCCAATATCACCCCCAGCGACCCCGAAAAATTTGTCACATTGAGCGCTGTAATGCCTACACGTCCGGCTGGGACTGCCATTGCCACCAACATCACGGGCAGGGCGATGACGGCCGTGCAGTTTAAGTTGACAAACGTGAGGATAGGCGATAGCTTCACTTTTGACGGAAACCTGGGAGACTCCGTGGGCAATACATGGGGCAGGCCTCTGGTGCTGACCCTGGTATCCGACGGGGCCGGCGGTGCTTATTTCGAGATTACTCCTTCCCAATGGGATGGAACTGGGCAATAAAATTCTTTAGACAGCATTCACACAAATGAAATCCCCCGTTTGGGGGGCGACACCCTGGGCGGGAGCGGGCCCCTTTGCGCCGGCTCCCGCCTGTGTGCTTTACAAAAAGGAGTGCGAACCTTATGAAACATGGCACGTTGCGCCGGCTCTCTTCCCTGCTGCTGGCCTTTGTGATGGCTTTTTCCCTGGCTGTGCCTGCCGTGGCCGCCGAAGAAGATCTGACGGTGACCGGCGACCCGGATCCTGCAGAAGCCATGCCCATGACGGTGGGCGACACCCAGACTTTGACGGCCAAAGCCGAAGGGGCCGGGACAGACGAGACGGTCACTTGGCTATGGAGCGTAGAGAGTGGAAGCGATGCCGTTTCCCTGGATGGCGCTACCGATCAGTCTACAGCCACCATCCAGGCAAAGGCCGCCGGGCAGGCTACAGTGAAGGCTACTGCCACAGCAGGTGATAAGACCGGTTCGGTCAGCTGGCAGGTGGAGGTCTCGCCTGCGGTGGAGAGCATTGAGATCGTGGACTACGGGCAGACGCTGGAGCTGGACCCATCGGGTGACTGGACCGATGGCCGCAATTCGGAAGCCCAGCTCCGCGTCAATGTGATCCCCAACGATGCAAAACCGAAGATCCAGTGGAGCAGCAGCGACTCTTCCATCGCCACCGTAGATGAAAACGGCCTGGTCAAGGGCGTATCGCCGGGCGAAGCCACCATCACGGCCACGGCAGGAGAAGCCACATCCTCCCGCCAGGTGGTGGTCCGGGGCGTGCGGCTCAACACCCATTCGGTGGATGTACGGGTCAACCAGCAGGTGTCAGTGGATTGGGAGACCTACGGTTCCATCGACAATTCTGCGGCAAACACCGTCAGCTGGCGCAGCAGTGATGAGAGCGTGGCCAGCGTGGCCAACGGCAACATCACCGGGCGAACGGCGGGCAGTGCCACGGTCACCGTGCAGTATTACAACCAAACCACCAACACCACTTACCGCGACAGCTGCGACGTATCGGTGAAAGATGTTTCGGCCAACGCCATCACGGCAGAGGCAGACAGCGGCAACCCGTTGGCCTTTTCTTCCATCGCCTCTGAGATCAACGGCCAATGCCGCCAGGTTTTGGGGGAATCCCTCAGCTATATCACTGGCCTGACGGTGGATACGGATGCGGGCACCCTGTATTACGGTTACGTATCGGCGGAAAACCCGGGCCTGGGCGTGGCCAGCAATGACCAATACTACTATTCCGGCAGCACCAACGGCCGGAAAAGCCTGAACAACATCACTTTTGTGCCCAAAGGGGAGTATAGCGGCACCGCTGTGATCAACTATGTGGCCTATGGCAGCAGCGGCAATACTTTTAGCGGCACCATCCGGGTGGATGTGGACCAGGACAGCACCGATGTCACCTATTCCACCACAGCGGGGCAGAGCGTCACGTTCCGGCCGGCGGATTTCAACAGCGTGTGCCAAAGCCGCCGGGGCGTCAACCTGAAATATGTCACCTTCTCCCTGCCTTCCTCCGCACGGGGCACATTGTATTACAAGTATACGGGCAGCGCCAACTATGCGGGCCGGGTGACCAGCAACGACAACTATTACTACTCGGGCACACCCAACTTGGCAGATGTGACTTTCGTGCCGGCAGAGAATTACACCGGCACAGTGACCATCTCTTACACAGCACGGGATTCGGGCAACGGGGTCTACAACGGAAAAGTGACCATCACAGTGGCCGGCGGCGGTGGCGGCGATATCTCCTACCAGGTGTCCAGCGGCGACTATGTCACCTTTAACCGGGGCGATTTCAACGACCTGTGCCGGGATGCCACAGGCAGAACGCTGGATTATATCCGCTTTACTTCCCTGCCCTCTTCCAGCGAGGGCACACTGTATTACAGATACCGCAGCAGCGGCAGCTATGACAGCCAGGTGACTGCCAACAAGAACTATTATTACAGCACCAGCGGCAGCAACCGCATCAGCGAGATCTCTTTTGTGCCCAACTCCAATTATTCCGGCGGCGTCACCATTCCCTTCACCGGGTATAACACCAGCGGCGACACCTTTTCCGGCGTCATCAGCATCGAAGTGGGTGAAGGCGCCAGCGCCAACATCACCTACAATACAGACCAAGATACTGTAGTCACCTTTGACGTCACGGATTTTGACGACGCCAGCCAGGCCTTTGACGGCGAGCGGCTCGACTATGTGCGCTTTACCTCGCTGCCGGGCAGCAGCCGGGGCACGCTGTATTACGATTACCGGAGCAGCAGCAACAAAGGCACGGCAGTTTCTGCCTCCACCCGGTATTACCGCAATCAATCCCGGTATCTGGACAATGTCTCCTTTGTGCCGGATGAGGATTATACCGGCACTGTGTCCATCCCCTATACCGGCACGGATGTAGAAGGCCACAGCTTTAAAGGCACGGTGACCATCCGGGTGGGAGAAGGGGGCGAGGAGACAGACGTATCCTACAGCGTATCCCAATACGGCTATGTCACGCTGGATGACAGCGATTTCAACGACGCCAGCAAAAGCTACAACAACCGGAACTTGAACCGCATCCGGTTTGCCTCTCTGCCCAGCAGCAGCCAGGGGCGGCTCTACTACGATTATAAAAGCAACGGCAATTATGACGAGGCGGTCTCTACCTCCACCAGCTATTACCGGTCCTCGAACCCGCGCATCGACAAGATCTCCTTTGTGCCGGCCAGCGGCTATACCGGCACGGTGACCATTCCCTACACGGGTTATGACACAAACGGCGATGATTTCAAAGGCAACGTCATCATCCGGGTGAAAGAGAGCGGCGAGCTGGATGTGGTATACACCGCCATGGAGGACACCGTGGTCCGGTTTGACGCAGACGATTTCAACCAGGCCAGCCAAAACTACCAGGGGCGGAATTTGAATTATGTGAGATTTACCACCTTGCCCAGCAGCAGTGCCGGCACCTTGTACTACAACTATGAGGATGCAGACGACAAGGGCAACCGGGTCTCCGCCTCCACCAGCTATTACCGTTCCAACGGCAGCAACCGGTTGGACAACGTGTATTTCGTGCCGGACGAGGGGTACACCGGCACGGTGAACATCCCCTACACCGGCTACGATTCCGCAGGCCGCAGTTTCAAAGGCACGGTGAGCATCCGCATCCAATCGCCGGTGGCCAGCGCCATCTATTACACCACGGCCAATACCGGGTCGGTGACCTTCCGCCCGGCGGATTTCAACAGCGTGTGCCAGAGCCTGACAGGCAACGGGCTGAAGAGCGTCCAGTTCCAGCTGCCGGCCAGCAGCCAGGGCAGGCTGACTTATGGCACGGGCAGCGGCTCTGCCGTCAGCGCCTCCACCCAGTACCAATACAGCGGCTCCCCCTCCCTGGCCCAGGTGGTCTTTACGCCCACAGCCGGGTACAGCGGCACGGTGGATGTATCCTATACCGGCTATGATGAAGAAGACAACCGGTTCACCGGCACTGTACGGATCACTGTGTCGGCATCCACCACCTCCGCCCATTTCAACGACTTGGGCAGCTACACCTGGGCAGTGCCGGCCATTGACTACCTCTATGGCCAAGGGGTGGTCACCGGCGTGGGCAACGGGCGGTTTGACCCCGCCGGGCGCACGACACGGGGCCAGATGGCGCTGATGCTGGTGCGGGCCTTCCAGTTCCCCCAGCAATCGGGCAACGGGTTCCGGGATGTACCGGCCAGCAGCATTTACCGCAACGCCATCATCACGGCCCAGGCACTGGGCATCGTGGAGGGCGACACCAACGGCAACTTCCGCCCGGATGACCCTATCACACGGCAGGACGCCTTTACCATGCTCAGCCGGGCCATGCGGCTTTCCGGCTGGAGCTTCAGCGATGGGACTGCATCGGACCTGGCTATGTATGCCGATGGAAGCCAAGTCTCCTCGTATGCAGTGGGGCCAGTGGGGGCTTTGGTGCGCCTGAACATCGTCCAGGGCGACAATCAAAACAAGCTGAATCCCAGGCAATACATCAACCGGGCCGAGACATCGGTGATCCTCTACCGGGCGCTGACCATAGGATAGGCGGCCGGGGCACAGGCCCAACAAAGGAAAGGGAAGCCTATGGAAGAGAAGAAGAGAAATGAGCAAAGGGAAACAGTCAACCATATGCAGAGCTTGGTGGGCGCGCTGTGCGAGGTGATGACCGTCGAAAATCACCTGGTGTGCATCGGCCGGCTGAGCCATGCGGACAACCGGGAGCTGACGCTGGTGCCCGCCACGGCCCGGGAACTGCCGCCTGTGATCTACAACACCCGGTTCAAACTGCGGATCTACCGCTTGGCCGATGCGCCCTTGGAAATGGAGGGCTCCATTTGCGCCAACGGGCCTACAAAGTGGCAGTTTGACCGGCTGGTCGATCTGAACCTGATGGAAAAGCGCCGGACTTTCCGGCAGCGCACCCGGGCGGCCGCTTATGTACTGCCTTACCGGCCAGAAGAGGAGGAGCAGGGGGAACAGGCCCCATTGCCCGAACCCCAAGTGGGCGTGGTGCTGGATATCAGCGTGGGCGGCCTGCAGCTGCGGTGCCGCACCCCCTTTCAGCAAGGCGACCGGATCTCGGTGCAGCAGGTGCGCTTGGAGCCAGAGGGCGAAGCATTCGACTTTTTGTGTGAAGTGCGCTGGGCCCGGTACCGGCCTGAGCGGGATGACTGGTTTTATGGCTGCCTGTTTGCCCCGCCGCTGAACCGCCAGCAGGAAGACCGGCTGTGCAGCGCCATTTTTTCATTGCAGCGCCATGAGCTCCACCGGCATAGAAACAGCTGACAGGCAAAAAGGCCCCCTGCGGAACTCGTTCCGCAGGGGGCCTTTGCCGTTTATGCGTAAGTGTCGATGTAGGCGCCCTTGGCCGGCGCAGGGGTGGCCGGCAACATTTTCGTCAGCTCTTGCAGGGCCAAGTCTTGGGAATCCATCACTTTTTTGGTGACGGCCAAAGACACGCTTTGCTGCAGGCTGGCAGCGCTCATACTTACGCTGGTGGCGGCAATGCTGTCCATTATGTTCATAATGGTCCGCTCCTTTCCGCCCACCGGCTCATGGCCGGAGGCATTGGCATGGCTGTGCCACAAAAATAGTATCGGCGAAAGAAAAGAAAAAATAATGCAAAAGTTCCCCATGCAGTCTGTGAACTGCATGGGGAACCTCTTGCGGGGCGAAGTTTCGCCCCAGTGAAACCGGTGCGTCAGCGAGCTGCTTTATTGCAGCAGCTGGAGCACGCCCTGGGGCACCTGGTTGGCCTGGGCCGCGTCGTCGCAAAGTCCGCTTGGCTCCGTTTCCGCCTGCGGCGAAAACTGCACCCGCTCCCTTGCTCCTCCGCTCCCCACCGAACCCGCGGCTTACGCCGCTGGGCTTCGGCGGGGACCCCGATTGGGGCGGCCATGCTGCCCCAGGCGGGAGGGCAGTATTACGCCGCTTGATGCAAGCTCTTATTGCAGCAGCTGCAACACACCCTGAGGTACCTGGTTCGCCTGGGCCAGCATGGCCTGGGCGGACTGGATCAGGATGTTGTTCTTGGTGTAAGCCATCATCTCGTCGGCCACGTCTGTGTCGCGGATGCTGCTTTCTGCATCCTGGATGTTCTCTTCCATGACGGACAGGTTGTTGATGGTGTGATCCAGACGGTTCTGGGTGGCACCCAGGGTACCGCGGACGTCGGAGACGATGTTGATGGCATTCTTGATGACATCGACAGCGTCTTGCGCGCCTGTTTGTGTGCTGATGTCGATACCAGCGATACCCAGCGACCTGGTGTGCATATCCTGAATAGATACAGTCAGCTGGTTGTAGTCATCCGAAGTATCGCCAATCTGGAGAGTTAAAGGTTTGCCGCCAGCAGTGCTGATTTCAATACCAGTGCCGGTGTTGGCAACGACGTCCAGACCAGTTGCCTCTGCCAGCTGATTAGCGATATTTTCGACATCAGCGCCTACCAGAACGGTAACATCGTCGCCAACCAGCTCCTGTACATTCGCTACCTCAGTGTCATTTGAAGCCAGCGCAAACTTCTGTCCATTGACAGTAAATACCGAACCGTCATCTGCGGTAATAGCGCCATTCGCGATGGTAATTTTGCCCGGATCAGGCTTGGTGGAGGTCAGGGTAACTGCGTCTGCCGCGCCATCAAAACCAATAACGCTCATCGATGTGACGGTTGCTGCGTTAGAACCAGTTTCTGTGCTGGAGATGGTCAATGCACCAGCTGCACCGCCTGACGCAGTAAATGCACCGCCTGTAACATTTTCGATTTCGGATTTGATGGCAGCCTCAATCTCAGCATTAGTGGCAGTTGCAGCCGCAAGATTATATACCTTGCCAGAACCGCCAACAATAGACTGACCGTCCATTGTCAACGTAATGCCGTAGGTCTTGCCATTATCTGCACCGAAGTTAATAGTGAAGGTGTTACCGTCGTTAGCTGCACCCCACTCGCTACTAGTTGCTACTGCGGCTCCAGTGACAGCACTACTTGCAGTCCCTGCAATGAAGCCAGTGTTTACACCGGAGATTTCGATAGAAGTTGCACCACCATCACTCATCGAGCCGTCCAGCAGCTTGATGCCGTTGAAGTTGGCGGAGTCGGCGATACGGTCGATCTCGTCCTGCAGCTGTGCGACTTCCTTTTGCAGATTGGCGCGGTCGGTCTCGTTGTCGTAAGTGCCATTGGCGGACTGGGTCGCCAGCTCTACCATGCGGTTGAGCATGTCGTGTACTTCGGTCAGGGCGCCTTCGGCGGTCTGCACCAGGCTGATGCCGTCTTTGGCGTTGTCCTGGGCCTTGTTCAGGCCGGTGATCTGGGCGCGCATCTTTTCACTGATGGCCAGACCGGCGGCATCGTCGCCTGCACGGTTGATCTTGTAGCCGGAAGACAGTTTTTCCAGGTTCTTGCTCAGCGCGCTGGTGTTGTTGGTGTAGTTGCGGTAGGCATTCATCGCCATAATATTGTGTTGAATACGCATAAAAAAACAAACCTCCATGTTCTCTTAGGAAGCATCCATGCTTCCCGCACAATTGCCTTGGCCGCCGGCTCAGGGCCCTAAAAGCAGGCAGATCAAAGCGAAGATCCAACAAGGGCAAATCCTATGCCCCTCACCCTAGCTATCGGCAAACCATCCCAAAAAATAAGAGCTGCCGGGGAGAAAAATTTTTCACAAAGGAGTTTGTAAAAAATAGTTGACAAAAAGCCTGAAAATCAAGGGCAAACGGCAGAGAAAGTCAAATTCATGGCGAAAAAAGTAGAGTTTTCCATATTTTATATTTCAATATATGGGGAGCAGTGATACACGAATCGGCACAAATTGCACAATTCTAATAAAGGTAGCCAAAGCCTGTTCGATGGGATTTATCATTCTTGACAAAAAGTGCTTTAAAAACCAATTGTTCGTTGCAATTCGCAACAAACAAGAATATAATGTTACTAACAGAAATAGCTTTAATTGCGGTGTGGGGTATGCCGCAGCAGAAAGCAGGAAGGGAGCCAGGAATATGGACCTTTTGACAAGCAATTCACAGTGGATGATGGAGAAGACCATGGGTGCTCTTTGGACCAGGCAGTCCACTATCCTCAATAACATCGCCAATGCGGAAACACCCAATTACAAGCCGCAGACCGTCTCCTTTGAAGACACTCTGCGCATGCGGCTGGAAAGCGCGGCAGGCCAACAGAACCGGGCCGGCGAAGCTGTGCGGGACGTATTGGACAGCACCCGCCCCACAGTGCAGGAAGCCCAAGTCTCCACCCGGATGGATGACAATGGAGTCAATGTGATCAATGAAAGTTTGGAGCTGGTGCGCACCGGGTATCAGCTGCAATATCTCATGCAGTCAATTAGTTCTGACCTGGCAACGCTCCGCACTGCCGTACGTGGGCAGTAATGCACCACTGCGGCAGGCCGGGGTATTTTTTACGCCCTTTGAGGCGGAAAATATATAAATAGGTAATTTAGAATAAGGAAGGGAATACAATGGCTTTCTTGAGTTCGATGGATATTGTGGGATCGGGCTTGACAGCCCAGCAGCTCCGGCTGGATGTGATCTCTGAAAATGTGACCAATGTCAACACGACCCGCACCGAAGAGGGGGGCCCTTACCGCCGCAAGCTGACAGTGTTGGAAGCGGTGGACGGGCGCAACAGTTTCCGCGCTGCTATGGCCCGGGCCCAAGGGAGGGCCAGCAACATCGGCGCCCAGGGCGGCGTGCGGGTGGCCCAGATCGCCGAAGACCCGTCGGATTTCAAACTGGTCTACGACCCCACCAACCCGGATGCCAACGACCAAGGCTATGTGGCCATGCCCAATGTGGATATGGTGAAGGAGATCGCCGACGCCATGGCGGCCAGCCAGGCCTATTCGGCAGATATTACCGCATTTAACGTGCTGAAATCCGTTGTAGCCAAAGGATTGGAGATCGGCAGATAACCGGCAGATACAGAAAGCTCGGGCCCAAAGAAGCAAGGCATGAGTTTTCTGTATTCTTTTGAAACTTTTTAGCCGCCGCAGCCCTTCTATTTTGCTGCGGCCAGGAATATGATTTTCGATGGAACTGAGGGAATGACCATGAACGATACATTTTTTACCCCCATTCAGCCTTTGTGGGGCAAAATGCTCCTGATGCCCCAGCGAGAGGAGACAGGCTCTGAGGGAAGCCAAAGTGTGTTCGGTGCGATCTTTGCATCGGCTATGGACAACGTGCGCCAAACGGAAGACGAGAAAAACAAGCTGCAATATTCCCTGGCCACCGGCCAGCTGGACAACCCGGCCGAATTGATGATCGCCGCCAGCAAATACCAGACTTCCGTAGACTTGCTGGTGCAGCTGCGCAACAAGGCGCTGGATGCCTATTCGGAACTGTCGCGCATCAGTTTGTAACACAAAACGCCGAAAGACCCAGTTGGGGGGAATATAGAACTTGAAGGAGAAGTTAAAAGGGGCTTTGGAAAAAATCAAGGCCTTTTTCAAGAATATGAGCAAAAAGACCCGGATCTTGCTGGGCTCTTTGCTGGTTTTGCTCCTGGTGGGCGCTGCGGTGCTCATCGTGGTGATGAGCCAGACCGATTATGCGGTGCTTTTCACAGGGCTCAATGAAACGGACATGAGCTCCGTGGTCTCATATCTGGAAGAAAATGGAGTAACGGATTACCGGATACAAAACAACGATACCATTTTGGTGCCGGCGGACCAGGAGCCCCAGCTGAAAGCCCAGCTGATCATGGCAGACCTGCCCGGCTCTGGGTTTGCCTATTCCACTTATTTGGATAATGTGGGCTCTCTTTCCACCGAATCGGACCGGCAGACCGCTTTTCTCTTTGAATTGCAGGACCGCTTGTCTGCCGTCATCCGCTGCCTGGATGGGGTGAAAGACGCCCATGTCACCATTGCCCAGGGCGAAGACCGGCGCTATGTGCTGGACAGCGACAATATGGTCAACGCCTCGGCGGCCATCATGGTCACCATGCAAGACGGCAAGACGCTGACCGACCAGCAGGCCACTGCCATACGGAATCTGGTCTCCCGCTCGGTCCAGGGGCTGGAGATCGACAACATTGAGATCTCCGATTCCCAGGGCAACACCTATTCCGGCGGCGCCGCCGCAGACAGCAGCGACGCTTCCCAGCTGAAGCTCCAGCTGGAAGAGCAGATGGACCGGAAGATCCGTTCCGAAGTGCTCCAGGCCCTGATCCCCCTCTACGGTGAGGAAAACGTACGGGTCTCGGTGACCAGCACCGTGGATGTGAGCCGCCGTGTGGGGGAAAGCACGGAATACACGGTGCCCGAAGGGGCGGAAGACGGCCAAGGCATCTTGGGCAAAGAGATCTACGACCAAGAGGTCATCCGCGGCGATGGAGGCACCACCGGCGGGGTGGTAGGCACCACCACCAATTCGGATATCCCCACCTATGTGGAAGGCCAGCTGCAGGCAGACGACAACTCCACCTATGTGAAAAACCAAGGGGAGAACGACTACAGCGTCAACAGCAACACAGAGCAAGTGGAACATTTGGCCGGCACGCTGACCGATGTGATGGTGGCGGTCACCATCAATTCCAGCACGGCGGGCAATGTGAATGTCGGCGACTTGCTGCCCCATGTGGCCCGGGCGGCGGGCATTGGCGAAGACGTACAGGATGAGAAGATCTCCATATTGGCGGAGCCCTTCTATTCGCCCGAGACGCCTACCAACCCCCTGCCGGATGTTTCCCTGCCCAGCTGGGCGCTTTATGCGGCCATTGGCGGCGGCGTGCTGTTTTTGCTCTTGCTGCTGCTCTTTGCCCTGCTGCGCCGCCGGCGCCGGAAGAAGGAAGAAGCGCTGGCAGCAGAGGAAGCTGCAGCTGCCATGCCGCTGATGGCGGCGGCACCGATCCCGGTGGCCGAAGGGGCCGACATTATGAACATACGCACAGAAAAGAGCATGGAGCTGCGCAAAGACATCCGGGAATTCGCCGACGAGAACCCGGAGATCGCGGCCCAGATGGTCAAGTCTTGGCTGAGAGGAGGCGACGACTCCAATGGCTGATACCAAACCGGCAGCCCAGATGGAGGAGCAGCAGAACCCGGCGGCGATCGGCGCCGCCGCAGTGCAGAATATGGCCAAAGCCAAAAAACGCCATGAGCCTTTGACGCCTCAGCAGAAAGCGGCGGCTGTCATCGTATCGCTGGGGGCGGACAAAGCCTCTCAGCTGTACCAGTTCATGGACCCGGACGACGTGGAACAGCTGACGCTGGAAGTGGCCCGGCTGGGATTTTTGGATTCCGACGAGACAGAAGACGTGCTCAACGAATACTACCAGATGTGCATGACCAACAAGGCCGTCACAGAAGGTGGGTTGGAGTACGCCCGCACAGTGTTGGAAAAAGCCTACGGGGAACAGCAGGCCAACAATCTGCTGGACAAAGTGACAAGGTCGCTGAAAAACAGGGAGTTCGCCTTTTTGAACAAAGCGGATGAACAGATGCTTTACTCCGCTTTGCAGCACGAACGGCCCCAGACCATCGCCCTGGTGCTCTCTTATATCGCACCGGAAAAAGCAGCGGCTGTGCTGGGGCGGCTGGACAGCGACAAACAGGTGGAAGTGGTGAAGGGCATCGCCAAAATGGAGAGCGCTTCCCCCACTGCCGTCAAGCTGGTGGAAGCAGAGCTGAGCAAAAAGTTCTCCAGCATCGTGATGAACGAAAACGTCAAGGTGGGCGGCATCGGCTATGTGGCCGACGTGATGAACAACCTGGACCGCGGCAACGAAAAGAGCATCTTCGACGGACTGTCCATCCACGACAGCGCCTTGGCCGACGAGATCCGCAAGCGGATGTTCGTCTTCGAAGACATCGTCACCATGGACGACCGGTCTGTCCAGCGCTTTATCCGGGATTGCGACCCGCGGGATATCGTGCTGTCCCTCAAATCGGCCAACCCCGAAGTGGCGAACAAGCTGTTTTCCAACATGTCCACCCGTATGGCCCAGAATATCCGGGACGACCTGGAGATCACGGCCAATGTGCGCATAAGGGATGTGGAAGAAGCCCAGCAGCGCATCGTCAATGTCATCCGCGATCTGGAAGAAAAGAACGAGATCATTATTTTAAAGGGCGGAAAGGACGATATCATTGCCTAACATCCTGAAACGCTTTTCCTGCGCGAAGGTCCAGGATTATGTGCTGCCCGAAGCGGAGGAGCTGGAGGTACCGGAGGAAGAGCCGCAAGCGCCCGAGACAGCGGAGACCCTGGAAGAAGGACCCGGCGCCCCGCCGGAAGAGGCCGAAAAGGAGCCACAGCCGGAAAAAGAGGAGAAAAACCCCATCGCCTTTGCCAAAATACAGGCGGAAGCCATTGTGGACGACGCCCGGCGCCAAGCGGCGGAGCTGCTGGAAAAAGTGCGGCAGCAGGCGGAAGAAGAGGCGGAGGAAAAACAAAAAGACGGCTATACCGCCGGCCTGCGGGAAGGCTATGCCGAAGGGCTGCGCAAAGCCGAGGTAGAGGCCCAAGGCCACAGGGAAGAGCTGGCCCAGCAGATGCAGCAGCAGGTCCAGCAGTTTTTGGAAGAGGCGGCAGGGGCCAGGGAGGCCATGCTGGACGCCACAGCCGAGGAAATGCGGGACCTGGCCTTGGCCACGGCGGAAAAGATCATCCATGTGAGCCTGAAAAGCAGCAGCGATGTGGTGATGCGCATGGTGCTCCACGCCACAGAAAAGCTGAAGCGCCGGGAGTGGGTCAACGTCTATATCGCGGGCTGCGATTTGAAAGGCACGGCCCAGCTGCCCCCCTCGCTGACCACCGCCCTGGCGGCGGTGTCCGACCATGTGAAGATCATCCCCATTGCCGACGACGAGTCGGGCACGTGCATCATCGAGATGCCCGATGAGATCATTGACGCCAGCGCGGGCACCCAGCTTTCCAACATCCGGGATCAGCTGGCCGAGATCCCGCTGCGCTGACACTGGAGATAAGGAGAGTGCTTCGTGTTTGAACCGTTGATCCGCCAAGTGCAGAACACCGAGACCGTCAGCCGCACGGGCAAGGTGGAAAACATCGTGGGCATGTCCATCGAGGCCTCGGGCGGCCGGGCAGCCGTGGGCGACATCTGCCGCATTTACAACGGCGAAAGCGGCAAACAGGTGCCTGCCGAAGTGGTGGGGTTCAAAAACGATCACATCCTGCTGATGCCCTATGAGGATATGAGCGGCATTTCGGCAGGCAATTTCGTGCGGAACACCGGCCGGCAGCTGACGCTGCGGATCGGCTCTTTCCTCCGGGGGCGGATCATCAACGCCCTGGGCCAGCCCATCGATGGGCTGGGGCCCTTTGAAGGCGGCGATTCCTACTGTGTGGGCGGCGGCTACATCAACCCGCTGTCCCGTCCGCTGATACGAGAGAAGATGGAATTCGGCGTCAAAGCCATCGACGGGATGCTCACTGTGGGCAAAGGCCAGCGCATCGGCATCTTCGCCGGTTCGGGCGTGGGCAAGAGCACGCTGATGGGCATGATCGCCAAAAACGTGAAGGCGGACATCAACGTCATCGCCCTGGTGGGTGAGCGCGGCCGCGAAGTGCTGGAATTTGTGCAAAAAGACCTGGGGGAAGAAGGCATGCGCCGCTCCATTCTGGTGGTGGCCACTTCCGACCAACCGGCCATGCTGCGGATGAAATGCCCCAGCGTGGCCACGGGCATCGCCGAATATTTCCGGGACCAAGGCTACGACGTGCTGCTGATGATGGATTCGCTGACCCGCTACGCCATGGCCCAGCGGGAGATCGGTCTGGCGGTGGGCGAGCCGCCGGTGGCCCGGGGCTACACCCCCTCCATTTACGCCGAGCTGCCCAAGCTGCTGGAGCGCAGCGGCAACTTTGAAAAAGGTTCCATCACCGGGGTCTACACCGTGCTGGTGGAGGGCGACGACACCAACGAGCCCATTGCCGACACGGTGCGGGGCATTTTGGATGGACACATCGTCCTTTCCCGTCAGCTGGCCAACAGCAACCACTTCCCTGCCATCGACATCAGCGCCAGCATCTCCCGCTTGATGGTGGAACTGGTATCCGACGAGCACAAGCAGCTGGCCGCCCGGACCCGGGATATTCTGGGCACCTACAACAAAAACGCCGACCTGGTCAGCATCGGCGCTTACAAGGCGGGCAGCAACCCCAAGCTGGATTTCGCCTTGACGAAACTGGACGCAGTGAACGGGTTTTTGACCCAGGGCATCAACGAAGCCTTTTCTTATGAGGAGACATTGCAGATGATGCGGGAGATGCTGCAATAAGCACAGGTTGTGAAAGAAGGTCATGCAGATGAAAAAGTTCCAATTCGGCCTGGACACAGTGCTGGATTACAAGACGCAGATCTTGGAATCCCTCCAGGCTGAACACGGGGCTATCTTGGCCCAGGTGCGCAAGCAGGAAGAGGTGCTGCGCCGGCTGGAGCATCGGTACGGCCAGACCAACGAGGCGTTTTGCGAAAAGAAAAAGACCGGCCTGAGCGTGGCCGATGCGCTGGCTTTTGAAACGGGCCTGCGGGCGCTGGAAAAAGACATCCATCGGGAAGGGGAAAAATTGGCCCAGCTGCGCCGCCGGGAAGCGGCCAAACGGGCCGAAGTGGTCAAGGCCAAGCAAGACACCTCTTCTTTGGAAAAATTGAAGGACAAAAAGTGGGAAGCCTACCGGAAAGAGGAACAGAAAGCAGAAGAACGATTCATCGATGAATTGGTCTCTACCAACCGGGCAGTCGCCCGGATGTAGGCAAAAACACATGGAAAGGAGGTGAGTACGATGAATATGGTAACAGACATTTTATATCAGATGCAAATGCTGAACATGGCCACGCTGCCTGCCCAACCGGCCGCAAAGCCCGAAGGGGACCGCGATTTCCAGACCTTGCTGGAACAGAAGCAGCAGGGGGACCAAGAGATCCATGGCCAACAGAAGCCGGCGCAGAAAGAGCCGGAACAGGCCCAGCCGGAGCAGGGTGCCCAGCAGGAAGGACCGGTGGACACCGCGGAACAGCTGAAACAGCTGGCCAGCTTGCAGGCCGCCCTGGTGCTGCCGCAGATCCAACTGGTGCAGCCTCAGCCGAGCCAGCAGGGCGTGGCAGAAGTGATCGCCCCGCTGTTGGCAGAGGAACCGGCCAGTCCACTCCAAACAGTGGCTGCTGAACCGCAGGCACCGGCCGTTCCGGTGATGGAACAGGCAGGGCCCGAAGGGGCAGCGGAAACCATGCCCACGGCCAGCCAGCCGGCTGTGGACCAGAGCCCCATGCAGGCGGCAGCCGTACCGGTGGAAAATCAGAGCCAGCCGGTGCAAAGCCAAACGGCGGAGCAATCTCCGGCTCAGGAACAGCCAGCGGCAGAGGTCATGCCGGCACAGGTCAAGAGCCGTCAGGCCGAAGAAGGGGCCGCCGCGCCGGAACCGGTGTTTGAAGATGTAAAAGCCACTCCCATCAAAGTGGGGGAAACGGTGCACACCGAAGAAGGGCAAAACGTGGCAACTCAGCTGGCGGACCAAGTGGAAGCTGCCTTGCAAAAAGGGGAGCGCCGCATTGAGATACAGCTGACGCCGGAAAACCTGGGCACGATCACAGTGGAACTGACCCAGGGGGCCGATGCCACTTTGCACGTGGCGATCCGCGTGGCCAACGAAAACGCCGCCAATTTGCTGGAGCGCCATACGGCCGGCCTGGAGCGGGCTCTGCTGCAAAGCAGCCAGGGGCCGGTACAGGTAGAGGTACAGCGGCAGCAAGAGGCACAGCCCGATCAGCAGCAGCTGCTGGATCAGAACGGGCAGGGCCAAAACCAAAACTCCCAGCAGCAGCGGCAGCAGCGGCAGCACCAAGAGAACAGCCCGGATTTCCTCCAACAGCTCCGTTTGGGCCTGGTGGGCCTGGACAGCTAGGAAGCCCGGCGGAAAGGAGCAACCCATGAGTGACACATTTATTGGAAATTTGACCAACGCCTACGCGCCCAGCGTACTGCGGACGACAGCCGGCACCAGCACCCAGCAGACCAACAGCACGGCCTACAACGGCACCAATGGCACACTGGAGATGACGGATTTCTTGATGTTGATGGTGGAGCAGTTCAAAAACCAGACCATCGACAACACCGCCGATACATCGGATATGATGAATCAGCTGGTGCAGATGTCGGTGATGGAATCTATGACGCAGGTGACCACAGCCATCCAGACACTGACAGACGCCAATGTGCTGACCTACGCTTCTTCTCTGGTGGGGAAAGAAGTGACGCTGGGGGTCTACAACGACCAGGGCGAGCTGGAAGAGATCACCGGTGTGGTGCAAGCCACAGGGACCTATGAAGGGCAGCAAGTCATTTTTGTGGATGACAAGGCCTATACCCTGAACCAGATCATGGCCATTGGCAAACTGCCAGAGGTGGAAGAGCCGGAGGAACCGGAAGAGCCCGGTGAGGGCGGCGACACCGGCGGGAACGAGGGAGAAGAGACCCCCCAAGTGTAGGGCTTTGAATTGGGAGGAGGAAGCAAGACCATGGTAGAACGCGTCAACCCAGGCACCGGGCTGCAGCCCTGCGCCAATGCCACGGCAAAAGCAAAACCAGGCAAGGATGGCTTCGGCGCGGTACTGCGGCAAGAGCTTTCCAGACAGAGCGCAGAGGAACAGGGAGTCGCCTTTTCCAAACACGCGATCCACCGGGCCGAGGAGCGGGGCATTGAAGTGACCCCCACCCTGTTGAGCCAGCTGAATGATTCGGTGGAAAAGGCCCAGGCCAAAGGGATCACCAATGTGTTGGCTTTTGACGCCAACCGGGCATTTATCATCAATGTGCCCCACGGCCGTGTGATCACCACACTCTCGCAGGAAGAAATGAAAGAAAACATATTCACCAACATAGACGGCGCCGTGCTCCTGTAAAACAGAAGGCAGGACCGGAACGGATGCCTTGGGCAGCCGCCCGAATGGCGGGGCCCGGCGGCGCCGGCACCGAAAGGAGAGCGCAATTATACAATGACAGGCGCAATGTATGCAGCCATTGCAGGGCTGCAAGCTCACATGCAAAAGCTGAATGTCATCGGCAACAATGTGGCAAACGTCAATACATACGGTTACAAAGCAGGCAGCACGGTGTTTGCAGAATCCATGTACAGCACCGTCAGCGCCGGCTCCAACAGCTCGCCCACCAGCGGCGGCACAAACCCGGCCCAGATCGGTTATGGCTGCAGCGTCAGCACCATCGACCTGGATATGAGCACCAAGGAATACGTGCCCGACGGCATCGGTACCCATGCCATGATCGCAGGCGATGGCTTCTTCATGGTGGGCGACAAAAATGGAGTGACCGACCCCAGCGCCCTGCAGCTGACCCGGCTGGGCGACTTCCGCTTTGATGACGAAGGCTACCTGGTAGACGGCCGGGGCAACATTGTCTACGGCTTTTTGACAGCCACTGGGGAAGCAGGCGGCCATGCCTTGAATATGAACGATTTGGAAAATGACCAATATGCCTACAGAGGCCAGAACGGCAACCAGACCGTGGGCGTCAGCACCGAACTGGTGCCCATCCGTTTGCCCTTGGCGGCAAAAGCCCCGAACCCCGATGATGCAGATGCGGTCCAGGAAGGGACGGCAATTTATCCGTATGTAGACGGTGACGGTAATACATTTGATGCAATTACCGGAGACGCAGGACCTGCCAATGCAGAAGGCATCCGCGTACAGCTCAACTCGGTATCCATCGATAAAAACGGCATGATCTCCGGCGTCAACAAAGTGACCGGCGAGACCGTGGTGGTCGGCTACATCGCCATTGCCGGCGTGGATAACCCCAGCGGCGTCACCCACATGGGCGGCCCCTATTACCAGGCGCTGGGCGGTGCGGGCAATGTGCGCGTAGGCTCGGTCAACAACGTGGTACAGGGATATCTCAACAACCAAGATCCTGCTGCCGGTGATATCCCCTACCTGGATATGATTCAGGGCACAGGCGGCACCGAGCTGCAGACGAGCGGTCTGGAGAGCTCGGGCACCGACATCGCCACCGAATTTTCGGAGATGATCACCACCCAGCGCGGCTATCAGACCAACACCCGTATCATCACGGTGACAGATTCCATGCTGGAAGAATTGGTCAACATGAAGCGCTAAAACATTGTGATATAACCAAACATTGCAGCAGGGGGCGCTCTGCTCCCTGCTGCACCAATGGAGAAGGGATGGAGGGAGAAACATGATCGTTTTAACCAAGATGAATCACGAAAGATTTTTGATCAACCACTTGCAGATCGAATGCATCGAAGTGATTCCCGAATCCAAGATCGTTATGATGAACCACGACTATTACCTGGTACGGGAGACGCCAGACGAGATCATTGCAAAAATTGCCCAATACAACGCAAAAGTACAGGACGTCCACCGCCAGATCACCATAGAAGACCGCCGGGAAAACGACTAGCCGGCGCCATAGAATTAACCCGGTGTGATAAGAAAAGCCGGACGGAGGCGAACAAAGGAAGATGAATCTCACCTATTTGATCGGCACGATCCTTGCGATCGTCATTTTGATCTTTGGCATGGCATTCCGGACAGTGGACAATGTCTTGACGCTGGATTTTGACCAGCTGGTAAACTTTTTTGATGTTTCCAGTATTTTGATCACCATCGGCTGTACATTCGCTGTCATCGTTGCCAGCTTCCCTGCAAAAATGCTCAAGAGCATGCCCAGGCACTTTAAGATCATGCTGAATACCAAAAAGTATGACCCGGTCAGCTACATTGATGAGTTGGTAGAACTGGCCCAGGTTGCCCGTAAAAACGGTTTGCTGGCCCTGGAAGAACGGGCAAACCAGCAGGAAGACCCCTTCTTCCGCCAGGCCATCATGCTGATCGTAGACGCCACAGACCCCGATAAGGTGCGGAGCATTTTGAACAACGACATCGAATGCATGTCGGCACGCCATGATGACGTGGCCAGCATGTATGAAAAGGGTTCCTCTGTAGCGCCGGCCTTCGGCATGGTGGGCACCCTGGTAGGTTTGATCAACATGCTGAAAGGCATGAACCTGGAAAGCGGTTCCAACAGCATCGGCGGCGACATGGGTACTGCCTTGATCACCACATTGTACGGCTGCGTATTGGCCCACATGATCTTCAACCCCATCGCCAGCAACCTGCGTTCCCGGGATGCAGATGAAGTGCTTTGCAAAATGATCATTGTAGATGGCATCGTCTCCATTCAAGCCGGTGAGAACCCCAAATCACTGCGGGAAAAACTGCTGACGTTTATGGCCCAGCAGCAGCGCGATGCTGCTATGGGCGGCGGAAAGGGCAGCAGAAGACGGAGCGGCAGCGAAGAAGAATAATCCGATTTTCAAGGGAGAAGGGATCGTTCCTATGATGAAAAGGAATAAAGGCAGCGGCGGCGCCAGCTGGATGGATACCTATGGCGACATGGTCACATTGCTGCTCTGCTTCTTTGTCTTGCTCTACTCCATGTCGACGCTGGATCAGCAAAAATGGCAAAAATTAGTGCAGAGCTTCAACCCGGATGCCATCGAAGAAGTGACGGAAATGATGGGCAACGGCGGCGACCAGACTGGGATGACCCAGGCCGATGTGGACCAGAACATCAATGAGCTTTACGAGCAGCTGCAAAACTATGCGGCCCAGCAGCAGGCGGCGGAAAACATATCGGTGACAAAAGGCGACGGCTATGTGTTTGTTTCCTTTCGGGATGCCATTTTCTTTGAGGGCGACAGCTATACATTGCTGCCTGAAGGGCAGGCCGTGCTGGACAATGTGGCCCAGATCCTGCAGCAGGCCAGCGACTCCATCGATGAGATACGGATCTTGGGCCACACGGCTCAGAGCACACCGGGCCGGATGAACAACGTGCAGGTGGACCGGTTCCTCGCCTCCAACCGGGCCACTGTGGTGTTGGTATATCTGCAGGAAAAGAACATTTTGGACCCCGCCCGCATGGTCAGCGTGGGTTATGGCCAGTGGCGGCCTGTGGCCGACAATGGCACAGCAGAGGGCCGGGCGGAAAACCGCCGGGTGGAAATGATCATCACCGGCTTGGATCTGGGCAGCGAGGCCGGGGACGACATCACCCAATACTATACCACCCGGGGCTCCGAGCAGCCGGGAGAGCAGCAGACAGCGGGGCAGACAGGCACAGACGCCCAGAGCCAGAACCCGTGAGCCGGCGCAGCTTATAACGAGATGAGGATAGGCCTATGGCAGAAGTTTTATCGCAAAGTCAAATTGACGCCCTGTTGAATGCGGCCCGCAGCGGGGATATGGATCTGAATTCTACGGAAAAAGAGCCAGAGAAAAAATATCGGAAATACGATTTTTACAGCCCGCGCAAGTTTACCCGCGACCGGATCAAAATGCTCAACAGCATTTTTGACAGCTATACCCGCATGATCAATTCACGCATCAACGCTTTGCTGCACACGGCCTGCGAGATCCAGGTGGATTCGGTGGAAGAACAGCGCTATTACGAATTTTCCAACGCGCTGACAGAGGGGGATGTGCTGACGCTGGCCCGGATGACCTGCCAGGGCAAGCAGGAAGAGACGCCGGTGCTGCTCTATATGACCACCCCGGTGAGCCTGAGCATGATGGACCGATTGCTGGGCGGAGAAGGAGATACGGAGGGCTACATCGACCCGGAATACAACTTCACCGATGTGGAATTGCGGCTGTATGAAAATATCATGCAGGAGCTCATCGGTCCCTTAGGAGCCAGCTGGGAAAATTACATCGACTTGTCCTTCACCTTTGACCGGGTGGAAGTCAACCCCACGTTGATGCAGCTCATCGGGCTGGATGAGACCGTGGTGATCGTGGATATCCGAATGACTTTCCCCAACTGCGAAGGGCGGCTGAGCATCTGCCTGCCGGGTATGATGCTCACCAATTTGTTCGCCATCATCAGCCGGGATAAAAACAGCCGGCGGCCCAGCGGAGAAGACAACACGGAGGACATTTTCGACAGCCTGCGGGACTCTGACCTGGAGATCGTGGCTGAGCTCGGGCGCACGACGTTGCAGCTTCAGGACATCTATCACTTGAACGAAGGGGATGTGATCGACCTGAACCAATCGAAAGATGGGCTGATACAGCTGATCATAGGGGGCCAGCGGTGGTTTGAAGGCCGCATGGGCGTCTACAACAAAAACAAAGCCATTAAGATCATGGAAACATATCACAACGTAGAGAGAAGGAGCAATTAGGACTATGGAAAAGAGTATTTTCAGTCCGATGGAGATCGACGCCATCGGCGAAATTATGAACATCAGCCTTGGCTCCTCGGCTACGGCGGTTTCCAACATGTTGGATAACCGGGTGGATATTACAACGCCCCAAGTATCCGTCATAGACGCCAAAGATTTTTCTTTGGGCGACCTGGAACCTGCCATCGCCGTCGTCATCAAGTATGTCTCAGGGTTGGAGGGCAGCAACATCATGCTGCTCAAACGGAGTGACGTCAAAGTCATCGTGGATATTTTGATGGGCAGCGAAACACCGGACGAGGAGTTTGAGCTCAATGAGCTGACAGTGAGCGCTGTCTGTGAATTGATGAACCAAATGATGGGAGCGGCTTCCACGGCCCTGTCGGATTTCTTGGGGCGCATGGTGAATATCTCCACGCCGGAATCCTACGAACTCAAAGATTTTGACAACTTCAAGCAGGAGCACTTTCCCGCCAACGCAGGGCCGATCGTGGTGGTGCGGTTCAAGCTCATCATCGAAGGGGCTCTGGAAAGCGAATTTTTGAACGTCATGTCGGTGGATCTGGCTCGGGATCTGATCTCCAGCTTTGGCTTGAGCGGTGACGACGGGACGGCGGAGCTTGCGGTGCAGGAACAGCCGGCCGCTGCCGCCCCTGTGGCTGCAGTTCCGTCCGAACCGGCGCCCTCCCCTGCCCCTGTGTTCACCTCCGCCGGGCCCGAACCGGCGGCTGCCCAGCCTGCGCCCCAGCCGGCCCAGCCGGTTGCTGCCCAGCCCGTGGGAGCGCCGGCCCAGGGACAGACCCCGCCGCCTGCCGCGGCGCCGGGCCAACCCCC